>Ga0255338_1003646_pt1 | contig 17929 bp, 15 predicted proteins | sample MeOH1_35cm_T4_19_FD_203715 | JGI IMG/M metagenome (GOLD analysis project Ga0255338, IMG submission 203715) | Sandy soil microbial communities from University of British Columbia, Vancouver, Canada - MeOH1_35cm_T4_195 | ecosystem: Engineered > Artificial ecosystem > Sand microcosm > Unclassified ...
GTAGAGCCCGAAGCCGGCCGACCACAGCAGGGCCGAGCCCAGCACCGCGGGCAGCAGCAGGGCCGGCTGCAGCAGCGGCAGACCGACGCGCACGAGTGCTGCCGCCAGCACCAGCGCGTAGCAGGCCATGTCGGCGCGGTCGGCGCGCAGCGGCCGGCCGGTATGGCCGCGCGCGGTGCGAGTCATCATGCCGATGATCATGCCGCCGATCGCGCCCAGGGTCAGCGCATGCGTGGCCAGCGAGGGCGCCAGCCAGCCGAGCGCGGCGAGGCCGCGCAGCAGCAGGTGCAGCGGAATCCAGGCATAGGCGATGTGCAAGACCCAGACCAGGGGCGTGCGCAGCGTCTTCCAGGGCTGCCACAAGAGCCAGCGCGCCAGATGCAGGGCGCAGGCCAGGCCGGCCAGCAGGGCCAGCGGCAGGTCCGTCAGGCCCGCCAGATCGGCCGCCAGCAAGGCCAGCAGCGCGCCCAGCGCGGCCTGCTCCAGGCGCGGCCGGCGCGTTGCGTTGGCGCCGGGCACGCCGTTGTTGGTGAACATCGGGATCACCCGCCCGCCCATCACCGCGACGATGAAGAGCAGCAGGTCCAGCGCCGGCTGCACCTGCAGCCACTGCGGCAGCTCGACCAGCCCCAGCCAGCCGGCATGCAGGCCCGCCTGCGCCAACGCCAGCGCCAGCAGCAGAGCGATGAAGAAATAGTTGCGGCGGTTGCGCGCCGCGATGAAGGGCCTGGCCAGGGCCAGCGCGGCGGCCAGCGGGAAGGCCACATTGGCCAGCGCCGCGGCCCAGCCCCAGGGCGTCAGCAGCAGCATGCGGCCGGCCAGCCAGAGCGCGGCCAGGGCCATCAGGGGCCGGCCGGTCGGCGTGGGCAGGCCGGTCCAGTTGCGTCCGGCGGTGAACAGAAAGCCCACCACCACGGCCAGGGCGAAGCCGAACAGCATCTCGTGCGCATGCCACAGCGGCCCGGCCAGGTAGGGCCGGGGCAGCCAGCCGGCGAACTGCAGGGCCCACAGCGCGATCGACAGCGCGGCAAAGCCGCTGGCCAGCAGGTAGAAGGGACGGAAGCCCAGGGCCCACAGCGCGAAGCCGGGGCAGGCGGAGGCACCCGGCGCGCGCGCCGGCTCCTCGAGCTTGATGAAGGTGCTCATGATGATGAAGAACGCTCCGCGCCGCCATGGCGGCGGCGCCAGGCCAGCGCGGCGCCGGCCAGGGTGAGGATGAAGAGCGCGACCGCGGCGGCGTTCAGGCCGGCGCCCAGCGCGCGCAGGGAGAAGTCTGCATAGCCGCCCGCGAGGCGTAGCAGCAGCGAGCCGTGCAGCAGGGCCAGGGGCAGGTAGAAGAAGCGGCCGAACTCGATCTTGACGCCGGTGATCGCCGGCAGGATGACCGGCGCATGGCCCATCACCATGCTGAACACGAAGCCCAGGCCCAGGGCATGCAGGGCCATGTCGCGGGCCGGCCAGCCCAGCGCCGTCGCGGCCCAGGCCAGGCCGGCCAGCGCCAGCCAGGCATAGCCGGCCAGCAGGCAGACGGCCATGTAGCGGCTCAGGCCGCGCGCGAACACGGTGCGCCGGGCGATGTCGAAGACCAGCAGCCAGACGGCCAGCAGGGCGAGGCCCAGGCCGTAGAGCAGCGGCCAGCCGGCCGCGCCGGCCAGCAGCAGGGCCAGCACCGCATAGAGCGAGCCCTCGGCGCCGACACGGCGGCGCATCAGGCGCGTCATCTCCAAGCGCTCGGCGGCGATCGTCAGCACCAGCAGGGCGAACCACCAGGGCAGGGCCAGACCGCTGCCGGGCGCCCAGGCAAAGGCGGCATTGCCGGCCAGCCAGGCCAGCGCGCCCAGCATCAGCAGCAGGGTGTGCGGGGCGGTCTGGCGGCGCAGGATCTGCAGATTGACGGCCACGAAGGCCAGCGCAGCCGCCAGCCCCAGGCCGGCGCCCAGCGCGGGCCGGCCCAGCAGCAGGGCCAGGCCGCCAGCGGCCGAGAGCAGGGGCGCGGCATAGGCCAGGGCCTGCTTGAGCGCCACCGCGCGCTCGATCGCGATCAGGCTGCCGAAGAAGGCACTGATCATCAGCGCGCCATGCTGCTCGGCCGCCAGGCCCAGCCAGGCGGCGCCGGAAGAGCCCGGCAGCAGCAGGCCCAGCCGCGCCAGCCCGCCGGCCAAGCCGGCCAGCAGCAAGGGTGCGACCAGGGCCGGCAGCAGCCGCGCCGGCAGCGGCAGGCGGCGGCGCTGCTGCGGCGCCTGGGCCTGGCGCGGCCGGCCGGGCTGCGGGCCTACCAGCCCATGAAGCGCTTGGCCCGTTCGCTCATGCGATCGGTGCTCCATGGCGGCTCCCAGACCAGTCGGGTCTCAAGACTCATGGCGCCGGGCAGGACGCGGTCCAGCTCGGCCTCGACCTCGTCGAGGATCAGGTCGGTGACCGGGCAGGCCGGCGAGGTCATGGTCATCGTCACCAGGGCCTTGTCGGTGCCGATCTCGACGCCGTAGACGAGGCCCACGTCGACGATGCTCATCGCCACCTCGGGATCGACCACGCGGCGCAGCGCCGCCGTGACCGGCTCCAGCAGTTCCGGCGGGCCACTATAGGGAAAGGGGATGGCGGCAGCGGTGCTCATCAGGCCCTCCGTTCGATGAAGAGCAGCTTGGCGATGGCCTGGCGGTTGTGCACCAGGTCGGCCAGGGTGTAGCGATCCAGCACCTTGTAGAAGGCCTGGACCGCCTCGCCCAGCACGTCGCGCAGCTTGCACACGGGCGTGATCGCACAGGCGCCGCCCTCCTGCTCGAAGCACTCGGCCGGCAGGGCCGCGCCCTCGGTCGCACGCACCACGCCGCCGACGCCGATCTGCTCGGGCGCCAGCGCCAGCTCCAGGCCGCCACCCTTGCCGCGCACATTGGCCAGCCAGCCGCTCTTGCCGAGAAAGTGCACGACCTTGGTCAGGTGGTGCTCCGAGATCTCGAAGGCTCCGGCGATCTCGGCGATGGTGGCGCGCCGGCCCGGCCGGGCCGCCAGGTAGATCAGCACGCGCAGGCTGTAGTCGGTGAAGCTGGTGAGTTTCATGGCGCCAGCCTATCAGCCTTGCTGGGGCAGCGCAGCCGCCTCGCCCCGTTCGCGGGCCGGCCGGCGCAGCAGGCGCAGCGCATAGACCGCCAGCAACGCCGCCCCGATGGCGAACAGGATGTCGCCGGGCACGCGCAGCCAGACCAGGGTTTCCATCAGCTTGGAGTGCACGATCTCCGGCGAGCGGGCCCACCACAGGCCGCGGCTGACGCTGGCCCAGGCCTGGTAGATGCCGGCCGGCAGCAGGGACAGGAAGACCATCATCGCCAGGCCGATGTTGAGGCTCCAGAAGGCCGGCTTGAGCAGGCCGTCGGCATGCAGGCCGCGCGCATACAGGCCGCGCAGGCAGAACAGCATCAGGCCGATGCCCAGCATGCCGTAGACGCCGAACAGGGCCGCGTGGCCATGGGCCGGCGTCATGTTCAGGCCTTGCACGTAGTACAGCGAGGCCGGCGGGTTGATCGCGAAGCCCAGCAGGCCGGCGCCCACCGTGTTCCAGAAGCCCACGGCGACGAAGCACAGGATGGGCCAGCGGTAGGCGGCCAGCCAGGGCATGGACTGGCTGCGGCGCCAGGTCTGGATCGCCTCCAGCCCCACCAGGGTCAGCGGCACCACCTCCAGGGCCGAGAACACCGCGCCGACCGCGATCACCGAGGTCGGTGTGCCGGTGAAGTACAGATGGTGCAGGGTGCCCAGGATGCCGCCAAACAGGAACACGATGGTCTCGGCGATGATGGCGCGGTTGGCGCTGGCCGCGCGCACCAGGCCCAGACGGGTGAAGATCAGCGCGACCACGGCGGTGGCGAAGACCTCGAAGAAGCCTTCCACCCACAGGTGCACCAGCCACCAGCGCCAGTACTCGATCATCGAGTAGTGGGTGTGCTGGCCCCAGGTCAGCGAGCTGGCGTAGAAGCCGCCGATGCAGCTGGCCGAGAGGAAGACCATCGCAATCAGGCCGCGCGTCTCGGAGGGCTTCTTCAGCGCCGGCCACAGGGCCCGGCCCAGCAGCAGAACCCAGAACAGCAGGCCGACGAACAGCAGCAGCTGCCAGACCCGGCCCATGCTGGTGAATTCCAGACCCTGGTTGCCCAGCCAGAAGCTGAAGTCCATGCCGCGATGCTGCAGGGTGCCCAGCCAGCCGGTCAGGGTGGAGCCGACGACGACGAAGATCAGGGCCCAGAACAGCAGGTCCACGCCCAGCTTCTGCCACTTGGGCTCGCGCCCCGACAGCAGCGGCGCGATGTACAGGCCCGTGGCCAGCCAGGCGGTGGCGATCCAGAAGATGCCGACCTGGGTGTGCACGGTGCGGCTCACCACATAGGGCAGCAGCTCGGCGAGCGGCAGGCCGAAGAAGCTCTGGCCCTCGACCGCGTAATGCGCGGTGACCACGCCCATCGCGATCTGCAGCAGCATCAGGCCGACCACCGCGAAGAAATACTTGCGCGTGGCCTTCATCGAGGGCGTGGCGGCGAGGCCCAGCAGCGGATCGGCGGCGGGCGGCTGCGCCTCGGGCTCGTGCTTGCCGCTGCCATGCAGCCACAGCATCGCGGCGATGCCGGCCAGCAGCAGCACGATGCTGACCATGGTCCAGATCGCGGCGCTGCCGGTCAGGGTATTGCCCACTAGGGGCTCGTGCGGCCAGTTGCTGGTGTAGGACAGGCCGGTCTCGCCGGGGCGGTCGGTGACCGCGGACCAGGCGCTCCAGAAGAAGAAGGCGGCCAGGGCGCGGCGGTCGGCGGCATCGGGCAGCGCATCGTTGCTCATCGCATAGCGCTCGCGCAGCGCGGCCAGCTCGGCGGCGTTGCCGAACAGGCCCTGGTAATGCGCGGCGACGGCGCGGATCGCCTGGGCGCGCTCGGGCGAGACGGTGACCTGGTCGCTCAGCTCGTCATGCGTGTTGCGGCGCATCTCCTGCTGCAGCGCGGCCTGCACGGCGCCGCGCTCAGCCTCGTCCAGCGGCGCGCCGGCCTTGTACTGGCGGCTGCGGATCTCCAGCAGGGCCACGGCCTCGCGGTGCAGCCAGTCGGCCGACCAGTCCGGCGCGACATAGCTGCCATGGCCCCAGACGCTGCCCAGCTGCTGGCCGCCGGCGGACAGCCAGGCGCGCTGGCCGTGGCGGATCTGCTCACCGGTGAAGAGCAGCTCGCCCTGGCTGCTGACGACCTGGCTCGGGATCGGCGGGGCGGCCAGGTGGATCTGCCAGCCCAGATAGCCGAGCGCGCCGAACGACAGCACGCAGACGAGGCCCAGCCAGCGCCAGAGCCTGTTGTTGGTGTTCATGATGGAATGTCCTGTGGCGGAAAACGGGGGAGCAGGGATGCCTCACTGGCCGCCGCAGGAACCGCAGCAGCGGCCATCGCTGCCATCGCTGCCATCGCTGCCATGGGGTGCTCGCTTGATGATCGCGACGCGCCAGGTCTCGGGGCCGTTCTCCAGGTATTGCCACTCGAAGCCGCCGGGCAGCTCGGCCTGGAACTGGTAGTACAGCGGGCGCGGATCGTGGTCATTGACCAGTTCCATGGCCTGGCCGGCGTTCAGGCCGGCAAAGGTCGAGAAGATCAGCGGATGGCGCTCGCGCGGCTGGATGGTGCGGACGTCGACGCGGGTGACGGGGGTGTTCATCAGGGACTCCATGAGGTGGCGTTTAAAGATGTATTTATTGTGCATCTTAAAGAGAAGCCCCACAGCCCCCGGTTTTGCGCCAGGTCAAAGCCCGCGCGTGTCGCGTCGTGCGCGGCTCAGCGCCAGAGCGGGCCGATCGCGTCCAGCGTGTTCTTCAGCACCAGACCCAGCTCGGTATCGCCCTCCATCACCAGGGCACGCTCGAAGAACAGGCGGTCGGCGTCGTCGCTGCCGCGCAGCAGCCGCCAGTAGCTGGCCAGATCGGCGGCGATGCGCAGGGCGGGCGGCGCCTCGGCGTGCGCGGCATGGAAGCCGCGCGCGTCCAGCCGCAGGCGCAGCGACAGGCCCAGGTCGTTGACATCGACCCGCACCGCCGGGCCGCTCAGCAGAGCGCGCGCGTCCGGCGGCAGCTTGGGCAGCAGCAGGCGGTTCAGCGCCAGGGCCAGGGCCTGGCTGGGCGGCTGCATGGGCAGGCGGCGCAGCAGCGGGCGCAGCCGCAGCGGAAGCTCGGCGGGCAGGGGCAGTCTCAGCATGCGGCGGCCTCCCAGGCCATGCCGGCCGCGCCGCGGGCGAAGCCGTTGGCGAGGCCGCCGGGCAGGGCGAGCTCGCGCAGCCGCTGCAGGGCCGCGGCGGCATCGGCGCCCTGGTTCATCACCGCCTCGAACTGCGCGATCACCGTGTCGAAACCCTGCGAGACCGGTGACAGGCGCAGCCGCGTCACGCCCGCCGCGCGCAGCGCCGCGCCTTCGGCGATCAGGCATTGCTGGGCCGCCGACTGGGTCTGGATGCCGTTGAGCACCAGAAAGGGAGCGCCGTCGCTGGTGGACAGCAGCAGGCCGTCGGCGTCGTCGCGGCAGCGGAACTCGCAGTGATCCTTGCTGAGCCGGTGGTGGCGGGCGGTGAAGCAACGGGCCGAGAAGGCCAGCGGCAGGCGTCCATGCGCAAACACCTCGGTGGGCAGCGGCGCGCCGCCGGCATTGACCTCGGCGACCGCCTGCAAGGCCAGCTCCACCGGCGCGACCCAGCGCGCGGCGCCGACGCGCTGGTATTCCTGCAGCGCCGCGCGGCTGTAGACATTGATGTGCGGGCCGAGCACGAAGCGCCGTGCCGCGCTGCTGAGCAGCTGCACGGCCGAGACATCGCCGGCCTCGACCATGAATTCGTCCTGCTCGGCGACGCGGCGCAGCAGGCGCAGGTCGGCCTCGGAGGCGATCAGGGCCTGCGAGGCCAGCACCACCTCCTTGCCGGCGCTGCGCAGCTCGCGCGCCAGCGCCAGCCAGTCGGCCGGGCGCAGCTCGCGGCGGCGCTCGCACACCACCTCGCCCAGGGTCACGCTGTCGGCCGGCGAGTCGGCCACCGTTGCGTAGAAATGCAGCAGGGTCTCGCGCGGCCAGAAGTACAGCAGCGGGCCGACGTTCAGCGCGATGCGATCAGGGTTCTGCGTCAAGATGTCGTTTCCTTCTTCCTTGTCTGTGTATTTGCTCCCGAGCGAGGCCCGGGAATCCGGCTCTGCCGGTCCCGCAGGCCGCAAGGGGGCGGTCCTTGTCATCTCCATGGGCGGTCGTAGGCTCCGAGGGTGTGTTGCTGGCCTTCGGCCAGATGGGCAAGCGTCGTGGTCCAGGCCGGCTCGACCTGGTAGCGCTCGGGCGCCGCGACGGCCGCATCGATGGCCTGGCGCCAGACCCGCGTGACCTGCTCGACATAGGCGGGGCTGCGCTGGCGGCCTTCGATCTTGATGGCGCGCACGCCCAGCGCGATCAGCTCGGGCAGCAGGGCCAGGGTGTTCAGGCTGGTGGGCTCCTCGATCGCGTAGTCGCGCCGGCCGTTGACCTCGAAGCGGCCCTTGCACAGCGTGGGGTAGCCGCGCGGCTCGTCCGGCGCATAGCGGTCGATCAGCACGCCCGAGAGCCGGGCGTCCACGCCCTGGGGCGACTCCTGCCAGCGCACGGCCGCGGGCGGCGAGCAGACGCCCGCGTTGTTGGGCGACTGCCCGGTCACATAGGAAGACAGCGCGCAGCGCCCCTCCACCATCACGCACAGGCTGCCGAAACCGAACACCTCGATGTCGACCTCGGTATGGCGCAAGACCTGACCCACCTGGGCCAGGGTCAGCACGCGCGGCAGCACGGCGCGCTGGATGCCGTAATGGCGGCGGTAGAAGGCGATCGCCTCGTAGCTGCTGGCCGAGGCCTGCACCGACAGATGCAGACGCAGCTGCGGATGGGTGCGCGCCGCGTAGGCCAGCACCGCGATGTCGCCGACGATCAGCGCGTCGGCGCCCAGCCCGGCGGCGGCATCGACGGCCTGCTGCCAGGTGGGCACGGCGTCGGCGCGCGCATAGGTGTTCAGGGCCATCAGCACCTGGCGGCCGCGCGCATGGGCGTAGGCGATGCCTTCGCGCAGCTGGGCTTCGTCGAAGTTGAGGCCGGCGAAGTTGCGTGCATTGGTGGCGTTTCTCAGGCCCAGATAGACCGCGTCGGCACCGGCATCGACGGCGAGCTTGAGCGCGCGCAGCGAGCCGGCCGGGCAGACCAGCTCGGGCTTGGCGGGGGAAGGGGAGGAGGGGGACATCGGTCTTGTAGTGCAGGAATGGATGGAGAGAGGGCGCTCAGCCGGGGCGGCCGTCGGCGCGCGGCCGGCCGAACCAGCGGCCGTAGCGGCAGGACCAGGCGAGGCTGACGCCGGCCCAGCCCAGCGCCGCGGCGCCCAGCAGCGCGGCCACGCCGGGGCCGGACAGCGCCGCCAGCAGGCCGGCCGCCAGGCGCAGCAACGCGACCAGCTGCAGCAGCCAGAACAGGCGCCAGATGAAATCGTCGGCCACCACGCTGCGGCCGCCATGGCCGCAGGCCAGGCGCGTGGCCATGCTCAACAGGCCGCTGCCCAGGAAGCCCAGCGCATAGGCATGCAGGGGCACCAGGCCCAGCGACAGCGCGCCGCCGCTGGCGAGCCGCAGCGCTTGCGACAGGCCGGCCAGCAGCAGGGCCAGACCCAGCCAGATCCAGCTCAGGTGCAGCATGGCCGGCAGGCGCAGGCCGGGCTTGAGCAGCCGCTTCCAGCGCAGGGCCAATGCCAGCGCGGCCAGGCCGGCAGCGAGTTCCAGACCGGCGTGCCAGCCCGAGGGCGGCAGGACCAGTCCGAGCAGCTCCAGTCCACAGACCCCCAGCCAGAGCCACAGCAGTCCCAGTCCGCCCAGCGGTCCCTCGCGCAGGCGCGGCGGCAGCGCCTCGGTCAGGCCGGACAGCATGCGGTGCAGGGCGGCGGCAAATACCGGGCCGACACAGGCCCACAGCGCGGCCGGGCCGAACAGGCGCAGCGCCGCCGTCGCGCCGCTGGCCAGGGCCAGGGCCGCGCCCCACAGGCACAGGGCGCCGAGCAGCGACGCCGCCGCGATCACCCGGGCGTGGGCCTGCTCGGCGACGCGGCTGTGCACCAGCATGCGGGCCATGCGCCAGCAGGTGGCGCTCCAGCCCCAGGCCGCGGCTGCCAGGCCGAAGCTGCCCAGTACCCGACCGAGTACCCGGCCCAGGCCCGGTGCCGGGCCGGCATGCAGGGCCAGCATGAAGATCAGCCAGCCACAGAGCTGGGCCAGCACCGCGGGCAGCAGCTCGACCGCCCGCGGCGCCGGGCAGGCGAGCCAGCGCGGCCAGGCGGTGAACACGAAGCCGGTGAAGAACAGCGGCATGAAGCCCAGGCTCATCAGCAGGCCATGGGCGGGCCCCGGCGCTAGGTTCCAGGACCAGGGACGGCCCAGCAGGCCGGCCAGCAGGGCCGCGGCCCACCACAGCGCGCTGGCCGCCATCAGCAGGGCGGCGGCGGCGAAGGCCAGGCGGTGCGGCGCCGCCAGCAGGCGGGCGAAGCGCCAGCGCGGCTCGCTCGCAGGGCCGGGGACGCGGTGGACGCCGGGGGCGCTGGCGACGCCAGCTGCGGTGCGATCGCAGCGAGCGTTCAAGACGGGCTGCCGGCGGTCAGGCGCCGCAGCGCCTGCGCATCGCGCACGCGGATGCGGTTGTGCTCCATCTCGATCACCCGCATCTCGCGCAGCTGACGCAGGGTGCGCGAGAAGGTCTCGGGCGAGGTGCCGAGCTGGGCCGCGATCGAGCGCTTCTGCTGGCGCAGCACGATGGCCGCGGCCGGGTCGCTGCACTGCAGCTCCTCGACCAGCCAGCCCGCGCAGCGGGCCAGCACGCTCTTGGCCAGCAGGTCGTGGGCATCGCCGGCGATGCGCCGGGCGCGCTGGGCCACGCTGGCCAGCAGGCTGCGGGCCAGCTCGGGGCGGTCGCGCAGCACCGTTTCGACCGCCCCGATCGGGAACTCGTAGGCGCAGACCGGCGTCTCGGCGATGGCGCTTTCCAGATAGCGGCCGCCCAGCCAGGCGCTCTCCGCATCGATCCAGGCGCCGGCGTGCACGCTGTGCGAGGGCCGCCAGTGGCCCTGGCCGTCATGGCAGCCGATGCTCACCGTGCCGCGCTGCAGCAGCCACAGCGCGCTCGCGCCATCGCTGTCGTCGAACAGCAGGGCACGGGCCGGGCGCAGGCGCGCGATGCCGGCATGGGCCAGCAGCTGCAGGGCCTGGTCATCCGGCCGTCCGGGCGCCAGCGCGCGCTGCAGGGTCTCGGGCAGGCGCTCCGGCTCGGCCGCCGGCAGGGGCGCGAAATGCGGGGATGCGATGTTCATGGCGGTCTCCGTGGCCCGCGGGCCTGTTGTGTTGAATAGCTCAGGCGCGCAGCCGTCCGGCCATGCCCGGCGACAGCCAGCGCCGCCCGTCGGGCTGGACGATCAGCGCGTCGACCTCCGGCACCAGCAGGTGCCGGCCCCGCTGCGCACCCATCACCATCAGCGCCGCGCCCAGGCCGTTGATGGGGTCCAGGTTGCGGGCCACCAGGGTCACGCCATGCGCGGCCCGGCTGGGCAGGCCGCTGCGGGGATTGAGGATGTGGTGATAGCGCCGCCCGGCGCGCTCGAAGCAGCGCTCGTAGTCGCCGGAGGCGGCGACCCAGCCCTCGTCGAGCTCGACCACGCCCAGCAAGCGCTCCGGAGCCAGCGGATCGCGCAGACCGACGCACCAGTCACGGCCCTGCAGCCGGCCGCTGACCCGCACATCGCCGCCGCCGTTGAGCATGGCGTTGCGCATCCCGTGGCGGCGCAGCACCTGCATGCCGGCCTCCAGAATGGGCAGTTTGGCAATACCGCCCAGGTCGATGCGCATACCCGGCCGCTTCAATAAGGCGGTGGAATTTCTGGTATCAAAAAGCACATCCTGATAATTGACCAGTAAACGCTCTCTGGCCAGTTCAGAAGCATCCGGAATGCTTGTTTGAGCTGACTCAAAACCCCATCCTGAAAATGCCCCGACGCTGATGTCAAAAGCCCCCGCGCTGCGCTGCGACAGCGTCTGGGCCAGCGCCAGCACCGCCAGCATCTCGGCCGGCACCGGCACTGGATGGCGGCCCGCGGCCGCCTCCAGGGCCGCCACCGGATTGCCGCGTTCGTAGCGGCTCATCTGCCGGCTGAGCCGCGCCATCTCGGCAAATGCCGCCTCGATGGCGGCGGCGGCGCCCGGCCCGCCGTGGTCGACGACGATGTCCACCCGGGTGCCCATCAGGGGCCGCGAGGCCCGCTGCACCTGGGGATCGGCGAGCGCCGGCGTGAGCCAGGGCGCCAGGGTCAGCAGGGGCAGGCTTGCCAGCAGGCGGCGGCGCCCTTGGTCACCATGGGCGGCACCGCGGGCGGCTGGAAGCGGGAAGGGCGCGGCCATGGCGGGCTCAGCGGGCCTGGTCGGCCATGAAGTCGACCGCGGCCTTGACCTCCTCGTCGGACAGGCTGGCCCCGCCGCCGCGCGCCGGCATCATGCCCTTGGCGCCGGTAAAGCCCTCCAGCGCGTGCTTGTACAGCGTGTCCTTGCCCTGGGCGATGCGGGGCCCCCAGTCGGCCTTGTCGCCGGGCTTGGGGGCGCCGGCCACACCGGCGGCGTGGCACATCGAGCAGGTCTTGCCGAACACGGTCTTGCCCAGCGCGTTCTCGGCCGGCGCAGGCGCCGGGGTCGATGCGGGCGCTGCGGCCACCGTAGTCTCGGCCGGGGCGGCCGGCGTGCCGTCCTGGCGGCCGCAGGCCGTCAACGCCGCGGCAATGCCTGCCAGCCCCAGCAGGCGCAATCCAGTCTTCAGAATCATCTCAATCTCCGTCAGCGGTTTGGTAAAAATCTTGAAGATGCATTTGAAATGAACATTCCATAAATAATCTGATCCAGGTCAACCAGAGGCTTGAGGCGGGCCGCGACGATCCGTTCCGTCGACGAATACCAAGCCCAAGACGGGCGCAAAAGCACCCCGCCAATCCAAGGACAGACGATGAGCAAAACCCCAAACACCTCCGCTGAGATGCCTGCCGCACCGGCACGCCGGCGCTTCATCAACACTGCGGCGCTGGCCAGCCTGGCCGGCGTGGTCGCCTGCAGTGACAAGGGCGTCGGCGCGGCCGCCGGCGCCGCCAGCGCGGCGGCTGCAGCGGGCCATGACGGCGCCGCGGCCGGCGGTGGCGTGCACCTCAAGCCGGGCGAGCTGGACACCTATTACGGCCTGTGGAGCGGCGGCCATACCGGCGACATGCGGGTGCTGGGCCTGCCCTCGGGCCGCGAGATCCACCGCATTCCCTGCTTCGTGCCCGATGCCCTGGTGGGCTGGGGCGTGACCAACGAATCGAAGAAGGTGATGGGCACCAAGCCCGACGGCAGCCTGCGCTACACGGTGGCCGACACCCACCACACGCACGCCAGCTACAAGGACGGCAACTACGACGGCCGCTATGCCTGGATCAACGACAAGATCAATGCCCGCGTCGCGCGCATCCGGCTCGACTACTTCGTCTGCGACAAGATCACCGAGCTGCCCCATGTGCAGGGCTTCCATGGCATCTTCCCGGACAAGCGCGACCCGGTCGACGAGAAGATCAACTACACGACCCGCGTGTTCTGCGGCGGCGAGTTCGCCATCCCGCTGCCCAACGCGGGCAGCGAGGACGCCAGCAAGTACCGCTCGCTGTTCTCCTGCGTCGACGCCGAGAGCATGGAAGTGCGCTGGCAGGTGCTGATCGACGGCAACTGCGACCTGGTCGCCACCTCCTATGACGGCAAGCTGGCCGCCACCAACCAGTACAACACCGAGGGCGGCGTGCACTACGAGGACATGATGTCCGCCGAGCGCGATGCCTGCCTGTTCTTCAACGTCGCGCGCATCGAGGCCGCGGTGAAGGCCGGCAAGTTCAAGACCATCGGGGACTCCAAGGTGCCGGTGGTGGACGGCACGCGCGAGGCCAACAAGGACGCCAAGACCGCGCTGACCGCCTACGTCTCGGTGCCCAAGAACCCGCACGGCGTCAACGCCAGCCCCGACCAGAAGTACTTCATCTGCGCCGGCAAGCTCTCGCCCACCGGCACCGTGATCGAGCTGGCCCGGGTGCTGGACTGGTTCGAGGGCAAGCTGGAGAAGCTCGACGACAGCATCGTCGCCGAGGTCGAACTGGGTCTGGGGCCCTTGCACACCGCCTTCGACGGGCGCGGCAATGCCTACACCACCCTGTTCCTGGACAGCCAGGTCGTGAAGTGGAATGTGGATAAGGCGATCGCCTTCCACAAGGGCGACAAGAGCGCCAAGTACGTGGTCGACCGCCTGGACCTGCAGTACCAGCCGGGCCACCTGAACGCCTCGCAGTCCGAGACCATCGCGGCCGACGGCAAGTATCTGGCGGTGGGCTGCAAGTTCTCCAAGGACCGCTTCCTGCCGGTCGGGCCTCTGCATCCGGAGAACGAGCAGTTCATCGACATCTCGGGCGAGAAGATGGTGCTGCTGGCCGACCACCCGGTGCGCGGCGAGCCGCACGACTTCATCATCTTCAAGCGCGAGCTGCTCAAGCCCAAGCAGGTCTACACGCTCGACGAGTTCCCGCTGGCCGTCAAGGATCCCAAGGAATCCGGCGTGTTCCGCGTCGGCAAGAAGGTGACGATCAAGCTGACCTCGCAGGCCCCGGCCTTCAGCCTGCGCGAGTTCAAGCTCAAGAAGGGCGACGAGGTCACCCTGATCCTGACCAATCTGGACAAGATCGAGGACCTGACGCACGGCTTCGCGATCCCCAAGTACAACGTCAACTTCATCGTCAATCCGCAGGAGACCGCCTCGGTCAGCTTCGTGGCCGACAAGCCCGGCGTGTTCTGGTGCTACTGCACCCACTTCTGCCATGCCCTGCACCTGGAAATGCGCAGCCGCATGATTGTCGAAGCCTGAGTCTCGATGCACGTGCCGTCGTGCGCCTCGAGCGCGCGCGGCGGTGCGCACAAGAAGAAAGACATGCTGTTCCTCAGAAGCTTGCGCGCGGCCCTGCTGGCCGCGTCTTTTTTGCTGTCGTTCCTGACCAGCCCGGCGCGTGCGGGGGCCTACGAGGCGGCACTGCCGGACGGCCTGGCCACGGCGCCCGATATGTGCGCGCTGCTGCCCTGCGCCGAGGTCTTCCCGGGCGCCACCAGCTTCTCGCCGCGCATGGGCGAGCCGCCTTATGTGGAGGCTTACGGCGAACCCGAGGGAGGGCGCAAGAAGCTGCTCGGCTATGTGATGCTGTCCACCGACATCACCGACACGCCCGCCTACTCCGGCAAGCCGGTCGTCACCCTGATCGGCATGGACCGCGCGGGCCGCTTCGTCGGGGTCAAGGTGCTCAAGCATTCCGAGCCCATCCTGCTGCTGGGCATTCCCGAATCGGCGCTGCTGAACTTCAACAAGCAGTACCTGGGCAAGTCGGTGACCGACAAGATCGAGGTCGGCCCCTCGCGTCCCGACGAGGGCGTGCTGGGCGTCGATGCAATCTCCGGGGCCACGGTCACCGTGATCGCGCAGAACCAGGTGCTGATGACGGCCGGCGCCGCGGTGGCGCGCCAGGTCGGCATCCTGGCGCCGACGCACCGCGAGCCGGCGCGCTTTGCCGTCAGCGGCCGGCGCTACGGCTGGCCCGAACTCGTGAAACAGGGCAGCGTGCGGCGCCTGCTGGTGCGGCCCGAACAGGTGGGCCTGGAGCGCGGCGGCGAGCCCTTCATCGAACTCTGGTTCGGCGACCTGAACCACCCCGACATCGGCGCCAGCCTGCTGGGCGAGGCCGCCTGGCAGAACCTGCGCTCGCGCCTGAAGCCCACGGAGCAGGCCATCTTCATCATCCGCAGCGCCGGCAGCGAGTCTTTCAAGGGCTCGGGCTTCGTGCGCGGCGGGCTCTACGACCGTGTGCAGCTGCGCCAGGGCGCCGACAGCTTCACCTTCCGCGACCTCGACTACCTGAACCTCTACGGCCTGGCCGCCGCCGGCGCCCCGGCCTACAGCGAATCGGCCATCTTCGTGGTCCGCTCGCCGGCCTTCTCGGCCGCCTATCCCTGGCAGCTCGCCCTGCTGGCCAACCGGGTGGACCGTGCCAGCGGCGCGCGCAGCTTCACCCGTTTCGATACGAGCTACTGGCTGGCCGACGAACTGCTGCAGGGCGGGCGGCCGGAAGTGCAGGAGGACGCCGCCCCCTGGCAGCGCGTCTGGCGCGCGCGGGCCGTCGAGATCGGCCTGTTCGTCGCGCTGCTGCTGGGTGTCGGCCTGATCTATGCGCTGCGCGAGCGCCTGACGCGCCGCGCCACCCACAAGAACAAATGGCCGGTCAACGCCTTCAAGTACAGCGCCTGGGCGCTGTCCATCGGCTTCGTCGGCTTCGGCGCGATGGCCCAGCCCTCGATCACCCAGGTGCTGACCTGGTTCCATGCGCTGCTGTTCCAGTGGACCTGGTCGCTGTTCCTCTCCGACCCCTTCATCTTCTGCTTCTGGATCTTCATCATCGCCACCGTGTTCCTGTTCGGACGCGGCTTGTTCTGCGGCTGGCTGTGCCCCTTCGGCTCGCTGTCGGAGGCGCTGTACAAGATCGGCGGCTCGCTCGGCCTGAAGCGCTGGCAGCGCCAGCTGCCGCGCGCCTGGCACGACCGGCTCAAGTGGCTCAAGTACGCGATCTTCTTCGCGCTGCTGACGGTGTCGATGTTCTCGATGGGCCTGGCCGAGATGCTGGCCGAGGTCGAGCCCTTCAAGACCACCTTCCTGGTGGGCATCCCGAACCGTGCCTGGCCCTACGGCCTGTTCGTCTGCGCGCTGCTGGGCATCTCGCTGTTCGTCGAGCGGCCCTATTGCAAGTACATCTGCCCGCTGGGCGCGGCGCTGGCCATGCCCAGCACCTTCCGCTGGTTCGGCCTGCGCCGCAAGCAGGACTGCAACAGTTGCAAGGCCTGCGCGGTCGGCTGCGGCTCGCAGGCGATCGACGCCGACGGCCGCATCGACCACCGCGAATGCCTGCACTGCCTGGACTGCATGGTGCTCTACACCGACGTGAAAGGCTGCCCGCCGCTGGCCAAGGAGCGCAAGCGCCGCGAGCGCGACGGTCTCCTGATCACGCCCATCGGCAAGGACGGCTATTTCATCCCGATCGATCCCGTGCCGGCGATCAGCGCCAAGGCGGCCGCGGGCCCCGATCCGCGCATGGCCAGTGCGCCGGCGGTGCCGCCGCACAAGGCCGGGGCGCGCGGCCTGCGCTGGCTCTGGCTGGAGCTGCGCGATCACCTCTGGCCCTGGAGCGCCGAGGGTTGGGCCTCGCAGCGCGCCCTGCAGATCGCCGGCTTCTCCCTGGCCATTGCCGCCAGCCTGGCCTGGGTGCTGGCCGGCACCGGGCGGCTCTCGGCCATCGCGCTGATCGCCTGGTGGTTCGGCTGGAGCGTCTACGAGGCGCTGATCCGCATGGGCGGGCGCCGCTATGTGAAGGAGGGCCCGTGGTGGCGCGCCAACTACCGGGTTGCCAGCTGGATGGACATGCTCAGCTACGTCGGCTTCAAGAACCTCCTGATCGGCGCCGCGCTGTTCCTCGGCCTGAAGGCGCTGGGCCTGCTGCAGCCATGAAACCGATCTTGGGCCTCTTGCTTGTGCTGGTCTTCGGCTCTGCCGAGGCGGCAACCCTGCGCGTGCGACCCGGCGATGCGCTGCAGCAGGCCATCAACCGGGCCACCGCCGGCGACGTGCTGGAGATCGAGCGCGGTCGTTATGAGGGCAATTTCGTCGTCGACAAGCCGCTGACCCTGCGCGGCATCGAGCGGCCCACGCTCAGCGGCGGCAACCGCGGCGACACCCTGCGCATCACGGCGCCCGATGTCGTGATCGAGGGCCTGATCGTGCGCGAGTCCGGCGACAGCCTGAAGGACCAGAACGCCGGCATCTATATCCGGCCCGGCGCGCATCGCGCCGTCGTGCGCCGCTGTGACCTCAGCTACAACCTGTTCGGCCTGTGGATCGAGAAGGCCGACGATGTGCGCATCGAGGGCAACACCATCACCGGAAAACGCGACTACCAGTCCTCGCAGCGTGGCAACGGCGTGCAGCTCTACAACACGCGCGGCGCCCGCATCCTCGACAACCGCATCAGCTTCGTGCGCGACGCGCTCTATGTGGACGTCTCCCACCACGCGGTGTTCCGCGGCAACCAGCTGCACCACAGCCGCTACGGCACCCACTACATGAACTCCTACTACAACCTGTGGGAGGACAACGACAGCCATCACAACCGCGGCGGCCTGGCCCTGATGGAGGTGCGCGACCAGATCGTGCGCAACAACCGCACCTGGGCCAATACCGACCACGGCATCATGCTGCGTACCCTGCAGGACTCGGTGGTGGAGGGCAATGTGGTGGCCGGCAACGGCCGCGGCTTCTTCATCTACGACGTCGAGTACGCCACCCTGCGCGGCAACCTGGTGCTGGACAACCGGGTCGGCGTGCACCTCTCGGCCGGCTCCACCCGCAACGTGGTGCAGGGCAACGACTTCATCGGCAACCGCGAGCAGCTGCGCTATGTCGGCGCGCGCGACGAGGCCTGGGGCGGTGCGCCCGGCCAGGGCAACCACTGGAGCAACTACCTGGGCTGGGACCGCAATGGCGACGGCGTCGGCGATCTGCCCTACGAGGCCAACGACATCGTCGACCGCCTGAGCTGGCGCCATCCCGGCCTGCAGCTGCTGCTGGCCAGCCCGGCCGTGCAGGCCTTGCGCCTGGTGGGCCGGCAGTTCCCGGTGCTGCGCGTGCCCAGCGTCGTCGACGCCCATCCGCGCATGCGGCCCACCCACAAGAACTGGAGCGCCTGGCGCGAACAGCATGATCTATCCGCTTCCCAAGACTGACGAGCCCGCGCCGGCGATCGCGCTGCG
>Ga0255338_1003647_pt1 | contig 17927 bp, 14 predicted proteins | sample MeOH1_35cm_T4_19_FD_203715 | JGI IMG/M metagenome (GOLD analysis project Ga0255338, IMG submission 203715) | Sandy soil microbial communities from University of British Columbia, Vancouver, Canada - MeOH1_35cm_T4_195 | ecosystem: Engineered > Artificial ecosystem > Sand microcosm > Unclassified ...
TCCAGGGGCCCATCTTCTCCTCTTCCGTGCCGGGCAGGAAGCCGATGTCCTCGCCGACGCTGACGGTGGCGCGGGTCATGATGATCTCGGTGTAGCGACGGTCGTCGAGCACCTGCGTCAGGCCGGCGGCCAGGGCCAGCAGCGTCTTGCCGGTGCCTGCGGTGCCGGTCAGTGTCACGAAATCGACCTCGGGGTCGGTCAGCAGGTTCATTGCGAAGTTCTGCTCGCGGTTGCGCGTCGTGACACCCCAGACGGCATTCTTGAGATGAGTGAAGTCCTTCAGGGTCTTCAGCACGGCGGTCTTGCCGCGGATTTCCGTCACGCGGGCGTACAGGCTCGGCTCGCCAGGGGCCTCCAGGTAGACGAACTGATTGATCAGCAGATCCGGCACGATGGGGCCGGAGATACGGTAGAAGGTGTGGCTGCCTTCCTGCCAGCTCTCCACGGTCTTGCCGTTGCGGGTCCAGAAGTCGGCTGGCAGGGCAAGCGTGCCGGCGTAGAGCAGGTCGGCGTCGTCCAGTGTCTTGTCGTTCTGGTAGTCCTCGGCCGCAAGGCCAAGCGCGCGGGCCTTGACCCGCATGTTGATGTCCTTGGACACCAGCACCACCTCGCGAGGCGCGTGCTGCTGGCGCAGAGCTTCCACCACGCCAAGGATCTGATTGTCCGCCTTCCCTTGCGGCAGGCTGGTCGGCAGCGTGTAATGCAGGGCCTGGGTCTGGAAGAACAGCTTGCCGCCCGCCTCGCGCTGGCCGCTGGCGCTGAGCTGTATGCCTTGGCCCAGGTCGGCACCGTGCGCCGCGGCGGCCAGCGCATCGAGCGAGCGGCTGGTCTGCCGGGCATTGCGCGCCACTTCGGTCATGCCCTTCTTGTGGCTGTCCAGCTCCTCCAGCACGATCATCGGCAGGTAGATGTCGTGTTCCTCGAAGCGGAACAGGCACATCGGGTCGTGCATCAGCACATTGGTGTCCAGCACGAACAGCTTGGCGGGACCGGCCTCGCGGGCCTTTTTCGGCTGCTTGACGGGGGCTGGTGCGGGCTCCGCCTCGGCGGCCGTCGCCTTGCGCGGTGCAGCACGTCGGCGTGTGGGCGCCTTGGCTGCAGCTGGTGCGGCCACCGTTTGCGTCTCGAATGCGGCGACAGCCTCGACACCGCCGGCCGTGCGGTCGAGCAGCTCGACGGCCTGCGGCTTTTCCGCCGCGGGTGTGCCGGCTTCTTCTGTTGCCGGCTTGCGCGTGGTTCGGGTGGCGGTGCGGGCCGGAGCGGCAAAGGCTTCGGGTGCGAGCTGGCTACCGCGTTTGGCGGGGGCGGGGGGCAATGGCATAAAACTCAGCCTCTCTGCTGTCAACAAGGTTCGGCGCTGGGGCAAACAAAAAAGCCGCCTGGAGGCCGAGGCGGCTTGGTCGGGTGATGCGTGCAACATCCAGCGTCATGGCGCTCATTATGCATGAGTGTCATGACGGAGGAGGGCCCGTGGCCGAGGGTCAGGCGGGCTTCTTCAGCGCCTTGACGGCCTTGAGAACTTCTTCCACGTGCCCCGGAACCTTCAGGCCGCGCCATTCCTGCTGCAGGATGCCGTCGGGGCCGATCAGGAAGGTGCTGCGTTCGATGCCCTTGACCTTCTTGCCGTACATGATCTTGTTCTTGACCACGCCGAACATGTGGCACATTTTTTCTTCCGTGTCGGCGATCAGCTCGAAGGGCAGCTCCAGCTTGGTCTTGAAGTCATCGTGCGACTTCATGTTGTCGCGCGACACGCCGAACACCGTGGCGCCCGCCTTCTCGAAATCCTTGTACTTGTCGCGGAACTGCATGGCTTCGGTGGTACAACCAGGCGTGTTGTCCTTTGGATAGAAGTACAGTACGACGATCTGACCCATGTGGGAGGTGTTGGACACCTTGATGCCACCCGTGGCATTCGCTTCAAATTCTGGAATGGGTTTGTTGACAACGATCGCCATATATCTTCAATCTTGTGTGACAGGTGTGGTCGTTGGAGGGCTGTGGTGGCGTTAGCGCCGACGCAGACAGTCCTGGTCCGAACAACCTGTAATTTTACTCGAAACGGCTTTTCAGCCCGCGCCTTCAATCAGCAGGGCCGCAATCACGTGCCGCCCCTCGCCTGCGAGGATGTTGTAAGTGCGGCAGGCGGCGGCCGTATCCATGCTTTCCAGCCCGATGCGCCGCTCGATCAGCGGCGCCAGCCAATGTGCGCTTGGAAAGCGCAGGCGCGTGCCGCTGCCGAAGATGACGAGTTCGGGCGACAGGTCGGCCAGTTGCGCGAAGTGGTCCGGTGTCAGGTCTTCATAACGCTCGCATGACCAAGTCAGGCGCTGACCACGCGAGCTGATCACCACGCTGGTATTGATTTTTTCGCCGTTCACCGCCACCCAGCCCGGCCCCAGTGCGTTGATGGTCGGCACGTCGTACTTGTCGGGCTGCAGCTTCATGGCAATGGTGGCGTTCGAGGGGGGTTCCGGGTGGAACTGTGGTCAAATTATAGGTTTTCACCCTTTCCTTGCGCCCCCGGAGGGACTTTGAAGACCATCCAGAAATCCGCCAAGCTCGCCAATGTTTGCTATGACATCCGCGGTCCGATCATGGAGCGCGCCAAGCAGATGGAGGACGAGGGGCAAAAGATCATCAAGCTCAACATCGGCAACTTGGCGGTGTTCGGCTTTGACGCGCCGGAGGAAATCCAGCAGGACATGATCCGCCACCTGCCCACCTCGGCCGGTTACTCGGACAGCAAGGGCATCTTCGCGGCGCGCAAGGCAGTGATGCACGAGACCCAGAAGCAGGGTGTCAAGGGCGTGACGCTGGATGACATTTACCTGGGCAACGGTGCCAGCGAGCTGATCGTCATGGCGACCAACGCACTGCTCGACAACGGCGATGAACTGCTGCTGCCGTCGCCCGACTACCCGCTGTGGACGGCCGCGGCCAGCCTGTCGGGCGGCACGCCGGTGCACTATCTGTGCGACGAGGCGAATGGCTGGATGCCCGACCTGGACGACATCCGCGCCAAGATCACGCCGCGCACCAAGGGCATCGTGGTGATCAACCCGAACAACCCGACCGGCGCCCTCTATTCCGACGAGCTGCTCAAGGGCATCATCCAGATCGCACGCGAGAACGGACTGGTGATCTTCGCCGACGAGGTCTATGACAAGGTCTTGTACGACGGCGTCAAGCACACGGCGATGGCCAGCCTGAGCACCGACGTGCTGACGCTGACCTTCAACTCGCTGTCCAAGAGCTATCGCTCGTGTGGCTATCGCGCCGGCTGGCTGGTGGTGTCGGGTGACAAGCGGCCGGCCAAGGATTACATCGAGGGCCTGAACATGCTCTCGAACATGCGCCTGTGCGCCAATGTGCCTGGCCAATGGGCGATCCAGACAGCGCTGGGCGGGCACCAGAGCATCAACGAGCTCGTCGGCGAGGGCGGTCGCCTGCGCAAGCAGCGCGACCTGGCGCACGAACTGATCACCGCCATTCCCGGCGTGAGCTGCGTCAAGCCGCAGGCGGCGCTTTACATGTTTCCGCGCCTCGATCCCAAGATCTACCCCATCGAGGACGACCAGCAGTTTTTCCTGGAGCTGCTGCAGGAAACCCGGGTCATGCTGGTGCAGGGCACCGGCTTCAACTGGGCGCACCCGGATCACTTCCGCATCGTGTTCCTGCCGCATGAGGACGACCTGCGCGAGGCCATCGGCCGCGTCGCCAAGTTCCTGGCGCAGTACCGCCAGCGGCACCACACGGGCTGACGCGACAAGGGGGTCACAGGCATGCTGCCCGTCTCTTCCGTGCGCTGCGTCACCTCCTCGCTGGCGTGGGCCGCCCTGATGGTGCTTGCGCCTCCGTCATTGGCGCAGGCCGCTTCCTTCTCCCACAAGAACTGGGAGCTGGCCTGCGACAACACCGGGACCTGTCGTGCTGCGGGTTATCAGGATGAGGGTGGCGATTCCGAGCCCGTTTCCATGCTCATCACGCGCACCGCCGGCCCGGGCGAAGTGCCCGAGGTGAGGCTGCAGGTGCAGAGCGACCAGGGCTACCAAGGGCCATTGAGCCTGACCGTGGGGGCCTTGCGCCTGCAGGGCTTGCCCGATGACGCCGGCAAGCCGTTGCCGGACCGGCGGGTGCGCGAGCTGTTGCCCGCCCTGCTCAATGCGGACGAGGCCACCGTGCGCGCGGGCGCGGCGCAATGGACCTTGTCCCTGGCCGGCCTGAAGGCCGTGCTGCTGAAGATGGACGAGGCACAGGGCCGGCTGAATACGCCCGGCGCGCTGGTGCGGCGTGGCGGCAAGCCCGAGTCGGGCGTGCGGGTGCCAGCGCCCCCGCCCGAGATCAAGGCCGTGCGACCTTTGCCTGCGCGCGCGGGCGATGCGGCGTTGCGCATGTCCATCTTCAAGCTCATCCCGAAGCAGGATCTGGAGCGCTGCAACGATCCAGATCCCGGGGTGGCCGTGGTGCATCGCCTGAACGACCGGGAGGTGCTGCTCGCGCTGCCCTGCGGCATGGGGGCTTACAACGCCAGCAGCCTGCTCTGGCAGGCCAGCGACAAGCCTCCCCATGCACCGCGCATGCTCGATGCCGACGGCGACTTCGATCCGGTGACTGGCGAGGTCCATTCGGCCATGAAGGTTCGCGGCCTCGGCGACTGCTGGTCGGTCCGTACCTGGCAGCTCAGCCGCCATGGCTTCGCGCTGACGTCCGAAACCTACGACGGCCTATGCCGCGGCTTTGCCGGCGGCGCATGGCAGTTGCCACGGCATGTCACCAAGGTCACAGGACCCTGACTGTTTTTTGTTTCTTAATCCCATGACTTCCATGAAACCCATCCAAGTAGGCCTGCTCGGCATCGGTACCGTCGGCAGCGGCACCTTCAACGTGCTCAAGCGCAACCAGGAAGAAATCACGCGCCGTGCCGGCCGCGGCATCGAGATCACGATGGTGGCCGACCTCGACGTGGCGCGGGCTCAGGCCCTGGTCGGCCCCGACGTGAAGGTGGTGAACGACGCGCGCGCCGTGATCGCCAACCCCGAGATCGACATCGTGGTGGAGTTGATCGGTGGTTACGGCATCGCCAAGGCGCTGGTGCTGGAAGCGATCGCGGCCGGCAAGCACGTCGTCACGGCCAACAAGGCGCTGCTGGCGGTGCATGGTACCGAAATCTTCGCCGCGGCCTCGGCCAAGGGTGTGATGGTCGCCTTCGAGGCGGCGGTAGCCGGCGGCATCCCGATCATCAAGGCGCTGCGCGAGGGCCTCACCGCCAACAGCATCCAGTGGGTGGCCGGCATCATCAACGGCACGACCAACTTCATCCTGTCCGAGATGCGCGACAAGGGGCTGGACTTCGACGTGGTGCTGAAGGAGGCGCAGCGCCTGGGCTACGCCGAGGCCGACCCGACCTTCGATATCGAGGGCGTGGACGCGGCGCACAAGGTCACGCTGATGTCGGCGATCGCCTTCGGCATCCCGGTGCAGTTCGACAAGGCCTATGTGGAAGGCATCACCAAGCTGGGCGCGGCGGACATCAAGTACGCCGAACAGCTCGGCTACCGCATCAAGCTGCTGGGCATCACGAAGCGTACCGCCAAGGGCATCGAGCTGCGCGTGCACCCCAGCCTGGTGCCGGCCAAGCGCCTGATCGCCAACGTGGAAGGCGCGATGAATGCCGTCATGGTCCATGGCGACGCGGTGGGCACCACGCTCTACTACGGCAAGGGTGCCGGTGCCGAGCCCACCGCCAGCGCCGTGATCGCTGATCTGGTGGACGTGACGCGCCTGCACACGGTGGACCCGCTCAACCGCGTGCCGCACCTGGCCTTCCAGGCGGACAAGCTGAGCGACCTGCCGGTGCTGCCGATGAGCGAGGTGGTGACCAGCTACTACCTGCGCCTGCGCGTGGCCGACGAGGCCGGCGTGCTGGCCAAGGTGACCGGCATCGTGGCCAATGCCGGCATCAGCATCGACGCGGTGCTGCAGCGCGAGGCCGACGAAGTGGGCGGCGAAGGCTCGACCCAGACCGACCTCATCATCCTCACGCACGACACGCGCGAGGGCACGATGAACGAGGCCATCGCCCAGCTGCAGGCCCTGCCCACCGTGCTGGCGCCGATCACGCGCATTCGCAAGGAAGAGCTGCAGTAATCGGCAGCGCGGCCTGCGTGAACGGGCCGCGCTATCCGACCAGGTCGGTTATTTGCGCAGCTGGCCGTCGGCGCCGATGATGGTCAGCTCCACGGCGCCCCAGCCCTTGCGGCCGCTCGGGCCGTAGTTGACGTTGATGCCACCCAGGTCGTAGGCGCCGAGCTGGTTGAGCGCGGCCAGGATGCGCTCGCGTGACGGGGCCCCCGCGCGGCGCACGGCCTCGGCGGCAATCTTGGCGCCGGCGAAGCCCTCCAGGCTGGAGTAGCTGATGGGTTCCTTCGGTGCGTAGCTCTTCATCACCTGCTGGTATTCGGTGATCAGCGGCTTGTACATCGTGTACGGATAGGGCAGGGACTGGCTCAGCACCATGCCGTGCGCCTTGTCCTTGCCGGACTGCGCCACCAGGTCATCGTGCAGCAGCACGGACAGACCGTACATCTGCGCCATGCCGCCGGGCGCCGCGCGCATCGCCTTGACGAACTCGTACGCCGGCTTGCCGGCCGCCAGCACCAGGATGGCCTTGGGCTGCGCGGCCGAGGTGTCCTTGACGGCGGTCTGCACGCTGGCGGCGATGTTCTCCGGCTTGGCGTCGATGACCGAGTGCGACACCACCTTCAGGCCCATCGCCGGTGCTTGCTCCTCCGCCACCTTGGCCAGGATCGGGCCGAAGGCGATGCCCATGTTCACCACGGAGACTGTGTCCTTGCCCCAGCTCTTGGCCTCCTTGAGCAGAGCCTCGATTTCGTTGACGTAGCCGCTACGGAACGGGAAGACGTTGGCGGCGCCGATCACGTTCTTGTCGCCCTGCAGCGGGGCGATCAGCGCGATCTTGCCCTGGCCCGCCAGGTCACGCTTGGCGATCTCGGCGAGGCCGGCGCTGTTGAGAAAGCCGAGCAAGCCCGCGATCGATGGATCGGCGATCGTTTCCTCGGTGAGCTGGACCATGCGCTCGGCGTTCAGGCCGTCGTCCTTGATTTTCAGAACCAGCTTGCGCCCCTGGACGCCGCCCTTGGCATTGACGGCATCGAAATAGGCCTGGATGCCCACCGCCAAGCCCCTGGCGTTGTCCTTCGAGGCGGGATTGGTCTGCGAGGCGATCTGGACGAACACGACGTCCTCGGCGTGTGCGGCCAGGGTCAGTGTCAGGCCGCACAGGAGCGAGGCCAGGGTCTTGCGGGGAAAAGGCATGCTGTCTCCGAATGGTCTGTTGTAATAAAGTGCTACTTTAAAGTGATTCACTCCGAGTGAATGCACTTTCTTTCATCTTCCGGCGCACGAGCGTGAATTAGGAGCGATAACGCGTCGGGTCAAGGGTATTTGCCGATGGCACAGGGCCCGCCGCCGCCGCACTGTGCTGGACCGCGCTGTCGCGTGCCTGACGGGCGATCAGGTCGACGGTGCCATCGGCCGTGATTGGCGATAATTGCAGGTTCCACGTGTTGTGTGCATCCCGCCCGGCGGCCGCTTGTCCCGTCCCGGAAGGCGGGGGATGGCGCGGCGTCCCCAGCAGCTTCTTCTTGCCCGAATGAACTACCTTTCCACGCGCGGTCATGCCGACCGCAAACGCTTCTGTGAAATTCTGCTCGAAGGCCTGGCGCCCGATGGCGGCCTTTATCTGCCGGAGCGTTACCCGCAGATCGACGACGCCACGCTGACCGCCTGGCGCCGCGTCTGGAGCGAGCGCGGCTACGCCGCGCTGGCCTTCGAAGTGCTGTCGCTCTACATCGACGACATTCCCGCGGCGGATTTGCAGGCCATTTGCGAGCGCACCTACACCGAGGCGGTGTTCGGCACCAAGGAGATCGTCCCGCTCAAGCAGCTGGAGGATGGCCTCTACCTCGAAGCCCTGTCCAACGGCCCGACGCTGGCCTTCAAGGACATGGCCATGCAATTGCTGGGCAACCTGTTCGAGTACGAACTGGCTCGCCGCGGCGAGCAGCTCAACATCCTCGGCGCCACCAGCGGCGACACCGGCAGTGCCGCCGAGTACGCCATGCGCGGCAAGCAGGGCGTGCGCGTGTTCATGACCAGCCCGCACGGCCGCATGAGCCCGTTCCAGCAGGCGCAGATGTTCAGCCTGCAGGATGCCAACATCCACAACCTCGCGATCGAGGGCGTGTTCGACGATTGCCAGGACATCGTCAAGGCCGTCTCGAACGACCTCGATTTCAAGCGCAAGTACAAGATCGGCACCGTCAACTCGATCAACTGGGCGCGTCTGCTGGCCCAGGTGGTGTACTACTTCGCCGGCTATTTCGAGGCCACGCGCTCGAACGCCGAGAAGGTCCGCTTCACCGTGCCCAGCGGCAACTTCGGCAACGTCTGCGCCGGCCATGTGGCGCGCATGATGGGCCTGCCGATCCAGACGCTGGTGGTCGCCACCAACGAGAACGACGTGCTCGACGAGTTCTTCCGCACCGGCGTGTACCGCGTGCGCGGCAGCGCCGACACGCACGAAACCTCCAGCCCGTCGATGGACATCTCCAAGGCGAGCAACTTCGAGCGCTTCGTGTTCGACCTGCTCGGCCGCGATGGCGACCGGGTCAAGGCGCTGTTCGGCGAGGCCCTGGCCAAGGATGGTCGCTTCGATCTGAGCGCCGATCCGACCTTCAAGGAAGCGGCCAGCCGCTATGGATTCGAGAGCGGCAAGAGCGTCCACGCCGACCGGCTCGCCACCATCAAGGACACCTTCCAGCGCTTCGGCGTGATGATCGACACCCACACCGCCGACGGCGTGAAGGTCGCGCGCGAGCACCTGAAGCCCGGCGTGCCGATGCTGGTGTTGGAGACGGCGCTGCCGATCAAGTTTGCCGCCACCATCGTCGAGGCGCTCGGTTGCGAGCCGGACCGGCCGGCCAAGTTTGTCGGCATCGAGGACCTGCCCAAGCGCGTGCAGGTGCTGCCGGCCGATGCCGCGCTGGTCAAGGACTTCATCGCCCGCCACTGTGACTGAGCGCCCCGTGGTCCCGCCGTCCGTCCGGGCAATCCGGTGGGCGGCATGACGAGGCTGTCGGCGTGAAGATCGCAGGCTTTGCCGGCTACTCCGGCTCCGGCAAGACCACGCTGGTCGAGCAGCTTATCGGGCTGCTGCGCGGGCGCGGGCTGAGGGTTTCGGTGGTCAAGCATGCCCACCACGGCTTCGATATCGACCAGCCCGGCAAGGACAGCTGGCGCCACCGCGCGGCTGGCGCTGCGGAGGTGCTGATCGCCTCCAGCCGCCGCCTGGCCCTGATGCGCGAATTCGAGCACGAGGCCGAGCCCTCTGTGCACGCGCTGATCGCCGAGCTGCGCGGCGACGCGGACTGGGTGCTGGTCGAGGGCTTCAAGGAGAGCGACCTGCCCAAGCTGGAGGTCTGGCGGGCTACCACGGGCAAGCCGGTCCGCTATCCGCAGGACGCGCGCGTGCTGGCGATTGTCACCGACAGCCCGCAGGCCCTGCCGCAGGCCACCCTGTGTCCGGTGCTGGATTTGAACGACGCCGAGGCCGTGGCGGCCTGGCTGATCGACAATCAGGACCGCTTCGACTATCCACCCACCCAGGTGTTTGCATGACCCTCGCTTCCCCTCCCGCCGGCAGGGCGCCGTTGATGGCGCTGGACGATGCGCTGGCCGCGCTGCTGGCGCAGGTGGTGCCGCTCGCCGGCACCGAGACTGTCGCCACCTTCGAGGCCGACGGTCGCGTGTTGGCCACCGACCTGGTGTCGGCCCTGCAGGTGCCGCCGCATGACAACTCATCGATGGACGGCTACGCCGTGCGCTGCGCCGACGTTGCCCACGCGGGCACAGAGCTGCGCGTCAGCCAGCGCATCGCCGCCGGCCAGTTCGGCGATGCGCTGGAGCCCGGCACCGCCGCGCGCATCTTCACCGGCGCCCCCATGCCCCAGGGCGCGGACGCGGTGGTGATGCAGGAAGACACCGAGGCGCTGGCACCGACATCGCCCGTCGAGCCGGCCCGGGTGCGCATCCAGGTCGTGCCGACGCCCGACCAGTGGGTGCGCCGCTCGGGCGAGGACGTGACGCGTGGCGCCGTGGTGCTGCCGCGCGGCGAGCGCCTGTCGCCGGCCAGCCTGGGGCTGGCGGCCAGCATCGGCTTGGCGCAGCTGCCGGTCGTGGTCCGTCCCCGCGTGGCGCTGTTCTCCACGGGCGACGAGCTGGTCATGCCCGGCGAGGTGGCGCCCGGGGACATGGCGCCCGGCGCCATCTACAACTCCAACCGCTTCTTTCTGCGTGCCCTGCTGCACCGCCTGGGCTGCGAGGTGAGCGACCTGGGCATCGTGCCCGACCGGCGCGAGGCCACGCTGGCCGCGCTCAAGACGGCGGCCGACCACCACGACCTGATCCTGACCAGCGGCGGCGTCTCGGTCGGCGAGGAAGACCACATCAAGCCAGCCGTGCAGCAGCTGGGCACGCTGGCGCTCTGGCAGATCGCCATGAAGCCTGGCAAGCCCTTCGCCTACGGCCAGGTGCGGCGCGACGCCGGGGCCGGCGTGGAGGAGGGCACCGCCTGCCACTTCATCGGCCTGCCGGGCAACCCGGTGTCGAGCTTTATCACCTTCCTGCTGCTGGTGCGGCCCTTCCTGCTCAAGCTGCAGGGCGTGGGCGCACGGCCGGTGCAGCCGATTCGGCTGCCGGCGCATTTCACGCTGGCGCGCGCGGACCGGCGTCGCGAGTTCCTGCGCGTGCGGCGCAACGCTGCGGGCGGCCTGGACCTGTTCCCGAACCAGAGTTCGGGTGTGCTGACCTCGGCGGTCTGGGGTGATGGACTGGTGGACAACCCCGCCGGGACGACCATCGCGCAGGGCGACCTCGTTTCCTTCCTTCCGTTTGCGGAGCTGCTGGCATGACCATCAACGTCACGGTGCGCTATTTCGCCGCCATCCGGGAGGCGCTGGGCCTTGGCTGCGAATCCGTGGAAACCGCGGCCGCCACCCTCGGCGCCTTGCGCGACGAGCTGATCGCACGCGGTGGCGCCCATGCCGAGGCGCTGTCGCGCCAGCGCGCCGTGCGCATGGCGCTGAACCAGGCGCTGAGCCAGGACGATGCGACGCTGGCAGCCGGCGCCGAGGTGGCCTTTTTCCCGCCGGTGACCGGCGGCTGATCCGGGAGACTCTTCATGCAGGTCCGCGTCTCGATCCAGACCGAAGACTTCGACCTCTCGGCCGAGGTGGCCCGGCTGCGTGCCGGCGATGCGCGCGTTGGCGCCGTCTGCGCCTTCGTCGGCACCGTGCGCGACCGCAACGACGGCCAGTCGGTCAGCACCATGGAGCTGGAGCATTACCCCGGCATGACCGAGAAGGCCATCGAGGCCATGATCGACGAAGCCCGGCGCCGCTTCGACATCCACGGCGCGCGCGTCATCCACCGCGTCGGCCTGCTGCAGCCGCTGGACCAGATCGTGTTGGTGGCCGTGACCTCCGCGCATCGCGGCGAGAGCTTCCAGGCCTGCGAGTTCCTGATGGACTACCTCAAGACCCAGGCGCCATTCTGGAAAAAGGAACAGACGCCCGAAGGCGCGCGCTGGGTCGACGCGCGTGTGAGCGACGACGCGGCCCTGGCGCGCTGGGGCATCCAGGCGCCCAACGCCTGAGCCGGCGGCTCGCGCCGCGCTGTCAGACCACCATCGGCGTACTCGCCCCGTCCATCGCGACCAGGGCGCCCGTCACATAGCTGGCCTTGGGCGAGGCCAGGAACACCACCATGTTGGCGATCTCCTCCGGCGTGGCCAGTCGGCCCATGGGGGTGCGCTGCGTGGCGCGGCGGCGCGCTTCCTCGACCGGGATGCCGGCCAGCCTGGCTTCGGCTTCCAGCCCCTGTTGCAGCCGCTCGGTCAGCGTGGCGCCGGGGTTGACGGCGTTGATGCGCAGCCCGGCCGCCGCGTGGGCGTTGGCGAGGCCGGCGCTGGCCAGCATCAGCGCGGCGTTGGCCGCACCGCCGGCCAGGTGGGTGGGGGAGGCGACCTTGCCGCCCGCGCCGATCACGTTGACGATCACGCCCGAGCCGCGCGCCAGCATGCCGGGCAGCACCGCCTGCATGGCGTGGATGTAGGTGAAGAACTTGGCGTCCATCGCGGCGTGCCAGTCGGCGGCTGTCAGCTCGGGCGCGGGCGTGCGGCGGGCCGCGCCGGCGGAGTTCACCAGCACGTCGATCGGGCCCAGCGTCTCGGCGATCTGCCGCGCCATGCCTTCGGCCTGCGCCGGATCGCCGAGGTCGGCCACCACCGGCAGCACCGTGGCGCCGGCCGCCCGCAGCGAGGCGGCGGCGGCTTCCAGCGTGTCGGCCTGACGCGCCGCGATGGCGACGCGCGCGCCCTCGTCCGCGAAGGCCTGGGCGCAGGCCAGACCGATGCCCTTGCTGGCACCGGTGATGAGGACGACTTTGTCGGTGAGTTGCAAATCCATGTTCGATTCCGTTGCGGCAAATGACGAGTCGGGGCAGTATGCAGGATCCGTCCGCCGCGTGCAGGGGCGAGAAATAACTTGAAAAAGCCGTGGACCAGCCCTAGCTGCTGGGCAACAAGGAGAAACACATGCGTCTCGACAAACTCACGACCAAGTTTCAGGAAGCCCTGGCCGATGCCCAGTCGCTGGCCCTCGGCAACGACCATGCCTACATCGAGCCGGCCCACCTGCTGGTGGCCATGCTGCGCCAGCAGGACGGCCCGAAGTCGCTGCTGCAGCGCGCCGGGGTGAACACGGCGGGCCTGTTGGCCGCGGCCGAGGTGGCAGTGCAGAAGCTGCCCCAGGTGCAGGGCCAGGAGCAGGTGCAGGTCGGACGCGACCTGGTCACGCTGATCCAGGGCGCTGAGAAGGAATCGATCAAGCGCGGCGACCAGTTCATCGCCAGCGAGCTGTTCCTGCTGGCGCTGGCCGACAGCAAATCCGACGCCGGCCGCATCGCCAAGGACAACGGCCTCACCCGCAAGAGCCTGGAGTCCGCCATCGACGCCGTGCGCGGCGGCCAGAACGTCAACAGCGCCGAGGCCGAAGGCCAGCGCGAGGCGCTCAAGAAATACTGCCTGGACCTGACCGAGCGCGCCCGCGAAGGCAAGCTCGACCCCGTGATCGGCCGCGACGACGAGATCCGCCGCGCCATCCAGGTGCTGCAGCGGCGCAGCAAGAACAACCCGGTGCTGATCGGCGAGCCCGGCGTCGGCAAGACCGCCATCGTCGAGGGCCTGGCCCAGCGCATCGTCAACGGCGAGGTGCCCGAGACCCTGCGCGACAAGAAAGTGCTGGTGCTGGACATGGCGGGCCTGCTGGCCGGCGCCAAGTACCGCGGCGAGTTCGAGGAACGCCTGAAGTCCGTGCTCAAGGAAGTGGCGCAGGACGAGGGCCGCATCATCCTGTTCATCGACGAGATCCACACCATGGTCGGCGCGGGCAAGGCCGAGGGCGCCATCGACGCCGGCAACATGCTCAAGCCGGCCCTCGCGCGGGGCGAGCTGCACTGCATCGGCGCCACCACGCTGGACGAATACCGCAAGTACATCGAGAAGGACGCCGCGCTGGAGCGCCGCTTCCAGAAGGTGCTGGTGGACGAACCCACCGTCGAGCAGACCATCGCCATCCTGCGCGGCCTGCAGGAGAAGTACGAGGTGCACCACGGCGTGGACATCACCGACCCGGCCATCGTCGCCGCGGCCGAGCTGAGCCACCGCTACATCACCGACCGCTTCCTGCCCGACAAGGCGATCGACCTGATCGACGAGGCCGCGGCCAAGATCAAGATCGAGATCGACTCCAAGCCCGAGGTCATGGACAAGCTCGACCGCCGGCTGATCCAGCTGCAGATCGAGCGCGAGGCCATGAAGAAGGAGACCGACGAGGCTTCGCAAAAGCGCCTGGCGCTGCTGGAAGAGGAAATCACCAAGCTGCAGAAGGAATCCGCCGACCTGGAGGAAGTGTGGAAGGCCGAGAAGGCCCAGGCCCAGGGCAGCCAGCATGTGCGCGAGGACATCGAGAAGCTCAAGCTGCAGATCGAGGAGCTGACCCGCAAGGGCGACTTCAACAAGGTCGCCGAGCTGCAGTACGGCAAGCTGCCCGAGCTGGAAAAGCAGCTCAAGGAAGCCCAGGCGCGCGAACAGTCGCAGGGCGAGGGCCAGGCCCCGCGCCTGCTGCGCACCCAGGTTGGCGCCGAGGAAATCGCCGAGGTGGTCAGCCGCGCCACCGGCATCCCGGTCGCCAAGATGATGCAGGGCGAGAAAGACAAGCTGCTGCAGATGGAAGACAAGCTGCACGAGCGCGTGGTCGGCCAGGACGAGGCCATCAGTGCCGTGGCCAACGCCATCCGCCGCTCGCGCTCCGGCCTGTCTGACCCGAACCGGCCCACCGGCTCCTTCCTGTTCCTCGGCCCCACCGGCGTGGGCAAGACCGAGCTGTGCAAGGCCCTGGCCGGCTTCCTGTTCGACAGCGAGGAGTACCTGGTGCGCATCGACATGAGCGAGTTCATGGAGAAGCACTCCGTGGCCCGCCTGATCGGCGCGCCGCCCGGCTACGTCGGCTACGAGGAGGGCGGCTACCTGACCGAAGCCGTGCGCCGCCGCCCGTATTCCGTGCTGCTGCTCGACGAGGTGGAGAAGGCCCACCCGGACGTGTTCAACGTGCTGCTGCAGGTGCTGGACGATGGCCGCCTGACCGACGGCCAGGGCCGCACCGTGGACTTCAAGAACACCGTGATCGTGATGACCTCCAACATCGGCTCGCACCTGATCCAGGCCATGGTTGGTCAGGAGTATGAGGACATCAAGGACGCGGTCTGGGGCGAGCTGAAGAACCACTTCCGTCCCGAGTTCCTGAACCGCATTGACGAGACGGTGGTGTTCCACGCCCTGGACGCCGCGCACATCGAGTCCATCGCCGCGATTCAGCTCAAGGCGCTGGAGGCGCGGCTGGCCAGGATGGATCTGCACCTGCAGGTGTCGCACGCAGCCCTGGCCGAGCTGGCCAAGGTCGGCTTCGATCCGGTGTTTGGCGCCCGCCCGCTCAAGCGCGCCATCCAGCAGCGCATCGAGAACCCGCTGTCCAAGCTGCTGCTGGAGGGGCGCTATCCGCCTAAGTCGGTGATTCCGGTGGGTGTGGACCCGGTGCGCGAGCCGGGGGTGTTCCACTTCGGGGCGGCGGCTTGAGAGCCGTTCGTCGTCATGGCCGGTCGGCCTGACTGACGCCGGGTCGAACCCGGCCTGCCACTTCTGCTGACGCCCTGATCGCCCGAACGGTGGTCAGGGCGTTGGTTCGTGGGGAGGTGCGTGGCGGGGAGTTTGCGTGAAGGGATGGCGCTAGAAATTTGGTGCGCGTAGTTCGAATAATAATGAGCAAGTTAATCTAAGCGCTCAACGTCTAAGTTCACCAGTCTTGCGCGGCTTTATGCGCGGGTCCGGTGAAATGATGGTCTCCGCCGTGCGCATGCCGCCCGCTGCCGCACGGGTATTGATTGGGGCTGCGAGTTCATAACACGCTCTAAGCGTGGATCGAACGTTGCGTGGGTGACCGACCATGCGATAGCAAGCGAGATAGCCAGAAAGAAGCGCATGGAATTTCTAACGTTCGACATCCGCGGCGGCTGCAAGCCGTCCGCTCGATGAAGATGTTAGAAATTTGGTGCATCGGCGAGAATTTCTTTAACTCTGAGGCGGGCCGCATAGACACTCGCTGAAAGGATAAGTTGACCAATGATGCTGGTCAGGAAGAGGAGAAGCCCGCCACCAGTGGAAATGCCGGCCCGAACGACCCAGGGCGCAATTGATAAGCACACAAAAATTGCTGCATAGATCAAGCTGACCCATAGGTGAAGTTTCAGCTTCCAATACTCTGGCCATGCAACCAAGAATCGAGTAGTTCCCTTGTCTTCTTGTAGCAACTGCCGTAGTTCGTTTGCGACCCACACCGCTAGCCCGACCGGTACGACCATCAGGTACTTGAGAATTTCGTCGTTGAGCGAGATGGTGGTTGCAAAGTGGCTGAGGTCCGCCGAGAAGTGGTGCCAGACTAGCCCAGCTACGCCGATGAGGAATGCCTCAAGACTAATAAGCAGGACACGCAGAAAGTAAATGGCGCGCATCTTCAGTGTTTCATGTCCCGTTCATCGCTAACTCGCGAAAACTGGATTTTAGCCGCGGCGGCGAGGTCTTCTGGTCGTGGCTCTTTTGCGAAGAGAAAGCTCTTCTGAGACTCTGACGTACGAACGATGACTTCGTGCTCTCCTTCAGTCCAATCGCTTTGCCATTCCCGTACCCGTCGGCCGCCATGAGCATTGCGGCATCCGTTATGTCCGGCTCGGATTCCGGCTCATACTTTGGGTTATCCAAGATGTTCTGGATAAGAACAAGGAGTTGCGTTGATAGACCACCAGGCTTCTCAGTGGTTTCACGGACGGAAACCTCCTCTGCCTTTCGCTTCTTGACGTATTTTTCGAGGCCACCCCAGAGTCGACCGAAGAGTGGGTTTGGGGGATGGACTCGCGCCGATAGTTCTGTGATTCGATCTAAGCTTCTTAGCCGGTCCAGAAACGCTCTATAGTCTGCGACTGGCTCGACCGTGCAATCGACGAAGAAGTTGTCGTATGCCGCTTCAATGATGGACTTGAATCGACGCGGAAATACGTCCTCTTGAATTCCGTTCCAAACGTGCAGAAACGCGAGTCCTGAGAACTGTGGTAGGTAGACGAATGGCGCGCTGGCCTCAAGCAGATTTGGTGCTCTGGCCTGTAGCTGTTGCTTAGCCGGTTCATCGACAATCGTCACTCGACCGTCCTTCGAGTACTTGGCCAGATTGCCAAATACGTAAGGAATTCTCTCGTTCCGCTTGTCCACTACGTCCGTTATCGTCCACTCGAACTGCCCAAGTGGAACCACCGGTGCTTTAACGATTGCGTCGAGCAAGCGCGTCTGGTTGAGTTCCCCAAGCTTTATTACTCTTGCCAGGTAGTAGCGCCCCTTGCGCATAGTCTTGTCTCCCTCCAGGTTGTTGGTTGAATATGTCTAGCGTAGAGGTGAGCGGACGCCGTAGGCGATCCGCTCGACTGGCATGTTAGCCATTCTGAAGGAGATACAGACCGCTTTGACTAGCCCACTTATGAAGAGGGCCCATAGATGTTGAATCTGTAAAAAAGAAATGATGCGTGTCATCCCAGCCCTCGTAGAAAACGCAATTCAGATCGGGTAGAGCAACATGAAAATGGCGAGTTCCGCGGCCTCCAAATGATCGCGCTCCATTGGGCGTGCAGTATGAGGAAAGAGCGGCTTGTGAGGTGAATTCACGAAATACTAGGCGATCACCTCTTCGTCTACGAAAAGTAAACGAGAGCACAGAAGTACCCCTCACGAGCAGGCCACAGAACTGGGCGTGGCATGCCTCGCGGCGAGCCTGCTCGAACGGAGGGACGTTCTCAAGAAGCCTACAGGCGTCTTCGCGGGAAAGCCAATGGTCGAATACTGAAATTGAAAGGATTTTCACATCCGTTCGAGGATCATCCGTGTGCACATCCTTAAGCCAAGGGTACTGACGAGACAGCTCCATCTGTCGACTTAATGGCAAGTTATGAAGGCGGCGATGGCTCATGGTTAACGTGAAGGTGACCGGCACGTTGCGGCAAGGCGTCGCGAGGCGCAGGATTTCCAACGGCGCCTCGCGGCGCCTTGCCGCAACGTGTCCGAGTCGACCGAATACGAAGGGACTTCCCGCAATCCCGAGACGGCGTCATAGCGCCAAGATTGATGTGTCGAAGTCAATCTGCAACAGGAAAGGGGAAGTCCATGAGCGAGATTACACGGGCGCCGGTGG
>Ga0255338_1003648_pt1 | contig 17927 bp, 20 predicted proteins | sample MeOH1_35cm_T4_19_FD_203715 | JGI IMG/M metagenome (GOLD analysis project Ga0255338, IMG submission 203715) | Sandy soil microbial communities from University of British Columbia, Vancouver, Canada - MeOH1_35cm_T4_195 | ecosystem: Engineered > Artificial ecosystem > Sand microcosm > Unclassified ...
CCGCGAATACACCATGGCCATTGCCTTCGGCCTCGGTGCTTTGTCGTACTGGCTGCTGGGGTCGATGGGTACCGCGCCATGGGCCTTCGTGGTCTTTGCCGCGCTGATCTTCCTCACCTGGGGCGAGATCTTCAGCCTGTTCCCATCGACCTGCACCGACAGCTTCGGCCCGCAGTTCGCCACCGTGAATTTGAGTCTGCTCTACACCGCCAAAGGCGCATCGGCGTTCCTCGTGCCCGTCGCCAATATGATCAAGGCATCGACCGGAAGCTGGCACGCGGTCTTCGTCGTCACCGCGCTGATGAACCTGATCGTGGTCGGGCTGGCATTGTTCGTGCTCAAGCCGCTGCGCTCGCGCGTGGCGACAAGCGAGGCCAGCAAGCTCGCGCACGCGGTATAATTTATGCCTTGCCACGCGCACGCTTCACCTCTCCCATAGGGAGAGGTCGGCGCACGAAGTGCGCCGGGTGAGGTTATGGACATCGAGAGTCATGATCCCCCTCACCCCAGCCCTCTCCCCAACGGGGAGAGGGGGTAGGCCGTGCTGGCGGCATACGCCGTGCGCAATTGCAGGGGCGGTTAATTGATCGACCCAATGAACTGCGCCAGCTCCGGCGTCTTCGGCGCGGCGAAGACATCCTTCGGCGGTCCCTGCTCATGCACTTTGCCGTGGTGCATGAAAACGAGCGAGGTGCCGACATCGCGGGCAAAGCGCATCTCATGCGTCACCAGGATCAAGGTCATGCCCTCGCGCGCGAGCTGCTCGACGACGCGCAGCACTTCGTTCACCAGTTCGGGATCGAGCGCCGAGGTGATCTCGTCGCACAGCAACACCTTCGGCCGCATGGCGAGGGCGCGCGCGATCGCAACGCGCTGCTGCTGACCGCCCGAAAGCTGGCCGGGATAGGCGTCCACCTTCTCCGATAACCCGACCTTGGCGAGCATCTCGGCGGCCAAATCGCGCGCCTCTTTCTTCGTCACCTTATTGACCACCGTCGGCGCCAGCATCACGTTCTCTGCCGCGGTCAAATGCGGGAATAGATTGAACTGCTGAAAGACCATGCCGACATGGCGGCGCAGCTCGCGCAATTGCGTATGCAGACCGCCGACCTCGATGCCGTCGGCGAGAATCACACCGGACTGATAAGTCTCCAGGCCGTTGATGCAGCGAAGCAGCGTGCTCTTGCCCGAGCCGGAGCGGCCGATGATCGCCACCACGTCACCCTTGGCGATCTCAAGCGACACGCCCTTGAGCACTTCGAGTTCGCCGAAGCTCTTTCTCACGTCACGGATGCTAACGAGCGACATTGAGGCGTCCTTCCAGGCGCTTGGCGTACCAGGAGAGCGGAAAGCACAGGCAGAAATAGATCGCGGCGACCAGCGAGTAGACGAGGAACGGCTTGAACGTCACGTTGTTGAGCATGGTGCCGGCTTTGGTCAACTCGACGAAGCCGATGATCGAGGCGAGCGCCGTGCCTTTGACCACCTGTACCGAAAAGCCAACCGTCGGCGCGACCGCGATGCGCACGGCCTGGGGCAGGATCACATAGCGCATCTGCTCGATATAGCTCATGGCGAGCGACGACGACGCCTCCCACTGTCCCTTCGGGATCGACTCGACACAGCCGCGCCAGATTTCGGTGAGGAAGGCGCTGGTCCAGAAGGTGAGCGCCAGCCAGGCCGCGAGCCAGGGGCTCACCTCGATGCCGAACAGCGCAACGCCGAAGAAGAACAGGAAGAGCTGCATCAGGAGTGGCGTGCCCTGGAAGAACTCGATGTAGAGCTTGGTCGGCATTTCGAGCCACGGCACCTGCGACGTGCGCAGGAACAGGAGGATCAGCCCGACGACGCCGCCACTGACGAAGGCGATGAGCGACAGCACAATCGTCCAGACCGTGGCATCGAGCAGATTGGAGAGGATGTCCCAGAACGTGAAATCGTCCATGGCTCAGCCCGCCTTGAACAAGCGGCGGCCGAGGCCGCGCAGGATGGCACGGGTCGCAATGGCGAGCAGGAGATAGAGCAATGCGGCAAGGAGATAGACTTCGAAGGCCCGGAAATTACGCGACTGCACAAAATTCGCGGCATAGGTCAGGTCCGGCGCGGAAATCTGCGAAACCACCGCCGAACCAAGCATGACGATGATGATCTGCGATGACAGCGCCGGATAGACCTTGCGGAAAGCTTGGCGGAGCACAACGTGGCGCAGCACTTCCCATTTGCTCATAGCGAGGCTGACACCGGCTTCGACGTGCCCCTTCGGCACCGCCTCGATGCCGGCGCGGATGATCTCGGTCGAATAGGCGCCGAGATTGACCGTCATGGCAATGAAGGCCGCAGTCGACTCCGAAAGCTTCACGCCAGCGGCCGGCAGACCGAAGAAGATGAAGAAAAGCTGGACGATGAACGGCGTATTGCGGATCATCTCGACATAGACAACGACGATGGCACCGAGCCATTTCGGCCCGAAGGTGCGGGCCGACGCGCAGGCTGTGCCGACCGCGATACCTGCAACCGTCGACACGACTGTCAGCACAATGGTGAAGACGAGCCCCTGGAGCAGCACGTCCCAATAGGGCAACAGATCGCCGAATTGCAGCTTGTAGATCACGGCGCGGCGTCCGTAACAGCCAAGACGATCAGAAGCCGGCCGGCAGCGGCGCCTTCAGCCACTTCTCCGACAGCTTGGCGAGTTCGCCCGATGCCTTCGCCTTGCCGATGATCTCATTGACCTTGGCGAGCAGCTTCGGCTCGTCCTTGTTGAGTCCGACATAGCAGGGGCTGTTCTTGACCATGAATTTCATCTCCGGCGCCTGCGCCGGATTGCGCTCGGCGATCACTGCCGCGATGGTGTTGCCGGTGGCGACGAGATCGATCTGGCCGGACATATACGCCGCGATCGTCGCGTTGTTGTCCTCGAAACGCTTGATGGTCGTGTCTTTCGGGACGGTCGCGGTCAGCTCCTGCTCCTCAATGGTGCCGCGGGCGGCGCCGATCGTCTTGCCGGCAAGATCGGCAAGCGCTTTCACATCCGAATACTTGCCTTTGGGGCTGTAGACCGCCGAATAGAACGGGGCATAAGGCGCCGAGAAGTCGATCGCCTTCTCACGCTCGGCGTTCTTGCCGAGGCTGGAAATAACCAGATCGACCTTCTTGGTCTGAAGATACGGGATACGGTTCGCGCTCGTTACCGGCACGAGCTCGACTTTCACGCCAAGATCCTTGGCAATCAGGTTCGCCATGTCGATGTCATAGCCTTGCGGCTTGAGGTCCTTGCCGACAAAACCGAAGGGCGCGAAATCCTGCGGCACCGCGACCTTGAGCACTTTCGCCGCCATGATGGAATCAAGGCCATCTGCCTTGGCCGGGGAGAAAGCGAACGCGGCCACAGCGGCAAGAACCGGCAGCAAGCGCAATGAAATCGACATGGATAAATCTCCGAGGCAGACGGCGGACCGGACGGTCGCCGCTAAAGAGGATGACGCGGCCTCGGCTCCGCATCGTCAGCGATTGATACCATGCGCTGGTTGTACCCGCATCTGTTTTGATTGGTAATTGAAGTGCTTGGGCACCGTTCATTGAGCCACGTCAAATTGCGCGGGCATAGGCGATATGCCTTGCCCTTTTATCTTATGCGCGTGCGACGATGCCCAATCGGCCGCCCGCTTTCACGCAGTTTTTACAAAGGGTTGCGACCGCGACTGATTTGCCGCGCCACAACTCTCATGCGTAACGTGTGTTCGCCTCCCTTCTTGAGACCGGCGGTACCCTGTTGGCTTCATTGAACTTTGTACTTAGACGAATTTGCACGGTGCGCGGCAACCGCCGTTCGCATCCGCAAGATCAGTCCATATCGCAGGCATCGTCCAGGTGACCTGGCAGGAGGTTTCAAGAATGATCGGGATTGGCGAAAAGCTGCCGGCGTTTTCGGTCGTCGGCGTCAAACCGGGCTTCATGTTTCATGAAGAGAACGGTCAGTCGGCCTTCGAGGCGCTGACCGAAGCAAGTTTCCCCGGCAAGTGGAAGGTCATCTTCTTCTACCCGAAGGACTTCACCTTCGTATGCCCGACCGAGATCGCCGAATTCGCACGGCTCGCGAAAGATTTCGAAGACCGTGACGCGGTCGTACTCGGCGGTTCGACCGACAACGAGTTCGTCAAGCTCGCCTGGCGGCGCGACCACAAGGACCTGCACAAGCTGAAGATCTGGAGCTTCGCCGACACCAACGGTTCGCTGGTCGACGGTCTTGGCGTGCGATCGCCGGATGGCGTCGCGTTCCGCTACACCTTCATCGTCGATCCGGACAACGTTATCCAGCACGTCTACGCGACCAACCTCAATGTCGGCCGCAATCCGAAGGACACGCTGCGCGTTCTCGACGCGCTGCAGACCGACGAGCTCTGCCCGTGCAACCGCGAGGTCGGCGGCGAGACCCTCAAGGTCGCCTGAGAGGCGCCATCCCCGGCGCCGGCCGCCACGCGCGGCCGGCGTTTTTTCACGATCGCAAGCAACCAGGACGAACGGCCGGCGCGGCTTGACAGCGCCCCGCCTTCCCTCGACAACCCGCAGCCAAACAGGCTCGGGGAACCCATGTCCAACGACAAGCTTGCAAAGACCATCGACGACGCTTTCGAAGGCCGCGACAAGATCGGCCCGAAGACCAAGGGCGCGGTGCGCAAGGCGGTCGACACCGCCCTGGACCTGCTCGATTCCGGCAAGGCCCGTGTCGCCGAGCGCCAGGCCGACGGCTCCTGGCACGTCAACCAGTGGCTCAAGAAGGCTGTGCTGCTGTCGTTCCGCCTCAACGACATGGCGGTGATCCCCGGCGGCCCCGGCGGCGCCAAGTGGTGGGACAAGGTCGATTCCAAGTTCAAGGGCTGGACCGCCGCCCGCTTCAAGAAGGAAGGCTTCCGCGCCGTGCCCGGCTCGGTCGTGCGCCACTCGGCCTTCATCGCGCCCGGCGTTGTGCTGATGCCGTCTTTCGTCAATCTCGGCGCCTATGTCGACACCGGCACCATGGTCGACACCTGGGCGACGGTCGGCTCCTGCGCGCAGATCGGCAAGCACGTGCATCTCTCGGGCGGCGTCGGCATCGGCGGCGTGCTCGAGCCGCTACAGGCCGGCCCGGTGATCATCGAGGACAACTGCTTCATCGGCGCGCGCTCGGAAGTGGTCGAAGGCGTGATCGTGCGCGAGGGCTCCGTGCTCGGCATGGGTGTCTATCTCGGCCTGTCGACCAAGATCGTCGACCGCGCGACCGGGAAGATCTACATGGGCGAGGTGCCGCCTTATTCGGTCGTGGTCTCCGGCACACTGCCGGGCAAGCCGCTGCCGAACGGCGAGCCGGGCCCGAGCCTCTATTGTGCCGTCATCGTCAAGCGCGTCGACGAGAGGACCCGTTCCAAGACCAGCATCAACGAGCTGCTGAGGGATTGACCTCATTGCCAAATGGGCCGATTCTGCTGGTATGAGCCGCGAAATCAGCATTCAGGCGCGTTGGGATAGCGAAGCCGGGGTGTGGATCGCCACGAGTCCCGATGTACCGGGACTGGTGGTCGAGGCCGACACCTGGGCTTCCATGATCGATGAAGTTCGTCTTGTTCTGCCCGAATTGATGGAAGCCTCCGGCCAGGGCGGCGAAGCACTTTCGCTTACCTTCAAGGCAGAGGAGCACCTCGATCTCGCAGGCGCCTGATGGCGGACTTCTACCGCGAGATCATCGCCCTGCTCCGCGCCAATGGCTTTCAACTTCTTCGCTCGGGCAAGGGCAACCACGAAATCTGGTTCAATCCGGCAACCAGGAAATCGGTAACTGTTCCCCGCTCCACCAAATCCCGCCACACGGCTAATGAAGTGCTCAAGCAAGCCGGATTGAAGAAAACCTTCTGAACATGTCCGCCGATCCCGTTGCCATCACCCGCGATCTGCTCCGCTGTCCGTCGGTCACCCCGGCGGAAGGCGGCGCGCTGTCGTTCCTGGAGACGACACTGAAGGCCGCCGGCTTCACCGTACATCGCATGACCTTCAGCGAGCCGGGCACCGACGACGTCGAGAATTTCTACGCGCGGATCGGCACAGACGCGCCGAACCTCGTCTTCGCCGGCCACACCGACGTCGTGCCGCCGGGCGACGAGACCGCGTGGCGGCATGCGCCGTTCTCCGGCGAGATCGACAAGGGCGAGCTCTACGGCCGGGGCGCGGTCGACATGAAGGGCGGCATCGGCTGCGCGGTCGCCGCCGTGCTCGATCATCTCGCCGCCAATGGCGGCAAGCCGAAGAAGGGCTCGATCTCGTTCCTGATCACGGGCGATGAAGAGAGCATCGCGGTCAACGGTACGCCCAAGCTGCTGGAATGGGTGGCGAAGCACGGCGAGAAATTCGACCACTGCATTCTTGGCGAGCCGAGCAATCAGAACGAACTCGGCGATACCATCAAGATCGGTCGGCGCGGCTCTCTCAACGGTCATCTGACCGTGCACGGCAAGCAGGGTCATGTCGCCTATCCGCAGCGTGCCGACAACCCGATTCGCGGCCTGGTCAAGCTGATCGACGCCATCCAGCGCGAGCCGCTCGATGCCGGCAATGCCTACTTCCAGCCGTCGAACCTCGAATTCACCTCGGTCGATGTCGGCAACAAGACGGTCAATCTCATTCCGGGCGAGGCGCGTGCGCGCTTCAATATCCGCTTCAACGATTGTCACACGCAGGAATCGTTGAAGACATTGATCGAGGGCCGCGCGGCGAAGGCCTCTAGCGGCAAGATCAACTTCAGCTTCAAGTGGGAGCCCTCGAACGCCAACGTGTTCGTGACGCAGCCCGGACCGTTCACCGAATTGGTGGCGGCCGCGGTGGCGGACGTCACCGGCCGCAAGCCGGAACTGTCGACCACCGGCGGCACCTCGGACGCGCGCTTCATCACCAATTATTGCCCGGTGGTAGAGTTCGGTCTCGTCGGCCAGACGATGCATGCGGTCGATGAGCGCGTGCCGGTCGCCGACCTGCGCGCGCTGACGACGATTTACCGTACGATCATCGACCGGTATTTTGGTTGAACAGCCCCTCCATTGTCATTGCCGGGCTTGACCCGGCAATCTATGAGGCAGCGCCGCAAGAACCTGTCGAATAAGGCCTGCAGCGCGGCAGCCCATCATGGATGCGCGGGTCAAGCCCGCGCATGACGGAGTATGTGGCTCAACTCTCCAGCTTCGCATCCAAGGTGATCTTCGTGTTGAGCACCTTCGACACCGGGCAGCCGGCCTTCGCCTTGGCGGCGAGTTCCTGGAACGTCTTGTCGTCGGCGCCCGGAATCTTCGCCTTGAGCGTGAGATGCACGGCGGTGATGGCGAAACCATCCGCTTGTTTGGCCAAAGTCACGTCCGCCTGCGTTTCCATCTTCTCCGCCGTCAGCTTGGCTTCACTCAAGATCAGCGACAGCGCCATGGTGAAACAGCCGGCATGCGCGGCGCCGATCAACTCTTCGGGATTGGTGCCCGGTTTGCCTTCGAAGCGGCTGGCGAACCCATAGGGATAATCCTTCAACGCGCCACTCTTGGTCGAGATCGCGCCCTTGCCGTCCTTGAGGCCGCCTGACCAAACCGCCGTACCGTAGGTGCTCATCGCCTGCTCCTGGTTGCCCCCGAAACCTGGATATAGGCCCGCGAATGGGTATCGCCAGCGCGACATACCTCTTTGTCGTCCCCGCGAAGGCGGGACCCATAAGCCGAGCCGTCTCGATAGACTGCGGCGTACGGGTCCCGGCTCGCGCTCGCAAGAGCTCGCTTGGCCGGGACGACAGAGAAAGGTCAATAATCGACCTTCATCAAATAGAGCCCATCGGGTGGCGCCACTTGACCGCAGGCGGTGCGATCGCGCGCTTCGAGCGCGGCGGATAGATCGTCGGCGGTCCATTTGCCGTCGCCGACAGCGACCAGCGAGCCGACCATCGAGCGCACTTGGTTGTGCAAGAACGAACGCGCTGAGGCGATGACGTGCACATGCTCGCCGTCGCGCACGACATCGAGTTGGTCGAGCGTCTTCACCGGCGAGGCTGCCTGGCACTCGGTGGAACGGAAGGTGGTGAAGTCGTGCTTGCCGACGAGGCGCTGCGCCGCATCGTGCATCCGCGCCACATCGAGCGGCTTCGGCACGCGCCAGGCATGACCGACCTCGAGCGTGAGATCGGCGCGGCGATTGATGATGCGATAGAGATAATGCCGCTTCACCGCCGACATGCGCGCATTGAAATCGTCGCTTACGCGCTCGGCCGACAGCACCGCGACCGGATGCGGCCGCAAGTGGGCGTTGAGCGCATCGCGCACCGTATCGGTCCGCCATTCGCGCGCCAGATCAACATGCGCAACCTGGGCGCGCGCATGCACGCCGGCGTCGGTACGCCCGGCGCCCTGCACCAGAACTTTGTCCCCTGTCAGCGCCTCGACCGCCGCCGTCAGCGCGCCCTGCACGGTCATCTGGTCGGCCTGGATCTGCCAGCCGCAGAAGGGCGCGCCGTCATATTCGATGATCAACTTGTAGCGGGGCACGATTGATTCACCTCAAATCCGCCGCGCGGCGGGCTTCCTATAGTGGGAGGTAAGGAAAGAGGGCTTCGTCATGCGCGACGCATTCAAACGGCAGATCATCGATCTCCTCAACCAGCACCGCATCATGACCATCGCGACGAACCGGCCCGACGGCTGGCCGCAGGCGACGATCGTCGGCTACGCCAATGACGGGCTGATCATCTATTGCCTCGTGTCGCGCGACAGCCAGAAGTTCACCAACATCATGCGCGACCCCCGGATTTCGATCGCGATCGCCAATGACTATCCGCAGCCGCTGCAGATCAAGGGTTTATCGATTGCCGCCCGCGTCGTCGAGGCCACCGACTCCGGCGAGCGCGACCACGCCGCGGAGATCATGCTCAAGCGCTATCCGGAATACAAAGTGATGCCCCGCCCGACGGCGGACGCCATGCCGCTCTTGCGGATCACGCCCGAGGTGGTCTCGGTGCTCGATTATTCTAAGGGCTTCGGCCACAGCGACCTGGTGAAGGTCACCGATGGCGATCTCGCCGAATTCGTCGAGGCGCGGCGGCACCATTGGGCGAGCTTCCACGCTGCGTAGTTCCCCTCAGACCGCGGCTCGGGCCTCGCGGAACGACACCAGCCGACACTGCGCTTCGTCCCACAAAGTCAGGCGCACGCAAGCGAAACTTTCCAGCAATGTGATCCGGCCGACCTGGCACAGCTCCGGATGATCGCGCAGCACGCACGACAACCGATAGTACGGAATGCGGCTATGCAAGTGATGTACGTGGTGGATGCCGATATTGGCCGTGAACCAGCGCAGTAATGCCGGCAGGTCATAGTGCGACGAGCCGTGAAGCGCAGCTTCGTGCAGATTCCAGCCGGCGCCTTCTTTCCAGAACGTGTCCTCGAACTGATGCTGCACGTAGAACAGCCAGACGCCGAACATGCCTGACAGCAGCAGAATTGGCAGATGCACCAGGAAGAAGGCCTGGACGCCGACCAGCCAGATGAGCGTCAGGGCAATCAACGCGATGGCCGCATTGGTGGCCTGCGTCGAAATCCAGGGCAGCCATCCGCCGCGCATCATGCCGACCGGTAGACGGTGCTGCAGCAGGAAGAGATAGGCCGGACCGACGCCGAACATCACCAACGGATGACGATAGAGCCGGTATTTGAGCCGGCCCCAGCGCGAGCGCGCCATATACTCACGCACGGTGAGCGTATCGACGTCTCCAATGCCGCGACGATCGAGATTGCCGCAGGTCGCGTGATGGATGGCGTGGGTGCGGCGCCAGAAATCATAAGGCGTCATCGTCAGCACGCCGATGACTCGACCGACCCAATCGTTCATCGCTTTGTTGGGAAAGAAGGAGCCGTGACCGCAATCGTGCTGGATCATGAACAGCCGAACCAGGAATCCGGCGGCGGGAATGCCGATCAACAGCGAGGCCCACCAGAAACCGAGGGAGTAGAGCAGCCAGGCCGCGACCCACAGCCCGGCGAGGGGCAGGGCGGTAATTGCCAGTTCGACCGTGCTGCGCACGCGGCTAGGCTCGCGGTACCGATTGAGAATGTTCGTCCAGAGGCGAGCGTCGGGAGTGGCCGCGGCGGTATTGTGACCAATGCTCAAAGCTATCGTTCCAGGTTGGGGCGACGGTGTGCCGGATGTGACCCACGCGCCCATGAAGCTCTCGACAAGAGGGAAGAGCACTATTTTGGCCCGATAAACAGGCTTTTTGGTGGTCCGCGCCGCGGTCTTTGCCCGGCGGGTCGTGCGCATACTGGCGTTACGTTAAAATCGCGCCGGCGGCAATCTTCGTGCCGCGCAGAAAATCTTCCGCGCTCATCGGCTGCTTGCCGGCGCGCTGGACCTGCACGAGGCGCACGGCACCGTTGCCGCAGGCGATGGTCAGGCGGTCATCGACCGCCGTGCCGGGCGCGCTCGAGCCCTCACCCTTGGTCGAGCGCAGCACCTTCACCCGCACCCCGTTGAGCTCGAACCAGGCGCCCGGAAACGGCGACAGTCCACGGATGTGATTGTGCACCTCGTGCCACGGCCGAGACCAATCGATGCGCGTCTCGTCCTTACGGATCTTCTCGGCGTAAGTGACACCGGCCTCGGGCTGCGGCGTCAGCGTCAATGTGCCGCGCTCAAGCACGCCCAGCGCGCGCGTCATCAGGTCGGCGCCGAGCGGCGACAGCGCGTCGTGCAGTTCGCCGGCCGACATGTCCGCGCCGATCGGCAAGCGATCGATCATCGCGATAGCGCCGGTGTCGAGGCCTTCGTCCATCCGCATGATGGTGACGCCGCTCTCAGCGTCGCCCGCCGCCACCGCGCGATTGATCGGCGCGGCGCCACGCCAGCGCGGCAGCAGCGAGGCATGCACGTTGAAGCAGCCGAGGCGTGGCGCATCGAGAACAGCTTTTGGCAGGATAAGCCCATAGGCGACCACCACCGCCACATCGGCGTTGTGCGCGCGGAAGGCCTCTTGCGCTTCTTCGGTCCGCAACGTTTTCGGCGTGAACACCGGCACACCGAGACGCCGCGCCTCGCGCTCGACCGGCGTGATCTGCATGTCCATGCCGCGACCCGCAGGCTTCGGCGCACGCGTATAGACGGCGACGATCTCGTGCCCGCGCGCGGCGAGCTCGATCAACGTCGGCACCGCGAAATCGGGCGTGCCCATGAAGACGAGGCGGAGGGGCATGGTGTTCAACCAGGAAGCTACGAACAAGCATCTTTGAAATGCACTCTGACCTCAACCCGTCATCCTGAGGTGCGAGCGCAGCGAGCCTCGAAGGATGAACGGCCGAGGAGTCAGGGGCCGTCGCCCTTCGAGGCCCGCCTTCGGCGGTCACCTCAGGGTGACGGAGAGAGGCAGTCGCTAGCCGATATGATGCTCCGGCACGTCGTCGCTCGGATGCGGCTTCGACGTCTCGCCGAGCTTGGCGGCTTTCTTGAACTTCTTGATCACCCGGTCGCGCTTGAGCTTGGAGATGTGATCGATGAACAGCACGCCATTGGTGTGGTCGATCTCGTGCTGCAGGCAGGTGGCGAGCAAGCCATCGGCCTCAATCTCGTGTTCATTGCCCTCGAGGTCGAGATACTTCACCTTCACCTTCGCCGGCCGCTCGACCTCTTCGTAATATTCGGGGATCGACAGGCAGCCCTCATCGTAGGTCGACTTCTCCTCCGACGACCACGTGATCACCGGATTGATGAACACCTGCGGCGCTGGCGAATCGTCCTTCTTGGCGAGATCCATAGTGACGACGCGCTGCGGTACCCCGATCTGGATGGCGGCCAAGCCAATGCCCGGCGCGGCGTACATGGTCTCGAACATGTCGTCGACCAAAGTGCGCACGGATTTATCGATGGCTTTGACCGGCTCGGAGACGAGCCGCAGCCGTTTGTCGGGAATGATGACGATGTCGCGCGTTGCCATGGCCGCGATGTAAGGGGTTGAGCCGAAAGGGTCAATGGAACCCGCGTGGAACCCGCGCCCTGCCCTTGAGTGCTGGCGGCCGGGGCCTTAGTGTTCTCTATTCGTTCCTTTTGGCCGAATCGGGGTACAAGAGGCCCATGCTCGAAACGCTCCAACAGCTCCTCGCCCTCCCGGTCCCCCCGCCGCTGATCTTCGGTGTCGGCGTGGTGGCGACGATCGGCATCATCGGCATCATCGTCATTTTGCTGCGGCCACGGCCGCCGGTGACCGATCCGGCCGCCGAGCAGCGCATGGCCGATCTCAATGCCCGCGTGCAGGCGATGGGCGAATTGCTGGCCAAGGCGCAAAGCCAACTCCAGCAGACGGTGCACGAGCGGCTCGACGCCGTCACGGCGCGGCTCGGCGAGTCGATGCAAACCTCGACCAAGCATACGGCCGAGCATCTGCAGCAACTTCACGCGCGCCTCGCCGTCATCGACAACGCGCAGAAGAACATCACCGATCTCGCCACGACGGTGACCTCGCTGCAAAACGTGCTGTCGAACAAGCAATCGCGCGGCGCTTTCGGTCAGGCGCAGCTCGAAGCCATCGTCGCCGACATCCTGCCGAAAGGCGCGTTCGAGTTTCAGTACACCTTGTCGAACCGGACGCGGCCGGACTGCGTGATTTTCATGCCCGACTCCGGCCCGCTGGTGGTCGATGCGAAGTTTCCGCTCGAGGCGATGACCGCCTTCCGTGACGCGCAGACGGAGGACGACCGCAAAGCGGCGATCCAGCGCGTCAAGCAGGACGTCGCCAAGCACGTCACCGACATCGCCAGCAAATACCTGCTGCCGGGCGAGACACAGGACATCGCCTTGATGTTCATCCCGTCGGAGTCGGTCTATGCCGAGCTGCACGAACGCTTCGACGACATCGTGCAGCGCGCGCAACGGGCGCGCGTGATGATCGTGTCGCCGACGCTCATGGTGATGGCGATCCAGGTCATCAAGCAGGTGCGCAAGGACGCGCAGATGCGCGAAGCCGCCGACCAGATCCGCAACGAAGTCGGCCACATGATGAAGGACGTACGCCTGCTCGGCGAGCGCGTGCGCAAGCTGCAGACGCATCTCGGCCAGACCTCGACCGACGTGGAAGCGATCCTCACCTCCGCCGGCCGCATCGAGAAACGCGCCGCCCGCATCGAGGACCTCGAATTCGATGGCGACAGCGGCAGCGCGGAAGTGATCCCAGCCCCCATCCGCGCGCTCGGGGCGGCGGAATAGGTCTCAGCCCGGCCGCGTACGCAGGCGCGCTCCCTCTCCCCATAGAGGAGAGGGTTGGGGTGAGGGGGTTACAAGAGACTCAATAGGCTATAACCCCTCACCCGGATCGCTTCGCGATCCGACCTCTCCCTATGGGAGAGGTGAAGAGAAGCCGCGGCACCCATGTCGCACAACAAAGGGATCGTGCAGGTGACCGCCACGCCCGAGACGGCCGCGCCAGCCACCACCCCCACCTTCCTCGATACCGTCGCGGTCTACTTCAAGCCGCGCGTCCTGATCGTCCTGTTTCTCGGCTTCTCCGCCGGCCTGCCGCTGGCGCTGTCCGGCTCGACACTGCTGTTCTGGGCCGCCGAAGTCGGCGTCAATCTCAAGACCATCGGCTTGTTCGCGCTGGTCGGCACGCCCTACACCATCAAGTTCCTGTGGGCGCCGATCGTCGATGCACTCGACGTGCCGATCCTCGCGCGGTGGCTGGGCCGGCGGCGCGCCTGGCTGTTACTGACGCAGCTTCTACTGATGGTCGCGATCCTGTTTCTCGGCGCCAACGATCCGGCCACGGCGCCGGCTGTCGTCGCGCTCGGTGCCCTGATGGTCGCCACCGCCTCCGCCACGCAGGACATCGTCATCGATGCCTTCCGCATCGAGAGCCTGAACGAGAACGAGCAGGCCGCCGGCATGGCGTCTTATGTCGCGGCCTATCGCGTCGGCATGCTCGCGTCGAGCGCGGGCGCGCTCTATGTCGTCAGCGGCTTCGAAGCGCTCGGCTTCACCAAAGCCGGCGCCTGGAGTGCGGGCTATGCGGCGATGGCCGCGCTCGTGCTCATCGGCATGCTGACGACGCTCGTCGCGACCGAGCCGGAGAAGTCCGCGAAAGCCGAAGCGATCCATGGACGCGAAACACCCGTTCAGCGGTTGAAGCGCACCATCTCCGGCGCCTTCATCGATTTCTTCACCTATGACGGCGTGCTGGTCGCCATCGTCGTGCTCGTCTTCGTCGTGCTGTTCAAGTTCACCGACGCGCTGGCCGGCGTCATGACCGGCCCCTTCGCCGTCGATCTCGGCTTCTCGCGCACCGACTACGCCAACATCGTCAAAGGCGTCGGCCTGATCGCACTGCTCGCGGGCGGCTTTGCCGGCGGTTACATCGCGCGGGCGCTGCCGCTCGCCGCAAGCTTGTGGATCGGCGGCATCCTGCAATCCGTCGCCAATCTCGCCTTCTCGTGGCTCGCAGTGATGGGCCACGATCTATTGTGGCTCACCGTCGCCATCACGGTCGAGAACTTCACCAGCGCCATCGGCACGGTGATGTTCGTCGCGTATCTCTCGGCCTTGTGCCGCAATCCGCTGCATACGGCGACGCAGTACGCGCTGCTCACCGCGCTCGCGGCGGTCGGGCGGACCTATCTGTCCGCGGGCGCCGGCTACATTGCCGACGCCACCGGCTGGATGTGGTTCTTCGTCATTTGCGCGCTGGCTGGCCTGCCCAGCCTGTTGCTGCTCTGGTGGCTGCAAGCGCAAGGGCACTTCGCCAAACTTGCGCCAAAGAGGTCATAGCATCGCCGCAGTTCCAGCATTCACACAACGCCCGCACGGCGGAACGATGCGCATGGCGCCGCGTTGGCCTTCCGATTCGGACACGGACGGAGGCTCACATGCAGGCGAAACGCGCAACCCAATTGATGGCCTGCGTACTGATCAGCGGCGCTGCCTTATATGCTTCGACGGCAGTGGCGGATTGGCACAGCCCGTATTTCCATCGTGAAACGCACGACAGTTGGACGAACGCCGAATACAACGATGGCGTCTGTCACTACCGCTATTCGCGCGACGCCGATGACGGCGAGACGCACGTGAACCGTTGGGGCGATTGCTCGCACGTTGCCATTGCGCCCGACGGCAGGGCGGTGCCGATCGTCGCTCCGGTCTACGCGGCTCCGGTTCCCGGCGAAGACGACGACTAGCCCGCGCCTAGAACAACGTGCGCTGCTTGATGGCGGCGGCGAGCGTACCTTCGTCGAGGTAATCGAGTTCGCCGCCGACGGGCACGCCATGCGCGAGGCGCGTCACTTTGATGTCCGCTTCTTGCAGCAGCTCGGTGATGTAGTGCGCGGTTGTTTGACCGTCGACCGTGGCGTTGAGCGCCAGGATGACTTCCTTGATCGGCTCGGCATGCACGCGCGAGATCAGCGCGTCGATCGTCAGGTCCTGCGGACCGACGCCGTCGAGCGGCGACAGGGTGCCTCCTAACACGTGATAGCGCGCGTTGACGGCGTGCGCGCGCTCCAACGCCCACAGATCGGCGACGTCCGCGACTACGACGATAATGGAAGGATCGCGGCGCAGGTCGGTACACACCGTGCACGGGTTCTGCGTGTCGAGATTACCGCAGGTCTTGCAGACCTGTATCTTCTCCATCGCGGTCTGCAACGCGGCGGTGAGCGGCGCCATCAACGCCTCACGCTTCTTGATGAGATGCAGCGCGGCACGCCGCGCCGAGCGGGGGCCTAATCCCGGCAGGCGCGCGAGCAACTGGATCAGACGCTCGATTTCAGGTCCGGCAACGGCAGTGGCCATGAACTTACGTACGTCCCTCGCCACTTGCCGCAGCATGCTCCCTCCTCCCTTGTGGGGGAGGGTTGGGGAGGGGGGTAGAAGTGAGTGGCGCACATTGCAGCCACCCCCCTCCCTGTCCCTCCCCCACAAGGGGGGAGGGAACGCTAGAGCCGCAAAGCCAACGCATTGGCATGCGCTCACAAATCAAACGACATTACCCAAACGGGTTGAGCCCGGGCGGCAACGGCAGGCCGCCGGTGAGATCCTTCATCTTGTCCTGCATGACGGCTTCCGCCTTGCGGCGGGCATCGGCATGCGCGGCGATGAGCAGATCCTCCAGCACTTCCTTCTCGGACGGCTGCATCAAGGATTCGTCGATCTTGAGACTCTTGAGCTCGCCTTTGGCCGTGAGCGTCACGCTCACCATGCCGCCGCCGGCGGTGCCTTCCACTTCGACGGTATCGAGCTCGGCCTGCAACGCCTGCATTTTGGATTGCAGCTCAGCCGCCTTTTTCATCATCCCGAGGAAATCGGCCATGGGTCAGTCCTCGTCGTCGTCTTCGTTCAATTCGGGTTCGGGCGGCACGTCGACCGCTTCGGGCGCAGCCTGCGTCACGCCAACAATCTTGGCGCCGGGAAAGCGCGTGAGCACCGCCTGCACCAGCGGATCGGCCTGCACGCCGCGTTCGATCTCGGCGCGGTGCTCTTCCTGCTTCTCGCGCAACGTCTGCGCGCCCTGCTCCTTCGACACCACCACGATCCAGCGCTTGCCGGTCCAGGCGGTGAGCTTGCGCTGGAATTCGTGCACGAAGCTCCTGGGCGCGGACGGCTCGAGCGCGATCTCGAGCTGGCCGTCCTCGTAACGCACGAGGCGCACATCACGCTCCAGCGTCATGCGCGTGGCGATGTCGCGCTTTTCGGCGACGAAAGCCACGAGCTGCTCGAAGGTGCCGAGCGAAACCGTCGGCGGCGCCTGCTCATTTACGCCGATTTGGGCCACCGGATCTTCGGCGGCGCGCGGCGACACGGCGGCCGATCCGCGCGCCACGGCGCGCGGCGCAAAGCCCTGCGCCGCGGAGACGCCGGCACCCGCACCGCCGCCATTGCCTTGCGGACGCGGCGCCGGCAGCGCGCTTTCGCCATTGAGCGAGCGGATGACTTCGTCAGGCGTCGGCAGGTCGGCGGCATAAGCGATGCGCACCAGCACCATCTCCGCCGCCGCGACCGGCCGGCCGGAGGCCTGCACTTCGGATACGCCCTTCAGCAACATCTGCCACGTGCGCGACAGCACGCGCATCGACAATTTGCTGGCGAAGTCGCGGCCGCGCGTGCGCTCGGCTTCCGACAACGACACATCGTCGGCGACCGACGGCACCACCTTCACGCGGGTGACGAAATGCGTGAACTCGGCAAGATCCGACAACACCACCGCCGGATCGGCGCCGATATCGTATTGCGCGCGCAATTCGGTGAGCGCGGCGGCGACATCGCCTTTCATCAGATGCTCGAACAGATCGACCACGCGCACGCGGTCGGCAAGGCCGAGCATTTGCCGCACATCTTCGGTGCGAACGGCACCAGCAGCATTTTTGCTTTCGCCGGCGCTCGCGCCGGAATGCGCAATCGCCTGGTCGAGCAGCGACAGGCTGTCACGCACCGAACCTTCGGCCGCGCGCGCGACCAAAGCCAGCGCGGCCTCTTCGATCTCGACGCCTTCCTTGGCGGCAATGCCGGCGAGATGCTTGACCAGGACCGCGCCTTCGACGCGGCGCAGATCGAAGCGCTGGCAGCGCGACAGCACCGTGACCGGCACTTTGCGGATTTCTGTGGTGGCGAAGATGAACTTGGCGTGCGGCGGCGGCTCTTCCAGCGTCTTGAGCAGCGCGTTGAACGCCGCGCCGGAGAGCATGTGAACTTCGTCGAGGATATAAACCTTGTAGCGGGCCGACACCGGCGCGTAGCGCACGGCATCGTTGATCTGCCGCACGTCGTCGACCGAGTTGTGCGAGGCGGCGTCCATCTCCAGGACGTCGATGTGCCGGCTCTCGATGATCGCCTGACAGTGCACGCCCATCGTGGGCATGTGGATGGTCGGGCCGGTGATCGAGCCGTCGGGCAGTTCGTAATTGAGCGCG
>Ga0255338_1003649_pt1 | contig 17921 bp, 15 predicted proteins | sample MeOH1_35cm_T4_19_FD_203715 | JGI IMG/M metagenome (GOLD analysis project Ga0255338, IMG submission 203715) | Sandy soil microbial communities from University of British Columbia, Vancouver, Canada - MeOH1_35cm_T4_195 | ecosystem: Engineered > Artificial ecosystem > Sand microcosm > Unclassified ...
TTCCGACAGGCCGGCACGCGAGCGGCGGATGGCGTCCGACACCAGGCGCACGGCCTCGTCCTGGCCAACCACGCGGCGGTGCAGGTAGTCCTCCATCTGGATCAACTTCTCGCGCTCGCCCTGCATCATCCTCGACACGGGGATGCCGGTCGCGCGGCTCACCACTTCGGCGATTTCCTCGGCGCCAACTTGTGTGCGCAGCAGCTTGTTGGGCTGCTTCTGCTCGCTGGCCTCGGCCACGGTGGCGGCCTTCAGCTTGCCTTCGAGTTCGGGCAGCTTGCCATACTGCAGCTCGGCTACCTTGTCGAGCTTGCCCTCGCGCTGCAGGCGCGTGATCTCCAGGCGGATCTTGTCGATCTCTTCCTTGAGCGCGGCCGCGCCCTGGGCGGCACCCTTCTCGGCCTTCCAGATCTCCTCGAGGTCGGCGTACTCCTTCTCCAGGCGGCTGATTTCCTGCTCGATCAGTTCGAGACGCTTCCTGGAGGCTTCGTCGGTTTCCCGCTTGACCGCCTCGCGCTCGATCTTGAGCTGGATGGTGCGGCGCTCGAGCTTGTCCATCACCTCCGGCTTGGAGTCGATTTCCATCTTGATGCGCGCGCCGGCTTCGTCGATCAGGTCGATCGCCTTGTCGGGCAGGAAGCGGTCGGTGATATAGCGGTGCGACAACTCCGCCGCGGCGACGATGGCCGGGTCGGTGATCTCCACGCCGTGGTGCAGTTCATACTTCTCCTGCAAGCCGCGCAGGATGGCGATGGTGGCCTCCACGCTGGGCTCGTCGACCAGCACCTTCTGGAAGCGGCGCTCCAGCGCGGCATCCTTCTCGATGTACTTGCGGTATTCGTCCAGCGTGGTGGCGCCGATGCAGTGCAACTCGCCGCGCGCCAGCGCGGGCTTGAGCATATTGCCCGCGTCGATCGCACCCTCGGCCTTGCCGGCGCCGACCATGGTGTGCAGTTCGTCGATAAAAACGATGGTCTGGCCCTCGTCCTTGGCGATATCCGACAGCACGGCCTTGAGCCGTTCCTCGAACTCGCCGCGGTACTTGGCGCCGGCCAGCAGGCCCGCCATGTCAAGCACCAGCACGCGCTTGTTCTTCAGGCTTTCCGGCACTTCACCATTGACGATGCGCTGGGCCAGGCCTTCCACAATGGCGGTCTTGCCCACGCCCGGCTCGCCGATCAGCACAGGGTTGTTCTTGGTGCGGCGCTGCAGGATCTGGATAGCGCGGCGGATTTCGTCGTCGCGGCCGATCACGGGGTCGAGCTTGCCGATACGGGCGCGCTCGGTGAGGTCCACGGTGTACTTCTTGAGTGCCTCGCGCTGGGTCTCGGCGTCGGCGCTGTTGACCGAATCGCCGCCGCGCACGGCTTCGATGGCGGTCTCAAGCGACTTGCGCGCCAGGCCGTTCTCGCGGGCGACGCGGCCGGCCTCGCCTTTGTCGTCAGCCACGGCGAGCAGGAACAGTTCGCTGGCGATGAACTGGTCGCCACGCTTGATGGCTTCCTTCTCGGTGGCGTTGAAGAGCGCGTTAAGCTCGCGCCCGACCTGGACCTCGCTGGTGCCCTGAACCTGCGGCAAGCGCTTGATGGCGGCATCGAGCGCGGTGGTCAGGCCGCCGACGTTGACGCCGGCGCGCGACAGCAGCGCGCGGGCGGCGCCGTCGTTCTGCGCCAGCAAGGCGCGCAGCACGTGCAGCGGGTCGATATATTGGTTGTCGTTGCCGATCGCCAGGCTCTGGGCATCGGCCAGCGCTTCCTGGAATCGGGTAGTGAGTTTGTCAAGTCGCATTTAGGAGCCCTCTTTTTTCGGATGAGTGTCCCGATGCGGAAGGCGGGGCGTCTGCGCCCCGGCCTGCCGATCCCGCCACGCGGGCCGGACACTGGATGTCTGATCGAAAGATAAGGCTTTGCGCCTACATTTCAAGGCCTGACTGCAGGGCCATTGATGTGGCGCAGGAAATACGTTGCGACCTGTTCCCTCCCGCGCATTTCACGCGGCCGCGAGCGTCCGCTTGTCTTCCAGGTTGCGCACCAGCACCAGGGCTTCGCCGGCCAGCACCACGCGGCCATCGTCTCCAGTGACGATGGTGGCCAGGTTGACCAGATCCTTGTCGCCGCGCAGGCGCACGATCCGCACCGAGGCGGTCAGCAATTCGCCCAGCCGCGCCGGCGACCGCAGCCGCAGCGACTGTTTCATCCAGCCGGTGCCGCGGCCCGGCAAGCGTGTGCCCAGCAGGTCCGAGAACATGCCGGCCAGCAGGGGCAGCGGCACGATGGCGCCCCCGAAGCCGCGGCTGCGGGCAAATACCGGGTCGGTATAGAAGGCGTTGCCATCGTCGGTCAACGCCACATATTCATCGATATCGCCGGCGCTGAAACTGCGTACCGCCGAAGCCTCCTGGCCGACGCTGAGGTGATAGAGCCGCCGGTCGCCGTCCACTGCGGCGGCAAGGCGCCCGGCGTCGTCCGCCTCGTCAAGCGGCGCCTGCGCCAGCGTTTCGGCACTTGCGTCGACCAGCAGGATCGCATCTCCCTGTGCCGTAATCTGCTCATCGGTAGCTGCCGTTCGGTTACGGCCACGCTGCATGCAGCGGATCTCGGTGTCCAGGGCGATACGGTCCTGGCCGGGCGTGTCGTTCAGCACCAGCACTGCCGCCACGCCGTCGCCGACGAAGGTGGGACGAGGAAACATCAGCGTCTGCCCGATCGGCAGGACCGGCCTGGGGTTGCTGCGCCGCATCTGCGCGCACAGCAGCGAAAACAGGAACATGCCGTGCGCCACGGTCGCGCCGAAATGCGTCGTCCTGGCGAACTGCGGGTCGCAGTGAATGGGATTGTCGTCGCGCGAGAGCGAAGCGAAGCGGTCGAAATCTTCTTGCGTCAGGACGCGAGTGCGGGATGCCTTCATCAGTTGGGTACCTCTACGGTGCTGCCGATGACCGTAATCCGGTCCGCATTGGCCGGGGTGGCGGCAAACGGCGGCAAGTTGGTGGGCAGAATGGTGGGCGCCGGCGACAAGATGCCGCCGCGCGTGATCGTGCGCACCACCTGCGAGGGCGGCAGCGCGGTGCCGGTGGTGAGGTTGGCGTAGACCGCGTCGAGCGCCCGGTTCAGGTAGACGTGGAGCGGGATATAGCGATTGTCATAGCCCGCTACCGCGCCGATAAAACTGTCGAAGTGCTGGCCGTTCGTGACTTCCATATAGGAGAGATTGCTGGCGCTGCCCTCCTTGAGCCGGTTGTAGCCGAGATAGGGCCGCGAGGTATGGTTGACCGGCAGCAGCGCATCGCTGCGGCCATGCACGATGATGGCCGGCTTGCCATGCAGGTCGCCCGAGCGCAGCGTCTGCGCCAGCCCCGCCTGCAGCGCCTGGGCCTGGGTGCCGGCGCCGGTCAGCAGTGCGCGCAGGCAGCGGGCGCCATCGAGGTTGGCATCGGCCAGGCTTGTGCCGGGCGATCTGGAATAGAGGTCGCGCAGTGGCCCGCCGGGGTTGTTGTCGTTGATCAGTTGCACGCCGGCCGCCGGTGGCACGCCATTGCCCGTCGAATACAGCACATTGAGCGTGGCCGGCGCGATCGTCGCCGGCGTCAGCACCGCCGTCCCGGTGGCGGCAAAGCTGTAGCCGCACAGACGGTCGGCCACGGCGGCACGCGCCAGCGCGTTGGCAAATGTCACGGATACCGCACTGGCCACCTCAAAAAGGGCAAGCGACGGATGGAGCGCGTCGGAATCCGACTCCCAGCCGGCATCATGCAGCTTCTGCAACGCATCGGCAGCCCGGCTGGCCCCGTCGGCCCCGGTGACCAGCCCGGCATTGGCCAGCGACTGGCAGCGGTTGAGCGCCGGTTGCACGAGCCCGACGGCGGGCAACGCATACAAGGCCACGCCCGGCGCATTCACCAGCGCGGTCGCCTGCGAGGTGCAAAGTTGCATCAGGTTGGCCGTGGTGGTGTAGTCATACAGCACGAGCCCCGACTTGCTGACCGGCACCCCACCGCGCGTGACGATCACCCCGGTGTTGGCGGGCAGGTTGAGATTCGGCTCGGCCACCGCCACGCCGTCGATCAGGCTCTGGGTATCCTGCTCCGCCGCGGCGACGGCCGCGCCACCGCCATTGGAGACGCTGGACGCGATGACAACGATCTTGTCGGGGCCGAAGCTGCGCTGGCGCGTGCCATCGGAGGCCACCGTGCCAAACCGGTCATTGATGGCCCAGATCGCGAATTCGGCGGCCTGCAGCGTGAAGGTGCCCCAGTCCTTCTCGGGATTGCGCTGCGAATGGGCGTGCTTGAACGCGAGCCGGTGCGGCGCCAGCGCATTGAAGGCGGCCAGGCTGGTATTCGGGAACGGGGCGGCGAACTGCGCGCTGGTGCCGGCGGCGGTACGGTTGGCTCGCGTGCCGTCGATCAGCGGCACGGTGTCGGTATCCAGGTCGTGCGGCGCGGCACCGGTGCCCTTGTCCGTATAGGCGACGGCGCAGCCGCGCTTGAGCGCCCACTCGCCAGTGGAAATCGCGCCGTAGACGCCCCGCGAGCCGGACGAGGTGGCCGTGATCAGGCAGGGCTTGGCCACGTTGAAACTGTCGGGAATCTGCACCAGCATCGTCACGTTCTGCTGGCCGCTGCCATCGTCCGAGAAGGCCAGGTACTCGCGCCCGGCGACCTTCCCCTGCCCGCTGGTGACATTGCCCTGCGCGTCCACGTTGGGGCCATACAGGCTGCCATAGCCACCGCCCACCGTGATATCCACCAGCGCGCGGTAGTTGGTATAGATGGCATAGCGGCGCAACTCGGCCGCCGTGGGCGCCGCGGGGTTCAGCGGCACCGGCGCCGTGGCCGAGCCCAGGCCGTCCTTGCCAAGACCGGCGGTGAGCAGGTCGTCGGTGTTGCCGTCGTAGGTCGTAATCGTTACCGCACCGATATTCGCCGGCTTGGGATTGGAATTGGGATTGCCGTTGTTCGCATTGTTGTCGCTCGAGCCACATGCCACCAGCAGCAGGCCTGCCGCGCCTGCCAGCGCCAGGCGCCCTCCGCGTCCGCACCTACCGCCATGTCCTGCAAGTCCGCGCAACATGTTGACCCCCTTTTGCATGCTTGATCTATCGGAACGCAATACAGAAACGAGAATTTCACAAGACAGCAACTGCATGACATCGAACTGCGCGGCGACAGGCGCTGGCCGCCGCCTCATTGCGCCTGGAAACGCGCGCGCAACTTGTGTTTTTCCACCTTGCCGGACGGCGTGCGCGGCAGCGCCTCGATGATCCGGACATGGCGCGGCACCTTGTAGCCTGCCAGCGCCGCGCGGCAATGCGCGAGCACCCCTTCAGCATCCAGCGCCACGCCTGGCCTGGCCACCACCAGGGCCATGCCGACTTCGCCCCAGCGCGCATCCGGCACGCCGATGACGGCCGCCTCGGACACCCCGGCAAGCTGGAACAGCACGTTTTCCACTTCGGCGGGATAGACGTTCTCGCCACCGGAAATAAACATGTCCTTGGCGCGGTCGACGATGTAGTAATCGCCCTCCTCGTCCATGTAGGCGATGTCGCCGGAATGCAGCCAGCCGCCGCGAATGGCGGCATCGGTGGCCTGCGGCAGGTTCCAGTAGCCCGGCGTGACGCCCGGCCCCTTGATCAGCAACTCGCCGCGCTCGCCGGGCGCCACGTCGCGGCCGTGCGCATCCACCACTCGTGTCAGCATCGAACCCACCGGCTTGCCGATGGTGCCGATCTTGCGGCGCGCGGTGGCTTCGTCGCAGACAAACACGGTGGGACCGGTCTCGGTCATGCCGAAGCCGAAGCAGATCGTCACGCCCTTGGCCAGGTAGGCCTCCAGCAAAGGCCGAGGCACCGCCGAGCCGCCCGCGGACATATTGCGCACCCGCGAAAAATCCGCCGCCGCGAAGCCGGCATGCTGGCTCAGGAAGAGATAGACCGCGGGCACGGCAAAGAACATGGTGATGCCCTCGCCGGCGCTGGCATCGAGCTTGCCCAGCGTGACCGCGGCATCGAACTGCCGCATGATATGCACGGTGCCGCCGGCATGGAGCACCGGGTTGGCGTACAGGTTCAGCCCGCCCGTATGGAAGAACGGCAGCACATTGAGGAACACGTCGTCGCGCGTGATCTTGTTGGCCAGCATGGCGTTGACGGCATTGAAGAAGACCATGCCATAGGTCTGTATCACGCCCTTGGGACGGCCAGTGGTGCCCGAGGTATATAGCAGGTGCCAGACCTCGTGCTCGTCGCGGCAAGGCATCTCGATGATGCGGCCCGAACTGCCGGCCAGCATCGCTTCATACTCCATCCAGCCTCCCGGCACATCGGCGCTCTCGTCGTCGGCCAGGTGCAGGACCGCGCGCAGGGGCAGCGCACTGCTCAAGTCCGCGGCGGTAGCCAGGAAGCCATCGCCGGCCACCAGCACGTCGGGCGCGCAGTCGCGCAGGATGGGCAACAATTCCGCCGCCGGCAGGCGCCAGTTCAGGCAGACCATCACCATGCCGGCCTTGGCGCAGCCGTAGAGCATCTCGAAATAATCGGAGCTGTTGTGGGCCAGCACGGCCACGCGGGCGCCAGGCGCCAGCTGCAACCGCTCACCCAGGTACTCGGCAAAGCGGCTGGCACGTTCGTCGAACTGCCGGTAGGTCACCTTGCGGCCGCTCTCCACGTCGACCAGCGCCACCTTGTCTGGCGTGTGCAGAGCGTTTTTGTGCAGCCAGTCGACTACATACATGGTCCTGGATCTCCGCTTGTCGGTGTCTTTGTTATAGCGCTTCTTATCGTGCTTGTTAATATTTGCCGCATGGTCCGGCACCTGTCGCAAAGCGCTACGACGCTACCTCGTGCTCGGAGCGATCGCCGCGCAGGCGGCCGACGATGCCTTGCGGGAAGTAGTACACGCTGAGGATGAACAGCAGGCCGAGCCACAACAGCCAGCGGTCCGGATGCAGCAGCCCGGAGAGCAGTGGCACGGCCGTGGTGGCCTCGCTGGCCAGCTTCATCACATCCTGCAGGTAGGTTTGCGCCACCAGGAACAGCGTGGTCCCGATGATAGCGCCGTACAGTGTCCCCATGCCGCCGATCACCACGATCAGCAGGATGTCGACCATGATCTCGAACGACAACGAAGTATCGGGCCCGTTGTAGCGCAGCCAGAGCGCCATCAGCACGCCGGCCAGCGTGGCGAACCCGGCCGACAGCACGGTGGACACGGTCCGGTACACCACGGTGCGGTAGCCGATCGCCTCGGCGCGGAAATCGTTCTCGCGGATCGCCTGCAGCACCCGGCCGAACGGCGAGTTGACCACGCGCAACAGCAGCAGGAACAGCACCAGCGCGCCGGCGAACACGAAGTAGTAGGAGAACAGCTTGCCGTTGAGCGGCACGCCGAACCACTCGGTGTCTCCCAGGGTAAAGCCTGGCGTGAAGACCTCCGGCACCTTGAAGGTGATGCCATCCTCGCCGCCGGTCCATTCCGACAACTGCGATACCAGCGTGGCGAAAGCGGTCGCCACCGCCAGCGTGATCATGGCGAAGAAGATGGCCCTGACCCGCAGCGAGAACAGCCCGATCAGGAAGGCCAGCGCCATCGACACCGCCAGCGCGCCCAGCGTGCCGAGCGCCAGCGCGCCCCACCCCGGATCGAGCCGCGACATGGCGATCGCCACGCCATAGCCGCCGATGCCGAAGAACATGGTATGGGCAAAGGAGACGATGCCGGTATAGCCGAGCAGCAGGTCGTAGCTGGCCACCAGCACCACGAAGATGCAGATCTTGGCCGCCATGTTGAGCGCGCGCGCGCCGGGAAACAGGAACGGCGCACAGGCCAGCGCCAGCAGCATCGCCACCAGGATGACGGTGAGCACGCGGCTTCTTGGCAGGTCGCCGGAAAGCAATCGGATCATGGTTTTCCTCGGCGCTCAGCGCTTGGCTACCGGGTACAGGCCCTGCGGACGCCACAGCAGGATCATTACCATCAGCAGGATGTTCGAGAACAGCGCCACCTTGGGAAACAGGAAGCCAGTGTAGTTGGCCATCAGCCCGACCAGCAAGGCGCCGACGAAGCAGCCGGTGGTGGAGCCGAGCCCGCCGATGATGATGACGATAAAGATCAGCACATTGACCTGGGCGCCGATGGCGGCGGTGATGTTCTGCTGGTACAGGCCCCACAGCACGCCGCCCATCCCGGCCAGGCCGGCACCCACCACGAACACGCCGATAAACAGGCGGCGGATGCGATAGCCGAGTGACTCCACCATCTCGCGGTTCTCCACGCCGGCGCGGATCAACAGGCCAATGCGGGTACGGTTAAGCACCAGCACCATGGAGACGAAGATCACCAGCCCGAGCACCACGGCGATCAGGCGGTATTTCTCGATCGCCGCATCGCCCAGCAAGACCGCGCCGCGGAAGGTGGTGGGCACCTGCAGCGCGATGGTTTCGGCGCCCCAGATGGCCTTGATCAGTTGCTCCGCCACGATCATGCCGCCCATGGTGATCAGGATCTGCTTCAGGTGCTGGCCGTAGACCGGGCGCACCACGATGCGCTCGAACAGGAAGCCGATCGCGCCCGCCGCCACCATCGCCGCTCCGATGGCGAGGCCAAACACGGCCAGGTTGAGTGCCAGGCTGTCGGCCTCCACCCAGGCGCCCAGCGGCAGCAGCACCGACGCCGCCACGTAGGCGCCCAGCGCGATGAACGCGCCGTGGCCGAAGTTGAGGACGTCCATCAGGCCGAACACCAGCGTCAGCCCCGAGGACACCACGAACACGATCATGCCCATGGCAAGGCCGGCAATGGTCAGGGTGAGCCAGGTCGAGCCACTGCCGATCAGGGGATAGGCCAGCAGCATCAGCAGCGGGGCCAGCGCCAGCGGCGTCCAGTCGAGCCGGACCCTGGGGAGGTCGGCCGGCGCCGCCGGCGTGGTGGGTAAGGAGCTTGTACTCGTCATTGTCTCGGTCCTGACGATTCTTGTTTGATTGCGTGAAGGCCTTGATGGCCCGCCACGGGCGGCGGCACTTGCCACCGCGCTTCATGCCGCGCCTGGCGCTACTGATGCGCCGCCAGCGACAAACCCAGCAGCCGCTGCTGCAAGGCCTCGTCCCCTGCCAGCTCAGCCATGTTGCCCGTATGCACCACGCGCCCGTCGTCCATCACGGCGACCGTATCCCCCACCGACCTGGCCATGTGGAAGTTCTGCTCCACCAGCAGGATCGACACGTCCGTCTGCTTGAGCTCGCGGAAGACCGTGATCATGTTCTGGATGATGGCCGGCGCCAGGCCCTTGGTCGGCTCGTCGACGATCAGCAGCTTGCGCGGCTCGATAATGGCCCGCGCCACCGACAGCATCTGCTTCTGCCCGCCGGACAACACGCCGGCTCGCTGGTGCCAGAAAATCTTCAGCGCGGGAAACATGCGGAATACCCAATCCAGCCGCTGCCCGTCGATGGCGCCGCTGCGCGCGGCCAGGCGCATGTTCTCGGCCACGGTCAGCTCGGAGAACACGCTCATGTTCTCCGGCACGTAGGCGATGCCGGCCTGCGCGATGGCGGGCGTGCCGCGGCGCGTGATATCCGCGCCGTCGAACGCGATGCGCCCCTCGCTGGCCTGCCAGAGATTCATGATGGTGCGCAGCGTGGTGGTCTTGCCGGCGCCATTGCGCCCGAGCAGCATCGTCACGCCGCCGCGCGGCACCGAAAAGCTCACGCCGTGCAGGATGTGATATGGCCCGATACGCGTCTGCACGCCATCCAGGCGCAGGATGGGTGTTGCCGGTCCGTCAGCCATGACTGCCCTCCCCCTGCACGCCGTCGTCGGCGGCGCCGATCCCGAGATAAGCCTGTTGCACGATCGGCGAGGCGATCACCTCGGCCGGGTCGCCGTCCGCCATCAGGTTGCCGTTATGCAGCACGATGATGCGGTCGGCCAGCGAGCGCACCACATCCATCTTGTGTTCCACCAGCAGCACCGTCTTGCTCCTGTCGCGCTTGATGTCCTGGATCAGGTCCAGGATGACGGGCACCTCGTCCACGCTCATGCCGGCGGTCGGCTCGTCGAACATGAAGATGCGCGGTTGCAGCGCCAGCAGGATGCCCACCTCCAGCTTGCGCTGGTCGCCGTGCGGCAGCGAGGCAACAGGCAAATGGCGCTTGTCGGCCATGGCCACGCGTTCGAGACAGCGCTCTGCCTCGGCGCGTACCGCGCGGTTGCCGCTCCATACGGACCACAGGTCCAGTCCGATGCGTTGCCGCGCCTGCACCGCCAGCCGCACGTTCTCGAACACCGACAGGTTCGGGAACAGGCTGGTCAGCTGGAAAGCCCGGCCAATGCCGCGCGCCGCCTTGTGTGGCACCGGCAGCCGCGTCACATCCTCGCCGCCCAGCAGGATCTGCCCGGCGGTGGGCGGCAACTGGCCCGAGATCAGGTTGAAATAGGTGGTCTTGCCGGCCCCGTTGGGACCGACGATGCAGGTCAGCTCGCCCGGTCGGAACGCGCATGACACCGCATTGACCGCCACATGCCCGCCAAAGCGGATGGTGAGGCCGCGCGTCTCTAGCGCGGGCGGCTCCGCCACCGCCCGCGAGAGCGCCGCCGTCGTGTCGATGGAAGAGGCGCCCACCGTCATCACCGCTTGTTGCGGATCGGCACGTTCATCTCCTCCGGCTTGATCTCGCGGATCAGCTCGGGCACGCCCCAGGCGAACGCCGGATCGACCTTGATCTTGAAGTGATACATCGACTGCAGGGCCTGGTGGTCTTCCTTGCGGAACGTCATCTTGCCCTTGGGCGTCTCGAACGACATGCCCTCCATCGCGCCGATCAGCTTCTCGGTATTGGTGTCGCCATTGGTCTTCTTGAGCGCCTCGACCAGCGCGATGCCGGCCGACATGCCACCCGCGGTAAAGAAGTCAGGCGGCGACTTGAACTTGGTGTAGTGGTTGGATACCAGCCACTCGTTGGCCTTGTTCTTGGGAATGCCGAAGTAGTAGTACGTCGCGCCTTCCATGCCGGGGAAGTTCTTGTAGTTGCTCATGGCGGGCAGGATATTGCCGCCCGTGGCGATCTCGATGCCGTAGCGCTTGGGGTCGAGGTCGGCGATCTTGAACGGATTGCCGGCGCCGGCCCAGATGATGAAGATGATCTTGCGGCCCGGCTTGTCCTTGAGCGAATCGAAGAGGCGCTGGGCGCCGGCGGTGAAGTCCGTGGTGTTGGTGGGCAGGTATTCCTCGTGAACGATCTTGGCGTTCTTGAGCGCGCCCTTGAAAGCCTTCACGCCGTCGCGGCCGAAGGCGTAGTCCTGCGCCAGCGTGGCGATCTGCACGCCGGGCTTGTCCAGCGCCACCGCGTTGGAGATGGCGTCCTGGGACGAGTTGCGGCCGGTGCGGAAGATATAGCGGTTCCACTTCTCGCCGGTGATCGAATCCGCCACGGCGGGCTCGACCAGCAGGATCTTCTTGTATTCCTCGGCCACCGGCAGCATCGCCAGCGCGGTGCCGGAGGACGTGGGCCCCACCGCGATGTCCGCGCGATCGTCGCTATAGGCCGCGGCAAGCTGGGCCTTGGCGACGTCGGGCTTGCCCTGGGTATCCTTCTCCAGCACCACCAGCTTGTTGCCGTTGACCATCATGGTGCCGTTGGTGGCATAGTCCAGCCCCATCATCAGCCCGGTCTGGGTCTGCTTGGCGTAGGCTTCCAGCGCCCCTGTCTTGTCGTAGACGTGGGCAATGCGGATGTCCTTGGCAAAGGTACCGCCGGCGGCCAGCAGGCCGGCCAGCGCGAACGCGGCTGCGGCTTGGTGCTTGAGTTGCATTCTGTGTCTCCTCTTTGGGTTTCTCTGTTTCTCTTATTGTTGCAAGTAGAGATGCTGCTCGATAACTGCTGATCGCGGCGATTGACCGTGGCCGCCCCATTGCTCCGCTCCTTCAGCCCGCATCCGCGCCGCCCAGGAAGCGGCGCATGCCGGCGGCGGCCTCGGCGCGCGTCACCTGCGCCACAAACGCCGCGCGCTCTCGCTCGAGGCCGTGCGCCAGGACCTCGGGGTCCCAGCGCAGCAGCGCGCGCGTACTCGCCACGCTGCCGGCTACCTTGTCCTTCAGTCCGGCGGCCAGCGACAGCGCCATGGCCTCGGCTTCGCCGGTAGGCGCGAGATGCGTGACCACGCCCAGCGAGGCGGCTTGCACCGCGGTCAACGTCGTGTTCTCAAGCTGGATCGCGCGCGCCCTTGCGGCGCCAATCATCTGGGGCAGCATGGCGGTCCAGCCACCGTCCGGGCTGAAGCCCACCACGGTGTAGTACGGCGCAATGCGCGCGCCCTCGCCCAGCACCGTCATATCGCAGGCGAGCGCCAGGCCCAGCGCGCCGCCGGTCAACCAGCCCTCCACCGCAGCGATCACCGGGCAACGCAGCGCCGCCAGGCGCAGGATGGCGGCGTTCAGCAGGCCCAGCAGCCGCTGCGCATACTGTTCCAGTTCAGCGCTTTGCGGCGGGAAAGCGGCAAAGGCCCCCACGTCGCCGCCCGTGGAAAACGACCGGCCGGCATGGCCGAGTACCACGGCGCGGACGTCCGGATCGGCCTCCACGCGTTCAAGCGCCGCCAGCAAGTCCTCCAGCAACCCTGGCACCAGGCTGTTGTGGCGCCCGGCGCGGTTGAGCCGCAGCACTGCCGTGCTGCCGCTACGCTCGACCAGTACCAGCGCGCTCATCGTGCGGCCAACCCGTGAGAGATCATGTCGAAGGCGGTATCGACCACCTTGTCCATCGACGCCGGCCGCTTCCACAGCGCGTAGCGCATACCGAGGAAGTTGCTGATGCCGATCAGGCACCACGCCCGCACTTCGGCATCGCCCGGCGAAATCTCGCCCTGCTCCTCGGCCTTGCCCAGGCGCCGGCTGTAGACGTCGGCGAAGACCTGGAAATAGCTGCTGTAGATGGTCTCGTCGACCGAGTAGGAATCGAGCACGATGCGGTACAGGTTCTTGTGGCGCGACACGAAGGAAAGGAACGCCTTGAGCCCGAGCCGCTCGGCCTCGATCTGCGTTTGCGCCTGCCCCACGTGCTTGCGCAGGTGAGCGCGAACCAGTTCCAGCATGTGCTGCACCAGCGCGCGGAAGATGTCTTCCTTGTCCTTGAAGTAAAGGTAGAAGGTGCCCATTGCCACTTCGGCCTCCTGCGTGATCTCGGAGATCGAAGCCACGTAGTAGCCCTTCTCGCCGAACACCTTTTCGGCGGCGCGCAGCAGCGCTTCGCGGGTCTTCTGGCCGCGTGCGGTCTTGGGCTGGCTTACGCCGGATTCGGTGAGGGACATCGGGGCTCCGCAGTGACTGGTCAGGCCGGAAGTTCGGCGGCTACATCGCGGTTTTGCACCGCGGCAGCCGTGCCCTCCGGACAACCTCAAAACATGATAGCTGATTCATGTTTCATGATATAAAGTTAGCGATCCGAATGTCAATACATCGCTTACCCGGAGCCCCGCCCGCCCTCCCGGGGGAACATGGGCACGCCCCCTGGCAAGCCAACACATCGACTGGAACCATCGCCATTGGATGCTTCTCACACGGCGCCTGCCACGCAAGATGAGCCAGCCGGCCTTGCTCCGGCCTTCGCCGTCCACACCGCCAGCGCGGCCCGGCCAGGCTGGCGGGAGACGGGCAGCGGGCAAGCGTTGCTGCTCCTGCACGGGTGGTCGCTATCCGGCGAAGCCTTCGACGGCCAGCGCGCGCTGGCGCGACTCGGCTATCGCGTAATCGCCCCCGACCACGCCGGACACGGCTTGTCTGCTGCGCTGCCGCATGCGGGGCAAGCCAGCATTGCGCGACTGGCCGCGGACGCGGCAGCGCTGATCGGGCACCTGGGCCTGCGGGACGTCGTGGTGGTCGGATGGTCGATGGGGGCGATGGTGGCCTGGGAACTGATGCGCGGCCATCCCGCGCTGCCGCTGGCCGCCATCGGCGCCATCGACATGACGCCGCGCCTGGTCGGCGACGCGGAATGGCCGCACGGCCTGCACGGATGCTACGACAGGGTCCAGGCCGCAAGAATGGCCATGCACGTGCGCAAGGACTGGCCCAGCCTGATCGATTCGGTGCGCGCCGGACTCTGGTCCGCCGGCAGCGAACCCGATGCGGCGCAATCAGGCCGCATCACCGGCATGATGCGGCAGTGCGCGCCGGACGCGCTCGCCGCGCTGTGGGAAGACATGGCGCGCCAGGACTATCGCCCGGCGTTGTGCCAGGCTCGCCTTCCCTTATTCCACCTGGTCGGGCAGCACAGCCGACTCTATGCGCCGGCCGTGGGCCTGGCCACACTGGCACTGCAACCGGCCGCGCGCCTTGCCACCGTCGATGGCACCGGCCATGCCCCACATATGGAGTGGCCGGCGGCCTTCAACACAGCCTTGCTTGGGATGCTTGACTGGCCTGGCTTGCCGGCTGCGCCGGCGCCATGAGCCGCTACCTTCAGGCCAGCAGCCGGTAGGTCCACAAGCCCAGCGCGGTCAGCAGCAGCGAGCCACCAAGATGCGCGGCCAGGTGAACCGCCGCCCAGCCATAGTCGCCCGCCATCAGGTTGGCGACAACCTCGCTGGAGAAGGTGGAAAAGGTGGTCAGGCCACCCAGGAAGCCGGTCACGGCCAGCAGGCGCCATTCGGGCGACAGATCCGCGTGCGCGCCAAAGAATCCTGCCGCCAGGCCGATCAGGTAACCGCCCACCAGGTTGGCCGTCAGCGTGCCATAGGGCAGCGCCGGGTTGGCCGCATTCCACAGGACCGAGAACACCCAGCGCAGCCAGGCCCCCATCGCGGCACCGACCCCGACCGCAACAAAACCGAGCCCGCCCATCAGTGCTTGATGCCCGTGTCTTCCGCCCGCACCGGGGTGGCGCTGCCTTCCGGCGCCTCGCCGCTGGCATTCAGCAAGCGAATGCCCCAGCGCGCCAGCGCGGACTCATCGGTCACCCGCGCGTCGACCCAGCGCGCGCCTTCCGGCGTCTGTTCCTTTTTCCAGAACGGCGCTTCGGACTTGAGGTAATCCATGATGAACTCGCAGGCGGCAAACGCATTGCCGCGATGCGCTGAGGCCACCGCCACCAGCACGATCTGGTCCAGCGGCAGCAGGGGGCCGACCCGATGCACGATGGTGACGCCGAGCAGTTCCCAGCGCTCACGCGCAACGGCTTCGATCCGCGCCAGCGCCTTTTCGGTCATGCCGGGATAGTGCTCCAGTTCCATCGCGCTGACCGCGCTGCCGTCGTTCATGTCTCGCACGGTGCCGACGAAACTGGCCACCGCGCCCACGCCCGGCTGGCCGTGGCGCAACGCCGCTACCTCCGCGCCCAGGTCGAAATCCTCGCGCTGCACTCTGACGCTCATGTCAGCCTCCGGTCACCGGCGGGAAAAACGCCACTTCGCAGCCGTCGGCCAGCATGCTGTCCGCGCTCGCCACCTCATGGTCCACGGCCATGCGCAAGGCCCGGCCTTCAGCCAGCACCTCGGCCCACGCACCGCCGCGGGCGCCCAGCCACCGCCGCAGGTCCGCAACGGTGGCCACCGCCGGGGGCACCTCGACCCGTTCCTGTCCCAGGCCCAGCTGCTCGCGCACGCCGGCAAAAAAACGCAACTCGATATGCATGGCGGTCTCGCTCCTCATGCCAGCAGGCCGTCGAAAGCGATGTACTGCACGGTGTCGCCCCGCGCGATCGCCTGGTTGGGTGGATTGTCGACCAGGCCGTCGCCCCACACGGTGGAGGTCAGCACCCCCGAACTCTGGTTGGGAAACAGGTCGAGCCCGCCGGCCTGGTTGACACGCACGCGCAGGAATTCATTGCGGCGGTCGCCCTTGGGCAGGTCGAAATCGGCACGCAGCGGCAGCCGGCGCGGCAACACGTTCTGCACGCCCTGCAGCCGTAGGATAAAGGGCCGCACGAACAGCAGGAACGTCACGAAGCTGGAGACCGGATTGCCCGGCAGGCCCAGGAAACAGGCCGGCGCCTGATCGCCGCGCGCTACCTCGCCGAAGGCCAGCGGCTTGCCCGGCTTGATGGCGATCTGCCACAGGTTGAGCCGCCCTTCCGCCTCCACGGCCGGCTTGATGTGGTCTTCCTCGCCCACGGAGACGCCGCCGGAGGTGATGATCAGGTCATGCCCATCGGCGGCCCGGCGCAGGGTGTCGCGCGTGGCGGCCAGGGTGTCGGGCACGATGCCGAAATCGCTGACCTCGCACCCCAGGTTTTCCAGCAGTCCGCGCAGCGTGAAGCGGTTGGAGTTGTAGATGGCACCGGGCTTGAGCGGCTCGCCCGGCATGGCCAGTTCGTCGCCGGTGAAGAACACCGCCACCTTGATGCGCCGCACAACGTCCAGCGCCGCCTGCCCTACCGAGGCGGCCAGCCCCAGCGCTTGCGGTGTGAGCCGCGTGCCGGCTGGCAGGATCACGCTGCCGGCGCGGATGTCCTCGCCGGCCCGGCGGATCCACTCGCCCGGTTGCGGCGCGTGATTGACGATCACATCGTCGCCTTCCGCCACGCACTGTTCCTGCATCACCACCGCGTCCGCCCCCGGCGGGATCAGGCCACCGGTGAAGATGCGGGCAGCCGTGCCGGCCGCCAGCGCCGTGCCGACATGGCCGGCGGGAATGCGCTGGGCCACCCGCAGCCGCGCGCCCGGCGCGGTCACGTCGGCACTTCGCACGGCGTAGCCGTCCATCGATGTATTGTCGGCCGGCGGCACGTCCAGCGTGCTCGATACCGGCACGGCCAGCACGCGCCCATTGGCGTCCAGCGTGGCGATGCGCTCGGCTTCGGCGAGCGGGCTGGCGCCGGCCAGCAAGGCTTCGAGAGCCTGGGCCATGGTCAGCATGGGGGGACGGGCGGGCGCGGCAGCTTGGGTCATGACGGGAACAGGTAGGTAAGTCAGCGTGAGACAGCAAACCCATGGCCATCCATCCGCCATGGGAAACGGCCCGCGTACCGCCGCCGATACATCCGGGGCAATGCGAGGGCCGTGCGATTCAGCTCGGCAAGTCTGATTGTAGCGAGTTGGCGCGCAGGCGGCAGGAACGCCGCCTGCAGGGGCTGGCGCCTACAGGCCCGTGTGGCCGGCGATATAAGCCTTGATCCGGTCCACCTCGGCCGGCACCACCTCGAAGCGCTGCGGCAGGTTTTCGATGCCTTCGAAGCTAGCCGGACGCTCCGGCTCGTGGCCAAGCGCCTCGCGGATGGTGTCGGCGAACTTGGCAGGCAACGCGGTTTCCAGCACCAGCATCGGCACGCCGGGCGTGAGATGCTCGCGCGCGACCTTGATGCCGTCGGCGGTATGGGTATCGATGGTGATGCCATAGCGCGCGGACAGGTCGCGGATGGTGGCAACGCGGTCCTCGTGCGTGCTACGGCCCGAGACAAAGCCGAAGGCGCGGATGCGCTCGAATTCCGGCGTGCCGGACAGGTCGAAGCCACCCTTGGTGTCGATGTCGTCGCGGAACATCGTCGCCAGCTTGCCGGCGTCGCGGCCCAGCAGGTCGAACACGAAGCGCTCGAAGTTCGAAGCCTTCGAGATGTCCATGCTCGGGCTGGAGGTGTGATACGTCTCGGCCGACTTGCGCACGCGGTAGGCGCCAGTGCGGAAGAACTCGTCGAGCACGTCGTTCTCGTTGGTGGCGACCACCAGCTTGTCGATGGGCAGGCCCATCATGCGCGCGATATGGCCGGCGCAGACGTTGCCGAAATTGCCGGACGGCACGCAGAACGACACCTTTTGGCCGGGGCCGTCGGTAGCCAGCAGCCAGCCCTTGAAGTAATACACCACCTGGGCCACCACGCGCGCCCAGTTGATCGAGTTGACCGTGCCGATCTTCTGGCGGGCCTTGTAGTCGAGATCGTTGGAGACCGCCTTGACAATGTCCTGGCAGTCGTCGAACACGCCTTCGACCGCCAGG
>Ga0255338_1003650_pt1 | contig 17909 bp, 5 predicted proteins | sample MeOH1_35cm_T4_19_FD_203715 | JGI IMG/M metagenome (GOLD analysis project Ga0255338, IMG submission 203715) | Sandy soil microbial communities from University of British Columbia, Vancouver, Canada - MeOH1_35cm_T4_195 | ecosystem: Engineered > Artificial ecosystem > Sand microcosm > Unclassified ...
CTTCACGCTGGACCCGGGCGCGGATAAGCTGGACGTGGACTTCGGATACGTTTACAGCGGCTCGGTGGGCGACACCGTGTGGCTCGACACCGACCTGAACGGTGCGCAGAACAGCGGCGAAGCTGGCATCTCCGGCGTTACCGTCACCCTGAAGGACGGAGACGGCGCTTCGCTGGCTACCGTCACTACGGATGCAAGCGGGCAATACCTGTTCAATCACCTCGCGGCTGGTAGCTACGCCGTCGTGGTGTCGAACCTCCCTTCCGGCGCGGTGCAGACCTATGACCTGGATGGAGTGACGACGGCCAACAAGACCAGCTTCTCGCTGGGCGCCGGAGAAAGCAAGCGGGACGTAGACTTCGGTTACGGCCTCGTCGGCACGGTGGGTGATCGGGTGTGGCTGGACGCCAACCGCAATGGGGTGCAGGACAGTGGCGAGGCCGGCATCTCCGGCGTCACTGTAACCCTGCTTGACAGCACCGGCGCGACCCTGGACACCGACACTACGGATGCCGACGGCCTGTATCTCTTCGATACGCTCCCCGCTGGTAACTACTCGGTGGTGCTCAGCAACTTACCTGCTCTTCTCTACGCGACGTTCGATCTGGACGGAGTAGGTAGTGAAAATCAGGCCAGCTTCTCGCTGGGCGCTGGGACGGACAAGCGCGACGTGGACTTCGGCTACGCTTATCCGCTGAGCTCGGTAGGCGATCGAGTATGGCTCGATGCCAACCGCAATGGTGCGCAGGACAGCGGCGAGACCGGTATCTCCGGTGTTACCGTAAAGCTGCTCGACGCCAGCGGTGCCACCGTGGCGACTACCACCACGGACGCGGACGGTCTTTACCTGTTCGACCCCATCGAGGCCGGCAACTACTCGGTGACGACGGCCGGTTTCCCGGCTGGCTCGATCCAGACGTTTGACCTGGATGGCGTGGGCACGGCGAACAAAGCTTCCTTCAGCCTGGCGGCCGGTGAGGCCAAGCGGACCGTAGACTTCGGCTACGCTCCGCCGTATGCCTCGGTGGGTGACCGGGTGTGGCTGGATGCCAACCGCAATGGCGTGCAGGATACGGGTGAGACCGGTATCTCGGGGCTAACGGTGAAACTGCTCGACAGCACCGGCGCCACCCTCGGGACGAAGACCACCGACGCAAGCGGCCTCTACCTGTTCGATCAGCTTGAGGCGGGTTCGTACACGGTAGTGGTTACGCCGCCGAGCACGCTCACCCAAACCTTCGACCTGGATGGTTTGAGCACGGCCCACAAAGCCTCGTTCAGCCTCTCGGCCGGCGACACGAAGCGCGACGTGGATTTCGGCTACGGCAACCCGCCGGCCGCCACCACCGCGTCGGTAGGTGACCGGGTATGGCGCGACAACAACATGAATGGGGTGCAGGACACGGGTGAGCCGGGTATCTCCGGGGTTACCGTGACGCTGAAGAGCGGCACCACCACAGTGGCCACCGCCACCACCAACGCGAACGGCGAATACCTGTTCAGTAGCCTGGTAGCTGGCAGCTACTCGGTGACCGTAACGGCGCCTAGCGGCCTGACCCAGACCTTCGACCTGGACGGTCTGAGCACGGCCCACAAAGCCTCGTTCACCCTGGCTTCCGGCGACGCGAAGCGCGACGTGGACTTCGGCTACGGCACGCTTGGTTCCATCGGTGACCGGGTATGGCTGGACTGCGACCTGGACGGCGTGCAAGACAGCACCGAGTCCGGCCTGGCTTGTGTAACGGTGAAGCTGTACTCCAGCACCGGCGCGCTGCTGGCCACTACCACGACTAGTTCAACGGGTTACTACCTGTTCAGCAACCTCGCGGCGGGCAGCTACCAGGTGGTTGTCTCCGGCGTAGCGAGCGGCCTTAGCCCGACCTACGACCTGGACGGTGTGAGCAGTGCCCATAAGGCGAACGTCACGCTGGCCGGCGGTCAGAACCGGGTGGACGTGGACTTCGGCTACGGCCCGATTGGCTCCATCGGCGACCGGGTGTGGCTGGATGCGAACGGCAACGGTTGCCAGGACAGCGGCGAGGCCGGCATTGCCGGTGTAACCGTCACCCTGCGCAGCAGCACCGGCACCGTTCTGGCCACGGTCACCACGGACGCCAACGGCTACTACCTCTTCGACAACCTGGTGCCGGCGACGTACAGCGTTACCGTCTCGAACATCCCGGCCGGCTACACGCAGACCTTCGACCTGGATGGCACCAGCACCCCCAATAAGGTGTCGGGGCCGCTGGGTAGCGGCGAGAACCGACGTGACGTGGACTTCGGCTACAAGCCGGCTCCCCCTCCCGTAGGCTCCATCGGCGACAAGGTGTGGCTGGACTGCGACCTGGACGGCGTGCAGGATTCGAATGAAGGCGGCCTGAGCTGCGTAACGGTGAAGCTGTATTCCAGCACCGGAACGCTGCTGGCCACCACTTGCACCAGTTCCTCCGGCACCTACCTGTTCAGCAACCTCCCCGCCGGTACCTACACGGTGATCGTGTCCTGTGTCTCCTGTGGGCTGTCCCCCACCTTCGACCTCGACGGTATTGCTACCGAAGGTAAGGCGGTTGTCACGCTCACGGCGGGCCAGAACCGCCGCGACGTGGACTTCGGCTACGGTCCGGTCTGCTCCGTCGGTGATCGGGTGTGGCTGGATACGGATGGGGATCGCTGCCAGGACAGCAACGAGGTGGGGATTGCGGGAGTTACAGTGAAGCTGCTCAACAGCAGCGGCACCGTGATCGCAACCACCACCACGGACTCCACCGGGAAGTACTTGTTCGACAACCTGGCGCCTGGCGACTACAGCGTCACGGTGTCCGGCCTGCCGAGCGGTTACACGCAGACCTACGACCTCGACGGGACCACCACCGCCAGCAAAGCCTCCTTCTCGCTAGCCTGTGGCGACGACCGTCGCGACGTGGACTTCGGTTATCGGGCGAGCGCGCCGGCCGCTCCGTTCACCACCTATACGCAGGGTGGCTGGGGCGCCTCTCCGAGCGGGAACAACCCGGGTCAGTTCCTGAAGACCAACTTCAGCCGGGTGTTCTCTTGCGGAGTGAAAGTAGGCGGCCGGTATACGCTCACCTTCAACAGCTCCGCTGCAGTGGAAGCGTTCTTGCCGGCAGGTGGAACCGCCAACAAGCTGACCTGCAGCGCCACCAACCCGACCAGTTCCAGCGCTGGAGTGCTGGCTGGCCAGATCCTGGCGATGCAGTTGAGCCTGTCGTTCTCCGACGCCGGGGTGACCCGCAGCGGTCTTGGATCGTTGAAGCTGCAGTCCGGCAAGTTCGCCGGCTACACGCTGACGAGCTTCTGCAGCCTGGCCAACCGGGTGCTGGGCGGCGACACCTCGTGTCTTCCGTCCGGCGCGACGATTGCCGACGTCAACGATGCCGCCACGAAGGTGAACGAGAACTTCGACAACGGCACCACGGACAAGGGCTTCCTTCGATAAGAAGAAGCCGAGCTTGCCGGCCGGCAGATCCAGCCGACAAGCTATCTGACATCATTGCCCGGGCAAGCGATAGCCCGGTTGAGGTCCAAGTACCATCCTGGGGAGGAGCGAAATCGCTCCTCCCCTCTTTTTTGTTTTCTGCCGTAGTCCGCAGGTTGTAGTCCAAGGTACAGAACTTCGGCGACGGCACCAGAATCAATCGAATGAATGATCCGATCCCGGCCGAGGCACCCAGTTCAGTACCGGTGTTTGGGGTGAATTTCGAAGTGGGCGTATTTGCTGTGCCGATGGCTTCATGTGGGAGGACAATAAACCCCTATGGTCAATACTATTGCTTGGTGCACGAGCCGACATAGCCTTTGATACCAATCGCAAGTTGCTCTGGCTGTCTTCGGTTGCTTGTTTTACGAGTTAGCTCCCCACCCTTCGGTTCTCGGTCATTGGGATGTCATACTTTAGGATGACATCCCAAGAATCGAATGGTCCCTTGATCTATAACTGATAGTAGGTCAGGTTGCTTGGGTAGCCAAACGCCATCGTTTCTTGACCATTACCCCGCCTCGATTGGTTCGAGTGCTCGCTCCCCAAATCAACACACGAACTTTGCCAGGCGCCTGGCCCGTTTGAGACTGACTTATGTCGCACTTTCGTAAGCCCGGGGTTCTCCTCTCCCTCCTCGCCGTAACCGGCGCGATGCTCACCTCGTCGCAGGCGAGGGGGCAGTTCCTGCTCGAGGGCGCCCGCCGCAAGCCTGCTTATGCCGGGTCACTGGACGGCGGACCCGAGATGACAGAGATGCGGGAACGGCTCTACCGCCGTTGGCGAGACGACGTGGAAGAGGCCAAGCGGCGCCACAAGAAGGTCAAGTTGGTGGCGGACCCCGCCAAGCGAAAGATTCAAGCTCCCGTCACCGGCGGTGACCCATACGTTTACTTTCCCACCGGCACCACGAACGACGGGAAGTTCCTGGTACTAGCGGGCGCGCAGGGCACGTCGACGTTGAGCGGCGCGATCACCATCAAGATGGCAACCGCGTCCGGCGCGACGGCGCTGGATCTGGCGGTCTTCGATGGAGACCACGGCGGGTTGTGGGATCAGGGCACGGCGGTCACCACGTACACGCTGTATGAAGACGGCAACGCAAACGGCCAAGCGGATTCCGGTGAGAATCAAATTGCTTCGTGGAACGGCAGTGCGATGTCGGATAATGCCTGGTCATCGCTTACCGCGGCCGGTACGGTTGGGGGCACGCCTATCGACCCGTCGGCATATGCCGGGGCAGTCTCGCCCAGCGGCATACACTTTTTCCGATTGGTGATCCAGCTCAGTAGCGCGAGTACCGGCTCTTTGAACTGCTTCAAGGTGCGTACTTCCGGCAGTATCCGCCTCATGCCGCAGGACTCGTTCAATCTGACCGGCGCGCTCGCCACCAACACCGTAAACATCATCTATCCGAACTACCCTTCGCTGAGCCCCACTACCTTTGATGGCGCGTGGGACCTCTACACCTTCGTGCCATCCTCGATCGATTACCGCAACCCGCTGCGCCCGCACTCGTTCGACGTCTGGGATGGCGATTTGGATTACGGCTCGCAGCTAAGTGTCGCCGAACAAGATACGGACGACCCGAACACCCCCAACTCAGTGGCATCGCTGCCAGTTTGGGCACAGGCGGGCAATCCCAGTTCGGAGGGAGTAGCCGTTGGCTATGGTGGGACTACCGGCAATCCACCGGACGACATGTCCCGCGCCGTCTTCGCGCGCTCCCCCAGCATTACCTACGACGTGACCGATCCCAGCGGGGTCCGTTACACCAACAGCAATCCATCCGGTAACTCGGAGTGGGAATTGTTCCGGATCGAGACCGATCCGTCGGTGAAGAACGACACGAGCGTCGCCGACGCAGCAGCGCCTGGGGCATTTTTGCCCGGTGGTATCTTCCAGACTCACATCTCCGGGATGGATCTGAGCAACCTCAACTCCTTCCGCTTTGAATATGACGTGCTGGGCGTAGACAGCCGGGGCAATCCCGTCAAGCCGCTGCTCCCGTACGTAGTCGGCGACACGGTGTACCGCGACACGAACTTCAACGGCTTGCAGGACGTCGGTGAACTGGGAATCGCCAACGTCGCCGTCTCCTTGCTGGACGATAACGGCAACGTGCTGGACACGGCTACAACCAACGCCAGCGGCCAGTATTTCTTTGGCGTGGAAGCCGGCGACTACAGCGTCCGCGTAGAGCTCAGCAATTTCCGCGGCTCCGGCGCTCTCGTAGGGCTTCTATCCACCACGGGCGGTGAGATCCTCTCCAATACGGTGACCACCGCGAATATTCTGACTTACGATTTCGGTTACGCGTCCGCCCCATCCGGCAGCGTGGGGGACTACGTTTGGCTGGACGCTGACGGCGACGGCGTGCAGGACACCACGGAGCCGGGGATCGGCGGGGTATCGGTCTCGTTGTCCGAAGGCGGCACGGTAGTCGCCACGACCACTACGGACCTGAACGGCTTCTACCTCTTCAGTGGCCTCGACGCTGCCAGTGACCATACCTACACGGTTACCGTTTCCGGGAGCGTCCTCTCCGGCTTGACGCAGACGTACGACGCGGATGGCCTCAGCACGGCGTTGAACTCCACGCTCACCCTTACGGCCGGCAACAGCGACGTCTTGCAGGACTTCGGGTTCCGGGGCTCGGGAAGCATCGGCGACCTTGTTTGGAACGACCAGAGTAGTCCGATCAACACGACCTTCGATCAAGGCGTGGATATCGGTCTGGCAAACGTGCGCGTGGTCCTTACGTGGGACTACAATGGCGACGGCAGCGTCGACATGCAGTACGTCACCACAACGGACGCCAATGGCTACTACCTCTTTAGCGGCCTCGCTGCGGCGACCGCTCCGGGTAGCTACCGGGTCCGCGTAGACACCAACACCCTTCCGTTCGGACTTCAACTGATTTCGGATCCGGACGGCACGGATACCCCCAGTTACGCCACCCTGACGCTGGCGGCCGCCGCGTCCAACCTGGCGCAAGACTTCGGCTACCGCGGCGCGGGATCGATTGGCGACACGGTCTGGTTCGACGCCAACGCGAACGGTGTTCAAGACGGCGCAGAAGCGGGCATTGCAAACGTCGCAGTCACGCTCACGGGCGACTACAACTACGATGGCGTGGCGGACTATACAGCTACCACCGTCACCAACTCGAGTGGACAGTACTTCTTCAGCAACCTGCCGGGTGCGCGCTATACCGTCACCGTAGCCCCCGGCTCGGCGCGCAGTAACTGGACCCCCACTTACGACCTGGATGGGACCGGAACTCCACATACCGCGGTGGGAACGCTCCAGCCACGAACGTCGAACTTGAATTTCGACTTCGGCTACAACAATGCCGGCTCGTCTCCGGCCTCCGTCGGTGACTTTGTCTGGAGCGACGCGAACGCTAACGGCGTGCAGGACAGCGGCGAGCTTGGGCTTTCCGGCGTGACGGTGCGGCTACTCGATAGTACGGGCGTTACGACGATCAGTACGCAGGTCACCACCTCCAACGGCAGCTACCTCTTCACCAACCTTACCCCCGGTACGTATCGGGTCCAGTTTACGAATCTCCCGAGCGGCTATGTCTTGTCACCCGTGCTCCAGGGTGGCAACACGGCTACGGACAGTGACGCCGACCCGGCGAATAGCGGGCAGACCGCGCAGTTCACCCTGACCAGCGGGCAGAACCTCACCACCATTGATGCGGGGGTTTACCAGGCTGCGTCTGTTGGCGACTTTGTTTGGAACGACGTAAACCGGAATGGTCTCCAGGACAGCGGCGAGACCGGCGTCACCGGTGCTACCGTTACGCTGTTCACCAGCGCCAACATCCAGGTGGGCTCGCCAGTTATCACCACCTCGTCCGGAGCCTACTCCTTCACCGGCCTGACCCCGGGCACTTATTACGTGCAGTTCACGCTCCCGTCCGGCTATGGGATCACCGGGCAATCAGTGGGGCTTGACACCACCATCGACAGCGACGCGAATGCCGGTACTGGGAAGACGGCGAACTTCACGCTGACCCCTGGGCAGGCTCGCACGGACATCGACGCCGGTGGTTATCAGAGTGCCAGCATCGGCGACTTCATCTGGGTGGACACCAACTCCAACGGCATTCAGGACGGCGGAGAGACCGGGCTGGCCGGCGTCGTGGTGAACCTGTTCGCGTCCAACGACGCGCTGCTCGCCACCTCGGCAGCCACCACGTCTTCCGGCGCCTACTCCTTCACGGGCCTGGCGCCCGGCACGTATTACGTGCAGTTTGTTCTCCCGAACAACTATGCGTTCGCTCCCAAGGACGTCGCCACCGGCGGCGGAACGGACAGCAACGATAGTGACGCCGATACCACTACCGGCAAGACGGGCAACTACACCCTCACCTCCGGGCAAGCGCAAAACACGGTGGACGCGGGCGCTATCGTTAGCAGCACCGCCCGCGTGGGGGACTTTGTCTGGGAAGACCGGAACGGCAACGGAATCCAGGATGCGGGCGACTCCGGTTTAGCCAACGTTACCGTTCAACTCTACAACAACTCCAATGTACTCCAGAGTACCAAGACGACCGACACGGCGGGGGCTTATGCTTTCACCGGCCTCGCAGCGGGCAACTACTACGTGAAGTTCACGCTGCCGAGTGGCTACGTCTTCTCACCTAAGGACGTCTCAACGGGCGGCGCGACAGACCTCACGGACAGCGACGCGGACACAACCTCTGGGCAAACCGCGACGTTCGCCCTCGCGTCCGGACAGAACAACTCCACTCTAGATGCGGGGATGTTCCAGCCGGCTTCCGTCGGTGACACGGTATGGTTGGATAGTAACGCGAACGGGGTGCAGGACTACACCGACAGCAATGGCAATGGGCGCTGGGATACCGCGGAACCGGGTGAAACCGGGGTCTCCGGCGTAACGGTACAGCTCTACACCACGGCCGACGTGCTCTCCGGCACCACCACCACGGATGGCCAGGGCCACTACCTGTTCTCCAACGTGGTTTCGGGCGACTACTACGTCACGTTCACCCTGCCGAGCGGCTACGCGTTCACCAGCAAGAACACGGGAGCGGACACCTCCCGCGACAGCGACGCGGACACCACGACGGGAAAGACGTCGACCATCACGCTATCCAGTGGGCGAGCGCCCATCATTTGGGACGCGGGCATCTACCAACTCGCGGGAGTCGGCGACTTCATCTGGAGTGACACCAACCAGAATGGGCGGCAGGACCTTGGTGAGCCCGGGCTGACCGGAGCGCAGGTGAAGCTGTTCAACGCGTCGACCGGCCTGCAGGTTGGCTCCACGGCCACCACGACCTCCAGTGGCGCCTATAGCTTCACCAGCCTGAACCCGGGAAGCTACTATGTGCAGGTCACCCTGCCGAGTGGTTACCTGTTCTCCCCCAAGACCGCCAGCATCGCGACCACGACCACCGACAGCAACGTGAACCCAACGACCGGAGTCACCAGCACGACGGACCCGTTCACACTGACCAGCGGTCAGACGGACAACACCATCGACGCGGGTGCGTCCCCCACCCCGGCCGGCTCTCTCGGCGACAAGGTGTGGATCGACACGAACCGCAACGGTATTCAGGACGCTGGTGAGACGACCACAGACGCTACGAGGAGCGTGACCGTCACCCTTTACAACTCCAGCACCAACGTGCAGGTCGGTGCAGCGAAGACGGTGACACTTGGGGCTACCTACACGTTCACCGGCCTGGACGCCGGCAGCTACTACGTGAAATTCACTGGCCTGCCGAGCGGCTATTCACTCTCCGCGAAGAACGCGTCTACCGGCGCCGCCGCGACAGACAGCGATCCGGACCCTAGCACAGGCACTACCAGCACGGTCGTCCTGGGCCGCGGTGAGAACCGCACCGATGTCGACGCGGGGGTTAGTACCACGGTGGCTACTGCCTCGGTGGGCGACTTCGTGTGGTATGACCTGAACGGGAACGGCATCCAGGACTCGGGCGAGCCGGGTCTGACAGGAGCCACGGTGAAGCTGTATACCAGCGCCAACGTTCAGGTCGGCAGCACGGTGACGACCACTTCCTCGGGGGCCTATTCCTTTACAGGTCTCTCCGCCGGCACCTACTACATGAAGTTCGCGCTGCCGTCTTCACCGTCTTACGTGTTTACCCAGCAGACGCAGGGCAGCAACACGGCGGTCGATAGCGACGTCAATGCCGCCGGTCAGACAGCCAACTTCGCGCTAGGTAATGGACAAGCGCTCACTACCATCGACTGTGGGGCCGCGCTACTGGGCTCCATAGGGGAAGTCGTCTGGTACGACTACAACCGCGATGGGATCCGGCAAACCACTGAACAGGGCCTGGCAGGTGTCACCGTCACCCTCTCGCTGGGTGCGACGGTAGTCGGAACAAGGACGACGGATGCCAACGGCTTCTACCTGTTCTCCAGCCTGGTGCCCGGCCAATACTCGGTGAGTGTGGCGGTGTCAACTATCCCCACTTCCGTGTTGCCTGCCAATAGCATCTACCGTACGTATGACTACGACGGATATGCGGCGTCTCCGGACGTGGCAATCTATCCGCTCTCCGCCGGAGAGGACGTACGGTTCCTGAACTTCGGCTATTCCACGGCGCCCAAGATCAACACCGGCGTTCCGTTCATGACCTTCACGATCGGTGGTTGGGGCGCGGCCCCAACCGGGGGCAATCCCGGCTCGCGCCTCCACGCCGCGTTCATCAGCATCTACGGTGATTTTGCTAGCAACAGCAATGCGGGTGTGGAATATGGCGTGGCAGGTAGCGGCAGTAACAAGTACACCGCGACCTTCCGGACTGCACAGGCAGTTACGGATTACCTGCCTAACGGTGGTGGATCGGGTATTCTCACGGGTGATCTGGTCAATCCCATCACCACACCGGCGGGCACACTCGGCTCACAGCTCCTTGCGGTCCGGCTGGGGCGAGACTTCTCGGTAGCGGGCATCACCGGTTTCAAGAACGGTCTCGGTTCATTGAAATACATCAATGCCGCGAGTCCGTTCAATGGAAAGACGGTCGATCAGATCCTCTCCTACGCGGACAACTACGTGGGCGGCACGAACAGTCCGTTCACGGGACTGTCACCTACGCCGACGGCGGCTCAACTGACCACCGCGTTGACCGACATAAACGAGAACTACGACAACGGGACCGTAGACCGCGGACACCTCGGACCGTAAGCTCAACCGCCATACGAACGGAGCAGTTGCGTGCGTAACAGGCCTCTTCCAAGTCCGAGGAAGGTGGTGGGACAGACCAGAGGTCTGTCCCACCACCGCCCGGTGCTCATTCTTTCGCTGCTGCTGGCGCTGCTTGGCGCGCTGCCAATCCTCGGCGCTACGGCCCCCAGCCCGTCGTGGGTCGCTCTGCAGGACGGCGCCAGCCACTTCTTCGATGCGGCATCCGCCGTTACCACCGATCCCGCGGGGAACGTTTACGTCACCGGGCAGGCGGACCAGGACTACCTCACCGTCAAATATCAGCCCAGCGGTGTGGTCGCCTGGGCCGCGCGCTACGATGGGCCCGCCCATGGCATCGATAGCCCCACGTCGGTTGCGGTGGACGCGGACGGGGCTGTCTACGTAACAGGCGGATCCTACGGCGGGTCTTCCGACTACGACATCGCCACGGTGAAGTACAACGTGAGCGGTAGCCAGGTCTGGGTGAACCGCTACAACGGCACCGGCAACCGGGACGATGTAGGTCGTGTTGTGCGTGTCGATCCCGATGGGAACGTGCTGGTAGCCGGCTATGGTTGGGAATTCGGAACCGCGTGGGATTACGAAACGTTGAAGTATGCCGCGGACGGTCTGCAACTCTGGTCCGTCCGCTACGACGGCACCCTCAGCTCTGACCATGCAACCGCGATGGGGTTGGACGCCGCAGGAAACATTTACGTCACCGGTGAGTCGGCAGGTGGCTCCACAGGTTATGATTTCGCGACCGTTAAGTATCTTCCGGATGGCACCCTGGCTTGGAGCTCTCGCTACGATGGCCCACTCCACGGCGCTGACAGCGCGAACGCGATCCGCGTATCGGCAGGTGGCAGCGTATGGGTGACGGGCGCCTCGAGTAGTCCCACGAATACCGACGCGGCCACGGTCCGGTACTCAACGGACGGCGCGCAACTGTGGGTCGTTCGCTACAATGGCCCCGGTAACGGACCTGACGCGGCGACCGCGATCACCTCGGATGCGGCGGGCAATGTCTACATGGCCGGCCAAACCTGGAGTGCGGCCACCGGCTACGATTACCTCACCGTGAAGTACGGTCCCACGGGCGTCCAACTCTGGAGCGCCTTCGTAGACGCTAGTAACTCGGATGACGGAGCGAGCGCGCTCGAAGTCGATGCCGCAGGCGACCTCTTTGTCACCGGCCGTGCGGCGTTCTCCGGCGATACGTCCGTCGCCACCGTGAAGTTCAACGCGGAGGGAAGCCGGCAGTGGCTTGCTCGTTACGACGGCCCCATTTCGGGACCTTCCGGCGGCAACGCGCTGGCACTCGCCCCGGACGGTGGGCTGGTGGTGGCCGGCGCTGCCTGGACTTCGACCGGAGGGCAGGACTTCGTCACCCTGCGCTATCCGCCCGCCGCTCCGAATGCGCCCACGACCCTGGCGGCGACGCTCAACGGCACCCAGGTGGTGCTAACGTGGCAGCATGACGGGGCCAACGTTTCCGGGTTCGTGCTGGAGCGTAAGGTGGGGTCCGGCAGCTTCACCTCATTGACTACCTTGCCGGCTAACTCCCGTACCTATACGGACGTGGCGACGCTCCCCGGAGCGTCCTACACCTACCGGCTAATCGCGTCCGGTTCGGGCGGGGAGTCGTCGCCCTCCAATCTCTTGCCGGTGACGATTCCTGGCGGAATTCCGGGGAAGCTGAAAGCTCCGGCCAAGATCAACTTCGGAAACGTCCGGGTCGGGAAGCCCAAGCAGCTCAAGGTCAAGCTCTCCAACGTTGGCAAAGGTGTCCTTACCGGTACCGCGTCAGTGGGCGGAGCGCCGTTTGCGGTCCTGAGTGGTGGAAGCTTCGTCCTCGCGCCGAAGAAGAGTGTTACGGTCGTAGTCCAGTTCTCGCCGGCTGCGGCGGGAGGCGTCAGCGGCGCGCTCACCGTGCTTTCGGACGACCCTACTCGGCCTTCCGTCGCCATCCCGATCACGGGAAAGGCGAAGTAGGGAACGGCACGGCGCAAGGGCAACGGTTACGGGTGCGTCGATGCCAGGTCGCGCACCCGAACCCGCCGCGCGTGACGTTCCGGGCAGCGCGCTGTGCCTGTGGATGCCGCATTTCGCGCATCGTCCCAAGGGGTTGTCGAGCTTGATCTATCCCCTACCCTTCGATTCCGTGGACCTTGCCCGCTATGGCGAGACAATCGATGTCAGCAATCCAGACGCCGCAGCGAGGTCGCTGGCGCGGGCGGTCGGCTGCAGTCCGGGCTGGGAGCGCTTTACGGGTTGCTCGCTCTTGGTCCGCACGGCGCCAGCGGCCTTAGCCATTGTGGGAAGGTTGACGGAAGATCAGCGCCGGGAACTGGCCAAACAAGCGGATGCGCTCCGCGGGCGTTTCAGCAGCTTCCGTTATGTGTCGTATGCGCAGGCGGAGCTCGATGCGGCGAGGTTAGCCCATCAGATCACCCCCTGGTTGGCGGACCCGGAATGGAGCGGGTGCCACTTCGTGGCGGTTCCGCGAGGCGGTCACCTGGTATTGGGTATGCTGGCCACTCTGCTCGACCTGCCGCGCGAGCGCCTCCGACACCCACCAGATTCCGGCACGCCGGTGGTGGTGGTGGACGACTGCGCCCTTTCTGGCACCCGATTTCGCGAACAACTCGCAATCCTTCGCACGGAACGAGTCGCGTTCGCCCACCTCTATTCGACACCGGCACTCAGAGCCGCAGTGCTTGCCGCCGAGCCGCGGGTTCACCACTGTGTCGCAGCCGTGGATCTTGCGGAATTGCCATACAACATCCCGGACGGTCCGTCGCCGTGGACCAACCTTTCCCGCCGGGGTTATTGGCTCGGTCGGGCGGAGTTCGTTACCTTCGCCTGGGGCGAGCCGGACCGGGTGCTGGAGAATGCGAACGGCGATGCACTGCTGCCTGGCTGGAAGCTGCTGCCCCCGGAGCTTTGCCTGAAGCATCGGCGGCTCCCCGCCCTCCCCATCGTGCAGCAGGATCCGGGCTGCACCCCGCTCCGCCCTGGGCCGGAGGTGTTCTTCGCCGAGATTGGCGATGACCTAGTGGTGGCCGCCCGCCGCGGCGGTTTGGTCCATCTCACGGGCGTCGCGGCAGATACCTGGCGACTGATCGTCGCGACCGGAAGCCGAATGGAAACGTACGCGGCGTTGGTCGAGCACTACGAAGTTGATGGCACCGAATTAGCACGAGACCTCGAGCGGCTCATCGACGAGCTGTTGTCGCTCGGCCTGCTGGTAGACGAGTGACCCATTGGGCTCACGTCAGCCATGCAGAAAATTGGCTCGTGACTTCCCTATTGGCCGCTGGTCTTTTTCTTACGGCTGAAGTTCGGGCTTGGGTTCGCGGGGACGACCGTTCGGTAGGCGGGCGATGGCGGGGTATAACCAGAGGATAATGGTTTCCAACCGGACGATAGCGGTCGATAAGCCCAGGGGCCGGTGTTCGTTCCATTAAGCCCCGTCCAGCCGGACGACAGCGGCCGATAGGCCCACGGACCGGTATTGCTCCCACTCAATGGCTGATACCCGCCGCTCACCGCTGCGCGGTTGCGAGACGTGTGGTTAAAGACCTGCGCGTGGCTCCGAGCGGCGCAGAGCGTTGAAACGGCTCCGATCCCCAACACGGCCATCCACGTGCGTCGCTTCGATAACATCAACATTTCCTCCGTGGTCGCGGCTCCCGCCACCGTAATTCAGTATACGGTCGGCAATTCTGAATGTCAGTCCCCTGCCGAGCCACTATGTTTCAGGTTACCCAAAACACTGAACACTGGAACTTTGCGCGGAACCGCCGGCGTCCGGAGAGGTCATGGGGAGCGTAGCGTGGAAATAATAAGTTCTAGCTTTGTAGCGAAGAGGAAGGGATAGCGCCGCCCGATGACCCTGGCCGCTGAGGTCCGTACGCCCGAACTAGAAGCCGTAATCGAACAAATCCGCAAATACGACCCGGATGTCGATGCGGAGATGCTTCGTCGCGCCTATCATCTGGCCGACCAGGCACACACGGGCCAGCTTCGCGACTCCGGCGCGCCGTATATCGAGCACCCGCTCCACGTCGCCGAGATCCTCGCGGGGCTGAACTCGGACGCCCCTACCATCATCGCCGGCCTCCTCCACGACGTCGTCGAAGACACCTCGGTCAGTCTCGACACCATCCGCGAGCAGTTTGGCGAGGAGGTGGCCCGCCTGGTGGACGGGGTCACCAAGCTTTCCCGGACGGAGTTATCCCGCAAGGCGCTGGAAGAGGCGATGTCGCCGGATGGCACGGACATACCCATCGCCAAGTCCCAGGAGCGGGCGGCGAACATCCGCAAGATCTTCCTGGCGATGGCCCGGGACGTGCGCGTGATGATTGTGAAGCTGGCGGACCGCCTGCACAACATGCGGACGCTGGACGGGGTGAGCCCGGAACGGCAGAAGCGCATCGCGGAAGAGACGCTGCAAATCTTCGCTCCCCTCGCGCACCGCCTCGGGATCTGGCACTTCAAGTGGCAGTTGGAAGACCTCTCGTTCAAGTACCTGAACCGCGAGGCGCATGACAAGTTGGTCGAGGCCCTGTCGCGCACCCGCCGGGACCGGGAAGAAGACGTCTCGGAGGTCCGGCGCATCCTCCAGGAGCGGCTCGGGGAGTACGGCATCCGGGCGGAGATCCAGGGTCGCGCCAAGCACCTGTACAGCATCTACAACAAGCTGGACAAGCAGGAGCTCACGCTCGATCAGCTCTACGACCTCATCGCCGTCCGCGTGATCGTGAACACCGTCGCGGAGTGTTATCACGTGCTGGGCGTGGTGCACGAGGTGTGGCTGCCGATTCCCGGGCTCTTCTCCGACCACATCGCGCGTCCGAAGCCGAACATGTACCAGTCGCTGCACACGAAGGTCATCGGACCGCGCGGCGAGCCGATCGAGATCCAGATCCGTACCTGGGAGATGCACCGCACGGCGGACTTCGGCATCGCGGCGCACTGGAGCTACAAAGAAGGGGGTCGGCCGGACCGGCGCTTCGAGGAGAAGCTCACCTGGATGCGCCAGCAGCTCTTCGACTGGCAAAGCGACTCCTCCAACGACACGGAGTTCATGCGCTCCGTGGTCGAGGACCTGTTTACCGACCAGGTGTTCGTATTTACCCCCCGCGGCGACGTGATCGACCTGCCGGTCGGCTCCGGTCCGATCGACTTTGCGTTCCGCATCCACAGTGAGATGGGTCTGCACTGCGTGGGCGCGCGGGTCAACGGGCGTATGGTGTCCCTGAACTACCAGTTCAAAAACGGCGACATCGTGGAGATTATGACGCGGCCCAGCGCGCAGCCCAGCTACGACTGGCTGAACCTGGTACGCACCAGCCACGCAAAGAGCCGGATCCGGGGCTGGTTCCGCAAGCAGCGCCACGCAGAGAACGTGGTAAAGGGCCGGGAGCTGCTGGAGCGCGAAGTGAACCGCATTGGCGGGGACCGCGAGATCCTGAAGGCGGAGCGGTTGTTCGAGCTGGCTCGCCAGATGAACTACCACCACGAGGAAGACCTTCTGGCCGCCGTGGGTTACGGGCACGTGGCGGCGGGCACCGTGGTAACCCGCCTGCGTGCGGCGGAGCCGCCCAAGCCGCAGTTGATCACGGGCCGCCCGGCCGCCGAGTCGAAGCTGCGGATCAGCGCGGACGGGATGGATGGGCTGTTCATCCGCCGCTCACGGTGCTGCATGCCGCTGCCCGGCGAAGACGTAGTCGGCTACATCACCCGCGGTAAGGGCATCGCGATCCACCGGGAGTGCTGCAGCAACATCCAGGACGCCCTGGTGCACGAGCCGGACCGCATCCAGCGGGTCGACTGGACGCGCAACGGTGAAGAGAAGCACCCCGTCCCCCTCCGCATCGACACCATGGACCGGGTGGGCGTAATGGCGGAGGTTTCGGCGGCCTTCAGCGAGCGCAAGATTAACATCGAAAAGGCGAACATCCGCACTCTCCCCGGCGGCGGCGCGATCTGGGAGATGGTGGTGGACGTGATCGACACGGACGAGTTGGACTACATCATCCGTGTGTTGTCTGCCATCCCGGACGTGCTGTCCGTGACCCGGCCCGGAGCAGACAGCAAAGGGGAAAAGGGCTAGTTTGGGCCGGTAGTCGGCCGGCTTGACCCTACGTGTCGGATCGGTGTACGCTGCAAGCGGCGCAGACCTCCGCCCGGATACCGGGCAGAAGTGAATCGGGGACTGATTTGGATACCAACCTATTGATCGCTCTGGTGGTGCTCCACTTGATCGCGATTGCCGACGTCTGGACCTCGCGCTTAAGCCGCAGCGCGAAGGTCCTGTGGACGGTCAACCTCATCTTCCTGGTGGGCGTGGGCTTTTGCTCCTGGCTCCTCACCCGGCACACTGCCCACCAATCGCTGGCGGAGATCATACCGGGCGGAGACCACGAGCCGCTTACTTGAAGCGGTGCGAGTAGAGCACGCCGCCGCCGGCGGTGAAGTAGGAGTCTTTCAGGCTCTGATCGATAAAGCCGACTAACAATAGTCCGCTGCCCAACTCGCGACGGAGACGCATGGAGATCCGCTCTTCCTGACCCTCCCGGTGCGCGTACTCCATGAATACGTCTACTCGGGCAGCGTGGTAGAGCGCGGGTACATAGAGGCCGGCGGTGTACAATTCGCGTCCGCGTACCCCTACGCCGGCTTCGCCATAGATGTCCAGGACGTTGCGGATGACGCTCTGCGCCGAATCCACGGACCATCCCACCCGCGTGCCGTTCTCGGTCGATCCGAGTACCGAGTAACCCACGTTGCCGCGCCACAGAGGCGCCCGACCGCGCGCATACGCACCGCGAGTCCCGCCACGGCGGAGTGCTAGGCTATCGGAGACGTAGCCGATCTGCTGCTTGTAACCCTTCTTGAGCGGCGCTTCGTAGATCACTGCGTCGGCGGTGTCTAGCCCGAGCAGGGTCCCGATGTCCGAGTTGTTCGCCGGGCTCGGAAAGATGTGCTGGCGTCCAACGATCACGTCTCCATAGCGTCCGCGCATGTGGACGTAGGCTTCGCTGACGTCGTGACGGCTATTGCCGTCCGTCAAGGCGTAGCGGTAACCCGCTTCAGCGTACACGTCCCCGCTCACGCCCTGGAAGCGGACGCGCGCGCCTACCGAGTTCGTCTCGTCGGAACCGATGGCGAACGGCTCGAAGCGGAACGCCGTGTTCCGGTTATCGGC
>Ga0255338_1003651_pt1 | contig 17907 bp, 17 predicted proteins | sample MeOH1_35cm_T4_19_FD_203715 | JGI IMG/M metagenome (GOLD analysis project Ga0255338, IMG submission 203715) | Sandy soil microbial communities from University of British Columbia, Vancouver, Canada - MeOH1_35cm_T4_195 | ecosystem: Engineered > Artificial ecosystem > Sand microcosm > Unclassified ...
CTGGCGTAGGTGGAGGGGCGGCCGATGCCGTCCTCCTCCAGCTCCTTCACCAGCGTGGCCTCGTTGAAGCGGGCGGGGGGCTTGGTGAACTGCTGGTCGGCGTCGAGCTGCTCCAGCTTCAGGGCCTCGCCCAGCTTGAGGGCCGGCAGCAGGGCCTCGTCCTCGTCCTCCTCGTCGCCCTTGGTGGCGTCAGCGATGGACTCGGCTTCGGTCTCGGTCTTCTCGGCGCGGTAGACCGCCAGCCAGCCGGGGAAGCGCTCGATCTCGCCCTTGGCCTCGAAGAGGGCCGTGTCCTTGCCCACCTCGGCTTCCGTCTGCACCACCGTCTCGTCGAAGCGGGCGGCCTCCATCTGGCAGGCCATGGTGCGCCGCCAGATGAGAGCGTAGAGCCGGAACTGGTCGGGCTCCAGGTGCCCGCGCAGGCTTTCGGGCGTGCGGGTGATGTCCGTGGGGCGGATGGCCTCGTGGGCATCCTGCGCCCCGGCCTTGCCCGTGTAGATGCGGGCCTTGGCGGGCAGGTATTCGTGTCCGTATTTCTTGCCGATGAACTCGCGGGTGGCGTCGATGGCCTCGGGGGCCATGCGGGGCGAATCCGTGCGCATGTAGGTGATGAGGCCCACGGGGCCTTCGCCGAAGTCCACGCCCTCGTACAGCCGCTGGGCGTTCTGCATGGTGCGGCTCACGCTCATCTTCAGCTTCTGGGCCGATTCCTGCTGGAGCTTGGCGGTGGTGAAGGGCGCGGCGGGGTTGCGCTTCTTCTCCTTGGTTTCCAGGCCCGTCACCTTGTAGTCGGCCTTTTCGAGCTTGGCCTTCAGATCCTTGGCCTGCTTGGCGTCCGCCACGCGGCGTTTGGTCTCCTTGTTGCCCAGCTGCAGGGCCTCGCCGCCCACCTTCACCAGCTTCATCCAGAAACTGGGCGGCAGCTTGGCGGCGAACCGGCCCTTCAGCACCCAGTACTCGACGGGGTTGAAGGCCTGGATCTCCAGCTCGCGGTCCACGATGATGCGCACGGCCACGCTCTGGACGCGCCCGGCCGACAGGCCCCGGCGCACCTTGTCCCAGAGCACCTGGCTGACCTTGTAGCCCACCAGGCGGTCCAGCACGCGGCGGGCCCGCTGGGCGTCCACCAGCTTCTTATTAATGACCGTGGGCGCCGCCATGGCCTTGGCGATGCCCGACGGGGTGATCTCGTTGAACAGGACCCGGCTCACGGGCAGGGTCTTGGGGGGCTTGATGGCCTCCAGCAGGTGCCAGCTGATGGCCTCCCCCTCACGGTCAGGGTCCGTGGCGAGCACGATCTCGGAGGCGGATTTGGCGGCGGCCCGCAGCTCCCGGACCACCTTCTCCTTGGCCGGGCTGATCTCGTACTCCTCCTGGAAGCCGTTCTCGATGTCCACGCCCAGCTTGCGGGGCAGATCCCGGATGTGGCCCACGGAGGCCATGACCTTGAACCCCTTGCCCAGGTACTTGGTGATGGTCTTGGCTTTCGACGGGCTTTCGACGATCACAAGCTTCGAGCCCTTCACAGTGGGCTCGGCGGGGCTCGGTGAACTCGCATCGTCTTGCTTCAGCTTCCTGGCCACGGCGGAACTCCTAGGGGGCTAAGGATGGGACCTGGGGGCGGAGGTTTGTCAAGTGCCTGGGGAAAACCGGGGGCGGTGAAGGCCTGGGAAGGGGGGCGAAAAAGTCGGAGGGAGCCAACGGAGACAGGTATTTCCAAAAGCTGTCGATACATGCAGATATAGAATTCCGTGGACACAGGCTCCTGGTGCTGCGGAGAATACGTCACATTCAATTCATTTCCGGCCCCCAAAGGACCATTGGAGCAGAACGATGGTTCGAGTTCCTGGCCAGCAAGGTGCGGCCCGCCCAGGCCCGGGGACCTCTCGGTGAGCCTGGTCTCCCGTCTGCCCGAGGAACTGCGCCCGATCCTGGCGGCGGTGGAGCATTCCCCGGACGCGGTGTTCCTGACGGACCGCCACAATCACATCGTGGCCTGGAACGACAGCGCGGAGGCCCTCCTCGGCTATTCCGCGCAGGAAGCCGTGGGGGCCTCCTGCGCCTCCCTGATGGGCGGCTGCGACGCCTGGGGCAACCGCTACTGCAGCGACAGCTGCCCCCTGGTGGGGATGGCGGGCCGGGGCGAGGTGGTCCGGCACTTCGACCTCCGGTTCACGGCGAAGGACCGCCACCCGGTCCTCGCCGAGGTGGACATCCTCCAACTGGCGGCGCCGCCGCCCCACCATTTCTACCTGATGCACATCCTGAAGCCCTCGGACCGGGCGGCGGCCAATGGGGACGATGCCGGCGCGGGGCCCCGGGCGGCGATGCAGAGCGCCCGCGAGTCCCCGGATGCCCGGGCCCGCCGGCTCAGCCAACGCGAGGTGGAGATCCTGGGCCTCATCGCGGCCGGGCGGACGACCCCCGAGATCGCGGACTTCCTCCACATCTCCGCCCTGACGGTGCGGAACCACACCCAGAAGATCCTCGACAAACTGGAGGTGCATTCCAAGGCCGAGGCCGTGGCCTTCGCCTTCCAGAAGGGGATCGTCTGAGGCGGAGGACCCGCGCCCGGTCTGGATTCGAAGTGTCCTGATCCGTGAAGTTGCGCAGGAACCTGGAGCCGCCGTGGAAGCGGCCCTGATGCATTCTCCCCACAGAGAATGATGCAGGCGCTTGATGGTGGGGGCCGCCGGTCAGTCGTATTCCTTGGTGCTGAAACCCATTCCAAGGAGTACCCCCCCATGCGCCACATCCTGAAACCCCCGTTCCGCCCGTTCGGAGGGCTCGCCCTCCTGGTGGGCCTCTTCCTGGGTCTGGCCACGCCCTTGCGGGCCTATCCCATCTTCGCCCGCAAGTACCAGACGGCCTGCAACACCTGCCACACGGTCTACCCCAAGCTGAACCCCTTCGGGCAGGCCTTCCGCCTCAACGGCTACCGGATGCCCAAGGAGACGGAGGACCTCGTCAAGCAGGTGCCCGTCTCTCTGGGCTCCCCCGCCTACGCCAAGCTCTGGCCGAACGCCGTCATGCCGAGCCAGCTACCGGGCAATGCGCCCCTGGCCATGAACGTGAAGATGGAGAGCGTCAGCACCTCCGCCTATGACCCGGCCAGCGGGAAAACCACCACCCACAACGATTTCCAGTTCCCGCAGGAAGCGAACCTCTTCGGCGCGGGCACCCTGGGCGACCACATGAGCTTCATGGCGGAGCTGACCTTCGGCGAGAACGCCGACGGCAGCACAAGCACGGAGATCGAGCACGCGCGCCTGGACTTCGATTCCATCGCGGGCCCCGACCACCTGGTGAACCTGCGCATCGGCAAGTTCGCGCCGAACCTCTATGACGGGTTCCAGGAGATGTGGCTGATGACGGACAACGGCGTGGACACGATGTTCACCTACAACCCCGTGGGCTACCGCGGCGGGGTGGGCTCCGGCGCTGACGACGCCGCGACGCCCATCATCAGCCTGCCGGGCCGCGTGCGTGGCATCGAGCTCTACGGTGTGGCAGGCCACCGGTTCTTCTACACCCTGGGCTTGATGAGCAAGATCGGTCCCGGGGGCTACTCGGGCGCCTACGGTGGCGCGACCCCCACCTCGCCCAACGGGAACTTCGGGAACAACACGCACAAGGACTTCTACGCCCGCCTCGACTACAAGTTCGGCGGCATGGGCCTGGATGGCGACACCGAGGGCGTGAAGCTTCCGCCCGAGAACTGGCGGGAGAACTCCTTCCGCGTGGGCGTGCTGGGCGTGAGCGGGAATGGCCGGGACATCAACTTCTCCGTGGCCGATGACCTGGGCAATCCCTTCAACATGCAGGACGTGAGCTACACCCGGGCTGGCGTCTTCGCCTCCTGGCTGTTCCACGACCTGAACGTGTTCGGGGTGTACCTCCGCGGCAACGACAAGCTGCAGCTCCTCGACCCGGTCTCGAACCTGGTGCTCGACGAGAACACGCGGTCCTACAACACCTGGTTCACCCAGGCCGACTACGTCATCAACCCGACCTTCCTCGCCTCCGTGCGCTACGAGCGCCTCCGTCCCGCGGACCCCACGGTCAAGGCGGAGCGGTTCCTGAACCTGAACTTCACCTACCTGGTCTACGCGAACGTCAAGGCGATGCTGGAATTCCGCGAGGACCTCAACGAAACCCGGAACAAGCAGCTCGCGATCGTCCTCCGCGCAGCTTTCTGAACAGGGAGGAACACCCATGAACACCGCACTCTGCACTCTCCTGGCCCTCGCCCTGGCGGGTTCGCTCCCCGCCGGGGACCTGCACGGGAAAGTGGCCTGCAAGGGCGTGCGCAACAGCGCCGATGCCGTGGTCTACCTGGACGCCATCCCCGGGAAGACCTTCCCCGCGCCCGCCAAGCACGCGCTGGTGGACCAGAAGAACCTCGTCTTCATTCCGCATGTACTCCCCGTGCAGGTGGGCACCACGGTCGACTTCCACAACGACGACGCCGTGCTCCACAACGTGTTTTCACCGGATGCCTGCTGCAGCAAGTTCAACCTGGGCACCTGGCCCCAGGGGCAGTCCCGCAGCTACACCTTCAAGAACGAGTGCCAGGCGACGCTGCTGTGCAAGGTGCATCCCGAGATGGAAGGGTTCGTCGTGGCCGTGCCCACCCCGTACTACGCCGTCACCAAGGCGGATGGCAGCTACGAGATCAAGAACGTCCCCGATGGCCAGTTCACCGTCAAGGTGTGGCACCCGAAGCTGAAGGCGGCGCAGAAGGCCGTCAAGGTCGCGGGCAGCACGCAGGCTGATTTCGAGATCGCGAGGTAGCTCCTTGGCCGAGGTCAGCCAGGAATGGCTTGAGCGGAACTTCCCCTGCAAGTGGGCGTGCCCGGTCCATACCGAGGCCGGCAAGTACGTGACGCTGATCGCGCAGGGGAAGTACCGGGAGGCCTACGCGGTCGCCCGCCGTCCGAATCCGCTCGCCTCCATCTGCGGGCGGATCTGCGCGGCGCCCTGCGAGGCGGTGTGCCGCCGGGGCGAGCTCGACGCCCCCATCGCCATCCGTGCCATGAAGCGGTTCGTGACGGAGAAGTTCGGCGTCGAAAGCATGATGGATTTCTCCGTGCTGTCCGAGATCTACGGCCATCGTACGGACCGCTACACCGAGAAGGTGGCCGTCATCGGCTCGGGGCCGGCCGGCCTGGCCTGCGCCCACGATCTGGCCCTCCTGGGCTATCCCGTGACGATCTTCGAGGCGGCCCCCGTGGCCGGAGGCATGCTGAGGCTGGGCGTGCCCGAGTACCGCCTGCCCCGGGCCCTGATCCAGCTCGAGGTGAACGCCATCCTCTCGCTGGGGGTGGAGCTGAGGACCAGCGCCCGGCTGGGCAAGGATTTCACGCTGGGAGACCTGAAGGCCCAGGGCTACCAATCCTTTTTTATGGGCGTGGGGGCCATGCAGAGCCGCGACCTCCGGATGCCGGGCATCGAGCTGGACGGGGTGCTGAAGGGCATCGACTACCTGCTGAACCTCAACCTGGGCTACAAGGTCGACATGGGCCGGAAGGTCGTCGTCATCGGCGGTGGCAACGTGGCCCTCGACGTGGCCCGCACGGCGGCCCGGGGCGGAGAGCAGGCACACATGGAGCGCAGCCTGTCCATCGTCCAGGCCCTCGACGTGGCCCGCAGCGCGGTCCGCTTCGGCGGCCGCGAGGTCACGGTCTGCTGCCTGGAATCCGAGCAGGAGATGCCGGCCGCCCCCGAGGAGGTCGAAGAGGCCCGCCACGAGGGCATCCACTTCCGCTACCGCGTGGGACCCAAGCACATCGTGGGCGAACACGGCTCGGTCACCGGCATCGCCTTCACCAAGGTGACCCGCGTGTTCGACGAGACTGGGCGGTTCGCGCCCCAGTTCGACGAGGGCCCGGAGGAAGTGATCGAGGCCGATACCGTCATCGTCGCCATCGGGCAGACGGGTGAGTTCTCGTTCCTGCGCCCGGAGGACGGCATCCAGACGGCCCAGGGCAGGATCATCTTCGATCCCGACACCCTCGCGACCACGGCACCGGGCGTCTTCACCGGCGGCGATGCGGCCTTCGGCCCCCGGATCGCCATCAGCGCCGTGGCCGACGGCAAGCGCGCGGCCCGGTCCATCGACGCATTCCTGCGGGGCCGGCCGTGCCCCGAGACCGAGATCACCGTGGAGATCGACCAGGAGGACCGCTACGAGCGGGTCTGGGACTACGAGGGGATCCCGCGCCAGCAGCCGCCCATGCGGCCGACGTCGCGCCGGGTGGGGTTCGCGGAAGTGGAGGAATGCTTCGGCGAGCGCTCAGCGCGCCAGGAGGGCCTGCGCTGCCTCCACTGCTGGACGAACACCATATTCGAGCAGAACCCCGACGAGGGCACGGAATGCATCCTCTGCGGCGGCTGCCAGGACATCTGCCCCGAGGACTGCATCGAGATCGTCCCATTCGGGATGGAGGGTGCGGTTCCGGCGTCCGCGCGGGAGCTGGCGCCGCTGCTGTTGGAGGGTGAGCTGGCCGGTTCGATCTTCATCAAGGACGAGGAGACCTGCATCCGGTGCGGCCTGTGCGCCCTGCGCTGCCCGGTGGGGACCATCACGATGCAGAGCTTTGCAGCGAAGGAGCGCGCCAGTGCGTGAAGCGGGGGAAGGCATGGCATTGCCGCTCAGGTCGAGCGAGGAGACCCGCCGGGAGTTCCTGGCCCGGCTGGGCCTGGGCGCCTGCGCCCTGACCGCCGTCGGGGTCGGGCTCACGGTGCTCGACTACCTGGAACCGAAGGTCCTGTTCGAGCCCGCGACCGAATTCAAGGCGGGCCACCTCCAGGACTACCCGGAGGGCACGATCAAGTTCGACGAAGAGCACCGGGCCTACATCGTCGGCGGCCAGGGCGGCGTCTTCGCGCTGTCCGCGGTCTGCACCCACCTGGGCTGCATCACCCGATACCACGCCGATGAAGGCGTGATCTCCTGCCCCTGCCACGGCAGCCGCTTCGACGCAGAGGGGAACGTGGCCCACGGCCCGGCGCCTCGCGCCCTGCCGTGGCTGGAGGTGAAGGCTGATGCGGACGGGAACCTCACAGTCGACACCAGTGTGGTCGTCCCCCACGGAAAGGTGCTGAAGGTATGAACGGAACCCCCTTCTCCCAGCTGGGCACCCTGATTCGCGGATCCGCGGTGTACCGCTCCATCGTCCGTCACGGCGCCGCAGAGACGAACCGCAACCGCTCGCTGGTCATCTTCGAGAACCTCTTCCTCCATGTCCACCCCGTGAAGGTGCGCGAGAAGACGCTGAAGTTCAGCCATACCTACTGGCTGGGCGGAATCACGATCTCGGCCCTGGTCGTCCTCATCGCCACCGGAATCCTGCTGATGTTCTACTACCACCCCTCCGTCCCGCAGGCCTACCGGGATATGAAGGAGCTGAAGTTCGTGGTGGACAACGGCGTGTTCTACCGGAACCTCCACCGTTGGGCCGCGCATCTCATGGTGCTCGGGGCGCTGTTGCACATGGGGCGGGTGTTCTACCACCGCGCCTACCGTCCCCCGCGCCAGTTCAACTGGGTGATCGGGGTCGTCCTCCTGCTGGTGACCCTGCTGCTGTCCTACACCGGCTACCTGCTCCCCTGGGACCAGCTGGCCTTCTGGGGCGTCTCCGTGGGCACGAACATGGCGAAGGAGGCCCCCATCCTCGGTCCGCCCCTCCGGTTCCTCATGCTGGGCGGGAACATCGTCTCCGAGAACGCCCTGCTGCGCTTCTACGTCCTCCACTGCGTGCTTCTGCCTGCGGCGCTCTTCGGTTTCCTGGGGGTCCACATCTGGCGGGTCCGGAAGGACGGCGGCGTGCAGGGGCCACCTGAACCCCCCACCGACGACGAGGTGGAACCATGAGCCTGCCCATGCCCCCCTTGAAGGTCGTCGAGTCCAACGACCCGGTGGCCGTGCCCAAGCGGGTGGCCCTGGTGCGCCCCGACGCGCGGGCCACCCTGCGCCGCGTGGAGGAGCGCTGGGTGATGACCTACCCCAACCTTATCCTTCGCGAGGTGATCTGCTTCCAGGTGGTGGTGATCGTGCTCGCCATCATCGCGCTGCTCTTCAACGCCCCCCTGGAGGGGCTCGCCAATCCCCTGGAGACGCCAAACCCCTCGAAGGCGCCCTGGTACTTCCTGGGCCTCCAGGAGCTGCTGCACTATTTCCCGCCTGTGGTGGCCGGCGTGGTCTTTCCAGGCCTGGTGGTGGTGGCCCTGGTGGTCATCCCCTACGCGAAGATCAACCTCTCGGCGCGCCCCCTCTGGTCAGGGAACAAGGCGCGGACCCGACTCCTCGTGGGCGCGGCGGCCGCCTTCCTCGCCGCGTTCTTCGCCCTGTTCGCCTGCTGGCCCATCGTGATCCCTACGCTCCTGGTCGGCGGCGCCATGTTCTCCGTCTATGGCGGCGGGTTGGACGGGCGCCTGCGCCGGTTCCTCGTGAGCGTCACCCTGCCGGAGTGGATCATGACCTGGTTCATCCTCGTGGCCACGGTCCTCACGCTCATCGGCACCTTCTTCCGTGGCCCCGGGTGGTCCCTCGTCTGGCCCTGGAACATGTACCCCCCCGCTTGACGGAGTTCCCGTGCCTCTGCGACGCATCTTCGCCATCACCAGCATCCTGTTCCTGGCGGTCCTGGCGGTTTCTCCGCTGAAGAACGCCCTCCGCCCCTACCGGAGCTTCCAGCGGGCCTTCGCCCGGTTGGGGGCCTCGCGGGCCAAGAGCCTGCAGGCCGCCAAGGTCTACCAGCAGCAGCCCGTGGCCATCCACCAGATCTGGCTGCCGGATTTCGAGAACCGCGTGGATCGCTGCACCACTTGCCACCTCGGCGTGCAGGACGCGTCCATGGCCGGCGCCCCGGAGCCCTTCCGGCTCCATCCGGCGACCTACCACACCCCAAAGGATTCCAACCGTTTCGGCTGCACCGCCTGCCACGGTGGCCAGGGGCTCGCCACGCTGGAGAATGATGCCCACGGCGGGGTGTCGGATGTGGAATCACCCATGGTTCCGCTGCGATACATCGAATCGGGCTGCGGCCGCTGCCACACCTCCGAGCAGGTGGCCGGCGCCGCGACCCTGTCCCTGGGCCGCGCCACCCTGGAGCGGAACGGCTGCTACGCCTGCCACACCGTGAAGGGCCATGAGGGCTTCCGCTCGGAGGCCCCGCCCATCGAGACTGTGGCGCTGAAGACCGGCGGCGAGGCCCTCCGGCGGTGGTTGAAGGACCCCAAGACCGTCGATCCCAACGCCACCATGCCCCGGTTCCAGCTCAGCGCCACCGAGATCGATGAACTCTCGCACTACGTGTTCAGCCTCGCTCCCGCCCGGGCCTTGGCGGACCGCGTCCAGGCGGCCGCGACGGAACCGGCCGGCGATGTGGCGAAGGGGAAGGCCCTCTTCGCCGAGTCCCGCTGCATCTCCTGCCACACCCTTGAAGGCAAGGGCAACGGCTCGGCGCCCGAGCTGTCCAAGGTCGCCTCGCGGGCCTCGGCCGGCTGGCTGCTCGCTTTCATCCGCGATCCCCATGCGTTCAACGCGCGGACCCGCATGCCCCGGTTCAACTTCTCCGCCGACGAGGCGCGCCATGTGGTGGCCTACATGGAATCCGAGTTCAAGGATTTCGACGCCCCGAAGGAGATCCTCGATCCCCTCCGCGTGAACCAGACCCTGGCCGAAAAGGGGAAGCTCCTCTTCCGACAGAAGGGCTGCTTCGCTTGCCACGCCCCCGGCGCGGAGGTGGACCGGTTTGGCCCAGCCCTGGATGGCCTCGGGGACAAACGGGCCGCCTCACTCGACTTCGGGAAACGGGCGGACCTCGCCCGCACCCTACCCGCCTGGCTGGCAGCCAAGGTCCAGCAGCCCGGCTCCTTCCAGGACGGCCTGAAGATGCCCACCTTCGCCCTGTCCCCCAAGGAGACCCAGGCGGTCGTCACGGCCCTCCTCTCCCTGGGCACCCGGCCCGTGCCCCAGCCCTACCGCTCGGTGCCTGCCGTACGGGCGGGCCTCCTGCCCGGCGGAGTCGTTGGCGCCCTGATGGACAAGTACCGCTGCCTGTCCTGCCACCAGATCGGCGACCGAGGCGGGGACATCTCCACCGCGCCCCTGACGGCCGAGGGCAGCAAGGTGAAGCGGGACTGGCTGGTGAACTACCTGGTGTTGTCCTTCACCATCCGGCCCATCCTCACCGACCGGATGCCGGTGTTCCGGATGACCAAGGACGAGGCCACCCAGCTCGCCCAGGCCTTTGAGACCTTCTACCTGGATCCCCGCATCCCGGAAGATCCCTATGCGGGCCAGCCCGCCACTTCCCGCGATCCGGTGGAGGGCAAGCGCCTCTACGACACCCTCGGTTGCCGCGCCTGCCACATCCTCGGCGCCGGCGGGGGCTACTACGGGCCTCCCCTCACCGAGGCCGGCACCCGCCTGAAACCAGGGTGGACCTATGCCTGGCTCAAGGGCCCCCAGAAGTGGCGCGCGGATGTCCGCTGCCCCAACTACGGCCTGACCGATGCCGACGCGCTCCGGCTGACGTCCTACCTCGATACGCTCGTCAAGTCGTCCACGGCCTCGAAAGCCAAGCGGGGAGGCACGCGATGAAGTCCCGACTCCAGATCCTCGGTCCGATCCTCATCCTGGTCGTAGCGGGAGCCTGCTCCCGCCACAAGGCCGCGGCCCCGGCGGAGGCTGCCGTCCCCACCACCCCCACTGCCGAAGCCCCGGTGGCCGAAGCGCCGCTGTCCTACGAGCTGCGGCTGGGGAAGGGCGTCTACCAGCACCATTGCCAGACTTGCCACGGCGAGACGGGCGCGGGAGACGGATTCAACGCCTTCAACGTCGATCCCCACCCCAGGGACCTCTCTGATCCCGCCTTCCAGAAGGCCAAGACGGACGCGGATCTCAAGGATGCCACCCAGCGAGGCGGGCTGGGCGTGGGCCTGTCCGCCATGATGCCACCCTACGGAAAGACGCTCTCCCCGGATCAGGTCGACCAGGTGGTGGGCTACCTCCGGACGCTCAGGCGGACGGAGGGCTAGCGGGGCAGGTCCCTGAGCACGGCCAGGACATCCCCCGGGCCCTGGCAGACATGGGCCGCGCCTTCTTCCAGGAGGGCGTCCGGCCCTTCGGAGCCAGGCACCACCCACAGTTCCTTGCCCAGGTCCAGGGCGAGGCGGGCGGTGATCAGGGAACCGGAGCGCAGCCGGGCTTCGGTGACCAGGACGCCATCGGACCAGGCCGCCAGCAGCCAGTTGCGCCGGGGGAAGTGCCATTTCCGGGGCGGGGCCTCGGGCGGGAAGGGGGTGATGACCCCGCCCCCGGCCGCCACCATACGGTCCATGAGGGGGGCGTGTTCCGGTGGATAGGGGTGGTCCAGGCCCGAGCCCAGGACGCCCCAGGTCGGCCCAGCTTCGAGGGCCCCGGCATGGGCGGCGCCATCGATGCCCCGCGCCAAGCCCGAGATCACGGCCACGCCCGCCTCCGTGAGCGCCTTGGCCCAGGCCCGGGTGCGCTCCCGCCCACGCCGGCTGGCCACGCGGCTGCCCACGATGGCGATGCGCCGCCCTTCCGGCGGCAGCGTCCCCCGCACCCACAGGGCCACGGGGTAGGGCAGGGGTGCCTGGAGGGTGTCCACCCCCGGATCGCCCGGCAGCAGCAGGCGGGCCCCCCGGTCGAAGGCTTCCTGGCGGCGGCGGGGCAGGTCGGCGGCCAGGCGGGCCAGGGCCTGGGCCTGCGCCGCGGTCAGGGTGGGCTCGGCCCCGGCCTGGAGGGCCGTCCAGGCCTCGGCCTTCCAGCGTTCCGGCCAGTCCAGCACGGTGAAGGCGAGGGCCCAGAGGGCGAGGTCCATGAGGCGTTCCGATGGGGTGGAGGTTATCCTGGCCACCTGAAGTGGTGCTGCGCAAGGGCTTTCCCCTTGCGTTCCCTCTGTTCTTGGCTACACTGGTTCTCTTGGCTGTTTTCACTTCTGGCTCGTGAGGTTCCCATGTCCCGTCAGTGCGAAGTCTGTGGCAAGAAGCCCCAGTTCGGGAACAACGTCTCCCATTCCAACAATGTCACCAAGCGTCGCTGGAACCCGAACATCCAGCGCGTGCGCGCCTTGGTGGGCGGCACCCCCAAGCGCCTGCGCGTCTGCACCTCCTGCATCCAGGCCGGCAAGGTCCTGAAGGCGGTCTAAAGGTTCAGGCACGACCCCGAAGCGGCGGCCGGATGGCCGCCGCTTCGCGTTCGGCCCAGGCCGCCTGTCACACTGATCCCATGCTCCTCGCCCTCGACACCACTACGGAGATCCTGCACCTGGCGCTGATCCGGGGGGAACGCACCTGGAGCCGCCGGGTGGTCTCGGGTGTGGGGCGGGGGCACAGCGAGCGGCTGATCCCCGCGCTGGATGAGCTCATGGCCGAGGCCGGAGCGGCGCCGCGGGACTTGTCCGGCGTGGCGGCCTGCCTGGGCCCCGGCGGCTTCACCAGCCTGCGCATCGGGGTGGCCACGGCCGAGGGCTTCGGCCTCACGGGCCTGCCCACCTGGGGCTTCTCCGCCTTCGCCCTGCGGGCCGAGGCGCTACGCCAGGCAGGGGTGAAGGGTGCCGTCTGGATCCTTCTGGACGGCCAGCGGGGCGAGGCCTTCCACCAGCGCTGGGAGGAAGCGGACCCCACGGAGCCCGCCGCCAAGCACCTCCTGACGGCCCTGCCCGAGCGCGTGGGCGGGGAGTCCTGGTGGGCCCCGGAGGCCTTCGCGCCCCGGGTGGAGGCTGTGCTGCCCGTCGGGCGCATCCCCCTGGCCGACGAAGGCGCGGCCACCCTGGCGGGCCTGGTGGCCCTGGCGCGGCGCGTCGCGCAAGGCGCCCCCGAAGCCCCCCTGACACCCTTCTACCTGCGGGAAACCGATGCCGAGGTGAACTTCCCCCACGCCGCGGCCCACCTGTCTGAGGCATTGCGGAAGGGTGTGGCGCGATGAAGGACAGGCTGGCGGCCGCAGCCTGGAAGCAGGAGGTCCGTCGCTGGCCCGAGGAGGCGCCGCTGCCGGAGTGGGTCTCGCGGCTGGACCGGCTGGCCTTCGGGGATGCCTGGACCAGCCTGGCCTCCCACGAGGCGCTGTGGGTGGTGCCGGAGCTGGCCTTCGCCCGCTGGTCGCGGGTGCCCGCGGCCGGGGAGGCCGAGCTGTTGCGCATCGCCGTCGCGCCCGGGACCCGGGGCCAGGGCCTGGGCCGCGTCCTGCTGGAGGCCTGCCAGCGCGAGCTCGCGGAGGAGGGCCTGGTCCACCTCTTCCTGGAGGTGCGGCCCACCAACGCCTCCGCCATCCGCCTCTACGAAACCTGCGGCTGGGAACCCTGCGGCCGACGGCCCCGGTACTACTCCGACGGGGAGGATGCGCTGCTGTTCCAGCGGCTGGGGATCGAGCCTTAAGCCTGGGCTCAGTGGACGCCGGCCGGTGCCGCCAGGGTCACGGAGAGGGCCTTCAGCAGGGAGGCGCCATCGCCGCGGAAGGAACTGCCGTGCATGGTGGCGAGGGTATGGGGCCGCAGCTCCGCCAGGCGGGCCAGGGTGGCCCGGGCCTTGTCCCGGCAGGCGTAGTAGTCCATGCCTGCGAGCATGGCCTCGCTGGGACCGAGGATGTCGCCTTCGGTGATCGGCGGGAGCTCGGCGCCGGGCTGGGTGAACAGGTCTCCGCAGAGCAGGGTGCGGACGGTGGACACCCAGATGAGGCCCGCATCCCACCCGTGGGGCACGTGGGGTGTGTCCACCCACTGGATCCGATGGCGCCCCAGGTCCAGTTCCTCGCCATCACCCAGGGCGCGGGGCGGCCGGTCGGCCATGTCCCCCATGGACACCAGGGCGCTCACCTGGCTGCACAAGGGGACCGCAGCGGGCGCGAGCGCGAGAAAGTCATTCATGGCGCCGCACTCGTCGGCTTCGACGTGGGAGTAGCCCAGGTAGCGCAACGAGGCGACCGGCAACACCCGCTCGATGGCGGTCCGGGTGGCTTCGAAGAGGCTGCGCAGGCCCGTATGGAACAACAGGGGCGCCTCGTCCCGGACGAGGATCTGGTTGAAGGTGAAACCGCCCGGGATGGCGGGGATGGGGACCGACGTACTGATGCGGAAGATGCCGTCGGCGATTTCGTCCACGCGGGTGGTCATGGGGGGCCTCGGAGATCCAATGGAATGATCGGAAAAGACGAGCGCGGAACCGGTCTATTTGTCCGCCATGGGTTTGGGCCCTTCCGGCACCACGTCCCACTTCCCGCGGACATCGATGGAGAGCACGCAATCGGCGCCGGGCACGCACTTGGTGATGTGTTCCTTCCGCCCCTTGAACAGGAAGAAGGAACCGGCGGGCAGGAAGGTTTCCACGCCGTCGACGGTGAGCGACAGCGTTCCCGAAACGACGGTGACGAAGTGGTCGGAGGAGTGATGGTGCAAAGGCGCGACGAACCCGTCCTTGAGCTTGATCAGGAAGTGGCCCGCCCCCTTGGCGGGATCACCATCGAGGGCCGCCATCTGCACGCCCTGGAAGTCGGGCACGTCGGCCCACTTGAGGTCGCCGACAGGAACCAGGACGGCGGTGCCGGCCTTCTTGCCGGCCTTGGCCAGGGCGGGTGGCGCGAACGCGGCAAAGGCCAGCGTCAGCGCGGATACGGCCAGGATGTGTGTCTTCATGGAACCCCTCCTTGTGGGTGTGGTGATCTGGATGACCGGTTCCGTGCGCGTCGCCCTGCGGGACTGCTACTGCGGCAACAGCACGACCGGGACCTCGACGACGTCATCGACAGGAATCTTGTTCGCGACCGCAGCGTCCCGGATCGCTTGTTCGCTGGATGCCTCGTAGATGCAGAAGGTCTTCGTCCTGTCCGCATTGGCGTAGGAGTACACCCAGCGCACCCCGAACGAGGCGTTGCACTTGTTGACGGCCTTCTTGCCATCGGCGTCGAGGCCAGCCAGGGCCCCCGCCGGGAAGGTGCGCACGACGATGAAGCGGCGCAGGCCTGATTCGGGCGCACGCACAGCCGGTGCCGGATCAACGACCACAGCGGGTGCGACCTTGGGAGCTTGCCCGGCCCCCAAGGCCGTGGTCAGCAGGGCCAGCGCCGCGAGCATGGGCAAGGTGTTGGGTCGAAATGCCATGAACTCCTCCTTGTGGATGTGGTGATTCGATGGCTGGAGGGGCGGACCTCCACCAGACACAAAAACCCATCCAGCCGCCCATTCGGGGAAGCGGCAGGGTGGCGCCCCTCGAAGGTGCGGTCCAGACGACCCTGAACCGCCCGTGGGCGGTCTTCCAACATGGGTTGTTGCGACGCCAAGTCAATGCATCAAAATTGAATTCAATGTCTGTTTTTTACTTTATCCGCATGACTGTTGCGCGATGCGGACGGTGGCGGCCCTGACCTGCACCGGTGGGTCAGGCGAACCGCGCTTAGGCCGGGACCTCATTGGCGAAGCGCGAGAGGCGTTCCTCCAGGGTGGCCCGGAAGGCGGTCACGGCCTCGTCGGCGTAGGTGCGGAAGTCCCTGGGCAGGTGCTGGTACCGGGCCTGCATCTGGCTCAGCGCCCGGTCGCGGTGGGCCTTCAGCTCCGCGAGCCGCTGCGGAAAGTCCTGGGCTGTGGCGGCCTGCAGGCGCGCCTCGAAGGCCCCCGTCAGCTCCTGGAGGGTGGCCTTGAAGCGCTCCAGCTCCAGCAGGCTCCGGGTCATCTTGAAGAAGTGGTGGCCCTTGACGGCCAGGGTGACGGTCTCGGGCACCATCAGGGGCCGTGCGCAGAACCCCTGCACCAGGAAGCGCCAGTAGGACCAGCCGTAGCGCGAGAAGGTCTGGACGACGAGGGACCGGACGAAGGCCCGGAGCTCCATGAGGTGGAGCTTCCGGCGCGACGTGAGGGGCGGCTTCATGGTCTTCAGGAGCTTCAGGCAGCGTTCGAAGTAGCGATCCGGATGGTAGATCTCGGCCAGGATGCGCTTGTAGCCGTCGATGAGCTTCCGGGTGTCCATCCTCGGCAGGAAGTTGAGGCGCAGATCGTGGGTGTTGTTCCCCCCGCCGGAGTCCCCCGTGAGGCGGCCCTCCGCCTGGAGGCGCCGGTGCAGGCGGGTGCGGGGCAGGGCGGTGAGGAGGCCCACCATGGCGGTGGGGATGGCGGCCTCCTGGATGAACCGCACCTGACGCTCGAAGATGTCGCCGGCATCGCTGTCGAAGCCCACGATGAAGCCGCCGGACACCTCCATGCCCTTCCGCTGGATCTTCTGGATGCTGGCGAGCATGTCGGCCTTGAGGTTCTGCTGCTTGCCGGCCGCCTTCAGCGCGCAGAGGTCGGGCGTTTCGATGCCCAGGAACACCATGTTGAAGCCGGCCTGGACCATCTGGTCCAGCAGGGGCTCGTCGCTGGCCAGGTCGAGGCTGGCCTCGGTGAACAGGGTGAAGGGATGGTGCCGCTTCTGCTGCCAGGGGATCAGTTCGGCCAGCAGCGCCCGGACCTCGCGGCGGTTCCCGATGAAGTTGTCGTCGACCAGGAAGAGCGGGCCGCGCCAGCCTTCCTCGTAGAGAAGCTCCAGCTCATGGAGGAACTGTGCCGGCGTCTTGGTGCGGGGCCGGCGGCCGAACAGCTCGATGATGTCGCAGAACTCGCAGTCGAAGGGGCACCCGCGGGAGAACTGCAGGGCCATCTCGGCGTAGTCCTTCCGGCTCACCAGGTCGAAGCGGGGCGGGGGCGTGCGCGTGAGGTCGGGCCGTTCCGTGCTGGCGTACAGGGGCTTGGCCTGCCCCAGGGCGTAGTCGTGCAGGAACAGCGGCAGCGTGACTTCCGCCTCGTTCAGCACGAAGTGGGCCACGCCCTGGATCTGGTCATGGCAGCTGGTGGGGTACGGCCCCCCGGCCACCACCGGCGTTCCGAGGGCGTTGCAGAGCTGGACGACCCGCGCCATGGACTCCTTCTGGACGATCATGGCGGAGACGAACACGAGGTCGGCCCGGGCCACGGCGGCTTCCGTCAGCGGCTCCACGTTCAGGTCCACAAGGGCGACCTCGGCATCCTCGGGCAGCATGGCGGCCACGGTGAGCAGGCCCAGGGGCGGGAACACCGCCTTCTTGCCGATGAAGGGCAGGGCGTAGCGCATGCTCCAGTACGTGGGGGGCATTTCCGGATAGACCAGCAGGACTTTGAGTCCCAACCTTGTCCCCCTTCAGGAAGCGCGCATTCAAAGAGAGTCGGTTCTTTCCAGCCTGCCGCAAGCCTGCATAAGCCAGACCAGTCAGGTTTTTTCGAACAGCACGATGCGGTTGCTGTTGGTGCCCTTGCCGTTGTTGTCCACGCCCCAGATGTGGGCGGTCTTGGTGAAGGTCTGGCGATTCACCAGCACGCCGTGGGCGCGGAAGCCCGCAGCCAGGCCCAGGGGCAGGGCGATTTCGTCGAGCTTCAGCTTGCCGCCGCGCACCTCGCCCACCTCGAAGGCCACGAAGCCGCCGGGCCGGGTGACGCGGTGCAGTTCGGCGAAGACCTCGCCCATGGCCTGGGACCACGCCTCCACCGTGCGGTGCGTGCTGAGGCCGCGGCCGATGGCTTCGGCGTCCAGGCCGTTGAACCAGCAGCGCAGCCAGTTGTCGCCCACGTAATCGACCACATCGAGGAAGGGCGGCGAGGTGACGGTGAGGGCCACGGAGCCGTCCTCCAGGCCGGGCGTGGTGCGGGCATCGCCGGTGAGGAAGTGGGCATCCTGCGCGGCCTCGGCCAGGTTCCGCAGGGCCTGGGGATCCAGGCCGGCGAGCAGCTGCCGGGTCTTCTTCAGGATGAGGGTGTGGGTGTCGCGGTAGGGCGGGACCTGGTTCCGCTTCGCGTTGATCTGGCGCTGCTTGTCGGCGCCGACGGCCTGGTTGGGGGGCAGGGTGTAGACCGAGAAGAACCCAGGGCTGTGGCC
>Ga0255338_1003652_pt1 | contig 17891 bp, 24 predicted proteins | sample MeOH1_35cm_T4_19_FD_203715 | JGI IMG/M metagenome (GOLD analysis project Ga0255338, IMG submission 203715) | Sandy soil microbial communities from University of British Columbia, Vancouver, Canada - MeOH1_35cm_T4_195 | ecosystem: Engineered > Artificial ecosystem > Sand microcosm > Unclassified ...
GGGCGGCAGAAAAACGCAAGGCCGGCGCACTATCTACGCCACGGGCTCAAGGCCCCAGGGTGGGCACGGCGTCCGGCCTTGACGAAAACTGTAAACCTCAGGCTGGGGGATAAATACAAGGGTGGGTTAGCGGCGCAGCCGCGTAACCTGCCAAATCTTCAGCGGTGGGTTACGGCGCCATGCGCCCAACCCACCCTACGCTTTCCTATTTCCAGGGCGTCTTGGTCAGCGCCCACACGGGACTGTTGATGGCCATGTCCATGTCGCGGGCAAAGATGGCAAAGCCGTCATAGCCGTGATAAGGACCGGAATAATCCCAGGAGTGCATCTGGCGGAACGGATAGCCCATCTTCTGGAACACGTACTTTTCCTTGATGCCGGAAGCCACCAGGTCCGGCTCCAGTGCCTCGACGAATTTCTCGAACTCGTAGCCGGTGACGTCGTCATAGATCAGCGTGCCGTCCTTCACGTAGTGGGTGGTGCGCTGGTAGTCGTCGTTGTGACCAAATTCGTAGCCGGTGCCGATGACCTCCATGCCCAGGTCTTCGTAGGCGCCGATGACGTGGCGCGGGCGCAGGCCGCCGACGAACAGCATCACCTTCTTGCCTTCCAGGCGCGGGCGGTATTTGTCGATGACCGCCTGCATCAGCGGCTGGTATTTGGCGATGACCCGCTCGGCGCCTTCCTTGATCCGCTCGTCGAAATGGCCGGCGATTTCGCGCAGCGATTCGGCAATCTTGGTCGGCCCGAAGAAGTTGTATTCCACCCACGGAATCCCGTACTTCTCTTCCATGTGCCGGCTGATGTAGTTCATCGAGCGGTAGCAGTGCAGCACGTTCAGCTTGGCCTTGGGCGTGTTTTCGAGCTCCGCAATGGAGCCATCGCCGGACCACTGCGCCACCACGCGCAGGCCCATTTCCTCCAGCAGGATGCGCGAGGACCAGGCATCACCGCCGATGTTGTAATCGCCGATGATGGCAACGTCGTAGGGCGTGCTCTCGAAAGGCGCCGGGCGGTCCGGATCGAGCTTGTCGAACACCCAGTCACGGATCGAATCGTTGGCGATGTGATGGCCCAATGACTGCGACACGCCGCGGAAACCCTCACAGCGCACCGGCACGATGGTCTTGCCGCCGTATTCCTTCGATTTGGCCTTGGAAACGGCCTCGATGTCGTCGCCGATCAAACCGATCGGGCATTCGGACTGCACCGTGATGCCGTGGTTGAGCGGGAACAGCACCTCGATCTCGTCCATGATCTTGGCGAGCTTCTTGTCGCCGCCAAAGACGATGTCCTTTTCCTGGAAATCGGACGTGAACTGCATGGTGACGAAGGTATCCACCCCCGTGGTGCCGATGTAGTAATTGCGCCGCGCCGCCCAGGAATACTGGCCGCAGCCCACCGGCCCGTGGGAGATGTGGATCATGTCCTTGATCGGACCCCACACCACGCCCTTGGAGCCGGCATAGGCGCAACCACGAATGGTCATCACGCCGGGGACGGATTTGACGTTGGATTTGACGCCGCAGTCGGACTTGCCTTCCTCGAAAGTGCCCAGATGCTTGCCGCGGCGCTTGGCGGTCTTGTCCGGATAGACCTCCAGCACTTCGTCGATGAGCGCCTGGTTGCGCTCCTTGGTTTGCTCGACTGTCAGGCTCATGTTCGGTCTCCTAACTAAACATTGAACTGAAAATTCTGTTTAAGCCCAGGCTGATGGCGTTGTTCGCGGGTCAGTGCAGGGCGCTGCCCAGGGCTTGCGCCCTGGGCAGATTCCGTTTGTCTTGATTTTCAGGCGGCAGCCGCGGCGGCGGCATCGGCGGCGAGTTCCGCCGCCGTCTTGCCGACGATGGACTCGTCCACCCGCTTCATGATGCCGTGCTCCATCAGCAGGTCTTCGAGCTCGTCCATGGTGATGGGCGTGGGGATGGTGCCGTTGCCCTTGTTCTCATGGATCTTCTTCGCCAGCGTCCGGTATTCGTCGGCCTGCTTGGAATCCGGCGCGTATTCCAGCACCGTCATGCGCCGCAGTTCGGCATGCTGGACGACGTTGTCGCGCGGAATGAAGTGAATCAGCTTGGTGCCAAGCTTCTTGGCCAGCGAATCGGCCAGCTCGTATTCCTTGTCGGTCTGGCGTTCGTTGCAGATCAGGCCGCCCAGGCGCACGCCGCCGGAGTTGGCATACTTCAGAACGCCCTTGGCGATGTTGTTGGCCGCATACATGGCCATCATCTCGCCGGACATGACGATGTAGATTTCCTGCGCCTTGTTCTCGCGGATCGGCATGGCAAAACCGCCACACACCACGTCGCCGAGCACGTCGTAGGAAACGTAATTCATGTCGTCGTAGGCGCCTTCCTCTTCCAGGAAGTTGATCGAGGTGATCACGCCGCGACCGGCACAGCCCACACCCGGCTCCGGGCCGCCGGACTCGACGCAGCGGATGCCCTTGTAGCCGGTCTTCATCACCTGGTCGAGTTCCAGATCCTCGACGCTGCCGGCGGCCGCGGCCAACGACAGAATGGTGTCCTGCGCCTTGGCGTGCAGGATCAGGCGGGTGGAGTCGGCTTTCGGATCGCAGCCGACGATGAGAATCTTCTCACCCAGGTCAGCCAGGGCCGCCAGGGTGTTCTGAGAGGTGGTGGACTTGCCAATGCCACCTTTGCCGTAAAAGGCGATTTGCCGCAGATCAGACATGGTTCTTGCTCCTAGAGATGGTGACCAACACTCGACAAGCGCGGATTGCGATTGCCTTGGCACGGGCCCATCCGGTCGGCAGGTGACGCCCTGTGGTCTTATTCTGCGACCGCGCCTTCCGCCCAAACTGGTCCCTCGGCGGTCTTTACGCAACCGCTGTGCCAAGCCGGATTGTTCGCTTCATCTAATTGAAAAAGAGCGGTGTTTTCAGACGATGGCGTGGCTTGACCGGCTGTTGTAAAGGCGACACAGCCGTGTCTTGTGTGACAAACACAACAGCCATCGGCCAGGCCCCCATAGGTGGACCGGTAGCTCTTGCCATACCCGGAACCGGCCTGCGAGCGCGCAAAAACGGCCATTGGCCGCGTGGCGCCGACGCACGCGAGGTAAATTTTCGGTACCGATGCGGGTGCGGGTGACTACGGTTCGAATCTTGCTTGGGTCCGCTGCACAGACAGCTTTGCGGAGGCAAGCCATGCAAATCGGAGTAGACGCAGCCCGCGCGGTGGAGAACCGGCGCGTGTTCGTGGTGGACGACGACGACATCACCGCCACCGTGTTGCAGTTCATGCTGCAGGACGAGAACGAGACCCACCTTCTGAGCGACCTTGCGGCGCTGGGAGCAGCGCCGCTGGCGCCGGATCTGCTGCTGGTCGGCGTAGCCCTGCTGGCCGCACACGGCGCGCCGGGCACTCTCAAGGCCGAATGCGGCGGTGCCCGGTTGCTGGCGGTGGCCGACCGCGAGGCAGCCACCGCTGTGGAATGGGCGACCAGCGCCGGCGCCGATGGCGTGTTGTGGAAACCGCTGACGGTCGAAACCGTCCGCCGGGCGGTGGACCGCCAGCTCGGCCGGCGCACGGAACTGCATATTCCGGTTGCCGTGCGTTGATGACGCTGGTCGCGCTGCCGCAGCGGCGATCAGCGGCGCGGCAGCGCCTGACCTGCGCACGCAGACCGCGCCGCGTGTCATGACCGACGGGCATCGGAAATGGATCGCCCGTGGCTGAACGGTTCGACTGGGCGGACATCGAGCAGCGCGCGCTGGGCGCCTATCTTGGCTTTGCCGTTGGCGACGCGCTGGGTGCCACGGTGGAGTTCATGAGCGTGGCCGAGATCGCCGCCGCCTACGGCATTCACCACAATCTGCGCGGCGGCGGTTGGCTGAAGCTGCGTCCCGGTCAAGTGACCGACGACACCGAGATGTGCCTGGCACTGGGCACCAGCATCATCGATGGTGGCGGTTTCGAGCCACACGCCGCAGCCGAGGCGCTCGCCGCCTGGTTGGTGGGCAAGCCGGTCGATGTCGATCACACGTGCCGGCGCGGCCTGCGACGCTATCTGGGGGACCGCAGCCTGAGCGCGCCGCTGAGCACCAGCGATCCGGGCAACGGCGCCGCCGTGCGCATACTGCCGCTGGCTCTGGCGAGCCTGGGCGACGACGCGGCGCTCGAACACTGGACTGTCGCCCAGTGCCACATCACCCATAACCACCCGCCGTCCGATGCCGCCGCGCTGGCGCTGGGGCGCATGCTGCAGGCGCTGCTGATGGGCGGCGGCCACAAGGCCTGCCGGGCCGAAGCGAACCGCCTCATCGCCGCCTGGCCGCAGTTCAGCTTCCGGCCTTATCCCGGCCGCGCCAGCACCCTGGTGGTGGAAACCGTACAAACGGTGCTGCACGGCTACTTTCGCACCGACAGCTTCGAGCGCTGCCTGATCGACGTGGTCAACCGCGGCGAGGATGCCGACACCACCGGCGCGCTGGCCGGCATGCTGGCCGGCGCGACCTTCGGCGTCGCGGCCATCCCAAGCCGCTGGCTGGGGCGCCTGGAAACACCCGTCAAAACCGCCATCGAGGCGCAGGTGCGGGGCCTGCTGACGATCGCCCGCCAGCGCCTTCAGGAGAACCCGATGTGATGCTCGTGCACTTCTACGAGAAGCCCGGCTGTGCCAACAACGCCCGCCAGAGGCGCCTGCTCGAAGCCGCCGGCTGCCAGGTGCTTGCACACGACCTGCTGCGCGAACCGTGGACGGCCGACCGTCTGCAGGCCTTTTTTGGCGACCGGCGGGTGGCGCAGTGGTTCAACCGTGCTGCGCCGCAGGTCAAATCCGGCGCCGTGCGACCGGACGATCTGGACGCGGCTGCGGCGCTTGCCCTGCTGCTGGCCGAACCGCTGCTGATACGCCGGCCGCTGATCGAAGTGGACGGCTGGCGCACGGCCGGCTTCGACGCGGCCGAACTGGCTGCCCGGTTTGGGCTCGACCTGTCGGGCAAGGCTCCGGCTGTCTGCGAGCGCAGCCAGCCCTGTCCGCCGCCAGGCTGAAGGGCGGGAAGGGTCCAGCCTGATAGTTCGCGGCGGGGGCGCCGCTCCCACCAGGCCTCGCCCTTCCTGTGGGAGGCCCGCCCCCGGGCCGAATGCGATCGGCCAGCGGTTGAAATGGCGCAACTGGTTACGACGCTTTGCGCCTAACCCACCGTAAAGACTTACCCGCTCGCGGTCCGCCCTGATTGTGGGCCTTAAGCCACGGCGGTTTGCGCTGTCAGCGATTCACCCGCCAGGCAGGCGGTGAATTCGTCCAGCGCCACCGGCAGCACCTCGATGCCCTGCTGAACCAGAAACCGCGCCTCGTTGCGGGTCGGCGTCTGCGGCAGCACGGCGTAGTGGTGATCCGAGGAGCGCTTCATGACCTGGCGGGCAAAGGTGCGGCCCAGCTGCTCGTCGAAACGGCAGCCCAGGAACAGGAACTGCCGCCCGGCGCGGCGGCGCTGCACCTCGTCCGGGATCGGCGTCTGGATGTCGATCTCGGTCAGCACCTCGACGAAGTCCGAATCGGATACCAGAAAATTGCCGGCCGGCGCCACCGAGCCCAGCGGCTGGTACAGCAGCGTGGTCCAGGCGCCGGCGCCCTCGGCGGTCGTGAGGCTGCCGTCGGCATCGAAGTAATGGCACCAGGCGCCCTGATGCTCGGCCTGGCTGACGCCCTGCACCATGCCCCAGTCGCCCCGTCCGGCCAGCGCCCGCTGCGGCAGGTCGTCGTACCAGGCGTGCACGATCATCGGCAGGCCGGCGATGTCCGCCAGCAGCCGGTGCAGTGCGGTCGGTGCCACGGCCGGGGCGAAGGCCTCGCGCATGGCAGCGGCCACGGTCTTGCGGTGCTTGAAGTTCTCGATGAACTGCGCCGCCGCGGTGAGGTTGCCGAGCAGCTTGTGCGGCACGCTGGCCTTGGCGGTCAGGTGCTTGACCAGCGCCGGTGGCGAGGCCGGCAGCGGACAGGCCGGCCCGGCCAGTGCCAGCACGCCGGGACCAAGGTAAGGCACTACCCGCCCGGCGGACAGGCCGGCCAGCACGGCGGCGACGGGGGTGCTCATCAGGCGGCCTCGTCCAGTTTGGCCTGCACGGCGCCCAGTGCCGCGGGCGGCAGGCGAAACAGGCCGCGTCCGCCCGACAGGGCGGCAAAGTATTGCCCGGCCACTGCGCTGAGCAGGTTGAACCAGTCCTGGGCGGCCAGGCCGGCCGGCCTGGCGCCGATCTCGGTCACGGTGCCGTCCGGGGCGAAGCGCACGTGGATCATCGTCTCATCGGGGGCCATTGGGGAATCTCCGGGTGTGGGGGATCGAACCGGCTGCGGTCACAGACCGGAGCCGAAACCGAGCAGCTCGACAGTGACGTCTTCCTCGCCAAGCAGCGACTGGCAGGCCAGGCGCGACTTGGAGCCGACGCCGACGATGGCGTCCAGGCGCTCGTTCTCGGCCGCCTTGATCTTCGAGATCGACTTGCGGCCTTCATGCACGAACACGTGGCAGGAACCGCACTGCGCCTTGCCTTCGCACTTGTGGGGAATGGGTTCGCCGGCCGCCAGCAGGGCTGACAGCAGGCTGGCGCCGGTCGCGGCCTCGAAACGGTTGCCGGACGGCTGGACGGTGATGAATGGCATGGACGGACTCCTTTTGGGTCGGTTACAGATAAATCGCTGCCCCGGCACCGACGTTGACCGAGGCGTCCTTCATGGTGCCCACGACGAAGGCCACCTGTTCCTCGGTCAGATGCCCGTGGAACGGCAGCGCGACGGCGCGGTCGGCCAGTTTTTCGGTGACGAACAGCTTGATCGCCGCATTGCCGGCCGGCAGATACGCGCGCTGGCGATGCAGCGGCTGGCAGTAGGGATGGGACTCGACATCCTCGGTGCGCAGGTCGTCGACGATCGCGTCGCGACTGGACCGCGTGAAGCGCGTGCCCAGATGCACCACGTACAGGAACCAGTGCACCTCATCGACCTCGGGCGCCTGGTAGGGCGGCTTGATGCCCTCGAAGGACAGCACGTGCTCGCGGTAGTACGCCTCCACCTGCCGGCGCCGCTCCAGGATGGCCGGCAGGCGCGCGAGCTGCGTGCGCCCGAGCGCTGCCTGCAGTTCCGACAGATCCGCCCCATAAGGCACCACGCCGGAACCGACGATGTTGCCCCGATCGGCCGGCCGCCGGCCGCGCAAACGGCGCAGCGCGGCGGCCAGCTCGGCGTCGTCGGTCACCAGCATGCCGCCGCTGCCGCAGCACAGCGCCGCCGGCTGGCTGAAGTCGAACACGGCAAGGTCGCCAAAGCTGCCGACCAGCTGGCCCAGGTAGCGCGAGCCGATGGCCTCGCAGGAATCCTCGATCAGGCGAAGGCCGTGCTGGCCGGCGAGCGCCCGCAGCGGCTCCCAGGCGGCGGGGTGGCCGAGCGTGTTGGCGGCCAGGATGGCGCGGGTGGCCGGCGTGATGGCGGCGGCCACCTTGTCCGGCGCCAGCGTGCCGGACCAGTAGTCGATGTCGACGAAGCGCGGCGTGGCGCCGGCCAGCGCAATGGCATGGGCGGTCTCGCGCCAGCCGTAGGCCGACGCGATCACCTCGTCGCCCGGACCGATGCCGCAGGCGCGCAGCGCCAGCAGCAGGCCCAGGCGCCCGCTGGCCACCGCCACCGCGTGGCGGCGGCCCAGATAGGCCGCGAACTCGGCCTCGAAGGCGGCCACCTGCGGGCCGTCGCTCAAGTTCGGCGAGCGCAGCACGGCGTCCACTGCCGCCAGCTCGGCGGTCGAGATGTCGGGGTCGGAAAACAGGATGGTGCAGTCGTCGTTCACGGTGCGCGCCTCGCCAGAACGATGCCGGTGGCCTGCGCCGGGTCCGGCGTGAGCTGCCAGCAATGGCCGGCGCCGTTGACCAGGTGCAGATCGAAGCCGGCGTAGCTGCGGTACGGCGACTCGGCCAGATCAGCCGCGTCGCAGCGGGTGACCGTCAGCCGCGGAAAGCGCGCGCGCAGCGCCGCGCCGTCCGGGCCACCGGCGGCGGCCAGCAGGACGTCCAGGGCTTCGATGTCGGCGCTTTCCATGACGGCCGGCTCAGGCGTCTTCGAGGCGGCGGGCTTCCACCGTCACCGGCAGGCGCGTGTCGGCCGCGAGATCCGGCAGCTCCAGCCGCCAGCCGTTGCCGAGCGTCACCTGGCCGCCCCACATCTGCGTTTTTTCCATCGCCACGATGGGTTCTTCCAGGTCCTTCTTGGGCACGTAGGCACTCAGGCTGCCGGCGGCGTCTTTGCGAATCATCACTTTCATGGCATGGGCTTCCGGTGGCAGGGTGCGGTCAGGGTCAGCGCCAGAAGCGCCGTTCGGGGTCGCTGCACAGCAGGTCGAGCGCGTCAGCCAGGCGCCGGTGGCTGGCGCACAACTGCCAGCCACCGGCGACGTGGTCGCGGGCATACAGGCACCAGGGGCCGGCGTCCGGCGCCGCGTCGGCGTGGTGCTCCAGCAGCGCGATGTCGATCACCCCGCCGGCGGGGTCGATGTTTCGCGAACAGCACGGGCTGTCGATGCGGTAGCCGCCGGGCGCGGCATGCACGCTGGGCGACACGTAGCGGTAGCGCCGACGGCCCTGCAGGGCGCGGGCGATGCGTTTGAGGTCCACCTCGTTCGGGTGGCGGGCCGTGGACTGACGGGCACTGGGCGCGGTCATGGTCAGGCCGCGTCCAGTTCCTGTTCCAGGCAACCGACCACCCGGCCGGGGCCAAACTCGATCAGGTAGACCGACACGCCGGACTCGACCTCGACACCCACCTGCACCACCTCACCGGTGCTGCCGGCCGGGGCCAGCAGGGCGTCTTCGGGGAAGTCGGGGTAGGAGCCGTCGTTGTGCAGGTCGATCAGCGCCCGCACGCGCTGGCCCCAGGAGAATCGGGCCGGTTCGCCGGGCGTCACGGTCCGGCCTCCACGTCCACGGCTGTCTCCACCGTCTCCACCGGCGGCTCGACCGCTTCCAGCTCGCGGGTTTTCATGCCCACGCGGTAGCCGTGCGACACGAAATCGACGCCGTAGATGTAGAACTGCTGCAGGAAGGTGCCGATGCTGGTGACGTAGCCGACGTCGCCTTTCTTGACCAGCACGTCGCCTATTTCCCGGCCGGTGAAGGTGCCGTCGTTGCGCACCGTCTTGCGGCTGCGCACCTTGTCGCCGTAGTTGAAGCGCGGCGGGCCGGTCAGTTCGTTGGTGTCCGAATCGCGGGCAATGTCACCCATGCTGTTCACCCTGACGGTCGGTGGGGAAAGGCGGCTCCAGGTGTACAGCGCGGCGCTCGTGCGCCAACGCACACACCAGGGGATCGGGGTCTGTGGTCAGTGCCGCGAGCTGCTGCGGCGCAATGCGCTCGGCTACGGCGTAGCGCACGCGCCAGTCGGCATCGCCGCTGAGCCAGACCAGCAGGTGTGGCGGCAGGCGGCGGGCCACTTCGAGCCGGACCTCGGCATCGTCGTCGGCGGCCAGACAGATCAGCCGCGACGCATCCAGCCGCTGCGCCAGCTCGCGCCGCACCTGCGGCTCCGGGTCGTTCAGCAGCAGGCCGAGCCGGTGCTCCGGCAGGCGCCTGGCGACCACCAGGCGCACGTAGTAGTCGGTGTCGTGGCGCATGGCTTCCAGTTCGCTGCCCTGCAGCCGGTGAGCGACGCGAATGCGCACCTCCCGGTGCGGGTCGTCCCGCAGGCGCAGCAGGTGACGCTGCGGCAGGCGGGCGGCGGCGCTCCAGCGCACGGTCTCGTCCGGATCGTCCAGCAGCGGCAGCAGGCGAAACACCGGCGCGTACTTGGCCGCCACCGCGCGCGCCTCGAAATAGGGGTGATCCAGATAGTCCGTGGCCAGCTCCGGGTGCCAGCTGAAAAAACGGTCGATGCGCCGGGCGTAGCGGTCGTGTACGCAGGCCTGGCCCGGCCGGCAGGCGCCCACGGCCAGCCAGTCGCGGTGGCGGCAGTCGGCGCAGGGCAGCGCCTGGCCACGAAAATCGAGCGCGTCGATGTCGGACTCAGTCGTCGTCATCGCCCTGCTCCAGGCGCAGCAGCACGTCCAGCAACACCTGTCCGCCAAGCCGGTCATTGGGGTCCAGTTCCAGCAGCTTGCGCGCCGCTGCCTGGCCTTCGCCAAGCTGCCCCAGGCGCAGGTGCAGGTAGGCGTAGCCCTTGAGCGTGAACAGGTAAAACCGCGCCAGCACGGCGTGGTAATCGTCGAAGTCGGCAGCGTCGCGGCGGGTCTCTTGCCAGTCGGCCGGCAGCCCCAGATGGCGCGCCGCCCAGGCCAGGCACTCGCCCGCCACCGCCAGCGCCTGCGCCCAGCGGCCCTTGTAGAAGAAATACCGGTAGCGGCCGATCAGCACCGCCGCATGGTCGGGCGCCAATCCCGCCGCCGCGGCCAGGTGCCGCTCCGCGACGGCGTCGTCGGCGTAGTTCAGGCCGGCGGCCCGCAAATGCCGTTCTGCATCGGCTGGCAATGCGCCGCCCAGCACCGTGGCCGCCAGGAACACCTGCTCGACGCTGGTCTGACTGGCCGCGACCGGTTCGGTCGCTGTCGGATGGCGGACGGGTTCGAGGACGGCGGCCACGGGCGCTTCCCTACGGTCGGCGCTGGCGGCCGATGCTGGCCACGTCGATCGTGGCCAGCGCAGGCGCGGTGGGCGCGCTGGTCGTGCTGCTGCAACTGCCGGCGCCGGCAACGTTGCGGAAGGTCAGTCCCGACTCGGTCGGCGTGTCGGCGAAGTCCACCGTCGCGCCCTGCAGCAGCAAGCGGCTCTGGGCCGGCAGGAACAGCTTGAAGCCGTCCAGCTCCAGGGCCACATCGCCAGCCGGCGGCGCCACCTCGACGGTGAACTCGCTGGCCAGGCCCGAGCAGCCGCCCGGGCTCACCAGCAGCCGAAAGCCGGTCACGCCGTCGCCGCCGAAGCGGACCATGCGGCGCATGAATTTCTGCGCCGCCGGGGTAAGGGTGATGTCCACGGCGGCCCTCACGCGCTGGCCTGATAGCGCGGGTAGGCGAGGTCGATGATGCAGGTGTCGTCCACCGGGCATACCGCCGCGCACTGCGCTTCGTCGAAGTAGTTGATGCACTCGGTGCATTTCTTGGGATTGATCACGAACACCCCGTTCTTTTCCGAGATGGCCTGGTTGGGGCATTCCGGCTCGCAGGCCGAGCAGCCGGTGCACTGGGAGGCGACGATCTTGAAAGCCATGACGCGAGGCTCCTTTGGGTCAATGAAAAATCAGGCGGCGATGTAGGCACCCTGGCGGATGTCGGCATCGCCACGGGTTTGGTGAGTGATCTCGCCGGCCTGGACCTTGCCGACGTAGTCCATGAAATAGGCGATCGCGGACTGCTCGATATACTGGTGGGCGTATTTGTCCACCGGGTCGATGCCGGCCTTTTTCAGGTCGTCCTTCGGGCAGCCACCGATCTTGGCCACGAACACCGCATGGCAGTCGTTGATGGCGCGGATCACCGTCACCAGCGAGTCCTCCTCGCCGTAGCCACCCTGGCAGTACAGGTCCACGCGGCGATGGCCGACGAACTTGGCGCCCTTGGCATTGACTTCGTAGATCTGGAACTCGGTGGCGTGGCCGAAGTGCTCGTTGACCTTGCCGTGGCCCTTGGTGGCCACCGCGATCAGCATCGAGATGCCCTCGGCATCGGCCAGCTGCGAGAGCTGTTCCTGCTCGGCCTTCTTGGCCGCCACCGTCGCCTGGCGCTCCTGCTCGACCACCTGCTGATACTCGCGGCGGGTGGTGGCGTCGTAGACGACCTCCATCGCGTCGATCTTTTCGGTGGTGAACTCGGCGCTGCGATCCTCGCCCAGCAGCCCCACCGCGTCGGCGCGGCACTGGCGGCAGTGGCGCATCATGTTCATCTCGCCCTCGCAGGCGTCCTGCAGGGCCTTGAGCTCCTGCGCGGTCGGGCCGCGCTGGCCGTTCAGGCCGAACACCGTGCCGTGCTCCGGCGCCGAGATCAGCGGCATGATGTTGTGCAGGAAGGCGCCGCGCGATTTCACCGCCCGGTTCACCTCGACCAGGTGCTTGTCGTTGATGCCCGGGATCATCACCGAGTTGACCTTGCACAGGATGCCGCGGGCGGTGAGCATCTCCAGGCCCTGCATCTGCCGCTCGGTCAGAATCCGGGCGGCGTCGATGCCGGTCCAGCGTTTCTTCTGGTAGTAGATCCACGGATAGATGTGCTGGCCGACCTCCGGATCGACCATGTTGATGGTGATGGTGACGTGGTCGACATTGAACGACTGGATGGTGTCGACGTGATCCGGCAATGCCAGGCCGTTGGTGGACAGGCACAGCTTGATGTCGGGCGCGGTCTTCGAGATCAATTCGAAGGTCTTGAAAGTCTTGTCCGGATTGGCCAGCGGGTCGCCGGGGCCGGCGATGCCGAGCACCGTCATCTGCGGAATCGTCGAGGCCACCGCCAGCACCTTCTTGGCCGCCTGTTCGGGGGTGAGTTTTTCGCTGACCACGCCGGGGCGCGATTCGTTGGCGCAGTCGTACTTGCGGTTGCAGTAGTTGCACTGGATGTTGCAGGCCGGCGCCACCGCCACGTGCATGCGGGCGTAGTGGTGATGGGCCTCTTCCGAATAGCAGGGATGGTTCTTGACCTTCTCCCACACCTCCGGGGTCATGTTGTCCGGACCGCCGGAGGAGCCGCAGCTCGCCTTGCCGCCTTCGCTGGAGGTGCCGCAGCCCTTGTGCTCGGCGGCCTTCTGCAGCAGCGCGTCCAGCGGCAGCAGTTCCTGGATGTTCGAACGATTCGTTTCAGCGTGCATGGCGCCTCCTGTGTGCGTTGACTGTGGCCCGGTGCCAGCGGGCCGCGAACGCTCCATTGCGATCGCGTGGGGGAAGTCAGCACACCTTTCGCAACCGCCGTGCCAGTCGCCGGATATTTTTTATCCTTCTGATTGATAAGTTATTTATTTGAATTTCTGGACTGTCGCAGACGCGACAAAGCCCGCGTCCGACACGCGCCGGCACGACAAACGCGACGCACAAGCGTGCCGTGTCGGACGGATGCCTGTCCCAGGATGGGTGCCGCGCAGGGCAATCCATCGGTTCCGTCAGCACCCGTGCTTTGGGCGCGGTGTAAAACGCCGTTGCCCTGGCAGTGGGTGCACACGCCATGTGCGTTGCAGGGCCTTGGGCAATCCCCGGTCACGGTTGCGACAAAGCCGACATGGCTGGCCGCCCCAGCGGCGACAAATCGTCCGCAAACGGCATGGCTACGCGGGGCCGGGCGACTGGCCCGCGCATTGCTTGGCATCGCAAGGCTCCCCCAATCGCCCCCACACGCCCGTCCATGGAAACGTCAAGAACACCGATCAAGCTGACCCAGGACGGCCGCCGAGTCGAGGTGGTCGGCCGCGCCATCTGCCTCGATGGCCGCCACGAGGCGGACACCCTGACCGAGGTACGCCGCCATCCGAACCACGCCGCCATCTGGCGGGCGGTGCCGGAGGCCACCCACATGGCCGGCCGCGTGCCGCTCACCGCGCAGGAGGCAGCGCAGGCACAAGCCGCACTGGACGCCGCCCGCGCGGCCTACGAGGCGAGCCCGCTGGCGATCGCGGAGCGGATTCGTCACGCCGCCGACGACATCCTGAAGCTGCGCATCGATGAATGAGCCCGGCCGATGATCCACGTGCTCGAAGTGCCGCAGCAAGGCCGTCCGCAGGCGTGGTTCGCCTTCGACGAGACCGACCTGATCGGCAAGATTCGCGCCGCGCGGGCACAGCCGGACGGACAACTGCACGCCGTGGCCAGCCCGCGCGAGCTGCTGGCCGCCAGCGGCGCCGCGCCGGACGCCGCCCCGCCCTGGATTGCGGCACTGGCGCAGCAGCACGGCTGGGACACGCCGCTGTATCGCGCCGACGCGCTGTTAGGGGAGGGGATTTATCGGCCTGAACCGGTCAGCGAGCTGCGCGCCTGCATCGCGGCGCTGGTCGACACGCTGCAAACCTGCCGCGTGTATCCGGATGACGACACCGCCCTCGATGCCCTGTACCGGGATCCGCTGTACCACGGGCGGGACGGCTTCTACGCCCACATGGCCCTGCGGGAACAGCTGATTGCCCTGGAGGTGCTGGCGGATGACCTGTGACCGCACGGCGCGCCAGCGGACTGTACGGCAGGCGGCCCGTGCGCAGCCGCCTGCCGCCCGGCCGCAGCGGGTTTGAACGCCTTGCCCCTTCGGACCCGGAGCCGCCCATGAGCAGCATCTTCATCAACATCACCAAGTCAGATGCGCTGGAAAAATCGCCCATCGACAAGGCCATCACCCGCGTGGCCGTGGCCCTGGCCCGCCAGCGCCTGCAAGGCGCGTTGCCTGCCGGCCCGAGCCTGGAGATCACCTTCCTGCTGGCGTCGGCGGACCTGCAGCCGGATTTCGAGGGCATGCGCATGGGCGGCTACACGGCCGACGATCCGGTGCTGCGCTTCCACGCCGCCGTGCCGGCGCATCTGGCGCACTCGCCGCTGGCCCCGCGCTATGTGGCGGCGGTGCTGGACGACGTGCTCGGCAACGCCCAGGACTATTTCGCCGACCGGCAGATACCGTTCGACGGCCCGGCGTGGCGCCGGGTGTTCCAGGCCGCGGCCGTGCAGGGCGAAGACCTGTCCGACCTGACCGAAGCCGCGCTGCCGGTGTACTGAGCAGGCAATCGCGGGCTGATGGCCTCGGGCGGCCAGGATTCGGCCCGGGGGCGGGCCTCCCACGGCACTGAAGATGTGTTGTGGGAGCGGCGCCCCCGCCGCGAACTGCCGGGTGCGATGTGTAGTGGGAGCGGCGCGCCCGCCGCGAATCGCCGGGTGCGATGTGGTTGTGGGAGCGGCGCCCTCGCCGCGAACTGCCGGGTTCTGGTGGGCAACGCGAAGCCCCGGCGAAGCAAGCGTAGCCTGGATGAAGCGTAGCGAAATCCGGGATGATCCGGTCATGACGTCAGCTACGGTTCTATCCCACCCTGCACAAAGCCGGTGCATCTTTCCCGATGCGATCGGTTGCCTGTAGGAGCGGGCCATGCCCGCGACCGAGAGGTTACAAATCGGCGTATCGGTGCGCCTAATCGCGACCTACCTGTCGCGGGCATGGCCCGCTCCTACACCAGAAATAGAGCAAGCGTAGCCTGGATGAAGCGTAACGAAATCCGGGATGATCCGGTCATGACGTCAGCTACGGTTCCATCCCACCCTGCACAAAGCCGGTGCATCTTTCCCGATGCGATCGGTTGCCTGTAGGAGCGGGCCATGCCCGCGACCGAGAGGTTACAAATCGGCGTATCGGTGCGCCTAATCGCGACCTACCTGTCGCGGGCATGGCCCGCTCCTACATCAGAAATAGAGCCCGCGCGGGCGCAATAAGCGCGGCGCATTGCGCCGCATTCGGTCGGGGCAAACCACTGGCTTTGGTCGAGTAGGGTTCGGCCCGAGGGCGGGCCTCCCACGGCAGTGGAGATGTGTTGTGGGAGCGGCGCCCCCGCCGCGAATTGCCGGGTGCGATGTGGTTGTGGGAGCGGCGCCCTCGCCGCGAACTGCCGGGTTCTGGTGGGCAACGCGCCGCGCGCCCTGCGCAACCCCCCGCGAAGAAAATGGCGAGCCGCACGCCCCCCTCACCGGCGATCGAAAAAATCCCACATCACGTCGTTGGCCGAGATCGCCTGCGACGGCTCGTCGCCGCGCGGCTTCACGCCGCCGGGCCACGAGTGGCCGCCGGTCTCGGTCACGCACAGCTGCACCCGGGCCTTGCCCCGGCAGGGTGAGTACAGCTCGCAATAGGCGCCGGGTTTCTCAAGACTGCGCTGGGGCATGGCGGGGCAGCCGTTCAGCCGCACCCACGTGGCCACGCTGTCGGCCACGGACGTGAAGTCGGTAACCTTCGACCTGTCGCGCGTATCCGGCCCGGCGCCACCGGTGAACAACACCCGCCCGTCGTCGCGGGCGTGGATGTGCAGGATCGACACCGGACTGCGCGGCGTGCAGCTGCGCGTGTTGTCGGTGCCCGCCACCGCGGCGATCGCCGTGAACACGTCCGGCATCTCGCACGCCAGGCGGTAGGCCATCATCCCGCCGTTGGACATGCCGGTGGCGTAGACGCGGCTGCGGTCGATGTTCATCTGGCGGGTGATGTTGGACACGACCTGCCGGATGAAGCCGACGTCGTCGATGTTCTGGTCACGCGCATCGGCACAGCAGTTGCCGGCATTCCAGGTCGCAAACCTGCCGTTGCGCCGTTTGCTGAAGCCGTTGGGGAACACGGCGACAAAACCGCGCCGGTCCGACTGCGTGATCTGGCCGTAGTAGGTGTCGTTGGCCTGGTAGTCCATGTTGCCGCCGCCGCCGTGCAGCGCGACCAGCAGCGGCGCGGGTGTGGCCGGGTCATAGCCGGTCGGCACGTGGACCCGGTACATCCGCGTCCGTCCGTCATGCTGGATGGCGAAGCGGTAGTCGCCCGGCCTGGTGATCGGCGTGGCAGCGTCGGTGCTGGCATCAGGGGCGACCTTCTGCTGCTGTCGCTGCTTCAACCATTGGCGGATCGGACCGTCTTGCGCGGCGCTCGGTGGCGCCAAAAACGAGAAGCCGCAGGCGATCACGGCGACGACAAGCAGGGGATAAGCAAGGCGTTTCATGGGCATCCTTCGCTTGAGTGTTGGCAGGAATACGGCGCAATGCGCTGCGATTATTGCGCCTGCGCTGGCTGATGGCTTTGGTCGAGTGGGGGTTCGGCCCGAGGGCGGGCCTCCCACGGCAGTGGCGATGTGTTGTGGGAGCGGCGCCCTCGCCGCGAATTGCCGGGTTCTGGTGGGCAACGCGCCGCAAATCCTGCGTTGATCGCCCGTTATCCCCATGCTGTCGCATGGGTTACGGCCAGTCGGCCTTCACCCATCCTACGGCGGACTGGATCAGCCATCACGTCTCCATATAGCGTAGAGCCCAACGTTGTGTTTACCGGCGCGCGCGTGACGCCGGTTGTAAAAAAGCATTGACCGTTTTCGCGCGTCCGGTACAACTACAAGTTAGGTTTTTCATTTGCAGAAAGTCTCAAAAATAACTGATTGCAAACTTTCAATCTCTTCAGTCAGCAGGTCAACGGCTGGAAATGATTTTTTTGTTCGAGTTCGATACTCGAAGCTCTTGTCTTTGTACGCATCAGCCAATTGGAGGGTTTGCTCCAGACATATTGTTTCTGGCAAACCTTTGTCCCGGGCGCGGGCGACAACCTTTCGCAGGTCATGGTTGAGTTTTCGTAGCTCGCCAACAGGAACCCCACATTTGTAGAGAAATGCCTTGAGCATTAGCTCAACGGAATGACCAAGCAGGTAGTAAACCGCTGCTGAATACTTTACTCGAATAGGAGGTGTCGCCTGTAATACCCGCGCAGCTTCCAAGAACTCATCGGATAAGGAAAACAGCGTGCCTTCGTCTTGGCTTCCGTCTCCCTCGGCATCGAAAATCTGATGAGCGGCCATTTGGCACCTACTCTGGTGGCTTGCTGCCACCAGATATTTTTTTTAAGACTGCTACAACCATAGCGAAGCCAACCACCGCCAAGAGGCCGATAGGTATGACGCCAAAGCTATAGAGGGCGATGCCCACGCCGATTGCGATCGCGAGCGAAACGCCCGGCTTTAACTCCATTGTCGCGCAAAAACCAAATGTGATTACCGCGGAAATCACCGAAGTAACGGCGACCGTCGAGCTATCGACATTCATTGGGACCATTGGCATGGCACGCTCCTTTGAGAAAAACCTAAGGAAACACTGATTTATTCCCCGCCCCGCCGTCCGCAGGCGGGCGTATTTGAGATAATGATCACCCACACAGTGTCTGCGGGAGCTTGGACGATGCAAGCGAGTTTTTCCGACCTGGAATACGC
>Ga0255338_1003653_pt1 | contig 17888 bp, 21 predicted proteins | sample MeOH1_35cm_T4_19_FD_203715 | JGI IMG/M metagenome (GOLD analysis project Ga0255338, IMG submission 203715) | Sandy soil microbial communities from University of British Columbia, Vancouver, Canada - MeOH1_35cm_T4_195 | ecosystem: Engineered > Artificial ecosystem > Sand microcosm > Unclassified ...
TTGTCCACTTGATAAGGTCTATATCTTCAGACGTAAAATTCCTTCCGGAGTAAATCATGATAGTCTTATCCATTGGTATCCAACCTACCTTTCTAAGACTACCATACCATATCGATTTGTGTATTACCAGCCCTATTTTGAGAAAAAGTTATTTTAAAAAACTCTACACCCCCGATTGTATAAGGGCTGTAGAGTTATGCTTCAGCTCTGTGGAAAGATTGGAAAGAGTCAGGTCTATCCCCGTTCCCGGCGGCAAACAGGGGCTTTGTGCAACAAAAACTACCGTTTGAGGAGAGAAAGGCTTTTGCCTTGATTGCGCCCCGTACAATGGTAATAATCAGAATGGGTGCAAGAGGTGGAGCGCATGATTCCAATCTGCCAGGTTATGAATACCGCTGTAGAGGCGTTGCTGGCAACGCAGTCAGTAAGCGATGCGGCTCTCTTTTTCCAGTCTTCGGGTCTGACCAGTCTGCCTGTAGTGGACCAGGACCGGAAACTGGTGGGGATTGTATTGAAGGAAAGCTTGAAGGAAAAGCCGTCGGGTACCCCTTTGGGAAAGTCGTAAGCAGGTTGGTGCCTGCCGTAAGCAAGAACTTTCCTGCAGACCGGGCTTTGGACCTGAATTTTCAGATACTCCCTGTAGTCAATAGTAAGAAGCAGTTGCTTGGGATTGTGGAACGCAGGAAGCTGGAGGAATTGTTTCAGAATAGCGAGGAGAGCGAAAACAAAGGTCACGCAAGGGAAGAAACAAATAATGTTATCAACCCAATTGGGACAGGTATGGATCAGCTTGAGGCGAAAGATCGGACCTCTTTTGAATATTTTCGGGATTTTCGTAAGATGGATACGGGTGATCCCACGGTCAGAAACCGCACTCAATTGCTGCACAAGGCGGGTATAATAGCCTATAGCCCGAAAATGCTGGAAATGGTCGAGCTAGGTATTCGGGCGGCTCAAGTGGATTCTACGGTAGCCATCAGCGGGGAGTCGGGGGTAGGTAAGGAGCTGCTTGCCAAACTGATTCACGACCAAAGCACTCGCGGTTTGGGGCAGTTCGTTCAGATTAATTGCGGGGCAATTCCCGATAATCTTTTGGAGTCGGAATTGTTTGGGTATGAGAGCGGGGCCTTTACCGGGGCCAGCAGCCAAGGGAAAATGGGCATGTTTGAACTGGCTAACGGCGGCACCTTGTTTCTGGATGAGATCGGCGAACTGCCCTTGGCGCTTCAGGTGAAAATCTTGCGAGTTCTGCAGGAACAGCAGTTCACCAGAGTCGGTGGAGTGAAACCGTGTAAAGTGAACGTGCGCTTTATTGCAGCCACCAACCGTGATTTGGAAAAAATGGTTGAACTGGGGCAGTTCCGGGAAGATCTGTACTTCCGGCTGCATGTAATACCCCTGCGCATTCCTCCTTTGCGGGAGAGAAGAGAAGATATTCTCCCACTAGTGCACTTCTTCCAGGGCCAGTTTACGCAGAAGTTCAAGGTAGAGAAGAAATTCTCGGCTGAGGCGATGCGGGTATTTCTGAGTTATCCGTGGCCCGGCAATGTGCGGGAACTGGAAAATATGGTGGAGAGGCTGTTCGTAATCACGTCTGAACAGATTATTCGCCGCTGCCATTTGCCGGAAAAGCTGCTTTCTCCCACGTCAAGAAAGTGCATTAAGGTTAGCGGTCTGATGCCCTTGAGGGAGGCCGTTGACGAGGTACAGCGGTTGTTGATTGAGGAGGCCCTGGCCACCTATGGAGGAAATACTTATGAGGCCGCAATGGCTTTGCAGGTTGAACCCGCCTCCATGGTGAAGAAATTGGCTAAACTTAGAGAGAAAAAACAGTGGTCTGGATCTTAACCCGTTGGGGGTTTTTTGTGGAAATATTTGCAATTGGGTCTAGCGGGTATATAATTAATCATAGGAGTTTATAGATGGGGGATTGGACATGCCAGTAATTTCTGAGTTTTACGGAGTAAAGATTTTGATGTATTGGAATGACCACATGCCAGCTCATTTCCATGCAGAATACGGTGACAACAAGATTATCGTTGATATAGTTAACGGTTCTGTAATTAAGGGGTTATTCCCATCAAAACAACTAAGACTAGTTCTAGCATGGTGTGAGATTCATAGGGATGAATTAATAAAGAACTGGGACAAGGCTCAAGGACATCTGGATATTCAAAAGATCGACCCTCTTGTTTAGGTGGAGGTGATTTCATGTTTTATAAAGTAGTACAAGTGGTACCAACTAACGATTTCAATGTGTTTGTCTATTTTGAAGACGGAAAGATTAAACTATTTGATGCCGCTGATTTGGTCACCAAGGGAGTATTTCAAAAACTACAGGATATAAACGTTTTTAAGAACACATGTACAGTCTTAAACCATACTTTGGCCTGGGATCTTACTGGGAAATTTGATACTACCGACTGTTTGGATCTCGACCCGGAGGAACTTTACAATTCATGTCCTGATGTTGCCGAACCCTAATTTGACAGTAACTCACTTCTCACAGCAAAAGGTTGACAAGGTTTTTGTCAGCCTTTCTTTATAGCATCCGACTTCATCTAACTCATTAGAGGCTGGCCTTTATGCTTTCTGGAAGCCGGGGGGGTGATGGCGTTGGTTTATTCAATTAGGATCTGAAAGCAACAGAATAGCCCAAACCCCGTGCGGGTTAGGCCAAAGCCGTTAAGACTTATAAGTCGAAGGCCAGCGCAATTGAGCGCTGGCCTTTACTGTTAGATAAGCGGGCTGGAGGTGTTGAAGAATGTTCGATTTTCGCTGCGGCTGCAATAAGATTGTATTTCAGGTGGACGGCGATGCCATCCTAATTTTAAGTGCAGGCACTGCAAGCGGTTTATCCAGATCAACACTAAAGGAATTGTTAACTTCCAATACAAACTCGGTCCTGACGAGATAATCCCTCCCGAACCCCCTGGAAAAGGCTGGTAAGCAAGATCTTTAAGCGTTAAATCGAAAGGAGAGAGGATAAGATGCTGAAAAGGCATTTAACAGGGTCAAGAGGCTCCAAGTCCATAGACCATTCATCACCTTACGCTTTAACCAAGCGCAAGGTTGGGAGGGTGACCGTATGCTGTTATCGGGTAAACTAAATATAAAATAGATTAGTGTTTCGATAGGATGTGAAGCTCGCCTTGAGGCTGCTTGTTATTTCTGATACTCACATACCCGGCAGGGCAAAATATCTACCGCAAATATTAATTGATGAGCTTGTGAAAGCTGATTACGTTATTCACGCGGGGGATTATACTGTGCCCCAAGTGTTAGATTCCTTGGACAAGTTTTTCCATTTCACGGGAGTAGCGGGCAACAACGATGGTCCCGAGATCCAAAGCAGGTTAGGGAACAAGACGGTTATCGAACTTGGCGGCTTCAGGATCGGCATAGTTCATGGGGATCTAGGAACTGCTAAAACAACCCTTGACAGGGCCTTAGAGGCCTTCGACGGGGAGGAGCTGGATCTTTTGATATTTGGACACAGCCACATTCCCTACCTTAAGCGCCATGGGGAAATGTGGGTAATGAATCCGGGTTCTCCCACAGACCGACGCAAGAATTTGTATTACTCCTTCGGAATCGTAGAACTTAAGAAACAACTTGATCCCGAACTAATCTCATTCGGCAAGACCTCCTCCGTTAGTTAAGACAACCAGGTCATGCCCTTATAATCACAACTGCAATTTTGCAGTTGTTTTTTATTTCACAGTACCAGTTCCCTTTTTCACAGGTCCCGCTCTGCTTTTCACAAGGCCGAAACAGCGGGTTTTTTCTTATTCTCCGGTTGGCATGGAGTTTGCTCTAAGGGTAGGCAACGAATGATTTTCAGGTTTGGGGGTAAGTGATGTGAACGATTTCCTGGAGTCTCTGGAAGCTGAAAGCGGTCAGCCTATCAGCCGCTGTTACCAGTGCAAGAAGTGCACAGGAGGGTGCCCTGTCAGCTCCTTTACCGACATTAAGCCCCACCAGGTAGTGAGGTTGGCTCAGTTAGACAGGCAGGAGCAACTGGTTACTTCCCCGGGGATTTGGTTCTGCACCGGATGTAAGACCTGCCAGGCCCGCTGCCCCAATGGGATCGACATCTCGGCAGTCCTAGACGCTGTCAAGGCAAGGGCCCTAAGCAGGGAGGATGTGCCCTTGGAGCAATTGCCGGCCTTTCACGATTGTTTTCTGGCCTCGGTGAAACGCCACGGCAGGGTGTTTGAGCTAGGAATGGTGGCCGGTTATAAGCTCAGGTCGAAGAAATGGACCGAGGATAAGGAACTTGGAGCCAGGATGTTTTTCAAAGGAAAGTTGTCACTGCTGCCCCATCGCATCAGCAATCGCAGACAGATACGCGAAATCTTCGAGATAGAGAAAGCCTTTAGAAGAGAGATAGAAGGGGGGAAGGACGATGAATGAGAGGGTCGGTTACTATCCAGGGTGTTCCCTGCATACGAGCGCCCGAGAGTACGACCTGTCGTGCCGGGCGGTGCTGAAGGCTGTGGGAGTGGACTATGCCGAGATCCCGGACTGGAACTGCTGCGGAGCAAGTTCTGCCCACTGTACCGGTCACGCTCTTAGTTATGCTTTGCCCCTGCGCAACCTCATTATTGCCCAAGAGGTGGGAGAAGACCTGATAGTTCCTTGTGCAGCTTGTTACAGCATCCTCCGCTCTACTGCCGGGTATTTAGGCAAGAGAACGGAGGATGCCCGGGAACTGCAGACCAAGGTGGAGGATGTCCTGGGTAAACCCTACCGCGCAAAGGTTCAAGTTACTCATCCGCTGGATCTTCTGACCCGTCCAGAACTGTTAGCAACGCTAAAGGAACGGGTAAATACTCCTCTTAAAGGCTTAAAACTTGCTCCTTATTACGGGTGTTTCCTGGTTAGGCCAGAGGTTGCAGCCTTTGACGATCAGGAGCAGCCGCAAAAGATGGATGTACTGCTGCGGGGGCTTGGCGCAGAGGTAGTCCGCTGGTCCTACAAGACCGAGTGCTGCGGCGGTGGGGTCGGGATAACCCAAGGCGCGGTAGCTGCATCCCTGGTTGAGCGCCTGGTAAAGGAGGCAAAGAAAGCGGGAGCGAACGCCGTGGTAACTGCCTGTCCTTTATGTCAGGCAAACCTGGAAGGCAGGCAAACTCAGGGGGTGCCTGTTTTCTACTTCACCGAACTGGTGGGGCTGGCCTTAGGCTTAACCGAATCTAAGTACTGGCTGAAATCACATCTAATAGGCACTGGCGAGGTTCTAGCTCTGGTGCAAGGGGGGATATCCGGTGGCAGATAAAGTTATTGGGGCTGTTATGGTCTTAGGCGGCGGAATAGCTGGCATGCAGTCCGCTCTCGATTTGGCAAACGGGGGTTTCCTGGTCCATTTGGTGACTGATGAACCTTCCATCGGGGGCAAAATGGCGCAGCTTGACAAGACATTCCCAACTAACGAATGTGCTATGTGCCTCTTGGGGCCAAAAATGTCCGACACCTTGAGCCATCCCAACATCAGAATTCATACTTGTTCCACTTTAACCAAATTTGAAGGTGAGGCCGGTAATTTCAACGCTGCCCTTCTCGAAGCGCCCCGCTATGTGAAGCTGGACGAATGTACGGCTTGTGGAGACTGTGAGCAGGTTTGCCCCGTCAAGGTCGGAGACCGTTTTAACGAGGGAACCCTGCAGCGCAAAGCTATCTACAGGCTCTTTCCCCAGTCCGTGCCTAACAAGTACCTGATCGAAAAGAGAGGTACACCACCCTGTCGGGGAACATGTCCGGCAGGCTGCAACGCTCAGGGTTATGTTGCCCTGTTATCAGAGGGTAAGTTCGCCGAGGCATTGGAGGTAGTAAGGCGCCGTATGCCTTTTGCCGGAATATGCGGACGGATATGTCATCATCCCTGCGAAGGGGAATGCAACCGCAAACAAATTGATGAGCCTGTAGCAATCGCTCAACTCAAAAGGTCGGCTGCAGACTACGGTTGGGATGAAGCTGCAGAGAAGGACCTGCTGGTGCGAAAACCTCTCACAGTCCTGTGTGATGATCAGGGAAAGCCCTTCAGAGTTGCCGTAATTGGCAGCGGTCCAGGAGGCTTGGCAGCCTCTAAGGATCTGACGGAAATGGGTTATCAGGTTACCATTATCGATGCCTTGCCTGAGGCGGGAGGAATGCTTAGAGCGGCCATTCCCCGCTACCGTCTGCCGGCCGAGATTGTTGCCCGGGAGACCCAGGCCATTCTGGATCTAGGGATTGAGTTTCGCCCTAATACCCGGGTCGGAGTGGACGTAAGTCTTGACGAGCTGCGCCAGGAATTCTCCGCTGTGCTAATTGCGGTTGGTTTTCAAAAGGGCCGTTCCTTGCCCATCCTTGGAGTAAAGCTCAACGGGGTACAGTTAGGGGTAGAGTTCTTGCGCTCTGCAGCCTTGGGTGAAAGAGCGAATGTAGGTAAGAAAACCGTAATAGTGGGCGGGGGCAACGTGGCTATCGATACCGCCCGGACGGCGCTGCGCCTGGGGGCGGAGGAAGTTCACCTGTTCTGTCTGGAGGACTACGAGTCCATGCCTGCCCACCGCTGGGAGATTGAAGAAGCTCAAGAGGAAGGTGTACAAATCCATAGCGGTTGGGGTCCAAAACAAATCTTTGGCAGGAACGGTTCGGTGGAAGGGATAGAGTTTAAGCTTTGTTCACGGGTGTTTGACGCTGAGGGACGCTTTAATCCAAGCTTCGACGAGTCTACGACCGAAAGCATCTACGCCGATAGTATTCTTCTTTCGATCGGTCAGGACAGCGATTTAGCGTTTCTGGAAGGAAGCGGCGTTGAAGCCAACCGCGGCGTTATCCAAGTAAATAGGCTCACCTATGCCACCTCTGTGCAAGGAATCTTTGCCTGCGGCGACATTGTGAACGGGCCGGCGTCTGTAGTTGCTGCCGTTGGTACAGCCCACGCAGCCGCGGAGTCTATTCACCGTTACCTCCAGGGCCAGGACCTAAGCTTGGGACGCAGCAGCGAAGAGCCGCAGCCCGTTGGGGTGCCGGAAGGACTAAAGGTTAAGGTGGCTGAGCGCCAGAAGCTGGCCCTGGTAAATGCAGCTGAACGAGTGAAGGATTTTCGCGAGGTCTATCGGAGCATGACAACTGAACAAGCCATGGCCGAGGCCCAGCGCTGCTTAAACTGCGGGGTTTGTTCCGAATGCTTGCAGTGTGTAAAAGCCTGCAAGAAGCAAGCTATCGACCATGAAGTTTTGCCAGAGGTTACGGAACTCGCTGTGGGAGCCATTATCCTGTCTCCGGGGTATCAGGTGGAGTCCGGCGAACTACGGGGCGAATATGGCTACGGGATACATGAGAACGTGATGACCTCTTTGGAATACGAAAGGCTTCTAAGCTCCACCGGTCCCACCCAGGGGCATGTGCTGCGGCCGTCTGACCGCCAAGCTCCGAGGAGAGTGGCATTTATCCAGTGTGTAGGTTCGAGAACGTGCGGCAAGGGAGCGGAATATTGTTCTTCCATCTGCTGCATGTATTCCACCAAGGAAGCAGTCATTTCCCGCGAGCACGACACCCGCATAGAGCCAACGATTTTCTATCTGGATATGCGGTCCTACGGTAAAAACTTTGACAAATACGTCAAGTCCGCCAAGCAAAACGGTGTGCGTTACGTACGGACCATGGTTTCCAGTGTAAAGGAAGACCCCAGCAACGGAAACCTGATTATCAAGTACCTCAAGGGAGAGGAAATCGTGGAGGAAGAGTTCGAGTTGGTGGTCTTGGCTGTGGGGGTCAAACCGCCTAAAGCAGCCCGAGCACTGGCTGCTGTCACCGGCATAGAGCTTAACGAATACGGCTTTGCTTCCACCAACCCGCTCGATCCGATTCAAACCACCAGGCAGGGAGTTTTTGTTGCGGGGGTTTTCCAGGGCCCGAGAGACATACCCGAGACTGTCATGAATGCCAGCGCCGCTGCAGCGGCAGCCGGAGGTCTTTTGGCCGAGGGGCGCAATACGCTGGTAACACCCAAGGTTTATCCTCCCGAGCGGGATGTTTCTGGCGAGGAGCCGAGGGTGGGGGTTTTTATTTGCCACTGTGGGATAAATATCGGCTCCATCGTTGATGTTCCCGGAACCGTTCAGTATGCCAGGACTTTGCCTGGAGTAGTCCATGCGCAAGAGTTCCTCTATTCCTGTTCCCAAGATTCAGTAAAGCACATTAAGGACGTTATCAGCGAGGAAGGCCTTAACCGGGTGGTAGTTGCCTCCTGCACTATCCGGACCCACCAGCCTCTGTTCCGGGAGGCCTTGCGCGAGGCAGGGCTGAACCAGTTTCTGTTCGAAATGGCCAATATCCGAGATCAATGCTCTTGGGTGCACCGCTCTGAACCGGCGCGGGCCACGCTCAAAGCGAGGGATCTCGTCCGGATGGCTGTAGCCAAAGTCAGGCACCATGCCCCATTGCATTTGGAACCTGTTCCAGTGGTTCCTGAAGCGCTGGTGATCGGCGGGGGTATAGCGGGGATGACTGCCTGCCTGTCCCTGGCTGACCAAGGCTTTAAGTCTTGGCTTATTGAACGGGAACCTGTATTAGGTGGCAATTTGCAAAGTGTGTACTTTGGTGAGGATGGCAAAGATGCTCAGAAGTACCTGCTTGACACAGTGGATCAAGTTCAGTCCAACCCATTAATCCGGGTTTTCGTCAATACGGAACTCATAGATCTGACCGGCCATCAGGGTGATTTTATCAGCAGAGTTAACACCGGGGATTTGCCCCGGGAAATTCACCATGGGGTGGTGATTGTAGCTACAGGCGGCAAGCTCTCCGAGCCAAATCCAGTATATTGCATGGAGAAGGATGCACGGATAATCACACTTGTGCAATTGGAAGAAAAACTCCACGCCCTGGAAGAGGTACAGCAGGGTGAGCCCTTGGCCGCCTACCGGGAAGCGTTGGGAGAATGGGATGAGGCTGCCCTTATACTCTGTGCCAGCGCCGATGAAGAGCTGCCTTACTGCAGCAGGAGCTGCTGCACCCAGGGAATATCCAACGCCATACGGCTAAAGCAGCATAATCCCGAGGGTAAGGTTTATGTGCTGCACCGGGAAATCCGCACTTACGGTTTTCTAGAGAATTACTACAGGCTGGCCCGGGAGCTGGGAATCATCTTCGTACGCTACTCCGGAGAAAATCTGCCCGTCCCGGAATTGGGCAGGCAAATAACCTTAAAGTTAAACGATCTTGATTCCGGCCTGGATTTTGATATTCATCCGAACCTCCTGGTCTTGGCGCAGGGCTTTGAACCTGCCGATGGGGTGCAGGAATTGGGCACATTGCTCAAAGTGCCCCTGAATGAGGACCGCTTCTTCATGGAGACCCATGCTAAGCTCGGTCCGATGGACTTCCCGGGTTCCGGCCTCTTCCTCTGCGGGGCGGCCCACTCCCCGAAGTTTGTGAGCGAGGCGGTCTACCAGGCCCGCGGGGCAGTGGCCCGGGCGGTGACCATCTTGGCCAAAACCCACCTAATGGTTGGAGGAGTGGTGGCAAAGGTGGAAGCGGAGAAATGTGCGGCGTGCCTCACCTGCGTTCGGGTTTGTCCTTACAATGTTCCTAGGATTGGAGCCGGGATGGTGGCGGAAATCGAGCCGGTGCAATGTCATGGCTGTGGTACCTGTGTAGGTGAATGCCCGGCCAAAGCAATTCAGCTGCAGCATTACACAGATGAACAGATGCTCGCTAAAATCATCGCACTAAGGGGGGCCAAGTGATGGAAAAGCGGGACAGTGAAAGCTTTAATCCCAAAATAATTGCCTTCTGCTGCTATTACTGCGCTTATTCTGCGGCTGATCTGGCCGGATCCCTGCGCCTCCAGTATCCACCTACGGTCAGGATGATTGAGCAACCCTGTTCCGGCAAAGTAGATATTCGGCTCTTGCTTCAGGCTTTTGAAGAGGGAGCGGACGGGGTTTATGTGGCGGGCTGTCTGGAAGGGGACTGTCACTTTCTCAAGGGCAACATCAGGGCCAGGAAGCGGGTAAATGCTGCCAAAAAGATCCTGGATAAGGTCGGCATAGGCGGCGAACGCCTGGAGATGTTTAATCTTTCCGGTTCCATGGGCCCAAGGTTTGCTGAAATAGCCAATGAGATGACGGAGAGAATCTTGCAGCTCGGTCCCAATCCCTTGAATTTGATCAGGACTGAGAGGGTAAATACGGGAGAGGAGGGAGACCACAAATGATTGTAGCAGAAGCGAAACCTTTGGAGGAAATTCTTGAGTCTTTAAACGGAATGTCGAGGATTTTGATAGTGGGCTGCGGCGGATGCGTGTCTGTTTGCCTGGCAGGAGGGGAAAAAGAGACCGGCATTCTGGCCAGCGCCTTGCGGATGAAGCGGGAACTTGCCGGTGAACCTCTGCAGACCGCAGAGGAAACCCTGACTCGCCAGTGTGATCCCGAATACGTACAACAATTAGCCAAGAAACTTGAAGGTATTGATTGTATCCTTTCCCTGGCCTGCGGCGTAGGAGTGCAGTTCCTGGCAGAACATTTTCCCCAAACCTGGGTATTACCGGCCCTGAATACCAAGTTTGCCGGAGCCACCCTTGAACATGGGCTGTGGGAAGAACGCTGCGGACTTTGCGGCGAATGTGTGCTGGGCCAGACCGGCGGGGTCTGCCCGGTAATCCGCTGCGCTAAGAGTTTGCTCAACGGCCCTTGCGGCGGCTCCCAAAATGGTAAATGTGAGGTTAAACCCAATGAATGTGCCTGGCAGCTGATCTACAACAGGATGAGTCAATTGGGCAGATTGGAGCGGCTTATGGATGTAGCGGAAGCCAAAGATTGGTCCAAATCCAGGGATGGGGGGCCCCGCAGGGTGGTAAGAGAGGATGTGAAGCTCGATGGCTGAGGAAAAAGGGAAACTGCAGAACTTGTTTGAACAGGGTGAATTCGTGGTAACCTGCGAGATTGGGCCCCCGAAGAGCGCGGCAGGAGACGGGATCCGCAGGCACACAGAGCATCTCAAGCCCTATGCAGACGCCATGAACTTAACTGATAATCAGACCGCAATAGTCAGGCTTTCCAGCATAGGGGCGGGGGTTCACGTTCTTGCAGCAGGCGGAGAGCCCATTATCCAGATGACCTGCCGCGACCGCAACCGGATAGCACTGCAGAGTGACCTGCTCGGAGCGTACAGCCTGGGAGTCCGCAATGTACTTTGCCTTTCCGGAGACCACCAGACCTTCGGTAACCACCCGGGAGCCAAAAACGTCTACGACCTGGATTCCATTCAATTGATCAAGAGTGTAAAGGATATGCGGGAGGAGAAAATTTTTCATTCAGGGGAAGCGATTAAACGGGATGAGCCCAGATTCTTCATCGGCGCGGTAGCCAATCCTTTCGCCGACCCCTTTGAGTTTAGGGTACTCAGGCTGGAAAAGAAAATTCGGGCAGGGGCCCAGTTTATTCAGACCCAGTGTATCTTTGACATGGAAAGATTTGAAGCTTTTATGGAGCTGTCCCGTAAGCGGGGTCTCCATGAGCAGGCATATATCATGGCGGGAGTAATGCCAATCAAATCGGCCAAAGCGGCCAGGTATATGCAGAAGAACGTCTCCGGTATGCTGGTTCCGGACTGGATAGTCGAGAGACTCACCAAGGCTGAGGACCAGGCAGCCGAAGGGGTCCAAATCTGCATCGAACAGATCAAACACCTGCACAGCATACCCGGGGTCAGGGGTGTGCATATCATGGCGGTGGCCTGGGAGGAGATAGTACCGGAAATCGTAAAGGGAGCGGGGCTTTTACCAAGGCCCCAAGAGAGGAGGAACTAGAATGTCATATCTCGATTATTGCAAACCCTGCCACAAGTATTACGACAACACCTATTTGGTGGAGTGCAAATGCGGCCTGAGGATGTGCAAAGGGTGCTGGTTGGAATATTATTATGTCTGTCCCATGTGTGAAAGCGACTTGGAGAAGGAATAGCAATAATCTTGGAAGCAGGAAATATCTATTCTGTAAAGATAAGGGTTTAAATTAGTTAGAAACTGCATACTAAAAAGGCCCGCCAAATGGTTGAGCGGGCTTTCCTTTTGCTAAGAAGAAAGTGCTAGGGGTACACTGAGACCTGCCTTTGGCGAGAAAGGAAGGTTAAAAGGGATAGGGGTAGTTTAAAGGAGTCTGTTCTGGTATAATTTAGCAGTGGCTTGGTGCCTTGCAGGGGGGAATTTGACATGCAGGAAAATAAAGTAATCATTGTTGAAGGCAAGACCGATAAAGAAAGACTGAAGGAAGTCCTGGCTGAACCTGTGGATATCATCTGCACCTATGGAACCTTGGGAGAGGACAAGATTGAAGAAATTATCCTTCCTCTGCAGGATAAAGAGGTGTATGTCCTGGCTGACGCGGATGAGGCTGGAAATAAGCTGCGGCAGCGCTTAAAACAGGAATTGCCCAATGCGGCGCAGCTATATACCCGGATGATGTACGGGGAGGTTGCCAACACTCCGCTGGAGCATCTCGCAAAGCTGCTCATGGATGCGCATTTTCTAGTGAAAGAGGATCTTGACTGAGTGCTCATTTCAAGGTCTATTGCGGATAATTATACGAAGGTTTATAATTAACTTGATTTTGCTGCTACATATTCAACAAGGCAAATATTGAAAGGCGCAGTGGCCCTTAAGCGTAAAAACTTGGGGCCATTTGTTTTTCAAGGGTAAATGTTTGATGTCAGGAGGAGTAAATATGAAATTTCCAGTTGTACTGGCTGTAACCTTGCTGTTCACATTAGGTATAGTGGCGGGATGTGGTTCGCTTAACAACAGTGTTTCAGAGAAAAAGGGCTCTGCCCAGGTCCAGGAACTGACCATATCAGCAGCGGCAAGTTTAACAGATGGCTTGGCCCAGATCGAAAAGGATTACAAGGCCGTGAAACCCGGGATCAAATTGATCTTTAACTATGGAGCCTCCGGAACCCTGCAGCAGCAAATAGAGCAGGGGGCGCCGGTTGATTTGTTTATCTCTGCGGGCAAGGCCCAGATGGATGCCCTGGAAACGAAAAAGCTGATAGTATCCGAGACCCGGGCAGATCTACTTGGTAACGAGCTTGTGCTTATTGTAGGCAAAAATAACACGAGTATAACCAGTGTTCAGGATTTAATCAGGCCCCAGGTCTCCAAGGTCAGCATCGGGACGCCTGAAATAGCTCCGGCCGGCAAATATTCACAGGAGGCTCTGACAGCCTTGAACCTTTGGAACCCGCTTCAGACTAAGTTGGTACCGGCAAAGGATGTCAGACAGGTCCTTACCTACGTGGAAACGGGGAATGTTGATGCAGGTTTGGTCTACCTTTCTGACTCTAAGGGGTCGGACAAAGTAAAGGTGGCTGCTGTTATACCAGGCAATTCTCACAAACCCATAGTCTACCCGGCCGCTGTCCTATCGGATTCGAAAAACAAGGAAGCTGCCGAGGATTTTCTACACTATCTGGAAGGTCCTCAGGCACAGCAAGTCTTTGCTGAATATGGTTTTCGGGCAATGAACAAGCAGTAAGGTTACTAATGGGCTTGAAGGCGGCGCCAGCGGCACAGATAGAATTCCAGCAAGTCCGTGACCAGAAATAGAATCAGGCCTAACAGGCCCATGGCGATGATCCCTGCAAACATCTCGGCTGGAGCCGCCCGGCTCCAGGCGTCCATGATAAAGTAGCCCAGTCCCTCGGTGGTGGCAAAGGATTCCGCAAAAAACAGGACTGCGATTGCAGTGCCCAGGCTGATGCGCAGAGATGAGATTACATCCGGCAAGCATGCGGGAATAATCACGTGGCGGTATATCTGTCCGGCATTTGCCCCAAGGGAAAGCATAGAGAAAATGTCCTGGGGCGGGACACTCTTGGCGGCGTCACGGGCTGTGACAGCTATCTGGAAAAAGACGATGAGAGTAATCAAAAAGATCTTTGAGAGGTCACCAATCCCGAAAAGGAGCAAAATAACGGGGAGAAAGACGATCTTCGGAATGGGATAGGTTAGGTAAATCAGTGGGGAAAGGTAGCGGTCTACACTCTTTTCCCGGCCGAGGAGCAGACCTATGGGCAGGCCTAAAACCAGGGACAGGACTGTACTGGTAATCACGCGATAGGCGCTAATCCAGAAATGGCGCAGCAGCCCATGCTGTAGTAGATTGAAGAAAGCGCGAAAGGACTCCAGCGGACTGGGTAAAAGGTTGTTGGACAGTCGGTTCGATGCACCTTGCCAGAGCAATACAAGTACCAGTGCAGCTATTACCAGGGAAGTGATTCGCCGAAACAGGTAGCGTTTCTTCATAGCCGTCCCAACTCCAACATCTCACGTATCCTAGCGCAGTGCTGATAAAATTCGGGTGTAGAACGGTAGTCAGGATCCCCGACTTGAGGGTTCGCTATTATATCTAACAGTTTTGCCGGTCGGGAGGAAAAGACCATAATTTTCTGGCCCAGGAAGACCGCCTCCTCAATGCCGTGGGTGACCATAACCAGGGTAAGCTTTTTTTCCTGCCAAATCTTTAACAGCAGGTTTTGTAAGCTTTCCCGGGTAAGGGCGTCAAGGGCCGAAAAAGGTTCATCCATCAACAATAGATCGGGGGAGAGTGCCAGAGCCCGGGCCACTGCTACCCGTTGACGCTGTCCTCCGCTTAATTGTCCGGGATAGTGGTGTGTATATTCTTCAAGTCCAAGCTCGGAGAGGATAGGGTTTAGTCTGGTTCCCCATTGGCGGGCAGGAACACGCCTTATTTGCAGGCCCAAAATCACATTTTCCCATACTGTTTTCCAGGGAAACAGGCCGTATTCCTGTAAAATCAGTGCGGTATCAGGTCTGGGCCCATGCAAAGACTGCCCAGCCACACTGATACAACCACCGGTAGGTTGCATCAGGCCGGCTAAAATAAATAACAGGGAGCTTTTACCGCAGCCTGAGGGACCGATGATTGCCCAGCTTTCACCTGCCCCAATACTCAGGGATAAATTGTTAAAAACATCTACTGCAGCGTTTTCCTGGGTGTACGTTAAACAGAGCTGCTCAATGGAAATCAAAACCTTCGCCCCTTCTACAGTAGACTGGAGTCCACCAACTCTTGGTAATTGTAAGCCTGTGGCAGGAGCTTAGTTTCGACCATCCAGGCCATCACTGCCGCTACATCCGCTTCTTTAGGCAGTTGGAGTTTGGAGAATGAGGGGGCCTGATAGGTATCCTTTAGCGGTTCCGGAACGATCTTCTTTTCCAGGAACAGTGGTCTATATTTTGTCCGGTTTTGGCTAAGAGCCGCCCCCGCCTCTCCATACACCTGAACAAGCTGGCGGATTGACTCCTTATTTTTGCTGATACTGTCCTGACGAAAGAGGATGACGGTCTGGGAAAGATTTTTGTCGATCTTGGTGTCATCAAGTATGACATGTGCCCCTTGTTTTTCCGCTACTGTGGCCAATGGATCAGGCAATACTGCTGTGTCTATCTGACTTGCCGTCAGCATCTGCATTCTAACCGGAATATTAGGAATGGATACTTTGCTGATAGAAGTGGGGTCTAGTCTGGCATTTTTAACCAGTTGGTCTGTTACGTATTCAATAATCGAATGTTCGGAAATGGCCACTTTGGCGTTTTTAAGGTCCGATGCGGTTCTGATTTTGGAGTTGGGTGAGGAGAGCAGTGCGAAGCGTCCTTCCTGTGGGGTAGCTCCCAGGCCAACGGCAGCAACCTTTACGTCTGTCCCGCCCTTCTTTAACAAAGCAACTGCTACGAGGTCAGCCACTTCCCCATCGATTTGACCGGCCTGCATAGCTGCATCTCTTTCCTTGGCGCTGGGGAAGGCAACCAGGGTTACCTTTAGCCCTTTTTGTTCAAACAGCTTGTCATTTTCTGCTACGTAAAAAGGCAGGTTATCCTCAATCGGGAGAACACCGATTTTTAGCAACTGCTGAGTATTTTGTACCCCAGGAGAAGGTTTTTGCGGGGCGGATGTGGAACATCCTGCTAGGAATAGTAGGGCCAGGCTTAACATTGTTACAATACATTTTCGCGACATATTAATCTTCCTTTCTAAGCATGGTATAACACAACCCAAATTCGACAGGAAGGCGATGGTTCCTGCAGTAATAATAGAATTGCCAAAAAAGTCTCCGGTTCATGTAACACCTCAAAAAAGCCACACCGGAGTGTGGCTTTTTTGGACCAGGCTATGTAGAAGGTATTATTGGGACTGCTTCTGATTGGTAGGTGCGGGTTGTTTGGCCAAGGCCGTTTGGAGGTCTGAAATTGTCTGAGACTTATGTGCCAGCTGCGAACTCCTGTACAGATGGTGGTTAAAAAGGGGATGAGATTATCAAAAGAGATTTAATCTGCGAGGTTTTGCTGGAGATTCTCTCGGATGGAGTTACTCGCAGCACAGAGCAGGTGTTAGCGGAGTTTTCTGCGGAATATCCTGATCACTTTAAGTCTGTAAGGCAAAGCTGGGTCAAGGAAAATGGATACAACTGTGGTGCCATTCAATATCCTTTGACCATAGTGAGCCAGTCCCTGGAAGAGTTAAGCAGGGCCGGGAAAGTTGAGAAGACCGTCGAGGGGAAAAAGCTTTGGAGGGTAGGATTTACTCGCGAGTTTTAGGAATCTAGGCCAGAGTCAAAAGTTATGGTATTTTTTCGCTTTCGCTGAATTATATGGTTAGTAAGGGGTGATAGCCATGCAGTGTGATGCAGCCCTGAAGGCCATTGCCGGTAATGCGGCAATATTTGCCACAGACAAGTTAGAGCTGCTCGAGCCCAGTAAACTTAAAACCTTGAAGCTTCCAGGAAAATTAGCCTATTTTTACGGCGGTGCCATATACCACAGGGTGGCTGTTGTGTGCCCACGGACAAAAGGATTAAGTCACGAACAGCAGGTGTTGGCAGGACTGCTCTGGGCCAACAGGGTCTCCAACGGTCAAAAAACGGTACTGTACCTGGTTGGTAAATCCTTTAGCGACCAGTTCATTCATTTGGTCCAGTTGTTTGGACCGCAAATAGAAGTGCGGCTCGTCTATTTCAGCTCAAAGCTTGCGCCACCTTTAGTGGTAGCAAGCAGGGAGGGCAAAGTTTCTCTTCCGCGTTTCTCTGTGCCCCCACCGCGGGACCCGAGTTATTGGGAACGTTTTTTTAACCCGGTAGAAAAGGCTTGGTTTAAGTGGGCGGTCGAGTACTTTCGCAACTATCGGGCTGAGAAACTGGAAATCTGTGTTTTGGACAATTGGGTAAGCATTAGATTTCGCGGCTTGGAAATAGTCCGAATTGGCAAGAAGGAGAGCCGTCTGCGCATAGCCCTCACCACTCGCTACCCTCGGGAGATATTTGGAACGGTTGGAAACCGGGAAGAAAAAGAGGGCTGGTTTAATGCCAGTGGACAGTTAAACTCGGAGTTTGTCGAGGCCTTTGAACAAAGATTGGGCATATTAAAAGCGGATAAGGATTTGTTTGCCCGAGTGTGCCCGGAAAAACAAAGGCTGGAGTATGCCATCCGTTCAGCTCTTCCACAATGGGGGTTGGACGGACCTGTTTACTTTCAATTGGACGTAAGCCGTAGAGGTGAAACTTCGCTCGTAATAGATGTCGCAGGGCGCACTTTAGAGGGAAACTTGGTGGTTGTCACTGCTCACACCCAAAAAGACTTTGTGGGGTTTTTACATGCGCTGGAACAACTGATTTGGGCCAAGACCCAATTGGAAGTGATTCGTAAAACCTACTTCCCCAATGAAGTTCTGACCTGTCCCCAGACCTGGTTAGTAGGCCCCAGGAGCCGAGTTGCTCCGGAACTTGACATTCTAAGATGCCTTCTGCACCCCAGGGAACAGGTGAAAATGATCGTAATTAATGAGGATTGGGCCGAGCGGGGGGTAGAGGAGGTAAAATAAGTG
>Ga0255338_1003654_pt1 | contig 17887 bp, 16 predicted proteins | sample MeOH1_35cm_T4_19_FD_203715 | JGI IMG/M metagenome (GOLD analysis project Ga0255338, IMG submission 203715) | Sandy soil microbial communities from University of British Columbia, Vancouver, Canada - MeOH1_35cm_T4_195 | ecosystem: Engineered > Artificial ecosystem > Sand microcosm > Unclassified ...
CGGCCAGCGGCAGGTCCACCAGCCGCATGCGCTGCCAGGTGGTCATGCCGATGCCGCGGCCGGCTTCCTGGATGCCGTCGTCGACGTTGGCAAGCGCCACGCAGGTATTGCGCATGATCGGCAGCAGCGAATAGAGAAACACCGCGGTCACCGCCGGCACATAGCCGAGCGCGTGCCCGAAGCGGGCGAAGATCGGGATCATCAGGCCGAACAGCGCGATCGACGGCAGGGTCAGCACGATGGTGGCCAGCGTCAGCAGCGGCGTGGCGAGGAAGCGGAAGCGCGCGCACAGGATGCCCAGCGGCACGCCCACCACGATAGCCAGCCCCACCGCGGAGCCCACCAGCGCCAGATGCTGTCCGGTTAGCTTGAGCAATGTTGGCCAGCTATGTTGAAGGTAAGTCAGCAAGTCCATGCGCCCCTCCTCAGATCAGGCCGTGGCCGCGCAGGAATTCCTGCGCCACCTTGTCGACCGGCTGCTGGCCGATATCGACCTTGTAGTTCATCTCGGTCATGGCCTCGTTGTCGAGCTTGGCCGACAGCGCATTGAGCAGGCCCGCGAGCTCGGGATGCTTGTCCAGCATCGCCTTGCGCACGACGGGCACGGCGTTGTATGCGGGGAAGAAGTGCTGGTCGTCCTCCAGCAGCACGAGGTCAAAGCCCTTGACGCGGCCATCGGTGGTGTAGACCAAGCCGAGCTCGACCTGGTCGTTCTTCAGCGCCGTATAGACCAGGCCGGGATCGAGCTGAATCACGTCACGCCGCGAGAACGGCAGCTTGTAGAGCGTCTTGAGCGGCTCCAGGCCGTCGGGGCGCGCGGCGAATTCCATGTCGACCGCGAACGGATGCGCGGTGCCTTCCGCGGCGGCCTGCATCTTCCCGGCGAAGGCCGACAGCGTGGTCACGCCGGCGGCTTCGGCGCGCTTGCGCGGCATCGCCAGCGCATAGGTGTTGTTGATGCCCGAGGCGTCGAGCCACATCAGGCCGCGCGCGGCGTCCAGCGTCCTGACGCGCTCGTAGCTTTCCCTGGCTTCGAGCTTTTCCTCGACCTTGTTGAACACGATCAGCGCCGTGCCGGTGTAATCCCACACCACGTCGAGCTGGCCGCTTTCCATGGCCTGGCGCATCAGCGTGCTGCCCAGGCCGGAAGTCAGCTCGGTGGCAAGACCTTTGGCCTGCAGGTACTGGGACGTCATCGACGACAGGATCAGCTGCTCGGTGAAATTCTTGCCGCCTACGCGAACGGGATCGGCATGCGCCGGCAGCGCCAGGGCTGCCAGTGTGGCGAGCACGGCGAGACTTGCCAGCATGCGTGCCTGGCCGCGGGCCGCGCGGCCCGCGCGGGCCAGCGCGCTTGTGATGAAATGCATCATCGGGTTCTCCTTCATGTTCGGTGCGCGCATCAGCGCGCCAGCCCGCGGCGGCGCAGGTAGCAGTAGCCGGCTGCGGCGAACAGGCCGTCTAGGGCAAGCGCCAGCAGCGCGGTGGCCGCGGCGCCCAGCAGCAGCAAAGGCTGGTTGTTCAGGTAGATGCCGGGGAAGATCAGTTCGCCCAGGCTGTTGGCGCCGATCAGGAAAGACAGCGGCACCGTCCCGACATTGATCACCAGGCTGATACGCACGCCCGCCAGGATCACCGGCAGCGCATTGGGCAATTCGACCCGGAACAGGCGCTGCATCGAGGTCATGCCAAGGCCCCGCGCGGCCTCGGTCAACGCCGGCGATACGCCGCGCAGACCCTCGCAGGTATTGCGCACGATCGGCAGCAGCGAGGCCAGCCAGAGCGCCAGGATGGCGGGCCGCTCGCCAATGCCGAGCACAGCCAGGGCAAGCGCCAGCACCGCCAGCGACGGCACGGTGTTGCCGATATTGAAGACTTGCATCAGGCGATCGGCCCAGCGGCGCATGCAGGGCCGGCTCAGGCCGATGCCAGCCGGAATGCCGGTGGCCAGGGCCAGCGCCATCGACCACGCCACCAGGCGCAGGTGGTCGGCCATGTCGTACCAAAGGCGGTCCTGGTACTGCCGGATGACGTCGACGCCGATCCACGCGACCAGACCGGCCAGCGCGGCGAGCGCGAGACATCCCCAGGCCAGTGCCTGCTTGGATTGCTTGGACATATTCCCCTCTCTCCGCATGCCGCATGTGGGCATGAAAAGCCACATCCGAGTTGACGGACGAACAAATGGGCACGGGCGGGTGCAATGGGGGCCGCCGGCCCTGACTAGATTGCCTTGCCCGCCATGACCGGCAGATGAACCAGTGGACGGGCGCCGGGTTCCACGCGCTGAGGCGGGAAACCCAATTGACGGGACGCCATGCCGGTGAAGGCTGGGATCCCTGGAGCGGCGCAACCCGCTGCAAGGTGCAGAAACGGGAGGCCAGTGGCAGCGCAAATTTGGTGGTTCCGACGCGCCGCCGGATCAATCGGCCGGTGCCGCACACGGGAGGCTTGAGCGGGGCGCAAGGTGATTGAGACGCTTGCAGGACCCTGCCAGCCCGACATGATTACGCAGCATCGGATGACAACGAGATGGCTATTATACACATTTACACCTATCTTGTCATCATCTCGTTTTCATACCGCTTTCCGCCCGCATTTGCCAGCCTTCACCCGATATCTCCGCGCCGCCCGCGCTGTTCCAGAATCGATCCCTCCATGGACCCTGATCGTGCCACCGGCAGAACAATCTGTTGCCCGGATGCCCTCTACCGGTTTTGGCCCAAACCCTTAAATTGGGAGGGTAGCCAACGGGGTCGGGCGCCATTGCCGCCGGCCCCGCCCCAACAGGAGATCCATCATGGAACAACGCACTACCGCCCCCATCGTCCCGGCCACCGCCGTGGAGACCGTGCAGCGCTCGCGCGCGGTCGACCGCGTTGTGCGGGGCATCGCCACCTCGGATGGCGCCGGCGTCAAACTCACGCGCGTGCTCACGCAGAACCTGCAGCGCCGGCTGGACCCGTTCCTGATGCTGGACGCCTTCGGCACCGATAGCCGCGACGACTACATCGGCGGCTTCCCCGATCATCCGCATCGCGGCTTCGAAACCATCACCTATATGCTGGCCGGCCGCATGCGCCATCGCGACAGCGCCGGCAACGAGGGCCTGCTGGAAAACGGCGGTGCCCAGTGGATGGTGGCCGGCGCCGGCGTGGTGCATTCGGAGATGCCCGAGCAGGAGGACGGCCGCATGGAAGGCTTCCAGCTGTGGCTGAACCTGCCCGCCGCCGACAAGATGACGGCGCCGTGGTACCGCGACCTGCCGGCCGCTGCCGTGCCCACCGTGGCACTGCCGGGTGGCGCCACGGTACGGGTGCTGGCAGGGGCCTCGCACGGCGTGGCAGGTGCGGTGACGCGTCCGGTCACGGAACCGCTCTACCTGGACGTGACGCTGCCCGCCGGGCAGAGCTTCTCCCAGGTGCTGCCGGCCGGGCATAACGCCTTCCTGTATGTCTACCGTGGCGAGATCGCGGTCGGCGCGGGAGACGACGCGGCCGTGCTGGAAGCGCAGCGCATGGGCGTGCTGGACAACGCGGCAGGCGCGGACGGCGTGACGGCCAGCGCCAGCGCCGATGCGCGCTTCCTGCTGATCGCGGGCCGGCCGCTGGGCGAGCCGATCGTGCAATATGGGCCGTTCGTGATGAACACCCAGGAGCAGATCTACCAGACGCTGGCGGATTTCCGCGAAGGCCGCTTCAACCAGATCGCGGTCGGCAACGGCGCCTGACGCGCCAGTTACCGCCGGGGAGGCCCATGGCGCCGCCCCCGGCGGACCATGCGCCGGAGCGCCCTGCTCCGGCCGCTGCCGCACCTCCCCGCTTCCCTCGTCTTCCCCCCAGCCTCTCCCGATTGCGCCGCTTGCGGGCCATGTTGCCCACCTTCCGCCCCAGTGGCGGCGGCCCGGCCGCGCCATGTGCCCGGCATGCGACTTGCAACCTGCCTGTATCCATTGCGGGGCCGAGAAAACTGTCCTGGACAGGCCGTCCGAACCCCGCACACTTATATAATCCACGGTTAATAAACGGCATCACCAGCCAGTGATGGTTGCTGCAATGCGTAACGGCGATCCTGCCCCACGCACTGCAGGAGGTGCTGCCCGATACGAACATTGATCCACGTTGCTGCCATCACAACTCGAGCCGCCTCAGTGACCTTAAGTACAACCCCAAGGCTGGCGCTTGCCCATATCAGCAAGCGCTACCCCGGCGTGACCGCCAACGACGATGTGTCCCTCGTCGTCGCCCCCGGCGAAATCCACGCCGTGCTCGGCGAGAACGGCGCCGGCAAGTCCACCCTGATGAAGATCATCTTTGGCGCGGTCAAACCCGATGCCGGCGATATGCACTTCAACGGTGCGCCCGCCGCCATCCACAATCCGCACGATGCCCGCAACCTGGGCATCGCCATGGTGTTCCAGCACTTCTCGCTGTTCGATACGCTGACCGTCACCGAGAACATCGCGCTCGGCCTGCCCAGGGCAGGCAAGGGCGCCGGCGCCACCAACATGAAGCAGCTGGCCGAGCAGATCCGCGAAACGGCGGAGCGTTACGGCCTGCCGCTGGAGCCCAACCGCCATGTGCACACCTTGTCGGTGGGCGAGCGCCAGCGCGTGGAGATCGTGCGCGCGCTGCTGGCAAAACCGCAGTTGCTGATCCTGGACGAGCCCACTTCCGTGCTAACGCCGCAGGCGGTGCAGACGCTGTTCGTCACGCTGCGCCAGCTCGCCGCGGAAGGCACCAGCATCCTCTACATCAGCCACAAGCTCGACGAGATCCGCGAGCTTTGCCATAGCGCCACCGTGATGCGCATGGGCCGTGTCACCGGCGTGTGCGATCCGCGCCAGGAGAGCGCGGCTTCGCTGTCGCGCCTGATGATCGGCGGCGAGCCGCCGCGCGAAGCGCGCGTGCAGACCGAACCCGGCGCGTGCCGGCTGGCGGTGCGCGAACTGTCCCTGCCGCGCGCGCATGCCTTCGCCACGGAGCTGTCCGGCATCTCGCTGGATCTGCATGCCGGCGAAATCGTCGGCATCGCCGGTGTGTCGGGCAACGGCCAGCAGGAATTGCTGGCGGCGCTGTCGGGCGAGGACGTCCGCGCGGAACGCAACGCCATCGCGCTGGACGGCAAGCCGGTGGGCAGGCTGGACGCTCGCCAGCGCCGCCGCGCCGGCCTGGCCTTCGTGCCGGAAGAGCGCCTGGGCCGCGGCGCCGTCCCGGGCATGAGCCTGGCGGCCAATATCCTGCTTTCGCACCAGTCCGCGCCCTATGTGCTGCGCGGCATGATTTCGCCCAGGGCGGCGGCCGGGCTGGCGCAAGCCGTGATCGGCCGCTTCCGCGTCAAGGCAAGCGGGCCGGACGCGCTGGCCAAGAGCCTGTCGGGCGGCAACCTGCAGAAATTCATCGTTGGCCGCGAGATAGAGAGCGGCCCCAAGGTGTTGATCGTGGCCCAGCCGACCTGGGGCGTGGACGTTGGCGCCGCGGCGCAGATCCACAACGAGTTGCTGGCGCTCAAGGCCACCGGCTGCGCCTTGCTGGTGGTGTCCGAGGAGCTGGACGAACTGTTCGCCATCTGCGATCGCCTGCACGTGATCGCCAAGGGCCGGCTATCGCCGTCGATCCCCACCCAGGACGCCACGCGCGAGCAGGTCGGGCTGTGGATGAGCGGCTTGTGGGAAGGCGGGCCAGGCGGCCGTCGCGAACAACAGGAGGCCGCGCTCCATGGCTGATTTCCTGTTTCGCTCGCCCGTGTCGCTGGCGCCGCGCGGGCTGCCCTCGCGGCGCATGGCCTACGCTTCCCCGTTCATTGCGCTGGCCCTGACGCTGGCCTTCGGCGCCCTGCTCTTCCTGCTGCTCGGCAAGGATCCGGTGGCCGCGCTCAAGGTCTTCCTGGTCGATCCGCTCAAGGACCGCCGCGCCATCGGCGAGGTGCTGCTCAAGACCGTACCGCTGGTGCTTTGCGCGCTTGGCCTTTCCGTGTGCTACCGCGCCAATATCTGGAACATCGGCGCCGACGGCCAGTTGATCCTCGGCGGCATTTTTGCCGGCGCCACGGTGCTGTACTTCGACGTGCCCGGCAATGGCGTCAACGGCACCGTGGTGCTGGTGCTGGCTTCGCTGGCCGGCGTGGTCGGCGGCATGTTCTGGGCATCGATCACCGCAGCGCTCAAGGACAAGTTCAACGCCAACGAGATCCTGGTGTCGCTGATGCTGACCTATATCGCGCAGCAGCTGATGCTGTACGTGGTCAATGGTCCGCTGAAGGATCCCAACGGCATGAACTTCCCGCAGTCCAAGGTGTTCTCCAGCGAATTCCTGCTGCCCAACCTGCTGTCGGGCTCGCGCCTGCACGCGGGCTTTGCGGTGATGCTGGTGCTGGTGGTGGTGATGACCGTCTTCATCTTCCGCAGCTTCGCGGGCTACCGGCTGCAGGTGGGCGGCACCGCGCCGGCGGCGGCGCGCTATGCGGGCTTCTCGGCGCGCCGTTCGCTGTGGAGCGCGCTGATGATCTCGGGCGGCACCGCAGGCCTGGCGGGCGCGTTCGAAGTGACTGGCCCGATCGGGCAGTTGCTGCCGTCGATCTCGCCCGGCTACGGCTTCACCGCCATCATCGTGGCCTTCGTCGGCCGCCTGCATCCGGTGGGCACCGTATTCGGGGGCATCGTCATGTCGCTGTTCTATATCGGCGGCGAAATGGCCCAGTCCCGACTGGGCCTGCCTTCGGCGATCGGCTCGGTGTTCCAGGGCATGCTGCTGTTCTTCCTGCTGGCCAGCGATACGCTGATCGACAACCGCCTGCGCTGGCGCGCCAAGGCCGCCTGAGCGGAGCCCACACGATATGGAACAATTCGCCCCTCTTATCGCCACGGCGATCAACGCCGGCACACCCCTGCTGCTGGCCGCGCTCGGCCTGCTGATCAACGAACGCTCCGGCGTGCTCAACCTGGGCGCCGAAGGCATGATGCTGGTGGCCGCCGCATTCGGCTTCATGGTCGGCTACCAGACGCAGTCGCCGATGCTCGGCTTTGCCGCCGGCGCGCTCGCCGGCATGCTGATGGCCACGCTGTTCTCGTGGCTGGCGCTGGTGCTGGCCACCAACCAGGTGGCCACCGGCCTGGCGCTGTCGATCTTCGGCACCGGGCTGTCGGCCTTCATGGGCCAGCGCTTCGTCGGCTTCGCCATGCCGTCGCAGGCCAGGTCGATTCCTTTCCTGGCTGATATCCCGTTCTTCGGGCCGGCCCTCTTCCAGCAGCACTGGATGGTGTATTTCAGCCTGTTCCTGTGCGGCGCCATCATGTGGTTCCTGTTCCGCACGCGCGCCGGGCTGACCCTGCGCGCGATCGGCGAATCGCCGGAATCGGCACACGCGCTGGGCTATCCCGTGCGGCTGATCCGCTTTGGCGCGCTGCTGTTCGGCGGTGCCTGCTGCGGGCTGGCCGGGGCCTACCTGTCGCTGGTGTACACGCCGATGTGGGTGGAGAACCTGGTGGCGGGGCGCGGCTGGATCGCGCTGGCGCTGACCACCTTCGCCACATGGCGCCCCGGCCGCGTATGGGCCGGGGCGTGGCTGTTCGGCGGCGTCACCATCCTGCAGTTCTACCTGCAAGGGATCGGTGTGTCGATGCCGTCGCAGATCCTGTCGATGCTGCCCTATGCGGCCACCATCGTCGTGCTGGCGCTGATCTCGCGCAATCCGGCGTGGATCCGCCTGAACATGCCGGCCTCGCTGGGCAAACCCTTCCGCCCGGGTGTTGCCTGACCGTTGCGATTGCGGCCCGGCGCCTTGCCGGGCCGCGCCGCATTGCCCGATTTTCAGAAGTCCGCCAGAGACCTCACGCTGAAAACCCTCGTTACCAGAGCCACAGTTGCAACCTTAATCAAAGAATCAGTACCCAGGTCATTACAAGGAGAAATCATGATCGTCACGCGCAGGAAGACCCTCGCCGCACTGGCCGCCACCGCCGTGCTGGCTATCGCGGGCTGCGGCAAGAAGGAAGCCGAGAAGCCGGCGGAAAGCACCGCCCCGGCTTCGGCCCCCGCCGCCGAGCAGAAGGCCGAACCGCTGAAGGTTGCCTTCGTCTACATCGGACCGGTCGGCGACGCGGGCTGGACCTACGCCCATGACGCAGGACGCAAGGCCGTCGAAGAAAAGTACGGCGACAAGGTGAAGACCACCTTCGTCGAGAACGTGCCTGAATCCGCCGCCGATGCGGAACGCGTGTTCCGCGACCTCGCCGCGCAAGGCAACAAGCTGATTTTCGGCACGACCTTCGGCTACATGGAGTCGATGCTCAAGGTGGCCAAGGAATTCCCGGACGTGAAATTCGAGCACGCCACCGGCTTCAAGACCGCGGACAACCTGGCGCAGTACGACGTACGCACCTATGAAGGCGCTTACCTGGCCGGCGTGGTCGCCGGCAAGATGAGCAAGACCGGCAAGATGGGCGTGGTGGCATCGGTGCCCATCCCCGAGGTAATCCGCAATATCGACTCGTTCACCCTGGGCGCGCGCAGCGTGAATCCCAAGGCGACCGTCAAGGTGGTGTGGGTGAACAAGTGGTTCGATCCGGGCAAGGAGCGCGAAGCCGCCACCACGCTGATCGGCCAGGGCGTGGACATGCTGATGCAGAACACCGACTCCGCCGCCGTGGTGCAGACCGCGCAGGAAAAGGGCGTGTACGCTTTCGGCTGGGACAGCGACATGAGCAAGTTCGGCGAGAAGGCCCACCTGGCCGCCTCGGTGATTTCGTGGGGCGTCTACTACAACAAGGTGGTGGGCGACGTGCTGGCCAACCAGTGGAAAAACAGCACCACGTGGTGGGGCCTGAAGGAAGGCATGATCGACCTGAAGGGCTTCAACGCCGTGGTGCCGGATGACGTCAAGGCACTGGTGGAAGAGCGCAAGAAGGGCGTGGCCGACGGTTCCGCGCCGATCTGGAAGGGTCCGCTCAAGGACAACACCGGCAAGGAGCAGCTGACCAAGGACCAGGTCGCCGACGATGGCTTCCTGCATGGCATCAAGTTCTACGTCGAAGGCGTGGAAGGCAAGATCCCGGGCTGAACGTCAGTACCGGTTCAAGCTGTACCGGCATCCCGCACCCGCGGGAATGCCGGCACGGCGGCGGGTCGCCTGCCAGGCCCCGCCGCTCCTCCCCATAGTCCTCCCCTGCCCGGACTCCCCCCTACGGAACTTGAAGCCCCGTGGATTGGCCCAAGCTATCTGCAGGTGGCCCAACCTGGCCACGTCGCAAATGCAAAGTGAAGGAGGCCTCTCATGTGGAAACGATTTTCAGCACTGTGGACGCTGCTGCGACGCGACGGCCGCCTGCTGTGGTTCGCGCTGCGCCATCCCGACGCACCGCCCTGGCTGCGGCCGGCCACGTTCGGCCTGGTGCTCTATGCCATTTCGCCCATCGACCTGATTCCCGACTTTATCCTTGGCCTGGGCATCGTGGACGACGTGGTGCTGATTCCGCTGGCGGTGCACTTCATGCTCAAGCGCCTGCCGCCGCATGTGCTGCGGCAGGCCGAGCTGCGCGCCGGCGCCACCACGGTGCGCGCCCGCTAGCGCGCGCCGCTCAGGGCAGCAGGATCGTGGTGCCGGTGGTCTTGCGGCCTTCGAGATCGCGATGCGCCTGTGCCACATCCGCCAGCGCATAACGCTGGCGAACCTCGATCCGGACCCGGCCGCTGGTCACCATTTCGAACAGTTCGGCAGCCATCGGCTCGAGCAGCTCGCGGTGTACCACGTAAGTCATCAGCGTCGGCCGCGTGACGCGCAGCGAGCCTTTGTTGCCCAGCAACGAGAGATCGAACGGCGGCACCGGACCCGATGCATTGCCGAACACCACCAGGGTGCCGCGCGGCTTCAGGCAATCCAGCGAGCCATTGAAAGTATCCTTGCCGACTGAATCGTAAACCGCCGCGACGCCCTTGCCGCCAGTGATTTCCCTGACCCTGTCCACGAACGATTCGCGGGTATAGACGATGGTGTGGTCGCAACCATGCGCGCGCGCCAGCGCAGCTTTTTCGTCACTGCCGGCGGTACCGATCACCGTGGCGCCCAGCGCCTTGAGCCACTGGCTGGCGATCAGGCCAACGCCGCCCGCGGCGGCGTGCAGCAGCACCGTATCGCCCGGCTGTACCCGGTAGCTGTCGCGCACCAGGTATTGCGTGGTCAGGCCCTGCAGCATCATCGCCGCGCCCTGCTCGAACGAGATGGCATCGGGCAGGCGCACCACGATATCGGCCGGCATGACCCGCACCTGCGCATACGCGCCCGTGGGACGGCCGGCATAGGCAACACGGTCGCCCACGCTGAGGTGCCGCACGCCATCGCCCACGGCCTCCACCACGCCGGCGCCTTCCATGCCGAGTCCGCCCGGCAGCGCCTGCTTGTACAGCCCGGTGCGGAAGTACACGTCGATGTAGTTGAGGCCGACCGCCTCGTGCCGCACGCGGACCTCGCCGGGGCCGGGATCCCCGACCTCGACGTCGACCCACTGCATCACCTCGGGGCCGCCGGTCTCGAAAATGCGGATGGCTTTGCTCATGTCGCGCTCCTGTTCCTGTTGATGCTTGTCGATGCTTGTCGATACGTGTCGATACGTGTCGATGCGCATCGGCAAACGATGTCATGCGCGGTCCGCGCGGAAACGATCAGGCCGGCTTGCCCGGCTCCGGGTATATACGCCGCAGCTCCGCGATCAACAGGTCGGCGGTCGCCACGTTGGTGGCGCAAGGCACGTTGTGCACGTCGCAGGCGCGCACCAGTGCATTGATATCGGGTTCGTGCGGCTGTGGCGTCATCGGATCGCGCAGAAAGATCACCACGCCGACGCGGCCCTCGGCCAGTTGCGCGCCGATCTGCAGGTCGCCGCCCCAGGGGCCGGACAGCATGCGCGTCACCGTGAGGCCGATTTCGTCGCTCAGGCGGCCGCCCGTGGTGCCGGTTGCCAGCAGTTCACAACGCGACAGGAAATCGCGATGGCGGCCGGCAAAGGCCACGATGTCATCTTTCTTGTGGTCGTGCGCGATCAGCGCGATACGGGGGGGAGTCATCGGCGTCATCCTGGCCAGTCAGCAAAGGCCGGGCCGGTACGGCCCGGCGGGAAACACGCCGGGCGGCGGCACTGCCACCGCCCGGAGGGGGGCAGGCGCTCAGAACGTGCCGGGGTAAGCGCCGCCGTCGAGCAGGACGTTCTGCCCGGTCATGTAGGCCGCCTGGCGGCTGCACAGGAAAGCGCAGGTGGCGCCGAACTCGGCCGGCTCGCCGAAGCGGCGGCTCGGGTTCAGCGCGGCGCGGCGCTGCGCAACCTCCTCGATGGACAGGCCGGCCTGCTTGGCGCCGCCTTCCATGGTCTTGTAGAGGCGGTCGGTATTGAACGGGCCGGGCAGCAGGTTGTTGACGGTCACGCCATGCTGCGCCACTTCGCGCGCCAGCCCGGCGACGAAGCCGGTCAGGCCGGAGCGTGCGCCGTTGGACAGCCCGAGCACGTCGATCGGCGCCTTGACGGCACCGCTGGTGATATTGATGATGCGGCCCCATTTGCGCGCGATCATGCCGTCCACCGTGGCCTTGATCAGTTCGATCGGCGTCAGCATATTGGCATCGATCGCTGCCAGCCAGGTATCACGGTCCCAGTCGCGGAAGTTGCCCGGCGGCGGCCCGCCCGCGTTGTTGACGAGGATGTCCAGGTCGCCCAGCTTGGCGACGGCGTCCAGCGCCAGCTTGCGCCCCGCCGGGGTGGTGATGTCGGTGGCGACAGGCACCACGCGCCGGCCGTGGCGCGCGCGCAGGTCCGCCGCCGCCTTTTCCAGCGCCTCGGCGCCGCGCGCCACGATCACCACGTCCACGCCTTCGGCAGCCAGCGCATCGGCGCAGGCAAAACCGAGACCCTTGCTGGCGCCGCACACCAGCGCATGCTTGCCGCGCAATCCTAGATCCATCTCATCGACTCCTTGTGTCATCGAGGCGGCCACCCGCCTGCTTGTTATCCTGCGTGCCCTTCGCACCGCCGCGCCCCCTGGCTCCGGGGCGCGCCGACAGTAAATATATCCCGCCCATCACCAATGCGCTGCCGGCAAGCTGCACGCCGGTGATCGGCTCGCCCAGCAGCCAGAAGCCGAGAAACAAGGTGGACACCGGCCCGAGCATGCCCGCCTGCGACGCCATCGGCGCGCCAATGCGCGCCACCGCCACCATGGTCAGCGACACCGGAAGCACCGTGCAGAACACCGAGTTGACCAGCGACAGCCACATCACCGGCGCCGGCTGCAGCAGCGCCGCCAGCGGACGTCCCAGCACCAGGTATTGCACCACGCAGCAGGCGGTGGAAACACACATCGCATAGGCCACGAGCCGCAGCGACCCGATACGCTGCACCAGTTCGCCCGAGGCAATCAGGTAAATGCCATAGGTGAGTGCGCTGCCGAGCACCAGCGCGGCACCGAGCCACACGCCGCTGCCGCTCACGTCGAGATCATGCGCGAAAACCAGCACGATGCCTATATAGGCAAGCAGCAAGGACAGCCATTGCCGGGTGCTGATGCTGCGTTTGAACAGTACCGCGCTGGCCAGCAGCACGAAGGATGGCGTCAGAAACAGGATCAGCCGTTCCAGCCCGGCGGTGATGTACTGCAGCCCGAGGAAGTCGAGGAAGCTCGACAGGTAGTAGCCGATGATGCCAAGGAAGACGATGCGGCCACGGTCGGCCCAGGACAGCGCCGGCAACCGGCGCGACTGCCCCCAGCCGATGGCCATGAACAGCGGCACGGCGAACAGCATGCGCAGGCTGATGACCATGACCGCGTCGACGTCGTAGCGGTACATCAGCTTGGCGACGATCGCCTTGCCGGAGAAGAGGATGGCGCCGACGGCGGCCACGGCAAGGCCGGCGCGCTGCGATGCCGGCTGGGCGGGAGACACGCTGCAGGTGCTGGAGAGCTGGGATGCGGACACGGGAAAGCCGGATAGAAGGGCCGCGTGCCGCCGGGGGCAAGGCGGACCGCTGAAGACGCGAGCCATTGTATTCGAAAAGAGTCAACTGCATCCGGCGCCCATTGTCCTGCGCGCGGCCGTTGGGCGATGTCACCTTCCTTGAGGAATCCCCCATGCAACGCACCCTCTGCTGCCTGGCTCCGGTTTCGGCTGGATGATGGCGACGGCGCCGCTGGCAGGCATCCTGAAACTGCCGTAAGCTCGCCGCTCGGCGCGTGCGACACGTGCCCAATAAGAAGAACCAGGAGCATTCACTCATGACGGCAGTACCCCTTTCCCTCGTGTCCCCTCGCTTCGCCTTCCGCGGCAATCGTCCCGCGCCACGGGCCGGCCAGCATGGCGCCCGTCCGCTGATGGCCGCCGTGGCCGCTGCGGCCGCGCTCGCGGCTGGCTGGTTGCCCGGCGCCGCCAGCGCCGCGGATTTTCCCACCAAGCCGATCCGCTTTATCGTGCCCTATGCCGCCGGCGGCACCACCGACCTGGTCGCGCGCACCGTCGGCCAGAAAGTAGCCGAGAAGCTCGGCCAGCCGGTGGTGGTGGAAAACCGCCCCGGAGCGGGCGGCAATATCGGCATGGAGGCGGTCGCCAAGGCCGCGCCGGATGGCTACACCATCGGCTTCGGCGCGATCTCGACCAATGCGCTCAACCCGCATATCTACAAGCACGTGCCATTCGATCCGCGCAAGGACTTCACCGCGGTGAGCCAGCTAGGCACCTCGACCATCGTGCTGGAAGTCAGCAACAGCCTGCCGGTGAGAACCGTGTCGGAACTGGTCAGCTACGCCAAGGCCCACCCCGGCCTGACCTACGCGACTGCGGGAACCGGCACGTCGATGCACCTGGCCGGCGCGATGTTCTCGCAGATGACGCAGGCCGGCCTGACCCATGTGCCATACAAAGGCAGCAGCCCGGCCATCAACGATATGCTGGGCGGCCATGTGCAGGTGATGTTCGACAACCTGCCCGCCTCGCTGCCGCACATCCAGGGCGGCAAGCTGCGCGCGCTGGCCGTGGCCGGCAAGAGCCGCTCGCCCGCCCTGCCGAATGTGCCGACGCTGGCCGAGGCCGGCCTGGCTGGCTACGCTGTCGAGCCGTGGTTCGGCGTGTACGGACCCGCCGGCATGCCCGCGCCGGTGGTGCAGGCGCTCAATGCCGCCTTCGTCGAGGCGCTGGGTAATGCGGACGTCAAGGACAAGCTGGTCCAGGCGGGCTTCAACCCGAAGGGCTCGAGCGCGGCGGAACTGCAGTCGCTGACGCTGTCCGAGTATGAGAAATTCGGCAAGGTCGCCAAGAGCGCCAGCATCTCGGTGGATTGAGCGGCGGGCCCCGCGCGCCGCCGGCCGGGACGCTGCCGGGGGCGCGCGGCTTCGCATCCATTACAATCCGGCTGCACCGGGCCATCGCGCCCACTCCAGCCGCCTACCCGCCATGAAGCAAGATCCGCGTTTCCCCAAGCTGTACATCCTCGATCACCCGCTGATCCAGCACAAGCTCTCCCATATGCGCGACAAGGACACGTCCACGCGCACATTCCGCGAACTGCTGCGGGAGATCACGCTGCTGATGGGCTATGAAATCACGCGCAACCTGCCGCTCACCACGCGCCACATCGAGACGCCGCTGGTCGAACTGGATGCACCCGTGATCGCCGGCAAGAAGCTCACCATCGTGCCGGTGCTGCGCGCCGGCGTGGGCATGAGCGACGGCCTGGTCGAGCTGATTCCCTCGGCGCGCATCGGCCATATCGGCGTCTACCGAGATGACCAGCACCGCCCCGTGGAATACCTGGTTCGCCTGCCCGATGTGGAAGACCGCAGCTTTATCCTGTGCGATCCGATGGTCGCCACCGGCTACTCCGCCGCGCACGCGGTCGACGTGCTGAAGCGCCGCGGCGTCGCGGACGAAGCGATCACCTTCGTCGCGCTCGTGGCTGCGCCGGAAGGCGTGGAAGTGTTCCAGAAGGCGCATCCAGGCGTGAAGCTGTTCGTGGCCTCGCTGGATAGCCATCTGGACGAGCACGCCTACATCATTCCGGGCCTGGGCGACGCCGGCGACCGGCTGTTCGGGACCAAGAACTGAGCGTTCCCTTGAAAACGGCTCGAGCCGCGCTCTCTGCGCCCGGCTTGATCCGCCTCAACCCGCGCGGCGAGGGGTCTGCCTAGACTGGCGGCAACGGCACATGATCCGGTGTGCCGTGCCTGACCAGGGAGACCCAGATGGCAGCCTTGAAGATCCTGTTTACCACCGGCACCGGGCTGATGAGCCTCGGCGTCATTGGCTTCATCATCGGCATGGGGTGGTTCTTCACCCGGCTGTTCCTGCGCAAGATGCGGGAAGACGAGGCGGCGGCGCAACGCCGCTGAACCGGCCGCCGGCGCCTTCCGGCTTTCGCCTATTTCTTCTTGCCGGAACCCAGCAGGCTGCCCAGCACGCCACGGATCAGCTCGCGCCCGACTTGCGAGCCGACCGTGCGCGCCGCCGACTTGGCCATCGACTCCAGGATGGAATCGCCGCGCCCGGTCTTGCCGGTGCCCTTGGTCAGCCCGCCGAAGATCTCGCCCGCCTGGTCGAGCCAGCCGCCACCCTGCGCGGGTGCCTGCTCCGGCTGGCCTGCCGTGGGCGCTGGCGCGCCGTTGCCGGCGGTGGATGGAGATGACGCCGGCGCGGCCGCCCGGCCCTTGAGTTTCTCGTAGGCCGACTCGCGATCGATCGCCTGCTCGTAGGTGCCGGCTACCAGCGACGCAGCCAGCAACTGCTTGCGCTCGTCATCGGTGATGGGGCCGATCCGGCTACCGGGCGCCACTATCCAGGCACGTTCCGTCATGCCGGGAATGCCCTTGGCGTCGAGCAGCGACACCAGCGCCTCACCTACGCCGAGTTCCCCGATCGCCTTCTCCAGGTCCAGGCCAGGCTTGGCGCGCATGGTGGTCGCCGCCACCTTGACGGCCTTCTGGTCGCGCGGCGTAAAGGCGCGCAGCGCGTGCTGCACGCGGTTGCCAAGCTGCCCCAGCACGGTGTCGGGAATATCGACGGGATTCTGCGTGACGAAATACACACCAACGCCCTTGGAGCGGATCAGGCGCACCACCTGCTCGATCTTGTCGAGCAGGCCCTTGGGCGCGTCGTTGAACAGCAGGTGCGCCTCGTCGAAGAAGAACACCAGCTTGGGCTTGTCGAGATCGCCGGCCTCGGGCAGCTTCTCGAACAGTTCCGACAGCAGCCATAACAGGAAGGTGGCGTAGAGCTTGGGCGAATTCAGCAGCTTGTCGGCTGCCAGGATATTCACCACGCCCTGCCCGTTCTCGGTCTGGATGAAATCATCCAGGTTGAGCATGGGCTCGCCGAAGAACGCATCGGCGCCTTGCGATTCCAGCGCCATCAGGCCGCGCTGGATGGCGCCGATCGAGGCCGCCGAGATATTGCCGTATTCGGTGGTGAACTGCCCGGCGTTGTCTCCCACGTACTGCAGCATGGCGCGCAGGTCCTTGGCGTCGAGCAGCAACAGCCCGCTGGCGTCGGCGATGCGGAATACCAGGTTGAGCACGCCCTGCTGGGTGTCGTTGAGGTCCAGCATGCGCGACAGCAGCAGCGGCCCCATATGCGAGACCGTCGCCCGCACGGGATGGCCCTTCTGCCCGAAGACGTCCCACAGCGTGGTAGGGCAGGCGCCCCACACCGGCTCGGGCAGGCCCAGGTCCGCCAGGCGCGCCTTGAGCTTGTCGGAGAGCTTGCCCGGCTGGGAGATGCCGGTCAGGTCACCTTTGACGTCAGCCATGAAGACCGGCACGCCCAGCCGCGAAAAACCCTGGGCCAGGCTTTGCAGCGTCACGGTCTTGCCGGTGCCGGTGGCGCCGGTGATCAGGCCGTGCCGGTTGCCCATCTCGGGCAGCAGGGCAAGTTCGAGCTCGGCGTTCTTGGCGATGAGGATGGGTTCGGCCATGGTTTCTCTGGTTGGCAGGCAGCACAGCGGCATCGCCGCGACCGTCCCCGCCCGTGCGCCGCCCCCCGTGATCGCGGGACCGGCGGCGGCGGGGCCGCGTGATAAAATGCTGGGCTGATTATAGCCAGCCCCCAGGCCGGCTCACAGACACACAACACCATCCAGCCGTGCCGCCGATCACCCGTTGTTCGCCCGGCACGGCCGGCGCGCGCCATCAGGGCGCGCGCATCAAACGTTTTGCGCTTCGGAGAGAATCATGGCCGGTCACTCAAAATGGGCCAATATCAAACACAAGAAAGCCGCCGCTGACGCCAAGCGCGGCAAGGTCTGGACCCGCCTGATCAAGGAAATCACCGTCGCCGCGAAGCTCGGCGGCGGCGATGCCGATTCCAACCCGCGCCTGCGCCTGTCCATGGACAAGGCGATGGACGCGAACATGCCGAAGGACAACATCCAGCGCGCCATCCAGCGCGGCGTGGGTGGCCTGGAAGGCGCCAACTACGAAGAAATCCGCTACGAGGGCTACGGCCTGGCCGGCGCGGCCATCATCGTCGACTGCCTCACCGACAACCGTACCCGCACCGTGGCCGAAGTGCGCCATGCCTTCTCCAAGAACGGCGGCAACATGGGCACGGAAGGCTCGGTGGCGTTCATGTTCACCCACTGCGGCCAGTTCCTGTTCGCCCCCGGCACCGCCGAGGACAAGCTGATGGAAGTCGCGCTGGAAGCCGGCGCCGACGATGTCGTCACCAACGACGACGAATCGATCGAAGTGCTGTGCCCGCCCAACGATTTCGCCACGGTCAAGGCCGCGCTGGAAGCCGCGGGTTTCAAGGCCGAGATGGCCGACGTCACGATGAAACCGCAGAACGAAGTCAGCTTCTCCGGCGACGACGCCGTCAAGATGCAAAAGCTGCTCGACGCCCTGGAAAACCTGGACGACGTGCAGGA
>Ga0255338_1003655_pt1 | contig 17878 bp, 9 predicted proteins | sample MeOH1_35cm_T4_19_FD_203715 | JGI IMG/M metagenome (GOLD analysis project Ga0255338, IMG submission 203715) | Sandy soil microbial communities from University of British Columbia, Vancouver, Canada - MeOH1_35cm_T4_195 | ecosystem: Engineered > Artificial ecosystem > Sand microcosm > Unclassified ...
GCCGCGGACCTTCGCGGCGCCAGCCGGCGAGATCGCCGGGCAGCCGGCCGCCGCGACCGCCGACCAGCGCCTCGCCGAGGCGGCGCGTATCGCCCGGCTGGCGCTCGCCGGCGGCGTCCCGCTTCTCGTCACCGGCGAAAGCGGCAGTGGCAAGAGCACCTTCGTGCGCGATCTCCACGCCGCGGCGAGCTTGCCGCCGCGGCAGGGCCGACGCCGCCCGGATGCGCACGACCGCCACGCGGACGGCGGCGGCCGGGACGGCGGCCGGCCGCTCGTCGAGCTCGACCTCGCCGGCCGCGACACCGCCACCGTCGAGCGTCTCGTCGCGGCGGCGCTCGGCGAGGCCGGCCTCGTCGTCCTCGACGAGGTCGGCGAGCTTTCCGCCGACGCCCGCCACGCCCTGCTCAGGGTCCTGAAGCGGTGCGAGGCGGAGCCCGGCGGACGGCCGGCCCTCATCGCCACCTCGCGTCTCCCCCCCGAGGCGCTGCGGACGGCGCTGCGGCCGGACCTCTATTTTCGCCTCGCCGGCGCCGTCGTCGCGCTGCCGCCGCTGCGCCGGCGAACCGACCGAGCGGCTCTCGTCGCGGCGATGCTCGCGGAGGTCGCGGCCGGCCTCGGCCGCGCCGCGCCGGCGCTCTCGCCCGTCGCCGCCGAGGCCCTCGCCGATGCCGACTGGCCCGGCAACCTGCGCGAGCTCGCGAGCGTCCTGCGCCTCACCCTCATCGCCGCCGGCGAGGCGGCGGTGCTGGAGGCCGGCGACGTGCGCTTTGCGGCGCTGCCGGAGGACGACGGCACGCCGGAGCGGTGGCCGATGCAAGAGGCCGCCGCGAGCGGCCGGTCGGTGGCGGCCACGGCCGACCGAGGCGGCCTGGACGACGGAACGGCGCGCGGTTGGGCCGGCCCCGCGACGGGCGGCCACGGCGGTGGCCCGATCGTCGACCAGGCGGTGGAGGACCTCGAACGCCTGCTCGCCGCCAACCGCTGGTGCGTCTCGAAGGTCGCCCGGCTGCTCGCCGTCGACCGCTCGACGATCCACCGCCGCATGAACCGCTTCGGCCTGGTGCCGCCGCAGCGGCGCGACTAGCCACGCCGGCGCGCCCACCGCCGGACGGAATCGTCCGGTCGACTGGAAGTCGCTGCCCCTTCGAGCGCTCGAGCACGCTCTATGGCATCGCTCGGCCGACCCGCCCGGCACCGAAGATTCGATAGGTGTTGCGGCCGGCGTGCTTGGCCTCGTAGAGCGCCCGGTCCGCCTCCGCGAACATCGTGTTGAGGGTGCATTCGGCGAGCACGCGCGGCGCCGAGGCGCCGGCGGACGCGCCGACCTCGAGCCACGCTCCGTCGAGCCGGATCGGACGCCCGATCTCGGCAACGATCTTCTGAACGGTCGCGGCGATGTTGCGGACGCTCGACTGCCCGGCAATCAGCAGCGCGAACTCGTCGCCACCGATCCTGCCAATGACGTTCGGCCTCTTCACGAGGCGACGCAGGCGCTTGGCCGCCTCCTTGAGGCACGCGTCGCCGGCGGCGTGACCAAACGTGTCGTTGACGGCCTTGAAGCCGTCGAGGTCGACCAGGACGAGCTGCAGCAGCGCGCCCGACCGCGGCTTCGCCGCCAGCGTCCCGGCGAACACGCGCTCGAACATGCGGCGGTTGGCGAGGCCGGTCAGCGGATCGTACTCGGCGAGCTGGCGCAGGCGGTCCAGCAGCATCCGCTCCTGGGTGATGTCCTGCTTCAGCCCGAAGATGCGCACCGGCACACCGTCCTCGGCCTCGACGTCGGCGGAGAGGCGCACCCAGCGGGTTCTGCCCTTGGCGGTCCGGACCTTGATGTCGAGACAGAAGCTGGCGCACTCGGCGATGGCCTTGCGCCGCAGCTCCTGCAGCGCCCGCCGCGACTCGTCGTAGTAGAGATCGAGGATCATTTCCCGCGTCACGCGCGAGCCGCGCGGCAGCTCGAAGATGTCGTAGACGCCGTCGGTCCAGCTCAGCGCCTCGTCCTCCAGGTTGCACTCCCACACGCCAATCTTCGCCAGCGCCGACGATCTCTCATACATCTTCTTGTATCGGGCGAAGGACTCGTAGTTCTCGCTCGACTGCCGGGCCTTGGCCGCCAGCGCGTCGACCAGGCGGTCGACGTTGCGCGTCTGCCGCGATTGCTCGATGAGGGCGGCGACGACGTTGGCGAGTTCGTGCAGTTGCCGCTCATCGGCCGGCTGCAGTTGCCGCGGCTCGACATCGAAGATGCACAGGGTGGCGCCGCCGCCGCGGCGACCGACCGCCACGGGCACGCCGGCATAGAAGCGGACCGGCGGCCCGCCGGGGTGAAGCCGCCTGCCGGCGAAGCGGGCGTCGAGCGCGGTGTCTGCGACGACGAGCGATCGGCCGCCGGCGAGCGCGAGATTGCAGAGGACGCTGTCGCCGGTGACGGAGCGGCAGTCGGCGCCCGCCGGCTCGGTATGCGAGACGATCTGCCCGTCGGCGAAGGCGACACACGCGACGGGAACGGCGAAGGCCTTGCACGCCAATGCCACCAGGCACTCGAGCTCGGCCTGCCTCGAAGCCCGGACCAACTCCGATACGCTCGCCGGCGTCACTAGCGAGCCTCCTCTTGCCGCACCCGACCTCTGCCTCCGAACGTCAACGCCGCTGACGGATGCTCGGCCATCGCCCCCGTCGTTCTTAGAATGCCCTTGAACCTACGTCGGAGGGAAGCACACCCTTCGGGCCGGCTTGGCCGCCGGCGGCGCTCCGGCCAGCGGGCGCAGCGGCGGGTGTCGTCTCGAGGCTCTTGCGCCACATCGCCGCCATGGCGCAGGTATCGCCTCCACCCGCCCACCGGCGCCGGCCACGGTGCCGCAGTCTCGCAAGCCGCACGGAGCCAAGCCCATGAACACCCACGCCGCCCCGAACGTGCTGCCGCATGCCGAGCGGCTCGACCGGCTCGCCGAGGTGGCGGTGAAGGTCGGGCTCGGGCTCGCGGCGGGCCAGGAGCTCGTCATGACGGCGCCGGTCGAGGCGCTGCCGCTGGTGCGGCGGATCACCGAGCACGCCTACCGCAACGGCGCCTCGCTGGTGACGACGCTGTTCCACGACGAGGAATCGACGCTGTTGCGCTACCGCCACGCCGCCGAAGGCAGCTTCGACACCGCCTCGACGTGGCTCTACGACGGCATGGCCGCCGCCTTCCGCGGCAACGCGGCGCGGCTCGCCATCGTCGGCGACGACCCGTCCCTCCTCGCCGGCGAGGATCCTGAGAAGGTCGCCCGCGCCAGCCGCGCCCGCTCCAAGGCCTACCGGCCGGCGCTCGAGCTCATCGCCGGCTTCGACATCAACTGGACGATCACTTCCTACGCGACGCCGGCCTGGGCGAAGGCGATGTTCCCGGCCGAACCGGAGGCGATGGCCGTCGCCAAGCTGTGGGACGCGATCTTCGCCGCCTCGCGCGTCGACGGCGGCGACCCGATCGCCGCCTGGGCCGCCCACAACGCGGCGCTCGCCGCCCGTACCGGCTTCCTCAACGGGCGGAACTTCTCGGCGCTGCGCTTCACCGGTCCCGGCACGAACCTCACCGTCGGCCTCGCCGACGGCCACGCGTGGTGCGGCGGCGCCTCGGCCGCCAAGAACGGCGTCGTCTGCAACGCCAACATCCCGACCGAGGAGGTGTTCACGACGCCGCACAAGGATCGCGTCGAGGGCACGGTGACGAGCACCAAGCCGCTGTCCTACCAGGGCACGCTGATCGAGGAGATCGCCGTGCGCTTCGAGGCCGGCCGCATCGTCGAGGCGAACGCAGCGAAAGGCGCCGAAGTGCTCGCCAAGGTGCTGGAGACCGACGAGGGCGCGAGCCGGCTCGGCGAGGTGGCGCTGGTGCCGCACTCCTCGCCGATCTCGCAGAGCGGGCTTCTCTTCCTCAACACCCTCTACGACGAGAACGCCGCGAGCCACATCGCGCTGGGCCAAGCCTACTCGAAGTGCTTCGTCGGCGGCGACAAGCTCTCCGAGGCGGAGCTCTCGGCGCGCGGCGCCAACCGCAGCCTGATCCACATCGACTGGATGATCGGCTCGGGGAAGATCGACGTCGACGGCGTCCACGCCGACGGCTCGAGCGAGCCGGTGATGCGCGCCGGCGAGTGGGCGTGAGGCTGGCAGGGGAGCACGCGACCGGCGTTTCGCCCTGCGGGCCGTCGCCCGCCCGGCTGGCACCCGTCGCGGCGCTGCGCCCGGCGACTGGGCGGGAGAGCGTCGATGTCGTCGGCCGCCACGCCGACGCCGTCTATCCCGACGGCATCGGCCGCTCGAAGCCGACGGCGGCATTGATCGAGGCGCGCCTTCGCCAGCCGCGCCACCGGGCGTAACCGGAACGCAGCACGCGAGCGCGCCGCGCTCGCCGCCGCATGACCGCCGGGACGATCCTCGCCACCGGCCGTCTGCCGCCCGATCAGTCGGTCGGATCTGCCGCCGCGCGGCCCTGCGCCGCCTCGACGAGGCCGCTGAGGGCGACGACGTCGGCCGCCGCGGCCTGCGCCGCCTTCGCCTCGATCCGCCGGTAGCGGCGGACGATCTCCGTGCCGAGATCGGTGAGCCCGGCGCCGCCGCCGGCCTTGCCGCCCTGGCGCGTCGCGACGACGGCGCCGCCGAAGGTGCGGTTCAGCGCGTCGACGAGCAGCCAGGCGCGGCGATAGGACATGCCCATCTCCCGGCCGGCGGCGGTGATCGAGCCGGTCGCCGCGATGCGCTCGAGCAGCAGCACCTTGCCCGGACCGAGCGCCGCGTCCGGTCCGAGGTCGACCCGCAGCGTCAGGCCGGGATCGCGCCGCGAACTGCCCGGTGCCCGGGTGACGCCCGTCGCCGAGGGGCGCGTCTCGCCCGAAGCTCCCATCGTCGCCTCCTCCGTGCGTCGCCCGCCGCAACCTGCCCCGATTCCCCGGCGATAGGTAGCCGCCCGGCGCCCCGCCGTTAAGCATGCGAGTGGAAAGACCGGGGTGCGTCGCATATATCCTGAACAGGTCGTGAACGCCGCGGTCGAAGGGTGCTTTTCCGCAGCGCAAGGCTTCGTTAGCATTGGTCTGCGAAATGCATGCCGGCTCGATGCACCATGGCATAGGCTATCGCATCCGGCCGAAGGCTCGGTCATAGGGCTGGATTTTCAGAGGGCGTCGGCGTGGCCGCGGGCGCCCGTGCAAGGAGTGGCCGTCGATGGCTAGGGGGATCCGCGCGCCCAGACGGCGAGCGCGGGGCATGCGGCTCGACGGGGGCGCGGCGCTGACTGCGCTCGCCCTCGCGGCTGGCGTTGCCTGCTCCCCGGCGACGGCGGCGACGCCGGCGACCTCCTATCGCTGCGATCGCCTGGCGAGCGCCCAGCCGCCGCTGCTGCAGGGCCGCGACGGCTGGTTCTTCCGCCCCGCCGACCTCGCGGAGTTCTACGTCCCGTCGAAGGAGACGCTGCGGCTCCTCGGCCGCCTGTCCGGCGATCTCGCCGCCCGCGGCACGCGGCTCCTGATGATGCCTGTGCCGCCACGCGGCCTCGTCGCCAGCGACCGCCTCGACGCCGCCGCCGGCGAGGCGGCGCTGTTCGCGCCAGATGAGGCGGCGGCGGAGTATCGTGGGCTGGTGGCGGCGCTGACCGCGGCCGGCATCGCCGTCGTCAATCTCGATCCGGTGCGGCTGCGGGCCGAGGCGAAGCCGGCCTTCTTCCTCGCCCGCGATCCGCGCTGGCGGCCGGAAGGCGCCCGCCTGGCCGCGGCGATCGCCTCGCCCTCGATCGGCCGTGGCGGCGGCCTCTCGGCCTACCGCAGCCTCGCCGTCGGCACCGGCGAGGTAGCCGGCGCCATGCAGGGCGATGTCAACCGCCTGTGTGCCGGGCCGGTTCCGTCCGAACGCGTCCCGCTGTTCGCCACCACGCCGCCGCCGGGTTCCGGCGGCGACACGGCGATCGTCGTCGCCGGCGACGAGCTCGCCGGCGACACCGCCTCGAACTTCGCCGGCTTCCTCGCCGAAGCGACCGGCAGGCCCGTGACCTCCGCCCCCGCCGCCGGGGCGGGAGCGGATTCGCTCCTCGCCTATCTCGACTCCTCCGCCTTCGCCGTCGCGCCGCCGACGGCGATCCTCTGGCAGATAATGGCCGCCGACCTGCCGCGCCTCGATGTCGCCAAGCTGCGCCGGCTGATCGGCGCGGCGAACGGCCCGTGCAATCGCGACGGCCGCCTCGTCGCCGCCGGCCGGGCCACCGTCACCGGGTCGGGCGAGATCCTCCGCCCGGCGCCGGGCGACGATCGCGGTTCCTATGTCCGCCTGACATTCGACGAAGCGGCGCCGCGCCGTGTCACCATCGCCGTGGACTATGCAGACGGGGCGGTCGATTCCGTGTCCGTCGACAGCGCCGCACCGCTGCCGGCGACGACGACCGTCGCCCTCGCCCTCTCGCAGGATTTTTCCGCGCCGATCGCCGCCGTCCGCCTCGTCGGGCTTACCGGCGCCGCCGTCGGCGTCACCACCGACCTGTGCCGGGCAAGGAGCGCCTCATGAGCCGCGCCCCGACGCTCGCCGCGCTCGTCGCAACCGTACTGGTCGCGGTCACCGCCGCCCCGCCGGCGCGGGCGGAGATCGTGCCGCGCGAATTGCGCTTCGAGCCACTCGGGCTCGACGTCGCCGCCCTTTGCCGACCGTGGGTCTACGAGCCGCCGTCGCGCGACTGGCGGACGTGGACCGAGGACCAGGCGCCGGGCGTGCCGCTGCTGCAGATGATCGAGGACGCCGACCGGCTCCTCACCATCAACCCGGAGCGGCCGGTCGACACGATCACCGCGCGCCGCCTGCTCGAGTACGTCATCGCCCAGAACGGTCCCGAGGCGCCGCGCGCGCGGCGGCTCCTCGGCGAGGTGATGATCGACGACGACCTCGACCCGGACGCGGCGCTGCGCGGCATCGCCTTGCTGGAGAAGGCGCTCGCCGAGGGCCAGATCGGCGCCGCCATCACCCTCGCCGGCGTCTACGAGCGCGGCGGCCCGGTGGAGGCCGACCTCAACAAGGCGGCGGCGCTGCTCAGACGGGCGATCGCCGGCGGCAGCGGCCGGGCGGCGCTGCGCCTCGCCCGCCTCTACCGCTCCGGCGCGCTCGCCGCCGGCGAGGCGCAGGCCGCCGAGAAGGCGTGGAAGCTCGGCATGGCGATGGAGATGGGTGCCGTCGCCGTCGGCGAATGCAACGAGCTGCACAGCATCGGCGCCGCCTATCTCGACGACTTCGCCGTCTACCGCGACCCCGCGCTCGCCTTCGCCTGGCTCGACAAGAGCGTCGCCTCGAAGACCTACCAGGCGATGCCGGCGGCTGCCCTTCTGGCCCGGCGCCGGCTCACCGGCGACGAGACGGCCGTCGACGTGCCGGCCGCGGTCGGCCTCCTCGACTTCTCCTCGGCGCGCGGCAACCTGCAGGCGACCCATCAGCTCGCCGCCATGTTCGCCAAGGGCCAGGACGGTGTCGAGGTCGACCTCGGGCGCGCCGCCACGGTGCTCGACCGGGGGGTGAAGCTGCTCGACGGCTTCTCCATGGTCGAGCGCGGCCGCCTCGCCCGCGGCGACTACGGCGGCGCCCCGGACTACGCCCTGGCGATCGATCTCTTCCGGCGGGCGACGGAGCTGCCGCAGCCGCTGCCGGAGGCGTTCGTCGAGCTCGGCCGGATGTACTCGGAAGGCCTCGGCGTGCCGAGCGATCCCGGCGCCGCCCAGCGCCTCTACGACGACGCCGTCGGCCTCGGCGACGCCGGCGCCATGCTGCGCCTCGCCGAGGCGTTCTCCCGCGAGGGCGGCGACATCAACATGGCGATCCGCCTCTATCGTCAGGCGGCCACCCTCGGCCGCACCGACGCGATGGAGCGTCTCGTCGACGTCTACCGCTGCGGGCTCGGCGTGCCGGCGGATCCCGAGACCGCCGCGCAGTGGCGCGATCGCGCCGCCGACGCCGGCTCGATCCGCTTCCTGCGCGAGCGGGCGGCGGAGGCCGGTCGGCGTGGCGCCGCCGGCGCCGCGGACCGCCTGCGCGACCTCAAGCGCGCCGCCCTCGCCGGCAGCCGCCGGGCGATGGTGGCGCTGTCCTTCGCCTACGAGCGCGGCGTCGGCACGCCGCGCGACGCGGCGCGCGCCGCGCAGTGGCTGGAGAAGGCGACGGCACCCGGGCCGGACGCCGCCGACGGCCTGGTGGCGCTCGCCAGCGCCTATGTCGACGGCACCGCCGGCCCGACCGACCCGAAGAAGGCGCTCGCCTTCCTCGACCAGGCGACGACGGTGGGCGGTGCGGCGGCGCGCTACGCCCTCGGCTCGTTCCTGCTGTCGCCGCGCGCCGGGCCGCTGCGCGACCCGCAGCGCGGCATCGCCCTCGTCCGCGACGCCGCCGCCGCGGGCGTGCCGGAGGCGATCCGCCGCTATCGCACCCTCGGCGTCGAGGCGAGTGCCGGCGGCGACCTGACGGCGGCGGAGCTGATCGTCGAGGCGTCGCAGAAGAGCGACGCCGACGAGGCTGTGACCGGCGCCCGCCGCCACCGCGACGCCGCGGCGGTGCTCGCCGAGCTGCAGCAGGAGGAGGCGGCCGCCGGCTGCGACGCCAGCGCGCTTCTCGCGGTGGCCGACGCCTACGCGGCGGCGGCCGACGACGACCCGGGTATGCGGGCGCTGGCCGGCAACGCCTACGCCCGCGCCGAGCGGGCTGCCGCCGGCGAGCCGGAAGCCCTGTTCCGGGTCGGCCGCGCCATCCGCGACGGCCAGATGGCGGCGGCGACCCCCGACCACGCCGCCCGGCTGCTGCGTCAGGCGGCCGAGGCCGGCTACCCGCCGGCCATGCGCGCCCTCGCCGAGGTGCTGATCGCCGGCGATGGTGTGCCAACGGCACCGAACGAGGCGATCACCTGGTACGAACGCGCCGCCGACGCCGGCGACGGAACGGCTGCGGCCGACCTGTTCGCCCTCCTCGTCGTCATGCCGGAGGCGCCGCCAGCGCGACGCGAGGCGGCCTGGAAGCGCCTGGAGCGTGCCGCCGAGGCCGGCTCGCCGCCGGCCATGCGGGAGGTCGGCGTCCGCCAGCAGATCGGCGCCGGCGTCGTCGCCGATCCGGCGAAGGGCTTCTCCTGGCTCGAGCGCGCCGCCGCCGCCGGCGACATCCAGGCGATGCGCGAGATCGCCCGCAGCTACGCCGCCGGCTACGGCGTTGCCCAGTCGAACGAGAAGAGCGTCGCCTGGCTCGAGCGCGCCGCCGCGGCCGGCGAGCCGCGGGCGATGTACGAGCTCGCCCTCGCCTACCAGGCCGGGCTCAACGGTGCCGCGGACACCGAGCGCGCCAAGGCGCTGATCGATGCCGCCGCCCGCGCGGGGTACGCGCCATGATCCGTCGAGCCGCCCGCCTCGCCGCCGCGCTCCTCGGCGCTTGCCTCGCGACCGCTGCGGCCATCGCGCCGTCAGCCGCCGACGACACGCCGGTCGGGCTGTCGGCCGCCGACTACATCGCCCGCGCCGACGTCCTGCAGAAGCGCGGCGACACCGCCGGGGCCATCGCCTCGCTGGAGCGGGCAGCGCAGGTCGGCGGCAGCACGCCGATCGGCGGCCGGGCGCTGTATCTCCTCGGTGTCGCCGATATCGAGGGCCGCGCTCCCGGCGCCAACGCGGCGCGCGGCTACCAGCGGCTCGAGCAGGCGGCGGCCCGCGGCAGCAGCGCCGCTGCCCGACGCCTGTTCGAGGCGCAGTCTACCCGCCGCTACGCGCCGAGCGACCCGGCCGGCGCCGCTCGCACCTACGAGCGCCTGGCGAAGTCCGGCTCGACCTCCGCCGCCCTCGCCCTCGGCGACCTCCATGCCTCCGGCGCGCTCGGCACCGCCGACCTCGCGGCGGCCGAGCAGTGGTACGGCCGCGCCGCCGCGCTGACCAACAACGGTAAGCGCCGGCTCGCGCTGGTGCGCGCCGCGCAGGGCGACGAAGCCGGGGCGATCGCCGCCCTCGAGGGGCTGACGACGCGCTCGCTGTCCAGCGTGTACCGCGACATCGCCAACGACCTGTCGCGCGGTACGGGCGTGCCGCGCAACGCCGCGATGGCGGCGCGCTTCGCCGCCCGCGCCGACGCGCTCGAGCCGCCGAAGCACAAGACGCCGGGGCCGAAGAAGATCCCCGGCCCGGCCGACATTCCGCTCGCCGCACTGACCGCGACGCAGGTCGAGGCGCTGCGCGCCGCCGCGCGCAACGGCGACGCCGCCGCGGCGGCGCGCCTCGCCGACGCGATCGAGGCGGGCATCGCCACCGGCGCGCCGATCGAGATCGTTTCGCTGCGCGCGACGGCGCTCGCCAAGGGGCGGACGGACGTCAGCGACGGGCTGGTGCGGGCGCTCGGCACGGCGCCGTTCGAGGCGCGGGAGGCGAGCCTCGCCGTCGAGACGCTGCTGCGGGCGGCGAACGGCGGCAGCGCCGACGCGATGGCGGCTCTCGGCCGGCTCTACGCCGCCGGCGGCCCGGTCGCCGCCGACCTCGCCAACTCGACTCGGTGGTACGAGCGGGCCGCCGAGAAAGGCAACACCGAGGCGCAGTTCCGCACCGGCCTCGCCTATGTCGGCGGCCTCGGCGTCGTCGCCGACGACGCCGAGGCGCGACGCTGGCTCGGCCAGGCGGCCGGCGGCGGCCACCCGCTCGCCCGCGTCACGCTGGCGCAGCTCACCAATCCGCCGGCCGCCGCGCCGGTCGCAGGGACGACGGGGACGCCATGAAGGATCCGGACAGCGACTTCGGCCGCCCGATGCCGCCGGCCGCGCACCAGGACGGGGCGGTTGCGACGCTCGATCGCGGCGCGACGGACCGAACGCGGGCCGCTTCCGGCGAAGCCGGACAGCGGACCGACGTCGGCGTGGCATCAAGCGGGGCGCGGGGCCGAGCGATGAGGATCAGCGTTTTTGGCATCGGCTACGTCGGCGCCGTCACCGCGGCCTGCCTGTGCCGGGACGGCCACAGCGTCGTCGCCGTCGACCCCAACGACGTCAAGGTGAACGAGGTCAACGACGGGCTGGCGCCGATCGGCGAGCCTGGCCTCGGCGACCTCGTCGCCACCGCCGTCGCCAGCGGGCGCCTGTCGGCCACCCGCGATGCCGCCGCGGCGGTCGCCGCCACCGATCTGTCGATCGTCTGCGTCGGCACCCCGTCGAATCCGAACGGCTCGCTCGATACCCGCTACGTCGCCCGCGTCGCCGAAGAGATCGGCGCCGCCGTCGCCGGCAAGCCGGGCCACATCGTCGTCATCCGCTCGACGATGCTGCCCGGGACGATGCGCGATCTCGTCATCCCGACGCTCGAGCGCACCTCCGGCGGCATCGCCGGCAAGGACTTCGGCGTCGCCTACTACCCGGAGTTCCTGCGCGAGAGCACGGCAATCCTCGACTACGACGATCCGGGCACGATCGTCTTCGGCGCCATCGACGAGCGCACCGTCACCGCGCTGTCCGGCCTCGTCGCCCACCTCGGCGTCAAGCCGATCGTCGTCGACATCGACACCGCCGAAATGATCAAGTACGTCAACAACGCTTGGCACGCGGCGAAGATCTCGTTCGCCAACGAGATCGGCAACATCTGCAAGGGCGTCGGCGTCGACGGGCACACCGTCATGAACGTGCTGTGCCAGGATACCCGGCTCAACATCTCGCGCGCCTACCTGACGCCCGGCTTCGCCTTCGGCGGCTCCTGCCTGCCGAAGGACCTCAGGGCGCTGCGCTACAAGGCGCGGACCATCGACGTCGCCACGCCGATGCTGAACTCGGCGCTGTTCGCCAACGAGATCCAGCTCGAGCGCGCCTTCCAGATGGTGGCGGCGACCGGGGCGCGCCGCGTCGGCTTCCTCGGCCTCAGCTTCAAGGCGAATACCGACGACCTTCGCGAAAGTCCGCTGGTCGAACTCGCGGAAAAATTGCTCGGAAAAGGCTATAGCCTCAAGATCTACGACCCCAGTGTAAGCTATAGCGAGCTGACAGGAGCGAACCTGCAGTATGTGATGTCGCACGTCCCGCACCTGAGCCGCCTCCTCGTCGATACGATCGAGGAGATGTGCGTCGATGCGGAGGCTGTCGTCATCGGCAAGAAGGATCCCGGCATCGCCCGCCTCGTCAAGAGACTGCGCGGCGCGACGCCGATCATCGACCTCGTGCGCATCGACGCGGAGCAAAGAAGCAATGGCGCCTACACCGGCATCTGCTGGTAACGGCAACTGGACCGAGGCCTGGTGGGCGCACGTTCTCTACGTGCTGTCCGTCGCCTCGGCGGCGGTGTTCGTGCACCCGGAGGTGGTGCACGGGCTCGCCGCCAGCGTCGTCGCCGTCGTCGGCATCATCGCGCTGTGGCGCTATTCGTGGGCGATGCTGCACTTCGTGCGCTCGCTCATCTATCGCCGCTTCGTCTACCCGCGTATGGCGACGCGCGCCCGCGCCCTCGCCGTGGGCGACCCGCCGCACGCCTATCTCCTGGTGACGAGCTTCCGCATCCCGACGGAGACCACGGCGCGGGTCTACACCGCGGCCTTCCGCGCCGCCGTCGCGGCCCCCGGCGGCGCGACCGTCGTCGCCTCGCTCGTCGAGATGTCCGACGAGCGGCTCGTCAAGCACCTGTTCGCGACCATCGCCGGCGACGCGCCGAACGTGCGCCTCGTGCTGGTGCGCATCGCCGGCACCGGCAAGCGCGACGCCCTCGCCTATGGCCTGCGGGCCATCAACCGCTTCGAGCCCGGCCCGACCGACTATGTCGCGGTGATCGACGGCGACAGCATCGTGCCGGAGGACCTCGTCGCCCGGACGGCGCCGTTCTTCCGGCTCGGCGAGCAGGTCGGCGCGCTGACGACGGACGAGTACTCCGAGGTCGAGGGCTCCTTCGTCTTCCAGCTGTGGTTCCCGCTGCGCTTCGCCCAGCGCCACATCTTGATGTCCTCGATGGGGTTGTCGCGCCGGGTCTTGACGCTGACCGGCCGGATGTCCGCCTTCCGCGCCGACATCGCCTGCAACCCCGACTTCATCGCCATGATCGAGGCCGACTACATCGATCATTGGCGGCTCGGCCGCTTCAAATTCCTCACCGGCGACGACAAGTCCTCGTGGTTCTGGCTGCTGCGCGAGGGCTACGAGATGCTCTACGTGCCGGACGTCCGGGTGCAGACCGTCGAGACGCCGCCGTCGAAGCGCTTCTTCACCGCCGCGGCGATGCTGATGGTGCGCTGGTTCGGCAACATGCTGCGCAACAACTCGCGCGCCCTCGCCCTCGGGCCGCGCCGCATGGGGCTGTTCGTCTGGTGGACCATCCTCGACCAGCGGCTGTCGATGTGGACGTCGCTGACCGGGCCGGCCTTCGCCATCCTCGGCGCGCTGTTCTACACGCCGCAGTTCCTGGTGCTCTACATCGTCTGGCTCGCCGCCTCGCGCTACGCCATGACGCTGCTGCTGCTGTCGGCGCGGCCGCGCATCTCGATCGCCTATCCGTTCCTGATGGTGTTCAATCAGATCTTCGGCGCGGCGGTGAAGACCTACATCTTCTTCCACCTCGACCGGCAGCGGTGGACGCGGCAGCGCACCACCCTCGGCGCCAGTGCCCAAGGCCTCGGCACGATCATGCGCGCCTGGTCGTCCGTCTACATGCACGTCCTCGCCTTCGCCGCCTTCTTCGTCGCAATCGCCACGCTGATGGGGATCGTTCCATGGCCGTCGCGATGGATCTAAACTACAGCCGTTCTCGACGCCGCGGATGCCCGGACCGCCCGAGACCGGATCATGCAACGTCCGGTCGGATGCCGTGCCGTCGGCGAGGCCTCTGGGGCCGCGGGGGGAGATGACCATGGAAAAGGCGATCGTCCACGAGGCGGAGGTCCAGCGCCAGCACGCGCGCTACCGTCTGCCGGTGCAGGTGCAGTTCGGCGACCAGACGTGGGACGTCCTCGACTGGTCGGTCGGCGGCTTCGCCATCGCGCTGCCGTCGATCGAGGTCGGGCTGCAGCGGATCATCTCGTTCCGGATGATCTTCCCGCTGGAGGACTACGACATCGTCATGCCGGTGCAGGCGGAGGTGCGCTACATCGACCGCGAGCGCGCCCGCATCGGCCTCCGGTTCGTCAACACCACGCCGCGCCAGGTGTCGGTGCTGCGCTACATCATCGACGCCTTCCTGTCCGGCGAGCTCGTCTCGCTCGGCGACGTCATGGACGTGACGGCGCGCAGCCACGAGGCGCCGTCGCGCGCGATCCCGCAGCGGGAGATGCCGACGACGCTTCTCGGCCGCGCCGTGGCCGCCGTCCGCTCCGGCGCCGGCTACGTCCTCGTCGGCGGCACGACGCTGCTGCTCGCCGCCTTCGTGTTCAACGCCGTCTACGAGCGGCTGTTCGTCAGCCGGCCGATCACCTCGACGATCTCGGTCGACACGATCACCATCGCCGCGCCCGTGACGGGTCAGGTCGAGGTGGTGGCGTCCGGCGCGGACCTGGTGCCGGGCCAGCCTGCGGTGGCGGTGCGCGACTGGAACCAGAAGCAGTTCTTCGTCGAGGCGAAGTGCGGCTGCCCGATCGTCGAGCGGGTGGCGGAGGTCGGATCGACCATCCAGGAAGGCGCCATCGTGCTGCGCGCCGCGGTCGTCGGCTCGAAGCCCTACGTCCGCGTCGTCGTCGACGACGAGACGCTGATCCGCCTGCGCTCGGGCGCCACGGCGCGCATCGAGTACTCCGACGGCACGACGACCGCGGTCAATCTCGGCGAGCACCCGCCGACGGCGCTCGGCGTAGCGCCGATCCCCGGCTCGGCGGCGACCGCCGCGGTCGTCGCGATCGACGCCGGCCGCGACCTGCCGCTCGACCTCTACGGCGTGCCCGTCCGGGTGCGCTTCGACAGCTTCGGCACGACCCTCCTCGGCCGCATCTTCGGCTGACGACGACACGGGGCAGCACGGTGGATCGGATCGGACGGCCAGGGACAACGGCGCCACGACGGGCGGGGCTGCGCGTCGGTGCGCTGTCCGTCGGGCTGCTGGTCGGGGCGCCGCTGCTGGCGCTCGCCGCCGCGCCCGTCGCCGCCGCCACGGTCCGCGCCGCACAATCGCCCGTCGCCAGCCAACCGCCGGGCAGCCCGCCGCTCGCCGACGGCGAGCGGCCGGGCGGCGACGCCGCGGCGGTCGCCGCCACCGCCCGCGACGCCTTCGTCGCGGCGATGAGCGGACCGGGCGGCGCGGCGCGGGCGGACCAGCTCGAGACGCTCCTCGCCGAGTTGCGGCGCCTCGCCGCGCAGGCGGAGGCGCCGGTGGCCCATCCGGGCACGCAGACGGCCGGCGCGGCCCTCGCGCTGCTGCGCCGCGAGGGCATCACCGCCGACATCGTCGGCCTCGCCTTCCTCGACGGGCGCCTGCCGGACTTCGACGGCACGCCGGCGGCCGAGGAGCAGGCCATCGCCATCATCCTCGGCCTCGCCAGCCCGGCGCATCGCGCCGCCGCATGGCGGGCGCTCGCCGAGGCCCATGCCCGCCGCGGCAACGACGCACGGGCAGCGGTGCTGATCGGCCGCGCCCTCGAGGACGGCCTCAGGATCGAGGATCTCGACGGGCGCGCCGCCGCGCTCGAGGCGGTGTTCGAGGACGCGGCGCGACGCGGCGATCCCGGCGGCATCCGCTACGCCTGGCCGGCGCTCGCCGCGGTCGCCGACGCGCCGTTCCGCGCTCGCGCCGTCGTCGCGCTGACCGCCGCCGTTCGCGAGGCGGCGCTGCGCGGCGCCCCGGCGACGGTCGAGGCGGCCGAGGCGCAGTTGGCGACGGGTGACCGCGCCGGGGCGCTCGCCATCGCCGTCGCGGCGATCGGCTCGGAGGGCGGGGACGACGCGGCGACGCGGCGTCAGCGACTGATCGACGACTTCCTCGCCGCCGGCGCCGCCGACGAGGCGGTGCTGCTCGCCGCCTCGGCGCGCGACCGCTCCGACCAGGACCCGCTGCTCGCCGAGATCGCGGCGCGGCTCGCGGCGGGCGGCGGCGCCCTCAGGGCGCTGCCGATCGCCCGCCTCGTCATCGACGGCGGCGCGCGCGCCCGCGCGCTCCTCGCCGTGGCCGACCGGCTGCGCGACGGCGGCTACACCACCGCCGCGACGACGCTGCTTGAGGAAGCGGTCGGCGACGCCCGCGGCCTCGCCGACGCCGAGCGCCGCAACGCCGCGCTGGTGACGGTCGGCCGCCGCCTCGCCGGGCTCGATCCGGGGGCGGCCACGGCCCTCGCCGAGACGCTCGGCCGCGGTGCCGACCGCGACCGCATCCTCGCCATGGTCGCCAAGGGCTACGGCGACGCCGGCCGCACCGACGAGGCGCTGTCGCTCGCCCGGTCGCTCGCCGATCCGACCGACCGCGGCCCCGGCCTCGCCGCCGCGGCGCGGCAGCTGGCGCGCGCCGGCAATCGCGACGCCGCCGCCGCGCTGATCGCCGAGATCAGCGTTCCGGCCGACCGGGACCGCGCCCTCGTCGCCCTCGCCGACGCCGAGGCGGACGCCGGCGAGGACGGCCGGGCACTCGCCCGCGCCGAGGAGGTGAGCGATCCCGCACGCGCCGCCGCGGCGCTGATGGATGTCGCCGTCGCCGCGGCGCAGCGCCACCGCGACCCGATCGTCGGCATGGCGCTGGAGCGGGTGCGCGGCCTCGCCGCCGTTCACGAGAAGGACGAAGCCTATCCGGCGGTCGTCCGCGCCTGGGCCGTCGGCCTCGCCGCGATGGGCGAGACCGCGGAGGCGAAGGCCGTGGCGGCGCGGCTCACCGACGCCGCCGTCGGCGACGACGTCGCGGCGGCGACCGCCGGGCGGCTTGTCGCCGAGAAGCATCTCGACGAGGCCCGCGCCGCGGCGGCGGCGATCGCCGCCATCGGGCGGCGCGAGGCGGTGCTCGCCGACATCGCCGTGGCGGGCGCCGGGGCCGACCTCGCCGGATCGCTCGCCGCCGTGCGGGCCCTGTCGATCGATCAGGTGCGGGTCAAGGCGTTCCGGGCGATCGCCGAGGCGCAGGCGACCGCCCTCGACCGGCTGAAGACGATCGGCGCGACGCGGCGGCCCGCCAACGCCGCGCCGCCGCCGGTGCGGCCGCACCAGAGCGTCTACGACGACCGCCGGCTGACCGTCGGCCCGACGCCGCTGCGGATGGCCGCGGGCATCGCCAGCCTGCCGCTGCCCGACCTGTCGGTCTCCGTTGCCGACCTCCGGGCACGGATGCCGGCGCCGACCCGCGCCGGCGACGCCGACGTCACGCCGATCCGCTACAACCAGTTCAACGACAAGTTCCTGCAGGAGGCGGCGCGCACCGTCGGCCAGCCGATCCTCGTCGGGCTGCAGCGCGACCTGAACCCCTACTACATCAACCTCGACCGCGGCGTGTTCAGTCTCGGCGAGGTCTATCGCAAGCTCGTCGCCGAGGGGCAGAGCCGGGCGATCGAGCGCATCGAGAACGGCTACCTGATCCGCCTGCCGATCCTCGTCGGGCCTGAGGCGACGCTGGTGCTGACGGGCGAGGAGGCGGCGGAGATCCGGCTCGGCTCCGATACCGGCGCCTTCCTAGTCGCGGCCGGCATGCTCTACATCCTCGACACCCGCGTCGTCACGTGGAGCGAGCGATCGGGTGCCGCGGACCTGCGTGACAAGGCGGTCGACAAGGTGTTCCGGCCGTTCCTCACCGCCTGGAGCGACGCCGAGATGCTGATCGGCGGCTCGACCGTCGTCGGCGTCGGCTATCCCGCGGGCAAGGCCTACGGCATCTCCTTCACCGCCGGCCCGATCGACCTGGTGCGGGTGCGCGCCGCGCCGAAGCCGCCGCGCGGGGCGATCGTCGACAACACCATCGTCAACGCCCACTACGGCTTCTATTCCTACGAGGCCGAGGGC
>Ga0255338_1003656_pt1 | contig 17872 bp, 18 predicted proteins | sample MeOH1_35cm_T4_19_FD_203715 | JGI IMG/M metagenome (GOLD analysis project Ga0255338, IMG submission 203715) | Sandy soil microbial communities from University of British Columbia, Vancouver, Canada - MeOH1_35cm_T4_195 | ecosystem: Engineered > Artificial ecosystem > Sand microcosm > Unclassified ...
TCGAGATGAACACGCGCGTGCAGGTGGAGCACCCGGTCACCGAGATGATCACGGGCATCGACATCGTGCAGGAGCAGATCCGCATCGCCTATGGCGAGAAGCTGCGCTGGCGCCAGAAGGACATCCAGCTGCAGGGCCACGCCATCGAATGCCGGATCAACGCCGAGGATCCGTTCAAGTTCACGCCGTCGCCGGGGCGCATCACCGCCTGGCATATGCCCGGCGGCCCCGGCGTGCGGGTAGACTCGCATGCGTATGATGGCTACTTCGTGCCGCCCAACTACGATTCGATGATCGGCAAGATCATCACGTACGGCGCCACGCGTGACCAGGCCATCGCCCGCATGCGCATCGCGCTGTCGGAGATTGTGGTGGACGGTATCCTGACCAACGTGCCGCTGCACCGCGACCTGATGCTGGACGCCAACTTTGTGGAAGGCGGCACCAGCATCCACTATCTTGAACATCGCCTGGCCCAGAAGGCCGTGGCCAAGGGCGAGAAGGCCTGAGGCGCCGCCTCGGCCCGCATTGCCCTCGCAGCAAGGAACCAAGGAGTCCCGTGGCTTTCCAGGAATGTGTGATCGACATTGCGCAGGAGCAGGCTGAAGCCTGGTCCGACGCCTTGTTCGACCTCGGCGCGCTGTCGGTCTCGGTGGAAGACGCCGATGCCGATACGCCCGATGAGCAGCCGCTGTTCGGAGAGCCCGGGCTCGAGCCCACGCGGCTGGCCTGGATGCGCTCGCGCGTGGTGGCGCTCTTCGACGAGGAGACCGACCCCGCGCTGGTGGTGGCCGCGGCCGCCAATGCGCTGAACGTGGACCAGGTGCCGGCCTATGTGCTGCGCACCGTGGAAGACCAGGACTGGGTGCGCCTGACGCAGTCGCAGTTCGAGCCGATCCGCATTGGCGAGCGCATCTGGGTGGTGCCGTCGTGGCACGAGGCCCCGGACCCCGACGCCGTGGTGCTGGAGCTGGACCCCGGACTGGCCTTCGGCACGGGCAGCCATCCCACCACGCGGCTGTGCATGCAGTGGCTGGAACAGAACCTGCGCCCCGGCGAGACCGTGCTGGACTACGGTTGCGGGTCGGGCATCCTGGCCATCGTCGCCAGGAAGCTGGGCGCGGGCGACACGCTCGGCATCGACATCGATCCGAATGCCGTGGAAGCCTCGCGCTATAACGCCGAGCGCAACCGCGTGGCGGCCACCTTCGCGCTGCCAGACTCGGCGTCCGAGGCCACCTACGACCTCGTGGTGGCGAATATCCTGTCCAATCCGCTCAAGCTGATGGCGGCCATGCTCAGTGCGCGCGTGCGCCCGGGCGGGCGGCTGATCCTCTCGGGCGTGCTGGAGCGGCAGGCGGATGAAGTCGCCGCCGCCTATGCGCCGTGGATTGCCATGTCGGTCTGGCGCAGCGAGGAAGGCTGGGTCTGCCTGCACGGCACCCGCGCCGCCGACGCGCCCGCCAACCGTTCCTGATCCGACACCATGGCTGCCGCCAAGCTTGTCACGCGTTGCCCGGCCTGCCGCACCGCGTTCCGGCTTGTGGCGGACCAGTTGCGCCTGCGCCAGGGCCTGGTCCGCTGTGGCCAGTGCGATACCGTATTCGACGCGCGCGAACATCTGATCGAAGTGCCCGTGCCGGCCGCGGCACCCGTGAGCGTGGCCGCCGCGCTGGCGCACGCGGAGCAGACCCAGGCGACGGCGCGCGCACGTGAGCACGAGACCCCGTTCGATCCGGGCTTCGACCCCGGCTACGACGTGCCGGCACTCGATTCGCCGACGATGATGATGTCCGAGGCGGAGCAGGCGGCAGCCGAGGAGGCACCTGCCGAGGAGGCGCCTGTCGAGGCAGCACCTGCCGAGGAAGCGCCCGCCGGGGAGCCTCCGGTCGAGGAAGCCCGCCCGCCGTCGGCGCCCTGGCCCACGCTCGATCACGCGGCATTCGGCGACTCGGTGCCGGGGCATTCGTCGCTGGACCCGGCCGCCGCGTTCGCGCCGCCATCGGCCAGCGCCGCACCGCCATCGGGCGTGTACAGCGCCAAGGCCACCTGGCCACCGGTCAAGCCGGCCGGCAGCCCGGCCGCGGCGCCGGCGCCCGTGGCACCGCCCGCCCCGCCCCCCGCAGACGCGCTTCCCACGCCGAATCCGTTCCCCGCCACCGAGCCGGTGCGCAGCGCGAGCGAGTACCTGCGTGCCGCAGATCCTGCCGTGGCGCCGCCCGACGCATTCGCGCGCGATGCCGATCCCTACCTGGCGCCGCCCGCCGGAGCGACCGAGGCGCCGCGCGACGGCACGCCCGACGCCATCGCCCGCGAGTCCACCACACGCCACTGGATTCGCCGCGAGCCCACCGCCGGCCCGGTCTTCGCCCCCGATTTCCTGCGCCACACGCGTGACCGCGAGCGGCCGCGCGCGCCGCGCGCCAAGCTGGCCGCGCCCGTCAACAAGCGATTCTGGGCCCGCGCCGCAGTGGTGGTGCTGGCCATCGGCGCGCTGTTGCAGGGTACCTACCTGGCGCGCAGCCAACTGGCCGGCCGCGTGCCGGTACTGCGTCCGCTGCTCGAGGCCGCCTGCGCCCCGCTGGGCTGCGACGTGCCGCCCTGGCGCGACCTGGAAGCGCTGCGCATCGACAGCTCCCAGTTGCAGAAGCAGGACGAAGCCAGCGACGTCTACCAACTGGCCGTGACCATGCGCAACCAGGGCCGCGCCACCACGGCGCTGCCCGCGATCGAACTGGTGATGACGGACCTGCAGGACCAGTTGCTGCTGCGCCGGGTGCTGCAGCCGGCCGAGTACCTGGAGCCGGCACAGCGCGGTTTCGCCACGATGGGCCTGCGCGCGGGCAGCGAGTTGCCGGTTCGGGTACGATTCCGGACACAGCAGACTGCGGCCAACTACCGCGTGCTGATTTTCTACCCCTGAGCCCCCAGGCGCCCCCCGCCCTGCCGGCCCGATCCTTACCGCGCCGGCGCGGCCGAATTTCCCTTCCCAGTACAGGAGTGATCATGAGCAATGTGACCCTCGGCGGCAACGCCATCGAAGTTGGCGGCAAGTTTCCCCAGGCTGGCGACAAGGCCCCCGATTTTTCCCTCGTCGGCAAGGACCTGAAGGACGTGACGCTGGCCGATTTCGCCGGCAAGCGCAAGGTGCTGAACATCGTGCCGAGCCTGGACACCCCGGTTTGCCAGGCGTCCGCGCGCAAGTTCAATGAAGCCGCCGGCACCCTGGCCAACACCGTGGTGCTGACCATCTCGGCCGACCTGCCGTTCGCGATGGGCCGCTTCTGCACGGCCGAGGGCCTGGCCAACGTGGTGCCGCTCTCGACCATGCGCGGCGCCGGGTTCAAGAACGCCTACGGCGTGGACATCAAGACCGGCCCGCTGGCCGGCGTGGCCGCGCGCGCCGTGGTGGTGCTGGACGAGACCGACACGGTCAGGTACAGCGAACTCGTGCCCGAGATCAAGCAGGAGCCGAACTACGACGCCGCCCTGGCGGCGCTGAAGTAAGCTCCCGAAGGCATTCGGCAAGACCCGAATCTGACAAGTACTACCGCCGCCCGTCCCGCACGGGCGGCATTTTTTCAACCGTAACGATTGCGAGAAAGAATGGCCAGCCTGATCTGTGGCTCCGTTGCCTACGACACCATCATGACGTTCGACGGGCGCTTCCGCGAACACATCCTGCCGGACCAGATCCACATGCTGAACGTCTCGTTCCTGGTGCCAGGCATGCGGCGCGAGTTCGGCGGCTGCGCCGGCAACATCGCCTTCACGCTCAAGATGCTGGGCGGCGATCCCGTCGTCATGGCCACCGTGGGCGAGGATGCGGGTCCGTACCTGCACTATCTGCGCGACCTCGGGATCGGCACGGATCACATCCGCACGCTCGAGAACACGTTCACCGCCCAGGCGATGATCACCACCGACCTGGACAACAACCAGATCACGGCTTTCCACCCGGGCGCGATGGGCCAGTCGCAGCTGAACAGCGTGCAGGACGCGCTGGCCGCCGGCAGGCAGCCGGCGCTGGGCATCGTGGCGCCGGACAGCCGCGAGGGCATGCTGCACCACGCGCAGCAGTTCGCCGCGACGGGTATTCCGTTCATCTTTGATCTTGGTCAGGCAATGCCGCTGTTCAACGGCGAGGACCTGCGCCAGTTCATTGAACTCGCCAGCTACGTGACGGTCAATGACTACGAAGCGCAGGTCCTGCTGTCTCGCACGGCCTGGACCAGCGCCGAGGTGGCCGCCAAAGTTCGCGCGTTTATCGTGACGCACGGCGAGCGCGGCGCCAGCATCTTTGCCGATGGCCAGCAGTACGCCATTCCGGCCGTGCCCGCCGAACGGGTCGTCGACCCCACCGGCTGTGGCGACGCCTTCCGCGGCGGCCTGCTGTACGGCATCGAAAACGGGTTGGACTGGGAAACGACCGGTCGCCTTGCCTCGCTGATGGGCGCGATCAAGATCGCGCAGCAAGGGCCGCAGAACCACTGGCTCTCGCGTGAGGAAATCGGCAACCGCTTCCAGTCCGCATTCGGGTACCGCTACGCGTAATATCGTGCTGGCCCGGCGCCAGGCTGCCAGCAGCGGCGCCGGGTCTGCATCTGCGTAGGCAGGTTTTTAGGGAAGGAAGCCAAATGAATAACATCCTGCGGGTTGGCGGCGTGGCCGTCGTGGTGGCGGCGAGCCTGATGTCGGGCTGCGCCAGCTGGTCGAACTCGAACAGCGTCTATACCTCGGGCCAGGCCCAGCGCGAGCAGACCGTGCGCTTCGGCGTGGTGGAAGGCGTGCGCGAGGTGCAGATCCAGGGCGGCGCGACCGGCGCCGGCACGCTTGCCGGCGGCGCCATCGGCGGCATCGCGGCGGGCAGCACCATCGGTGGCGGCAACGGCGCGATCGCCGCTGGCGTGATCGGCGCGGTGCTCGGCGGCCTGGCCGGCAGCGCGGCCGAGAACAAGATCCAGCAACGCCGTGGCCTGGAAATCACCGTGCGCCTGGACAACGGCGAGATGCGCGCCATCACGCAGGAAGGCGATGAGGCGTTCCGTCCCGGCGAACGCGTGCGGCTGCTGTCCTCGGGCGGTACGACGCGCGTGACCCACTGATCGCTGCGGGTCCGCGGCGGGCGTTGCCCGCCTGCACGGAACACAACGCCGCGTGCCATCTGGCCGCGGCGTTTTTCATTGGCGTCCCGGCACCATACGGGCCGATGCGCGGGCGATAAAAAACCCGCCGGGCGAATGCCATCGGCGGGTCGGCAAGACAGCTGTCTTGCGGACCGGATACGGCGTATCCGGTCAGTACGGCACGCGATGCGTGCCCTGGCGTTTCCGGGTAGTAATCGTTCGCACGAGGCGAAGCGATTACGGACGGGTACCCGTCGGGAACGGCCAGGCCGCAGCCGGATTCAGCGCGGTCTTGGCAGCGGCAGCAGGTGCAACGGCAGGCGCAGCAGCAGGCTTGGCGGCAGGGGCAGCCTTCTTGGCAGCCTTCTTCGCGGGGGCCTTCTTGGCAGCAGCCTTCTTCGCGGCCGGCTTCTTGGCAGCAGTCTTCTTGACGGCAGCCTTCTTGGCCGGTGCGGCCTTCTTGGCTGCAACCTTCTTCACTGCGGCCTTCTTGGCCGGCGCCTTCTTGGCGGCAACCTTCTTCACCGCGGCCTTCTTGGCCGGTGCTGCCTTCTTGGCGGCTACCTTCTTGGTGGCGACCTTCTTGGCGGCTACCTTCTTGGTCGCGACCTTCTTGGCTGCAACCTTCTTCACAGCGGCCTTCTTCGCCGGTGCCTTCTTGGCGGCTACCTTCTTGGCAGCAACCTTCTTGGTTGCGACCTTCTTGGCAGCAGCCTTCTTGGCGGCCGGCGCGGCCTTCTTGGCGGCGACCTTCTTCACGACGGCCTTCTTGGCGGCCGGCTTGGCGGCTTTCTTAGCCGCCGGCTTTTTCTTTGCAGCAGTTGCCATGGATAACTCCTTCACTAGCGTGAAATATCGAATGACCTAAGTTGGCGACCCGACCGACCCGAAGTGCGATACCGCATGACTCCAGTCGAGCGAGCGATTCATCGGCGCACGGCACAGCTTCGGCCGCACGCTAATGAATTCGGTGGCAGGGATGCCGCGGCACGCGGCGTTCAAGCGGCAGCGCAACACCTCATCGCAGGCGGCAAAGCCAGCCTGCAGGCGGGTGTCCGGGGCATGCCGCGCCCTGGAATATTCGATTGGCCCGCGCCGTCCGTCACGTCGGCGCACGGCCAGGAAAGAGGAGATATCGGTCAGCAGGCCTGCGGTGCGGGCATGGCCTCGCGCACGGCAGACGGTAATCATTCGGGGGTAGCTCGCCCATCCCGTCACTGGGCTACAGGAGACTGCACGCGTTTTGAGAAGCCGGTTCGGCTTGGTCTGCGTCAAAGTTCTGGTGCTCCTCGGCTACCCGCATTCACTGCATCGGATCATCGCGATCATCGTTTCTTCTTGCTGGCGACACGTCGATGCAATGAAGTGAGACTCTTGTCAAGGCGAATCATAATTCGTTTGTTCGATGATGTTAAGAAAAAAGTGCAAAAAAACTTGCGTGCGCGAACGAGTCGATCTACTTGGCTCGCGCATCGCGATGACGACATCATCGACACGCTTGTTGATCTCGACTTTCACACGCTGCCTGAAGTTCCATCGCAACGTCTCCATGTGAGGAATCGATGCATCCGCGCAGCGCGCCGCGCACGCTCGCGCGACACCTTGCTTCGCGCTCGCATGCACTGCCGACACACGCCGCGAGCGTCGTCACCGGCGCGGCACGCGCCCGCGCGCCGATCGCCCGGAAAGCCGCATGTGCGCTGGCTTTCGCGCCCGCCCCGCCTGCCACGCACGGCGCACCGGCGCAGCCGCCGGATGCCGCGCGCGAACACGGCATGCCCCGCGCGCAGCGGCGCGCGGCGTTGCGCACGCCGGGACCTGGCGCATGCCGCTGCACCGGGTCCGCGTGCCATCGCACCACGCGTGCGGCGAAGCGCGTGCGCGTCGATCAGACAGTTGCGCGAGTACGACGAAGGAGTGATGCGTCAACGCAACGGTTTGTCACAACGCACGATGCGATGGACGTGATGCGACACGCTTCGAGACATCGTTCGACGACGCCAGCGATCATCGCGCGCGTCGACGCGATGCGACGCTGCCCGGTCAGAAGATGGGAGCGTGCCGGCATCGGTACGGCATTCGTATGGCATTGCTCGGGACAAGCGCGGACGACGAGCGAACCGCAGGCGGGCGAACGACTAGAGGATTGCTTCGGGCGGCCCGCCGGCGCCGTTTTGCTGCACGGCATAAACCCGCAAAGCCCCGTGCGGCGGGCGATTGCGGGGAGCGGTAGAGTACGGCTGGTGCGTACGCAAAGACGCACCGGTGATTGCGGCCGGGCCCGCGCGCCAGTAGATTGGCGTCGCGATACTTTCGCAACATCCTCGCAACACAGAACCTGGAGCCCCTCATGCACCCTGCCATCCCACGCACCCTGCTGCGCGCCACCGTGTTCGCGGCTGCCTTTGCGGCCAGCGCCCTCGCGCTCGCGCAGTCCTCGCCGGCCGGCACGTGGAAGACGATCGACGACACCACCGGCAAGCCGCGCGGGGTGATCGAGATCACCGAGAAGGACGGCGTCTACAACGGCCGCCTGGTGAAGAGCCTGGTGGAGCCGGCTGACAGCAAGCCGAAGGTCTGCGACAAGTGCACCGACGCCCGCAAGGACCAGCCCATCGTCGGCATGACGCTGCTGACCGGCCTGCGCAAGTCCGGCGAGAACGAGTGGGCCGGCGGCGAGATCCTCGATCCCGAGACCGGCAAACTTTACAAATGCAAGATGGCGCTGGCCGACGACGGCAAGAAACTCAACGTGCGCGGCTTCATCGGCATCAGCCTGATCGGCCGCACCCAGACCTGGGAACGCGATCATTGACCCGTCATCCGTCAGGATGCGCAGTCACACACTGCACGGCATGAATACGGTCGCCGCCCGTCGCGGCGACCGCCGCCCTCCCTCCCGGCACCCGCTTCAGGCAACTGAAAGCCTTGTTCGGTAAGATCGGTCCTGATCGCACCCACAACATGTACCGGAGACAAGCATGCGCATTACCATCCATGGCCGCGCGTTGGCCATCGCCCTCGCCACCACTTCCCTGTTTGCCGCCCCGGCCCACGCCGCCGAGGCATGGCCCAGCCACGTGATCAAGTTCGTGGTGCCGTTCACCGCCGGGGGCGCCAACGACCTGGTGGCGCGCGCGGGCGCCGAGGCCGTGAGCAAGCGCATCGGCCAGCCGGTGGTGATCGAGAACCGCCCCGGCGCGGGCGGCGTGGTAGGCGCCGACTATGTGGCCAAGAGCAAGCCCGACGGCTACACCTTCCTGGTGGGCGCCGTGGGCACTGTCACCAACAGCCTGATTCGGCCGAAGATGCCCTACGCGCCCGATGACCTCGTGCCCGTGGGACTGATCGCGGTCAGCCCGTCGGTCATCGTCGCGTCGCCTTCGCTGCCGGTGAACAACCTCAAGGAACTGATCGAGTACTCGAAGAAGCAGGGCGGCGCCCCGTTCGCCACGGCTGGCAGCGGCAGCACGCCACACTTTGTTGAGGAAATGCTCAAGGAGAAAGGCGCCCAGCTGACCGTGGTGCCCTACAAGAGCGGATCGGAGAGCATCACCGCGGTGATCGGCGGCCAGGTGGCGGCCACCTCCGAGGCCAGCGTGGTGGTGTTGCCACAGATCAAGGCCGGCAAGCTCAAGGCGCTGGGCGCCACCTGGGACAAGCGCATGCCCGCCGCGCCGAACATCCCCACGACCGCCGAGCAGGGCCTGCCCGAGGTGCGGATCGGCCATTGGGCCGGCATCTTCGCGCCCAAGGGCACGGACCCGGCCATCATCAAGCGGCTCAATGCGGAACTGAGCGCCGGCATGCAGACCCAGGAGATCCGCGAGCGGCTGTTGCCCAACGGCATCGAGCCCGCCGGGGGCTCGGTGGAGAGCTTCGTCGCGTTCATCAAGGCCGAGCGCGAGCGGCTGGGCCGCCTGGCGAAGAACGCGAACATGACGGCCGAGTAGGCTCCCGCCTACATCCGGTAGCGAACCGTGGCCATCACGCTGCGTGGCGCGCCGGGCATGTTCAGGTTCGCGTTCGAGCCGTGCGCGGACACGATATAGCCCTGGTTGAAGATGTTGTAGAAGTTCAACTGCGCCTCGAACGACCGGTAGCGATACCAGGCCATCATGTCCGCCGTGACATAGCCCGGCAGCGTGACCGTGTTGGCCGGGTCGGCCATGCGCGGCCCCACCAGGTTCAGGCCGCCGCCGACGCCAAACCCGTTGCCCAGCGTCTTGGTCAGCCAGACGTTGCCGGAGTGGCGCGGCGTGAGCGTGGCCTGCTTGCCCTGGAACGCGGCGGTCGACTTGGTGACCACCGCATCCAGGTAGGCGTAGCCGGCCAGCGCGCGCCAGCCGCCGCCCAGTTCGGCGGCGGCGGTCAGTTCCATGCCGTCCGTGCGCTGCTCGCCAACCGGGATCAATGCCGTGTTGGCGGCGTTGGCGATCTTCATATTGGTCCGCTCGAGCCGGAACACCGAGATCGTGGTGCTCGCCTTGCCGTCGAGCCAGTCGTACTTGGCGCCGACCTCCGCGTTGTTGGTCTTCTCGGGCGCCAGTTCGGCATTGTTGGCGGCCAGCGCAAAGGCTTCGCCCGACGGCTGGAACGACCGGCTCCACGACACGTAGTACGACTGCGCCTTCGACGGCTGCCACACCAGGCCCGCGCGCGGGCTCCAGGCGTTGTCGGTACGCGACAGGTTCTGCTGGCCGGCGATGCGGTTCAGCGTCTCCTGCTGGAAGTTGTCGTACCGCACGCCCACCAGCGCCTTCCACTGCTCACTGAAGCTGATCATGTCCTGGGTGTAGAACGCCAGCGTATTGAAGACACCCAGGTTGGAGGTGGTCGGGTTGCCTGGCGCCTGGCGCGCCAGCGTCGGCAGCACGGGGTTGAACAGGTCGAAGGTGGCGACCCTGCCGTCGGCCCCCAGGACCGGCTTGGTGTTGTTGACCTGGTCCTTGTTCTGCTGGCCGATCTCCATGCCGTACAGCAGCTCGTGCTTCATGCCCAGGAAGGCGGCCTTCTGGGTCAGGTCGGTCTGGTTGAACCAGCCATGTTCCTCGCGGCGGACATTGCCGTGGTTCATGGTGAAGGTGCGCGCCGCCTCGTTCACGGTGCTGGTCAGCGTGTTGTTGCGGTCGAGCGAGTAATGGTAGTAGCGCGTGGCGTTGCGGATCGACCAGTCATCGTTGAAACGATGGTTGATCGTGGCCGTGCCCGAGTACACGCGCGACTGCGAGTAGTCGGCATCGCGCGCATTGGCCGCGCCGTAGTAGCGCGAGGCCGGCACGTCGACCGGCCGCCCCTTGTAGGCCGGGATGCCGAAGTCCGTGACACGCTTGTCCTCCAGGTAATCGGCCTGCAGCAGCACCGTGGTCTGCGGCGCCAGGCGCAACTCCAGCGACGGCGCGATCGCCGAGCGGCGCAGGAATTGCTGCGAGCGGTAGCTGTCGGCATCCTCCACCGCGCCGGTCACGCGGAAGGCGGCGGCGCCGTTGCCGAACACATGCCCCACGTCGGCCTCGGCGCGCTTGTCGGCCCACGAACCATAGCTGAGCGAGAAATCGGCCACGTCGATGCCCGGCTTCTTCGTCACACGGTTGATCAGCCCGCCTGACGAGCCACGGCCATACAGCACGGCGGCCGGGCCCTTGATGACCTCCACGCGGTCGACGTTGGAGAGATCGCGGAAGTACAGCGCGTCGTCGCGGATGCCATCGACGAACTGGTCGGCAATCGCCGAGAAGCCGCGGATCGACACCTGGTCGCGCTGCCCGTCGCCCGTGGAGAAGCTCACGCCCGGCACGTTCTTGAGCGCATCCTGCATCGAATTGGCGTGCTGGTCGCGCATGACTTCGCCGGTCACCACGTTGACGGTCTGCGGGATGTCGCGCAGCGGCGCCTCGGTCTTGGTCGCGCTGACCGCGTTGGGCGGGTTGTAGCCGTCTCCAAGCTCGCGGCTGACGTCGGCCTTGACCGTGACGGCGGGCAGGTCCTGCGGCGCTTGCGAAGGCGTTTCCGACTGTGCATGGGCCATGCCGGCAGGCAAGGCGTGGGCGGCGAACAGTGCCAGGACAGCAGTCCGCACGGCATGTGGCTTTTGACTCATATTTCCCTGTAATGCGTTGTAATGCTTATCAGAATGCGACGCATTATCAATTACGAGGACGCATGCGGTCAATTCGCCATTTGGAGAATCTACGATGTCAGCGCATCAAAGCGGCGTGTACGCGACACGGCCCCTGGCGCCGGGTCAGCCGAATTGCTCGGCCAGTGCCAGCCGTGCCTGGCCGATGAACTCGGTCTCGCCGCGCCGTGGCGGCAGCAGGTAGAACTCGGCATCGGGCAATGCCGGCAGGCGCCAGCGCGACACCGTGGCGGCGTCGAGCGGCGCCACGCCGGGGCCGATTGCCGAGGCGTTGAGGCACGACACGCCCAGCCCCGCCGCGAGCGCCAGATGCAGCCCCGCCACGCCGGAGGCCGAATGCGCGATCTCGAATGCGCGCTTGCGCCGCATGAGCAACTGCACCACGAACTGGTGCATCGAGCAGGTATCGGGCAGCAGCACCAGCGGCAGCGTGGGCTGCGGCGACTCCGCAATCTCGGGCGCCGCCACCCACGCCAGCGCCTCGCGGCGCAGCACCGTGCCCGCGGCTTTCTCCGCGCCGGCCCTGCCCGTGGCACGTATCAGCCGCATGCTCAGGCCGATGTCGAAGGCATCCATGCCGGCGCCGGCCTCGATGGCGGCGCTCTTCATGACCGTCACGTGGAGCCGCAGGTAGGGATAGCGGTCGCGCAGCCGGCGCAGCATGCCGGCGATCTCGCCCGGCCGGAAATAGTCGGTCACGGCCAGCCGCAACTCGCCATCGAGCGAACGGCCGCGCAGTTCCTGCATCGCCATCTCGTTCAGCGACAGAATGCGCCGCGCGTATTCGAGCAGGCGCGCCCCGGCCGGTGTGACCACGGCGCCCTTCTTGCCGCGCGTGAGCAGCGGCACGCCCGCGCGCGCCTCCAGCTTGCGCAATTGCTCGCTGACCGATGACTGCGACAGGAACAGGCGCGGCGCCGCCGCCGACAGGCTGCCGCTATCGGCCACCGTAACGAAAGTCTTCAGCTGATCGGTCTCGAATCCTCGCATGATGTCCGCCCTCCACCGGGATTTCTCGTATTTCTACGATTCGGTTTCTTCGATGGATGGTATCGCATATTCCTGCTTTTCCGATGCCATGGCGGACCCTATGATGGCATCAACGAAGCCTGTTTCCGGCCTCGCCCCGCTAACCACAAGGAACCCGCCATGCCCCACATCAACCTGCAGCTCTCCGGCCAGCCCGATGCCGAACTGACCCGCCGCGCCGCCGCCACGGTGGCCGAACTGACCCGACGCGTGCTGCGCAAGGAAGACAACGTGATCGCCGTGACGGTGCAGTACGTGCCGCGCGAGCAATGGATCATCGGCGGCAAGGCGCTGTCCGACCGCGACGACGGCCGCAACGCGTTCCAGCTGGACATCAGCGTGACCGACGAGACCAACACCAAGGCCGAGAAAGCGCAATACCTGAAGGAGACGTTCGCCGCGCTGTCCGAGGTCATTGGCGACGTGAACAAGGTGTCGTACATCCACGTCATCGACGCGCGCGCGGCGGCCTACGGCTACGGCGGGCAGACGCAGGAGTTCCGCCATCAGCACGGCTGATCCGGGCACGGGGGCCGGCGGCCTTGTGCCGGCCGCTATTGTTAACTAGTGTGATGGGGCGGCGTGGCCGGCACGCCATCCCGCCATCCCCCCATTACACCGGAGTCAATGGATGAAAACCATCACGCTGCCCGGCGGCGAGCGCGTACCCGCGCTGGGCATGGGCACCTGGAGTATCGGCGATGACCGCGGCACCCGCGCGGAGGAAATCGCCACGCTGCGGCTTGGGCTCGACCTGGGCCTGCGCCTGATCGACACCGCCGAAATGTATGGCGAGGGGTTGTCGGAATCGCTGATCGGCGAGGCCATCAAGGGGCGCCGCGACGAGGTGTTCCTCGTCAGCAAGGTCTATCCGCACAACGCCAGCCACGATGGCGTGATGGCCGCCTGCGAGCGCAGCCTGCGCCGGCTGGGCACCGACCGGCTCGACCTGTACCTGCTGCACTGGCGCGGCGGCGTGCCGCTGGAAGAGACCATGGCGGCGTTCCTGGCGTTGCGCGACGCCGGCAAGATCCGGCATTTCGGCGTCAGCAACCTCGACCTGGCCGATATGGAGGAATTATGGGAGGTGCCGGGTGGCGATCAGGTGGCCGCGAACCAGTTGCTCTACAACCTGAGCCGGCGCGGCATCGAATTCGACTTGTTGCCATGGCTGCGCGCGCATGGCGTGCCCATGATGGCCTATTCCCCGATCGAGCAGGCCCGGCTGTTGCGCCACCCCGGCCTGCAACGGTTTGCCAGGGCCCACGACATGACGCCGGCCCAGGCCGCGCTGGCATGGCTGCTGGCCGCTGACGGCATCATCGCCATTCCCAAGACCGGCAGCCGCGCCAGGTTGCGCGAGAACATCGGCGCGCTGGAACATCGATTGACGCCCGGGCAGTTGGCGGAACTGGACACGATCTTTCCGCCGCCCCGCCGGGCCGAGCCGAGCCGCTGGCGATGCTATAGCCCCGCCAGCCCTCATCAGCGCTGGGCGGCCTTGTAGCGCTCCACTTCCACATAGCGCGTGAGATACGTCCGCGCTTTCTCGCGGGTATCGGTGGTCACACGGTCCGCGGCCTCGCGGGCGCTGGTTTGCCCGTGGGCGGAACTCATTTGCGCCGAGAGATACGAGTGGAAGGCGTCATGCATGACGCCGAGCTGCCCCTTGCAGGCGTCCAGCGCGCTGGCGGCCACGTCGCGCGACGTGCCCTTGCCGCGCGCGCCATCGCCGGCCTTGTCCTGCACACATTCCATGTACTTGGCGCGCTCGGCCTGCCAGCCTGAGTTGAGCGTGGCGGCTTCCTGCTTCTGCTCGGCGGTCTCCACCGTGGGCTGCGACGAGCAGGCGGCCAGCACGATCACGGGCACGAGGGCAACCAGGGCGTTGCGGGGGATGAGGGGGGCGAATGTCTTTTTCATGCTCCACAGACCCCCAATGTCGGCGGGGGGTTCCAAAAGTTCCGGGATGTAATTGCAAGAAAGTATGACAGAGCGACTATCAGAGCTTGACCCTGCGCATGTCAGACAAAATCGCATTTGCCAATGTGCGCCCGACGCCTATGCTTTAGAGGCGGTTGCAACACATCACCCTCCTGGAGGAAACAATGAAACGTCGAACTTTCCTGTCCGTTGGCGGCGCCGGTCTCGTCACGGTTTCCAGCCTGTCTCTTGGCACGCTGTCGCTTGCCGGCTGTACCACCACGGGTCCGGGCGACCAGACCGACAAGGCGGCCAGACGGCGCGAGATCGATGCGGGCGCAACGGATACGCTGAATCGGCTGTATTCCACCGTCAAGGGGTCGCAGGATCTGGGCAACAAGGCACGTGGGATCCTGGTCTTCCCGAAACTGCTGTCCGCGGGTTTTGTCGTGGGCGGCGAGTATGGCGATGGTGTGCTGCGCTCCGGCGGCGCCAATCGCGGCTACTACCGTGCCATCTCGGGCTCCATCGGCTGGCAGATTGGCGCGCAGTCCAAGGCCTTCATACTGATGTTCCTGACCCAGGACGCCTACGACAAATTCGTGCGCAGCAGTGGCTGGCAGGTCGGCGCGGACGCCACGGTGGCGCTCGCCACGATCGGCGCGAACGGCCAGCTGGACACCAACACGGCCCAGCATCCGATCGTCGGCTTCGGGATGACCAATGCCGGCCTGATGGCCGGTTTGAGCCTGGAAGGCACCAAGATCACCAAGCTGGAGCTCTGAGACCGCACCCGATGCCGCCGGCCTGGCCGGTGGCAACGCGCACCGCGCGGAGTTCGCGCCTCCGCGCGGTGCGTTTTTTTGCGCCGCCGTTGCGTCCTTGTTGCGCCCTTTTTCTCGGCGCCGCCGCCCCAACCGGATAGAATTCGTCCCTTTCCGTTCTCGTGGCCGAATTCTCATGTGGTTTAAGAATCTCCAGGTTCATCGCTTCTCCGCCCCGTGGACCCTCAGCGCCGAAGACGTAGAGGCCGCCCTGGCCAAGCACGCGTTCTTCCCGGGCACCAGCCTCGAGCCGCAGACCCAGGGCTGGGCATCGCCGCGTGACAACGGCCAGCTTGTGCACTGCGTCAATCGCCAGATGCTGCTGGTGCTGCGGACTGAGAAGAAGCTGCTGCCCGCCACCGTGGTCAACCAGGTCACCAAGGCGCGCGCGGCCGAACTCGAAGAGCAGCAGGGCTTCAAGCCGGGCCGCAAGCAGCTCAAGGAACTGAAGGAGGCGATCACCGAGGAACTGCTGCCGCGCGCGTTCAGCATCCGCCGCGACACGCGGGTCTGGATCGACCCGGTGAATGGCTGGCTCGCCATCGACGCCGCCGCCACGGCCAAGGCCGACGAGGTGCGCGGCATGCTGTTCAAGGCCATCGACCCGCTGCCGGTGGCCGGCCTGCATGTGAACCAGTCGCCGGTGGCAGCCATGACCGAATGGCTGGCCACGGACACCGCGCCCGCCGGCTTCACGGTCGACCAGGAGATCGAGCTGCAGTCCAGCGCCGAAAGCAAGGCCACGGTGCGCTATGTGCGGCATCCGCTCGACCCCGAGGACCTGCGCCGCCATATCTCAGCCGGCAAGCGCTGTACCCGCCTGGCCATGACCTGGAACGACCGCGTGTCCTTCGTGCTGACCGAATCGCTGGCCATCAAGCGCGTGGCGCCGCTGGACGTGATCAAGGAACAGGCCGACGGCACGCTGCACGGCGAGGACGAGCGCTTCGACGCCGATTTTGCGCTGATGGCGGGCGAACTGGCCGGCCTGCTCGGCGACCTGACCGAGGCGCTGGGCGGCGAACGCAAGGCCGATGCGCCCGGCGCGGCGCGGCCCGAGGTGCGCAAGGCCGCCTGATGTTTTCTCCCCTCTCCCAAAGGGCGAGGGGAGAAAACAGGACGGCGGTCATACGTCGCGCTCGCCCAGCGTGAGTACGATCCGCGTGTCCTGCCGCCCGGCACGCTCCCAGGCGTCGGCCACCTCGGCCATCGGCACGGCTTCCACATCCATGCGCAGGTCCCCCTCCAGCGCGTGGGTCAGGATGTCTTCCACATACGTCTTCAGATAGTCGACCGGCGGATAGCTCGCCGGCCCGTATCCCATCAGCTTGAGCCGCGTGTCGCGCAGCGCGTGCGCGGGCAGGATCACTTCGCTCGCGGGCCGCTCGGTCACCGACACCAGCCGCACGCCACGGTCATCGCTGGCAGGCATCGGCAGGTCCGAACGGATCAGCGCGGCCGTCAGCAGCTCCACCGGCTCCCCCCACAGAAAGTCGATGATCACGTCGATGCCCTCCTCCGCATAGGCCGAGAACGTATGATGCAGCGCGCTCGGCGGCATGCGCAGGTCGATGGTGGCGTCCGCGTCCAGCGTGGCCAGCGCTTCCTGCCGGCGGCCGGCGGCGATGACGCGCCTGGCGCCCAGCAACCGTGCCGCCTGGACGGCCATGCGCCCCGCCGCCCCCGTGGCGCCCAGCACGAGCACGGTCTCCCCCGGCTCCAGCTCGGCGCGGTAGGCCAGCGGTAGCCACGCCATCAGGGCCGGCCTGACCAGGGCGGCGGCCAGCGCACTGTCCAGCCCGTCCGGCATCGGCACGGTCCAGCCGGCCGGCGCGAACTCCGCCATGGCCCCGAACGGCCGGCGCGTGGCGCCGAAATAGACGCGCTCGCCACCCGCCGTATGGCCCACGCCATCGAGCCCGCAGACCATCGGCAGGTCCAGCGGGCTGCTGTAGTGCAGCCCGGCCGCGGCCTGGCGGTCGATCGAGTGAATCGCGGCGGCACATACCCCGACCAGCCGTTCACAAGGCATCGTGTCAGGGTCGGCGAAGGTCTCGAAGCGCGGGGTATCGCCCAGGCGGCGCAGGACAGCGGCTTGCATCGGAAAACTCCTCATGGATTGTCCATCGGACAGGAAAAGGAACACCTCTGCCAACGATGGTAGGGAGCGGCCGCGCCAAGGTCTGTGAGCCGATTCTGAAAACGCGTGGTGAAGACGGGCAAGTTTGTCGACCACGAGATCCGGAAATGGGCAACAGTTGTGAAGCGGTCGGGAGCATCGGCGGACTGAGCCGCCGCGCTCGACTACCCGCGCGTGGCGCTGGTATTGTTGGGCATGACTTCGGTGATCGGCATATTCGTCTATCCGCCGGCCTGTCATGAGCGATTCGGATCATTGACCGGAAGTGATGCCACCATGCGCGACCCCACCCTCGAATCCATTCTGACCTGCCCGCATTGCGGCTGGGCCCAGAAAGAAACCATGCCCACGGACACCTGCCAGTTCTTCTATGAGTGCCCACACTGCAAGGCGTTGCTGAAACCCAAGCCCGGAGACTGCTGCGTGTTCTGCTCGTACGGCTCGGTCAAGTGTCCCCCGATGCAGCAGGGATCGAATTGCGGACACTAGCGCGAAGGCAAAAGCCGCTTCCAGAACGAAAACAGGCGACGCTGGTTGCGTCGCCTGTTCTCGGTTTTCAAGCTTTCCGGGGGGTGACAAGCACCGTCAATCCCAGCTCAGCGCCCCGCCGGTCTGGTACTCGATCACGCGCGTCTCGAAGAAGTTGCGTTCCTTCTTCAGGTCGATCATCTCGCTCATCCACGGGAACGGG
>Ga0255338_1003657_pt1 | contig 17870 bp, 27 predicted proteins | sample MeOH1_35cm_T4_19_FD_203715 | JGI IMG/M metagenome (GOLD analysis project Ga0255338, IMG submission 203715) | Sandy soil microbial communities from University of British Columbia, Vancouver, Canada - MeOH1_35cm_T4_195 | ecosystem: Engineered > Artificial ecosystem > Sand microcosm > Unclassified ...
TTAGCCCGCTCACGGTTGTAAGCATCGGCAAGAATTGCCCCATTGCTGTCCGCCAGTTCTCGGGTCAGGACGCCTGTATGCGCGCCAGAGCCATAACGCCCGCCAAGCTCGAACTGCGAATTGACATTGCCGGCCACATCGCGGGCGTTGCGGTCCAGCACGCTCTTGAGGCCGGGGTTGCTTGACGGATCGAGATACTTCCCGCCGATCACATCGCTGTAATAGTCCTGAGAATCCCCGACAGAAGGTTGCCAGCCTTCAAAATTGCTGGTCAGGCCGGGGATGGTGCCCGTAACCGTGTTCGTCAGGTTCTGGAGGGTGCCCTGATTGGCGTTGAATGTGTCCTGCACGCTCGACGCAGCCGACTTGGCGAAAGGCTGTGCCCACTTCTGAGCGCTTCCAGACGTGGATTTGCTGCCACCCGATAGGCCCATCTTACACTTCCTTCCTCAATTCAGTCTGCCAGTGGGCATATCCATGCGGCCCCATGATCTTTTCCCAACCCTTGCGAGATGCGATGGTGACGAACAGCGCTCCATGCCTCGACGCCCATGCTTCGACCTCGCGAATGGTCTTATTGACCAGCGTATCCATGTCCCCCGCCGCGATCATGACATGCACCTCGAAAGCGCCAGTTGGGAAAGGCTTTATCTCCGTCAGCAGGCAGGCGCTTTCATCGCCCCAGACCTGCATGTGTCCCGACCAGGTTTGTGCATCGAGCCATTCGATCGAGTGCGTGCGAGGGTCCAGCACCTTTGCAAACGCATCGCGAAAGCGGAGATAGAGAGGCGGGATCATACAAAGTAATCTATGGACGCAATGATCTGGCTTCCGGTCCCGCCGGGGTACGCGCCATTGTAAGTCAGGACAACGCAGGTCGTCCCTCCTGAGAACACGATGTTCTGGAGCATGTTGCCGGTCAGCGCGTTCTCGCGCCCTGCCCCTACCCATTGCCCAGAACCAGCCGTGAAAGGCAGCGTAAAGGAGATACTCCCTGCGCCCGTGCCGTTGTTACTAATGTTGATCAGAACGCTCGCGCTGACCTTGCGGCCTATCTTGGTGTATGCACCCGACGCGGTATAGGTCGTAATTGTACCAGATGATGCCGCGACCGTGGGCGTCCACACATCTTCCTCATAATCATCAAGCGTATTCTTGTCTGTGCTGGCGGATTGCGTGGCAGGAAAGGACACGCCGGACCCGGAAACACTTGCGGCTGTGCCAACGCCTATCGTACTGGTGAATTGCGGCTGTGTGGCCCGGACGACCGAACCAGAACCAGTGCCAGCCCCTACATTGAGCGTTCCGGCAGAAAAGGACAAGTCGCTACCGATTGTGACCGCCGACCATGTATTCGCGGTCGAACGATAGTAGATTGTGTTGGTGCCCGATAGCGCGGCGAGGGCGTCCAGATCCGCGTCCCAAGCCTGCACCTGTGAGCCGATAGCAACACCAAGATTACTTCTGGCATTAGTCGCGGTCGTTGCACCTGTGCCACCGTTCGCAATCGCCAGCGTTCCAGCGACCGTAATGGTGCCGCTCGTCGTGACCGGGCCGCCAGAAAAGGTGAGGCCAGTTGCCCCGCCCGACAAGTCGATGCTCGTGACCGTTCCCGTGGTTGAACTGGTCCCTGCGCCAATCGCTGTCCGCCAGGCCGCTGCGTCTGCGCTGTCGACAATCCCGAGCGTGAAGGCGGAAGGCGTGTCCCCACTGGCATAGGCGGCAAGCTTCGCGCTATAAGCTTGAACGTCCGTGCCAATCACCAGCCCGAGATTGGATCGCGCCCCGCCCACCGTCCCCGATCCCGTCCCGCCATTGGCGACGGCGAGCATCCCGCCAAGGGTGAGCGTGCCGGATGATGTGATGGGCGATCCAGAGAAGGACAGCCCGGTTGTTCCGCCCGATGCAGCGACACTGACGACCGTGCCCGCCGTCCCCGTACCGTCTACCCATGCCGAATCGTTCCAATAGCGGAAGAGGTTGAGTGTGGTGTCGTAATAGAAGAAGCCCGGCGACGGGTCGGATGGCGCCGCGTCATATTGCGGGCAGACATAGCCAGCGAGGACCGGGTTGACCTTATACGCGACTGTGCGCTGCCATTCGGGAACAGAAGCAGAGGCGAAGGGAATGCTCACCACCGCCCCCCCTGTGCTGCCTGCACGAAATCGAAGTTGTCCACATAGTCCCAATCGGCGCTCTCATCGAAGATCAGGCGCGGCTTGATGTAGCGGCCCGATGCGCGGACAGGCATGTCTCCATTCAGGCGGATTGATGAGCCAAGGAACTCCGTCGAAGCATCCCCAAGACGCCTCCGCCCCTCCAGTTCAACCCGCACATTGGCAACGGCGTCCGTATCGAGCCTGATTGCCCGAACCCGAATGTCGCGGCCCTTCGCAGGCTCCAGAAATGGCAATTCGATGTTTGCCTGCAAGTTGGTCGAAGCGCCGAAGCTTCCCAACGTCCCGTCATTGGCCACGATCATCAGGAAGGGATTGCCGCCCTGCCAGATGGGGTCATCGAACGACCCCGGAACGGTCTCCATTCCATCTGGATAGAGCGCTGCGATCTGCTCAAACGTGTAACTCTGATCCGCGCCGGTCGAGACGGCGAAGAAGTCTCCCTCTACGTCCGTCCAGCGATCCAATTCCCAATTATAGCACCACAGGCGGCGGGGCATGGCCCAGATCACCAGCTTGCGGATCGGATCGACCGCGACCGACACCTGGCTTTCAATGTCTGCCGTGGAATATTGGCCAAAGAAGGTCGCATCCACCTTGTTGGCGCCGATCATCTGGATTTCGCCATCAGTGAAGGCCATGAAGCCGCGCTGGCTGATGAAATAGACCGTGCGCCCCACCTGCGCGATGCTCTTGGGGGCAATGCACCCAACGCCCTGGCTGATCTTGTCAAACTGGTAGATCAGCGGGGTTCCGACATATTGCCCGCGCCAGATTTGCTCGCGCTGGAACACCAGCATATATTCGCCGCCCGCAAGGCCGGTGACCTCCCCCCCATCGGGGATGATCTGAAAGTCAGACTGATCAGTGCCGACCGTCCAGCCTTCCGCGTTGTTGATGGCCGACCAGTATACCGTTGAGTTGGCGCTATCCACGCCTGCGATGACCACAAAATCCTTGACAGTGGTGATGAACTTGCCGTTCGGAGGCGTCCCGCCCAAAAGGCCCGCCGTCGACGCGCTGATGTCATATTTGATCGGCTCCGCGCCCTGTGTGCCGATGACCAGATCCCCGAACTGCGCGAACTGCCACGAGTTGGTGTACGTGTCGGCGTGTTCCGCGTCCCAGCCCGTTCCGTTATAGCGATACAGCCCCGCATTGGTGCCCACCAGCAGGGCAACCGTCCCATCGATGCCGATGAAAACACGCCCGCCCTGATAGGTGTTGGCAAGCGCAGCAGTGACGGCGGAATAGGCTTTGACAGGGCCATAACCCATCGGGGTCGCAAAGACGTTGCGCGCCACCACAAGCCCGTCATGGCCGTGCGGAGGCTGATCGGGGAGCCATGGTCCCAACTTCACGAAACCGGCTCCCACGTGCCCGCAGGACCGGCGGGAAGCGTCCATTCCTCGTCAACGACATAATCATCAAGCGCGTAGTAACTGGCGAAGTAGACGCGGTCCTCGTCCTGGCTCGTCCATGAGCCAGCGGGGGAGGACTGCGCTTCCCAGGGCATCAGATGCGCTCCTGCACCGACGAGCGCATCCGCATACCGCCAGCGGTGCGGCGCTTGAGGCCAGATTGATTGATTTCCGCGATGATGCCTTCGAGGCGGCTGTTGATCAGTCCCGCGCGCTCATCGTTCCAGCCCCGGATTTCCGCCTCCACAAGTGAGCCGTAGAGGTAGAGGTCGGGGTGCTTTTCCAGCAGCCAGTTCGTGGTGTTGACCTCGGACAGTGGCGCTAGGCTGCGAACGTAGGTCATGGTGACGGTGTAGGTATCGTCAGGCGATGGCGCGAGGATGATGCCGTCGGCAGCAAAGGCGTAATTCTGCGGCTTGCCGGTCGTCTGGACGGCGTAATAGCGCGAAAGATCGTCCTGGCTCATCGGCTGCAACAGCGTGCGCGGGTCGGTGTCGAGCCAGATCGTCTTGAGCGTCAGGAAGTCGGTGGGCAGGGGGATGGAGGCGTCCGCCGCGATCGTGGCGGTTCCCTCGCTCTCCAGATTGAACAGGCGGCGATTGAAGGAGGCTTCGGCCAGGCGGATGAACTCTGGCGCCTGCGCTTCGAGAGATGCGTCGTTCATCCGGTCCACGATGGCCGCGACAAGATCGGAATAGCTATCGAGCGCCATCAGGCGTTCTCCAGCTCTTCAATGCGCTTGGCGAACTTCTTGGCCGTGCGAGCCTGATTGCTGCCCCAGCGATCCTTGTGCGCCACCGCATGGGCGTTGGTAAGTATCTGCCGGTTGCAGTGCCCAACCTCCCACGAAACACTATGGTCGCACCAGACCTTGAGTCCGGCTTCACGGCACTTGCGGAAGAAATACACATCCTCCCCGATCATCGATCGATGGTCATCGCTCGGCTGCATGACGAACAGCGGCATGAAGGAGGCTTTGCCCTCGCTCTCCGCCTGCACCTGAAGCTGGTCGAAGACGCCCATCTTCATGAGGCAGAGGCCAAAGCCGAGATGATCGACTTCCTCAAGGATGTTGCCTTGCACCTTTTCCGGCGTCGTATAGACGAGGTTCTCCGCGTCGGTTTCGCCCACAACCTTGGCAGCGGTGGGGGCGGTTGGAGAGCAGCGACGGGGATAGTTGCACCCGACGATATCGACATTGCGCATCCACAGCCGCGCGAAGGCGTCAGGCGGGAACACATGGTCGGCATCGCACCATAGCAGATAATCCGCGCCCCAATTGACCGCTTCCGCCGCGAGCCGATGGCGGCCTTCGGTCAGCATCGAGGACGAGACGATGAACACTTCCATCTGCTTGTCGAAGGGGTTGCCGTCCGCGTCGGTCAGATTGGCTTCGTAGAAGTGGCTCATCATCGCGCAGAGCGACTGCATGAACACGGCTTCCGGGTTGCCATAGACGGGGATGCAGACCGCCACCTTGAGAGTTGGCATCAAAGCCTCCCGTTCCATGTGCGATATTGTGCGTTGGCGGGGTCGTTGGCCCAGCGCTTCCATGCCTTGGGGTCATGGAACCAGCCCTCATTGAAGGCCCGATCCATCACCGCTTCGGGGATATAGGCGGCGTGGCGGAAGTCCTTGCCGGGCTTCTCGTCCGCCATGATCTTGGCGGCTTCGATGATGTGGGTCACATCCTGCCGCGTCTCGATGAAGGTGCGCCCGCCCTCTTCGTGATACACCAGCTTTTTGCGTGCATCAGGAAGAAGGTCGAGAAGGGCTGATTTGCTCATGTCGTCCCCATAAGAAAGGGGCAGGCCCGAAGGCCCGCCCCTGAGTTACCCTAAGCCGGAGAGGGAGGCTTAGGAGGTGGTGAGGTCCGCAATCAGCGCGTGGGCGTCGGGATGGCGCATCTCCAGCGTGTACTCGCTGATGAGATCGCGCGTCGACGCGTCACCGACCCGACCGATTTCCTGCGGCTCGAACGCGCGCAGCATCGAGACGGCAACCTTCGTGGGATCGACCACGAACACATCGCGGCCACGCTGGGTGCGGTTCGGGACAACCTTGAGGTCGCCGAAATCCGACGCGTAGAGGCTCGCGGCCCCCTGCACCGTGCCGACCGAGACCTGTTCGCGAGCCGTCGCACGACCGGTGAAGGTCGAGAACTTCTGCTTGTTGAACGAGCCAACCAGGATCAGCGTGGGTTCGCCGCCATCGTCATAGGCGTCCTTGATGGCGTCCTTCAGCATGTCTTCGGTGAAGGTGCGAAGGTCGCCAGCGGTGCCATCGGTCGCCGCAGCGGTAACGGCGGTCGAGTCAGCACCAGCGGTGCCGCGCGAACCATTGCCGCTGATCCAGGCGTTGAACGAACGCAGCGTGCGCGCCGTGGTCGTATTGCCTGCGTTCTGGCCGGTGTTGCCGAGCAGGATGGCTTCCATATCCTTGCGGAGCTCAACGCTCTTCTTGGACATCTGATAGGCCATCATGTCATCGATGCCTGCCGGGTTCACAGCGCGCTGCGTGCCGGTGACGGTCGCGTCCTTGCTGCTGATCTGGCAGTAATTGCCCTTGCGCGACGGCGAGGTGGACGAAGCGCGGCTGAGCGCATCGCCTTCCAGGCGGGCGTTTGACGTGTTGACCGATGCCAGCGCGTCGGTGGACCATTCATGATAGACCGCCGTTGCTTTGGTGCGCGGGACAGCCGACATGAACGGGGTGTCGGAAGGAGAGATGCGATAGACGGCGTCGGCCAGATCTTCGCGGTTGGTCGTCACGTCATAGGTGGCGACCGCATTGGTTACCTTGGTCATGATTTACCTCAGAGAAAGTGTTTGAACACAGCAGCACCGGCCTCGATGCTGCCTTCCTTCGCCAAGCGTGATTGAGCCTTGCCCAGACGGTTCGCCTGCACCGTGGCGCGCGGGGTGATGCCGCCGGGACGCACCGGAGGAGTGGCAGGCTTGGGAGGGGGATTCCCCGCCTTGACCCGCGTTTCCGCCGACTTGATCCGGTCGTATTCCTTCGCTTTCCACAGCAGCCGCATTTCGTGGCTGTTGACGGCGCCATTCTGAAAGACTTCCTGGGGAAGCCCTTCGGCCACCGCATATTGCACGATGTCGGCAATGACCTGCCGGCCCTTTGTGGGGTCAGCCAGCTCGGGAACGGTCTCCACGAACTTGGGCCATGCGACCTGCTCTATTTCCTGGACAGCCAACTGGCGGGCCTGCTGGGCTTCCTGCTCCTGCTGGGCGGTAATCGCTTGCCGCTGCTGCAAGAGGCCCTGAACCTGCGCCTGCGTCTGTTTCCAGTTATAGACGGCGATGTCGTAGCTATCGCGGTCGAAATTGTCCGTCCCAAGCCCAAAGCGGGCCGGGTCGGGTTCCGGGGTTGCAACCAACCCAATGACCGCATCGATTGCCTGTGCATAGGCGTCACGATTGGCGTTCGCCTCTGCCGCCTGGGCCTCGATGGCCTTGCGCGCATTGGCGGCTTCCATGAGCTTGGCGTTCAGTCCTGCTTCCCGCTGCGCCTCGCGTTCGGCGATCTTCGCCTGTGCGTCCGCTGGCAGGGCTTGCCACAGTTCTGCGTCGTCCTTGCTCCATGACGAAGGCATGTCCACGGCGTCTTGCTGGGCCTCATCGGCTGCTTCCGCCACTTCCTGTTCGTCATCTGCGGCGTCCAGATCGGCGCCGTCTTCCGCGTCCTGCGCTGGGGGCAGATCCTCATCCTCTACCGCTTCCTGCTGAACCGGGGCGAATTGCCCCCGGTCATTGCGAGGCTGGGCAGGCTCGGGGTTGGTGAATGCCTTGAAAGCGCTGGCCGCGTCATCAAGCGCAACGTTTTCTGCTGCCAATCCTGGCTGGGCAGTTTCCATTATCGCTTATTCCTTGCTTGATGCCCGAACCCCTCGGGCGAGGGTCACTTGATCCGCCTGATCGCGGAAATGCCATCATGCTCGCCCGCAATGATCGATGCGGCGTGCGAGCGAAGAAGATTGAGGACGCGCACGGTGCGGAACAGGTTTTCCCGCTCCTCCACCGTGTTTGCGGCCTTCCATTCGTTGGTGAACTGCGCCTCCAGATCATCGAGGCAGGCGCGAATGACGCCATCCTCAAGAGCAGCGCGGAAGCTGATCGAGCGGGCCTGGCGTTCCTCGCGGGTCATCACCATTCCTCATCTTTGCCGAAACCAATGGGGTTTGGCGCACGCATGATCGGGTCACCGCTCGCGTCTACCAGTCCCGTGTCTGCGGCCTCATGATCCGAGACGGCGGGAATGTGCCAGGCGTTTCCGATGGGCTCCCAATCATCATAAGAATGCACGATGCTCATGGCGATGCGGCGGGGCTGAACGAAGTAGCGGCTCATTTGTCGAGATCCCCGCCTGGGCGCTTATTGGGGATCGCGTTAGCGTCGGCCTCGCTTTGCTTGCGGGCCTGCTCTTGGTCGAAGTCCATCTTCTGCTGCGCCAACTGCTGCTCAAATTGGAATTCGCGCTCAGCAAGGTTCGCCTCAAAAGCAGCCTTAGCGTCGGCCAGATCCTGCGCCTGCCGAGCCTTGGCGGCTTCCAGCATCATCTTCTGTTCGTTCTTCTGCTGCTCAATCGCCAGCTTGGCGTCGGCCTTCTCACGCTCCAGTTCGATTTGGACCGTGGCCTTCATCTTCTCGAACTCAAGCTCGTCCCTGGCCTGCTGCGCCTCCTGCTGGGCCTTGATCAGTTCAGGATCGGGCTGCGGCTCCTGCGGGGGCTGGTTCTCAGGATCGACCAGATAATTCTCAACGTCCTTCACCCCGGCAGCGTTCAGCTTGCGGGAGACGGCATGGTAAGCCTGCTGCGGCCCAACCATTGACGCGAAGGGCGACTGCACCACTTCCGCCATGGTCTGAAGCACGCTGTCAGCCTTGGCGATCTGCTCCATCTTGGAACCCACACCCAGGCCCACGGTGACAACCAGGTCCATTTCCGTGTTCCAACCGCGCGGATCGATCGGCACCCACTGGTTGCGCAGGCGGATCATGCGTTCACGCGGTTGATGCTGGACGAGGAGCTTCAGGATCAGGCGGAACAGCCGCTTGACGCCGGTCTCCGCGAAGATGCGGGCGATCAGTTCAGCCCGTGCATTGCGGCCATCTTCCTCAACAGCAACCTGCGCGGCGGTCTTCTGCCCCGAAGCGTCGAGCGCGTCCGGGTCCATGCCTTGGCCCTGCCGGGAAATGCCGGTGCGCGCTTCCTGCTGCGCTTCCACGAAGGACAGCATGGGGAAGGACTTGTCGGCCACGAACGGAATGGTGAGCGGATTGATCAAACCACCCTGCGCGGTGCGGACAAGGCCACCAGGCGCATTGTCCTGCAAATCATCATAGGTCGCGCCGTCTGCGGTCGCAGCGGCCTGCGGAACCTCGATCTTGGGATTGTTGGAGAGGTAGAGGTTGTCAAGCGTCTGGCGCCACAGCACCGACGAGATGCGCTGAAGGTCGCGGGTCTGGTCAGCCAATGACTGCCCATAGACCTTATGGGGCATGGGAACGGGGCAGAGGAGTGCGAACGGGTTATCGTCCACTTCCTCGTTCAGCAGGATTTCATTGCCCACGCGCAAGATGCGGCGGCGTTCAGCTATCCCGTCGCCGTCATAGTCCACCAGCACATATTCATCGAGCAGGCCGATGCGGTCGCGCGACTTGTCATTGCTGGAGCTATTGCGCCCGCTGTCAAAGCTCTCATCTTCCCAGCGCGACTGCGCCCGGCTTTCATATTGCGTGTCCGACGAGATGGCGGGCAGGCCGTCAACAACAGCAGGGTCAAGCCCTAGCTCAATGAGATCTGACCGGGTGATGTTGCTCGGCTTGTGCGCAGTATATTCCGCCGTTTCGATGTCGCGGGCATAGGCGCTGATCAGAAATTCTTCAGACGGCACGGTCACGCAGCGCGTGCGGCCATCCTTGATCAGCCGTTCGATATCGACCGCGAAAAAACCATCGCCATCCTGGTAAGGACCGCCAACAACCTCATAATCATCTTCGCCAGCGCCTGACATGACAAGCTCAAGCTGCGCGGCGTCCAAGCCCTCAAGCCGTTCAGCGCGGCGGGTCTCACTATCCTCCCACCACACCTTGACGATGCCCAGCTTCTCAAGACACGCGGCCTTGAACCAGTTGTGCATCAGCAGGAAGCCGTTGTTATCGACCTGGAACACGTAGTTTACATATTCGGTCGCCTGCTTGGCCGCTTCCTCATCCTCCGGTCCACGGGGCTCAAACACCACCGCGTCATCGGACGAGACGAAGGGCTTCATCAGCGCGGCAACAGCGTTATCGACCACGATCTGCACCGTGCGATCAACAACCTGACTGCGCCCCGCCTGCTCGTCACCGAATGGGCGCCCGTAGTAATAATCGAGGCTCAGCGCCTGTTCGTCGGCAATCTCGGAGGTGTAATAACCGACTGCCTGGCTTTCATGACCAGCGAGCAGCGCCGCCAATTCATCATCGGTCATGGACACAGCTTCCCCGCCCTCTGAAGCCATATCCAGAGGGTCGGTAAGCTGTTCGAGGTCCATCTTAGCCCTTCAGCTTGTCGATCATGTCAGCAATGCCGTGCTGAAGCGGGCAGAGGCGCAGTTCTTCCCACTCCTCGGGGAACTTTGCCTTGAAGAAGTCAGCAATGCGCTGGAGCGCTTCACCATCATTGCCCGGAACCGGGTCGGGCAGCTTTTTAGCGCGTGCGTTCATTAGACCACCCATTTGGTGTTGCGCCGGATCACAGGCGCGGATGTCGTTTCCTGATGACCGACCGCGAAATAGCGGAAGGCGTCAGCATAGTGGCTCGTCCAGTCATGCAGCGGGTTCGCGCGGAACTCCTGCCGCTTGTCGTCCCATTCGCGGCGATACATGCGCAGGGCCTCAACCCCGTCCTTGCACTTCACCTTGTCGAACCAGCAGGTGGGCAGCAGCATGCGCACAGCCTGGATGCCGTCAGCCACCGGGATATTCGGGCAAACGCGGATGTTCGTTATACCAAGCCCCTCAAGAACCTCCTTGCGGCTCTTGCCGGTGCCCAACTCCCTCACTTCAACGTCATGCGGCAGATAGTGCGTGCCGTAGAGATAGCCGCGCTGTTGCAATTCGCGCGCGTACCAGTCCAGCGCTACACCTTCACCCTTGAGAACATCGATGACGCGGGTTTCCCGGCCCACCACCTGGAAGAACCAGATGACGGTCGAGTCCGCCATGCCCAAGTCCCACGCAGTGTGCGTGAGCAGCCGTGGATCATGCGGAACCGATGTTATGCGTGAAGGCTCAGCAGTTTCAGCCTCAACAAACTCCCTGCCGTAATAAGCGCCCCTGACAGCCGCATCGAAGCTGCACTCATATTCCTGCGCATATTCGTCATCGGTCATCATGCGCTTGGCGTCGGCAAGCTCCTTGTCGTCAAGGAGGCCCGTGGTTGATGCCTTCAGTTCGAGCCGCGTCCAGTCCTCATCAACTTCCGCAGCCACCCAGAGCTTATGAAAGGTGTTCTTACCCTTCGGCGTGCCGATGAATGATGCCCAACCTTTACGATCCGACAGGGCAGGACGGACAACCTGCGTCCAGATCGTCGGGTCCATGTCTCCGAACTCATCCAGCACCACGCCGTCGAGATAGATGCCGCGAAGCCGATCGGGATTGTCCGCGCCATAGATGCGGATGCGCGCACCACCGGGCAGTTCAACCCAAAGCTCGCTCTCATTGATCTTTGGCGAGAGGAAGGCCGTGTATTCTTTCAGGTACGTCCAGGCGATATCCTTGGCCTGGTTCAACTGCGGCGCGATGTAAGCGAATCGCGGGTTCTGAAGCCTGCACTTGGTCGCGCCCATGATCAGTTCATTGATGTGGCTGACCGTCTTCCCCGCGCGCCGATGGCAGACGCCGATCGACCAGCGGGTTTGTCTCTTGTGCAGCGGAAGGAACTGCTCGCGCACCTCATAGGGCGAGACGAGTTCAACCGTCCGCATTCAAGCCCTTGAACACGACATGGGCAACCACATCGCCCGAATGCTCTGCATTAACCTGAAGCGGGAGAACCTTGCCGACCAGCGTCAGGAACGCGGTGGGGTTAGCGGTCGCCTGAGACTTCAGATATTCGATGCTGCCGTCAGGATGCGCTTCGTCCAACGCCTGAAGGATCATATCCTTAAGCTGCGTCGTCAGCTTGTTCGGTACGCCTTTCTTACGGCCAGCGCCCGGACGCGCACCCCCGCGCTTCGAAAGCGGAGGATTGTTTTTCATGATGTCCTAATCCCTTTTCCGCTCCCGAACGGGTGGGCGGTGGTTAGGTGAGTGATTGGCGTTGTGATGCTTCGCCGCTTGATGCAGGCCCGCTAGAGCCGGGGCGCGACAGCGTTGACGATTGCTCGCAGCATCACCCTCGTTCCCGCCGCCATTGTCGGGAAGAAAGGAGCGCACCCCCTGTCAATGCGGTGAAACGAAAATGGGACAGCGGTTAAGCTGGCCCATTAGAGCGCAATACGCGACGATATGGATTTGTTAGATTATTTACCGCAGCGGGTCAAGGGTCATAAGTCACCATTTTCCAGCCAGGAATCTATGTCGCGAGGGTCATATCGCACCATCTTAGTGCCAACTTTGATAAATCTCGGCCCTTTGCCAAGAGAGCGCCAATTTTCAAGCGTTCCTTTAGCAATACCCATGCGCTTCGCCGCTGACACGGTGTCAAGAAGCCCGGCTGGACCTTTTGCCCTCGCGGGGCGCTTCAATTCTTTGAGGGCGGCTATAGTTTCACGCCATCGCTGATCCACTTCACTCATCGCACAATCCTTCCTGCCGCAAATTTCAACTCCACGAGCGCCGTCTCCATCGCCCGCTTCTCAAAGTTTGGCACGATGGCTACAAACCGGCCCTTGCCGTCATAGCGTTCTCGTCCGCCATATTGCTGAATGCACCACTGGCTCAGGCTCATGTCCTGAACGGCGATAGCGTTGGCGATCGGGGCGAGGATGCCCAGATCACGCTCTATGCGGGCTGTTTCCAGCGTGGCGGGGCTGTCGCAATAATCGGCGGGGATGTAGCCGCCGATCGGATGCCCCTTGCCGCCGCCGCCCATGGCCTTCTCAGGCGCCATGACGGACATGCGCTTGGCGTCGTCCTCTGCCTGGCTGGCCTGGTCGCGGTAATAACCTAGAGCGGCATGCTGGCGTTCTGTGATCTGTCCGCGCTTCAACATCGTGTCGATCACAGCGATGCGGGAATAGGCCATGCCCGCGCTGACGAAATCACCAGCCAGCATCTGCTCCAGCGTGGGAGCGATGCGCTTGTCAACTTGTGCGGCCTTCTTCTTGCTGCGGCGACGTGCCATTATTTCCCTCCGCTCATATACCCCGACCCGATGTTGTGGTGTTCAGTTCATCCTACTCCCCCTCTGTGGATGGGCGGGCATTTTGCCGGAAAAGCCATGTGAAACCTGCGCCCCAGGATCGTCCACCAATAAACAAACGAGACAATGGGACCGTCCTTCCGCACGAAGGGAGCAGCGATGCAGCGGCCATCTTTGCAAAGGTAATGCGCGTTCCCGTGTCCGTCCCTCTCCATCGATGCCGCACTGTCCTACCGAGGCAGAAACTCTTTTTGACGCGTGGGCCATCGAATTTCCGTTTAAGATCGTGTCGCTTTTCAAAGGCTGGCTTCTTCCTCACTCCCCCGCCTCCTTGTGCTTGCGGTCGCCAAGTATGGCCTCCATCATCACCCAATCGATCTCTGGCGGCGGTGGCGCTAAGGCATCCACAATCTGAAGCAGCCGGAAGCGGACAGCTTCAAAATCGACATCGCGGCCAAAATTATGCCTGATCCACTCGTCTCCCACGCGCACCTCGACCGTGCGAACCATACGGGGCATTTCCTCATTCATGGATACCGCCATCACTCATCTCCTTCAGCGGCGTCGTACATTGCGGTGCCAGTATTCCGCCGCCTGTAGATCGATACGAAGGCGCCTTGCTTCTTTCCCCGCTTCCGATCGGGTGCGGTCTGCCTTGAGCAGCCACACGATGTACTTTGTGGGTGGGGATAGGTCGTTACGGTCGAAGAGGTCAGGCATGTCATGCTGTCATCCCGCCAAGTGCGATGACGAGGCCACCCGCTGTCAAAGCGCACGCAAACGCCGTTCCAAACAATTCCAGATCAACAAACACACCCGCAGCAAGCACGAAGCCGCATGCTAATGCTCCGATCATTTCCACGCGTGTCATGCGTTACCCTCCGAGATGGTGGTGGTCATGCGATTGCCTCCACAAATTCGCTGGTGCGGAAATCATAGCTGACGGTGACACTGCCCTTCTTTCCGGGCAGGCCCATGCGAACCTTCGTCACGATCAGTTCGGCGCGGTTCTCGTCGGGCTTAGGCCGGTGATAGGTCAGGCCATAGTCGGCCTTGTTCGCCCAATTCGCGGACCCGCTGATGTTGTAGAGCTTGGGCGCGCCGCTGCTACCATGCTCGGGCTTGGTCGGGTGTGCCACAACCCAGAACGCCACATCATATTGCTTGGCAAAGCGCTTGATAGCCCGGAGGGCGCGGGAGATATAATCCGTCTCCGTTTCGTCGCGACGGCGCTTATGCTCCAGCTCGTTCCACGGATCTAGCAGCACGAACTTCACGCCATCGCGAACCACCGCGACCCGGCAATATTCCAGGAAATTCTCCAGCGTCATTTCCTCGTCCTCATCCACCAACTGCGTGATGATGCGGACATTCTCGCTGATCATTTCATCGGCGGCCTTGGTGCTGCGGCTTTGGAGGTCGTGCTTGTTGCAGCGCATCAGCGACATGCGTAGACCGTCGCGCAGGATTGGCTTCACGTCCGTCTCGAAGCTGGCGATGACGACCGGAATATTCACCGAGATCAGGTTGGCGAGAACCTGGTTCATCACCGTGGACTTGCCCATGTTCGCGTAGCCCGTGAACACCGTCAGCGTGCCCGGCACGACATGGATCATGTCGCCAAGGGGCGCGATGCCCGTGGGCCATGCCGTGACTTCGCCCTTCTCGGGGAAATCATCCATCGAGTAGAGACCCTGCACCGGCACCGGCTTGGCGCCGTTGATGATCTGGACGACCGCTTGATGCCCGTGGTGGATCAGGACTTCGTTCAAATCCTTGCAGTGGGGCGGATAGGCCACGAAGCGGCAGCGTTCGGCCCCGAGCAGCGCGATCAGGTCGCTGGCAAGGTTCTGCCCTGCCGTGTCGCCATCGGTTGCCAGCACGAAGGTTTTCACCTTGTCCAGCGCATCGATGTGGCGGAACACCCACTCATAGCGCTTGGCGTTCTCAGGCTCCGGTGTGCGGCTTTGTGGCGCGCCGTTCGGAACGGAAACGACATGCTGCCAGCCCGACTGGATCGCCGCCAGCGCGTCCCATTCCCCCTCCGTGATCACCACCGGGGCACCTTGCTGCACGTCCGGATGCGAAAGCGCGTCCACGTTCCACAGAGCAAGCGGCGCGTCCTTGTCCATGCGGTGCCGCTTCTCGCTGGTCATGCGATACTTGTGGTTGATGACCTTCCCCGCCTCGATGTAGGGCACGGTAAGCCAGAAGCCGTCTCCGTCGCGGGTTGTCGTCAGCCCGAATTTCTCGGCCAGTTCCGGGGTAATTCCCCGCCCATCGATCCATTCCTTGTGTCTGTCGTGCATCGGGTGTTGCCCCCTTGAATCCGCAGTGATGGCAAAAAAAGACGTATCCGGTGCCCTCTTGGGTGACGCTCAGGCAGCGGTCTTGTTTGTTGCGCCGGGTGTGAGAACATGACGGGCATGTCTGTTTCCCGGCCTTGATCGGGCGCCAGTCGGTCAGCATGGCATCCCCTGTTCCGCCTTGGACGCGATACCCTTGAGCGTTCGTTCGATGAAGGGAACCGGCGACACTGGCCGCGCCAGTTGTGCGTTGGTGATCGCGGCGGCGGTTTCAGACTTGCCGAAGTCGCGCGCCCATTTTCCGATGATACTGCCAGGGTCGCCCTTGATGTGAGGCTTAAGATAGCCTTTGGCGTTGTCCCAAAACAGCTTGTCAGGATCGGCCACAGGCCCGTTATCTTTAGATAACGGAACATCTGTCTCTGTCTCTGTCTCTGGCGCGTTACAGTGACGTTCCTGTAACGTTACATCGCCGTTTCGCTCTGCGCGTTTCTTTGCGCGGTATTCGGTTACACGGTCGTTGCTCCGGTCGCTCTTGAATTGCCGCTTCGACCATGTTGAAACGCGCTCCCCATCGATCCGGCCAAGCTCTTTCAAGGCTTCTAAGATCGCCTCAATATGAGCTGGCTTGCAGCGCAGGAAGTGAGCAATCTCAGCGGGATCGACCTCATAGCGAGCTTCGTTGTCGATCTCTGCCGCGCTTTCCAGCACAGCACCCCAGACCCAAAGAGTGCGTTCGATAGACTGCTTGGACCTCAAGGCGGCGCGCACCAATTTATCGTCGCGCATCATGCCCGCGTAATGGCGAAACCAGCGGCTCATGCGTCCTCCAACATGTGGGCGGTGATGAGCAGTTCCGCTTCCTCGTCCGTGATCAGACGTTCAGCGCGCCAACTCATGATGAATTTCTTGCGCTCGGCGTCGTCAGTCATGGTGCGCAAAAGATACTGCACGCCCATCATCTCAGCACAGCGGTCGAGAATGCCGGGGAGGATTTCGCCTATGGAGCGGGCCATTAGATCGCCTCCACTTCGATGATGACGGCGCCGCCCTTGCGAGGCTCCGCGATGTGGACGATGGGCTGGCCGAACGCGCTGTCATCCATGCCGAGGGCTTGGGCGATGCCGTCCTGATAGGCTTTCAGGCTGGCGCTGGCGTTGTCCTTGTCCACCGCGTTCGCCGTCTTGGGATGGAAGGTGGCGCGCAGTGTGACCGGCGAGCCATCATGCTTGGCACCGCGAAGGTCGGCTAGCATGGCGGCATAAGCCCAAGCCTTATGCTTCTTCGCCTCACGATGCTTCGCCATGTGATGGCCGCGCCCGTTGGGCCAAAGGATCTTGGCGGGAAACGGCAACTCAATCACGGGCGAACCTCCCGCCTGTGTCACGCTTGATCGCCAGCCGGCGCATGTCGCGCTGCCAAGCCTTGCGGATGAGATCGAAGGCGAAGGGGGTTTCTGCGTTGCGGCGGCGAAGCATCAGTTCGGTCACAGCGCAGCCTCCGCGATCCGCAGCAGCGTTTTGTACGAACGCCCGGTGTTGCGCTTGACGATCGGCAGGGGATTGATGCGCAGTTCCGCTATGATGCGGTCGCGCTCCTTGGTGCTGATCTTGTGGGGAAGCTGGCGGGCTTTCTCTACCGCGATCTGAATGGCGTCGGCGTGGTTCATGCGAACAACGGCAGGCTGAATGCTGGCTGGGCTATATCGCGGAAGAAAGGATCAGGCCGCGCCTCGCCCTTCTTTTCCTTCGCCGCATAAGGACGATAATCCTCGAAATCGATGATCATCTTGCGGACGATTGCGACTGCGCTTGATCGGCTGATACCGATCAGTTTTGCCGCCTCCTTGATCGTCTTCCCCTCTAGCGCATACGCCTTCAGGAGCATCGATCGCTTGGCCATGTTTGCCGATAAGCCACATTGTGCTGCGAACTGGTCAACCAGATAGGGAGGATTATCCATGATACTTACCCCGTTGCTTGAGGATGCGGATCACTTCGGGAAGCTCGACGCCGTAGGAGCGCGAGAGGCTTTCCGGGTTGAATGGGCCTAAACCGCCAGCGACATGTGCGTCCAAGGCGCCTGCGCGCTGGAGTTCAACTTTGCGTTTGGCGGTCAGGGGCGCGGGCTTCATGCCGCTTCCCTTTCCCGCTCGATCTGCCCAATGAGCGCGTCAATCTCCCGGCGCAGGCGGCGCAGATCAGGTAGATAGCCAAGCTTTTCGCGAAGGATTTCAACCGGTCCACCGGGCGACGAAGGCGACCGAGCTTGCACGATCTGCGCCCCGGTATTCATCAGGATCGGCATGATGTCGCCATCGCTGGAATCGGCGCGAGCAACAGCACGGCCACCGGACAGTCGGTAATAGGGGTCCAGTTCATGCGGGCCGTAAGCACGCCCGATACGCTGCAAGAAGGTGGCCGAAAGATCGGCCTTCTTGTTCGCCGCATTACTGATCGTGCCCAGCGAAACGCCGATGGTCTCAGCGATCTCAAGCAGGGTCACGCCATAGTCGGCCTGCACGTTGCGCAGGATTTCAGCGACAGCGGAACGATATTCCTCTCGTTCCTCCACCTCATTGACGCGCAGTACGTTGA
>Ga0255338_1003658_pt1 | contig 17869 bp, 17 predicted proteins | sample MeOH1_35cm_T4_19_FD_203715 | JGI IMG/M metagenome (GOLD analysis project Ga0255338, IMG submission 203715) | Sandy soil microbial communities from University of British Columbia, Vancouver, Canada - MeOH1_35cm_T4_195 | ecosystem: Engineered > Artificial ecosystem > Sand microcosm > Unclassified ...
CTGGTCTTTCCCGATCCAGCTGGCGCCGAAATAACCGCCAAGGGCAAAAGGGAGGACATCCAGTTCCAGGCCCGCCTGCCAATCAGCGGAGGCTGTGTCGGAACTGTTTTGCGCATTTGCCTGTAAGAATCCCAACAAAAAGGCTAATAAGAAGATCCCTCTTTTCATCTCACTAAGCTAACCCGTTTTCTGGTGCTGGAACATGATTTTGGTCAGGTTGAAGCCCGGGTAAAAAAAATCTCTGTAACTCTTCATCAAAACCAAAAGGAGCTACAGAGATATATACGTACAAGTATTTACGCCGCCTACTTAGGCAAATGAGCGATCAGTTCCACTTCTATTTTGTCATCAGCCGCAAACAACCGGGATATCTGTACCCAGGTGGCGGCAGGATAATCGCCTTTGTAAAAAGTTTTGCGTATGGGATTCAGTTTTTTTACCGCTTCCATATCGGTAGTATATAAATTTTCTTTTACTACATGCTGAAACCCGGCGCCGAATCTGGATAATGTTTTTTCCAGTTCTGTATAGAGCCTGGTTAATCCCGCAGGTGTTAATTCACTGGCTACAATGCCGGATATGTACAATACATTATCCACTTTAACCACCTGGGTATACCCAATAGCGGTATCCTGTTTGGGTGCCCTGTCCCAGTGCCATTTTTCTTTGGTAATGGAGGGTGCCTGTGCCTGTGCCTGTGTCGATAAGACAAACAGCGAGAGCAGGGTAAAGAACAGCAGTTTCATGTAACAGGGTTTACAGATTAATATTTATAGCCGATTCCTTTTTTGATAGATTGGATCCCGCCCCAGGCACGGCTTCCATCAGATTGCAATCCGGCATCTTTGTCGGAAGTGATGATCACAAACTGGCATCCCTGTTTGGCCGCTTCTTTCTTTAATTTTTCTTCTGCTTTTTTATCGCTGCCGGCTGCGGTACGGTAGTTGATGAGGCTGGTTTTGCCACGTATTTCGCCAACCTTGGTAAGACCGGCAGAAGCTGCATTGTCTTCCAGGATCATTACGTTTGCCCAGTCATCTTCAGAATTGATAGCGATTTTAGGACTAACCGTTTCTGTACGGCCGCTTTTCCCATACACGATCTTTTCTACTGCGTATTTGCTGATGGTTTGTTCTGCATCTTCATTTACATACTTATAAACCACTGTAAATTCTGTATTGCGTACCACAGATCCTTCTACGGTTTTACCATTGTGGAGATACAATTTATCTGATTGGGAGAATGCCATGGTGCTGATGCTGACTGCCAGTGCAAGGAGAAATGTTTTCATAGATAATCATTCATTTTGGTTGATAAAATAATTGCTGAACACAAAATTAGCAAGCGTTATGCCTTGAAACACAGTGTGGTATTGATTTCACATAAGTTTTGCGAATGGAAAGAACTACTCACATATTTATGTGGTATCGTTTACCGTTGATAAAGAATACGAACCTGTTGTGTAAAAGGGCGGAAAATATTTTGCCTGGGAAACTGGCTGTACTAACGGGTATGTTGGGGGGTAACAGGAAATAAACCGGTAATACGCTGCTTATTGTTTCAGCACTTCGTATTGTTGCGTATTCAGTTGTGGCATCAGCAAGAGTATGTCGGAAAGGTGCTGGTAATCCAGTTCCCGGGTAATAATGATCCTGAACGAAGCCTGGCGTACCTTGGCGGTATCGGTTCGCAGAACCGATGCGATCTGTTGGTAGGAGAATGGGATCCGTTCCTGACCCGACATACGGATGATATCATTCTCCCGCAACACGATACAGTTCTCATAATCAGCTTCCTCTGCTTTCCGTATACTGGATTCTGCATCGTAGAGGGTAGTGGCCTGCGATGACCTGACAGAAGAATAAAAGAAATAAGTGCCGCTGACCATCAGTATCAAAATGACAATTAATAATACGAATACAAGTTTTATCAACTGCAACGGTTTCATAATCGGGACCTGTTTATGCGTTTAATGGATCGGGGGCATGATAGTTATCATGTTACTCCGGCATAAAACTACATCAACAGGGTGCCTTGAAATAGGGGAAATTTCCCGTATTATTAGGGGGATCCACCCTCGTTTTACTGCCAGTCATCGATCCTAAAAGCCTGGTAGTAAAGCTTAGGTGTCAATCATTTAAATCATTTCTCCGGCTACTTTGATCTGGAACGGGCAGGAACATTGTGATAGTGATCGGGTAGTCCAGCGGTATTTTTCAGGTCGAACATGCCGAGAAACTGAAAACCGGCATCCTGGTAGTGTTGGATCAGGCGGGTGTTGTTATCGAGGGTATCCAGTCTGACATATTCTTTACCGTGCTCTCTGGCATAAGCTATCGCCCAGGGTACGATCCAGAAAACAAAGTTATTGCCCCTGAACAGCGGGTTGGTGGCAATGCGATGGATATAAACGGAAGGGTCAGCATTTCTTTCTTCCCAGATTTGTTCATCACTGAAAGTGATTACCCAACTGCAGGCAATCTGGTTGTTGATCGGCATTTTCCATTGCCTGTTTTCTTTGATTTCAGTTTCTACCAGTTCCGGGCAAACTCCGGCCATACCACTACTTTTTTTTGAACGCTGGTAGTTGGCCGCCAGCCGGTACAGGCGATAAATCTCTGTGATTCGGCGAGGGTACTGTTTTCGATCCTGATGGCAGGAGTAGTGGTATCGTGCATAAGTCTTTTCGCAAACCTATGCCAACAACGAAAGTTCGCATTTTCGTTTTACGTGAATGGTGGGATAGATTGACGGAGATAACAGGGATAGTACGAAAATTACATCGGTTTCTTGTCCGACAGAGGAATAACAGGATTTTTCATATACCAGCCCTGCTGCCAGATGATTACTCGTTTTCTGTCCGGGTTAAGGCAAAATATACCACATAGAACCAACCGCAGATGCCATGAAAAATTGCCCAGAGGATAGAGCGGTTTCTTGACCAGGAAGCAACAACAGCGATCACCGCCCCCAAACTTACGCCTGATTCCAGCACATTTTGTGCATTTACAATACTTCCGTTGTCAACATGAGCCATCGCTGGGATTGTAAGGATTGTGGTTAGCAGTAAGAAGCTGAGATATTTCATACAATTTTTGTGTTTGGATGAAGAACAACCCCATACCTCAGATGGGTTTTATTTTATTAGGGAATTATTATACCGGGCTTTAGCCGTTAGCTTACAACTATTTTTTCCTTTGCCTGAACAACCACTCCATCATCAGTGTATCTGTATAAGCGGCCAGCCAGGCAAAATGCCCTGTTTCGGGCAGGCGGGTATAACCCGGATGGGCACCTGCAATGGTTAGTGCGTTCACCATGTCATCCGACATGCGTACGTCAACAGAGGGATCTTCAGCCCCATGGAACACCCAGATAGGTAAGTGCGCGATAGAAGCCGCCCTGGCACTGTCTCCGCCGCCACAAACCGGTACGGCAGCTGCAAACAGGGAAGGGTAGCGCTGAATCATATCGAAAGTGCCAAAACCACCCATGGATAACCCCGTGATATAAATACGGTTGGTATCAATGGCCATTTGTTTGGAAAGTTGCCGGACCAGATCGATCAAAACAGCTACCTGTTTGGAAGGCTCGGCTTTTAAGGTCAGTTTGCGGCTTCCGCTACCGGCTCTCTCGAAATTATCCCAGCGGGCTCCGGGCGGACATTGCGGTGCCAGCACAATAGCCGGATGGGCTGTCATGGCCTGGTCTGTGGCAAAATTCAGGGCTCCCCATTTTAACTGTACCTCGTTATCGGTTCCCCGTTCGCCGGAGCCGTGGAGAAACACCACCAGAGGGTATTTGCGCATAGTATCGTAGTCCGGTACCAATAAGCGATAAGCCAGTGTATCACCGGCCACTATGTGCTTACGGGAAGCAAAACGGTTGGTTTGAGCGGTGAGGCTGGATAACAGGGTTAAGAACAACAGGAGAGTAAATGTAAAATGGCGTGGGGAAGTTGTTGGCATCCTATCGAGTTTTGAAAGTTGTACTACAGCTGTTAATAATCGTACCATTTTCCTGACGATCATTTTCAGGATTGATTATTTATATTTTTTCAAAAAAATGATGATACAAAAATGCTGCTATAAAACTGATCAGCAGGTAGAGTAAAAACCGAACAATCTTCGGTTTCATATTCTTACTGGAAATTTAAGTATTTTCTTTTTCATTGCCCAGCTCTTCAATCGTTCTCTTTGCATGGGCTAAGCGGATGGCTTTATTTTTGGCTACCAGTTGCTGCGTTGTCCAGTGTTCTAACCGATGATGCAAGGGTACAATCATGGCAGCAATGGCTACCAATACCAGCAGCATGAGCTATTTGTAACCTATTTCATAGGCATCTGCTAAGCAGCTAGTTATCCAGCAGTGAAACCAGGTGCCCGTAGTGCTGCTGCACAAGTGTGCGACGCAACCCCGCTGCCCAAAGCCCCCGGGCCGGTTCACCAAAACAATTCATAAAAAATTGATAGCGATTGTCAATCCTAACGATCGTTAGCTTAAATTTGCGCCATAAAACACATATATCCATGCATTTTGAATTGAGCGAAGAGCACCTGATGATCCAGAAAGCGGCCCGCGATTTTGTCCGCACCGAATGTTTACCCGGCGTAATTGAACGTGATGAACACCAGCAATTTCCCCGCGAGCAGGTACTGAAACTGGCTGAACTCGGGTTTATGGGGATGATGGTGAGCCCGGATTACGGTGGTTCCGGCATGGATACCCTTAGTTATGTACTGGCCATGGAAGAGATCAGTAAGGTGGACGCCAGCACCAGTGTGAGTATGAGCGTGAACAATAGCCTGGTTTGCTGGGGACTGGAAGCCTTCGGTAACGAGGAGCAAAAGAAAAAATACCTGACCCCGCTGGCCCAGGGCCGTAAAGACGGGGAACTCTATATCGGCGCCTTCCTGTTAAGCGAGCCGGAAGCCGGTAGCGATGCCACCAGTCAGCAGACCACTGCCGAAGACAAAGGCGATCATTACCTGATCAATGGTACCAAGAACTGGATCACCAATGGATCTTCTGCCTCTGTTTACCTGGTGATTGCCCAAACCGATCCGGCCAAGGGAAGCCGTGGTATTAATGCATTTATTGTAGAGAAGAACAGTCCGGGTATTGTGGTAGCCGCCAAAGAGAACAAACTCGGGATCCGCGGCAGCGATACGCATAGCATCATGTTCAGCGATGTGCAGGTTCCGAAAGAGAACCGGATCGGGGAAGATGGTTTCGGGTTCAAGTTTGCGATGAAGACCCTGGCCGGTGGCCGTATCGGTATTGCCTCGCAGGCCCTCGGTATTGCCAGCGGCGCTTACGAGCTGGCCCTGGCTTACAGCAAACAACGGAAAGCCTTTGGCAAAGAGATTATGCATCACCAGGCCATCCAGTTTAAACTGGCCGATATGGCCACCAAAATAGAAGCAGCCCGCCTGCTTTGTTTAAAAGCCGCCTGGGAAAAAGATAACGGACTGGACTATACCCTCAGTTCCTCCATGGCCAAAGTATTTGCGTCGGAAGCAGCTATGTGGGTTACCACAGAAGCCGTACAGATACACGGTGGTTACGGTTTTGTAAAAGAATACCATGTAGAACGCCTGATGCGCGATGCGAAGATCACCCAGATTTATGAGGGTACGAGTGAAGTGCAGCGGATCGTGATTTCGAGAAGTATTCTTAAATAGGGATTAACGAATTCGCGGATTGGCGGATTGAGTCCCAATGCTGTTTTGTATAAGTTTTGAACGCTGGTAACTGTTTTTGAAAACGGGGCCAGCGTTTTTATTTTTTTAATCCGTGAATCCATAATCCGCCAATCCGCTAATTTTACAGTTCATGATGAGAGCCAGATTCATATCGGTTTTATTGTTTTTACTGCTGACAAATAAGCTTTTCGCACAGGATACAGCGTTGATGACGCAGGTGCTGAACCGGATCGAACAATTGCAGGTCAAAGAGAACGGCGTTTTTCCCAAGGGGTCATTTGCTTCCTACCGAACCTATGCACTGAATACGCATAGGGAGAAAGCTGATATGAACCCTTTCTATACGGCTTTAATTGCCATGACACTGAAAGATATCAGGCCTGCACTTACGGCTACACAACAAGGGGTGGTTGACAGGATCGTGGAAAACGCCCTGCCTTCCTTTGGTAAATATGAAAACAGAACAGGGAGGGGTACTTATAATTTCTGGTCAACAGATACGCCCCGGATCTTCCCCAATGGCGATTGGATGAATTGGTTCGATAAACGCCAGGCATTACCGGATGATATGGATGATACGGTAGTGATACTCTTGGCAATGGGGGCACCCGACTCTATTGCCCAAAAAATTCACAGCCTGATGCAGGCTTACACGAACAGAACGGGAAAACATGTAAACAACAACTCGAAAGCGTACAGAAATATTTTTGCCTACTCCACCTGGTTTGGTAAAAATGTACCGGTCGAATTTGATATATGCGTTTTATCCAACGTGCTCTATTTTGTTCAACGGTATAATATTCCCTGGACAAGTGCAGACAGCGCCAGCCTGCAATTGATTGAAAAAGTACTGGAGACCCAAGCGCACTTGCTTTCACCCTTGTATGTTGCACCACAATATGGCAGGTCACCATTGATCCTTTATCACCTCGCCAGACTTATGTCGGTAAAGCAAATTCCTTCACTGGAGTTATACAGAAGTCAGCTGATAAAAGAAGCAGAACAGGATCTAAAAAATGCAGATCATTTTATTGATGCGGTCATCTTAAGCACCGCCTTACTGAAATGGGGGGTGACACCAGCATTTGAAACGGTATACAAAGCAGCCAGTCTCGAAGAATTGATAGAAGAAAGACCTTATTATTTTTTCATCGCCAATATGGGCTCAATGCTGCCCGAACCTTATAAACATTTACTGGTACAATCAGGCATCGGGAAGTTTTATTACGATTGTGATGCGTATAATAACCTGTTGGTACTCGAATACCTGGTTTGGAAGAATCGATTAACGGATTAGCGGATTTGAGGTAGCGATACACTCGTTTTTCTGCGAAACTTCTGCTTCTAAATATCCGGAAATAAATCCGCCAATCCGCTAATCCGTCATCCGCTAATTAAAAAAATAGGCTATGTCAGTGAATCTGGAAAAATATAATGAAATAAAAAAAGAACTCGGAACAACCAAGCTGGTGGCTGTTAGCAAAACCAAACCCAACGGGGATATACTGGAACTTTATGGGCTAGGGCAACGTGATTTTGGAGAGAACTATGTGCAGGAACTGGTGGATAAGGAAGCGGCTTTGCCGAAAGATATCCGCTGGCATTTTATCGGTCACCTGCAGCGTAATAAAGTAAAATATATTGTCTCTTTTGTACACCTGATACATGGGGTGGATAGTTTCAAACTGCTGCAGGAGATTAACAAACAGGCAGCTAAGCATAACCGGATCATTGATTGCCTGTTGCAGGTTCATATTGCACAGGAAGAAACCAAGTTCGGTTTGAATGAAACCGAGTTGGAAGAAGCATTGGCAGGTGCAGTTACTTTATCCCATGTGCGGGTTTGTGGCCTGATGGGAATGGCTTCGTTTAGTGATGATGGGGAGAAAGTGAGGGGCGAATTCCGTTTCCTGAAAGCATTGTTTGATAAGGGCCGTGCGTGGTCAGTGGTGCGTAGTGAGTGGGGGATTTTGAGTATGGGGATGAGCGGGGATTACGCCATTGCGATAGAGGAGGGGAGCACGATGGTAAGAATCGGTAGCCTGTTGTTCGGTGCCCGATCATATCAGGAAAAGGGAATTTAAAAATGGGTTAATTTGAAAAAATGGATATCCATTTTCAAATTAACCCATTTTCAAATTACTTCAACGTTTCCTCCAGCCATTTGTAAAATTCCCGTTGCCATACCAGCGCATTTTGTGCGCTTAATACCCAATGGTTTTCATCGGGGATATAAAGAAACCGGCTTTTGATACCTTTCAATTGTGCAGCCTGGAACGCCTGCTGGCCCTGTTCAATGGGTACTCGATAATCGCGGCCGCCTTGTATGATGAGGATGGGGGTATTCCATTTTTCTACAAAATTGCTGGGCGATTGTGAGAAGGAGCGTTGTGCAACAGCATTGTTCTTATCCCAGTAATTGCCGCCTTTTTCCCAGTTCTCGAAAAACATTTCGTCGGTAGTGCCGTACATGCTTTTGAAATCGAATACCCCATCGTGCGAAATAAAGGTCTTGAAACGGCCCTCATGCTGGCTGGCGAGGGCAAATACAGAGAACCCGCCAAAACTGGCACCAATGGCTCCTAAACGGCCTTTATCAACAAAGGGTTCTTTGGCAACGGCATCAATGGCGCTGAGATAATCCTGGATCACCTGTCCGCCCCAGTCTTTACTCACCTGTTCATTCCACTGTGTGCCAAAACCCGGCATACCCCGGCGTGCGGGTGCTACAATGATGTATCCCTGTGAAGCCATCAGCTGAAAATTCCAGCGGAAAGAATAAGACTGGGTTAAGGGCGATTGCGGACCACCCTGGCAATAGAGCAGGGTAGGATATTTTTTAGCCGGATCAAATCCGGGCGGATATACCACCCACACCAGCATCTGTTTGTTATCGGTGGTGGTTACAAACCTGCGCTCCGTTTTTACTTTACTGATCTTTGCATAGGCTGCGTCGTTTACGTGGGTGAACTGCACCAATTTACCATTGGTCAGGTTCAACTGGTACAATTCAGAAGTCCGGTTCATATCATTACGCGCTACAATCAGCGCATTCTCCGTTTCACCAATGATCGCACTCACATCAAAATCGCCGCTGGTTACCTGGGTAATCGTAGGAGCTGTTTTGGTTACCAGCGCATCATTCACCCGAAACAGCTGCAGTGTTCCATTCACGGGCGCAATAAAATAAACACTGTCTACCCTGCGGCTCCAGAGAAAATTTTCTACATGAATATCATCTCGCTGGGCTGTCAGGTTTACCTGTGTTTTGCCATCTGAAACAACCAGGTCCTGCTTGTCGGCTTCGTATCCATCTCTTTTCATCTGCAGCCAGGCCAGTTGTCCTTTGCTGTTAAATGCCGGACTCACATCATATCCTTTATTGCTTTCGGTCAGGTTGCGGGTTTTACCGGTTTCGGCATCATATTCGTACAGGTCTGTATTGGTGCTGAGGGCATATTCGGTTCCGGCTTTTTTCTTAGCTACATATACCAGGTGTCTGCCATCCGGGTTCCATACAAAATCCTCATCGCCGCCAAAGGGTTTGGTAGGACAATCAAATGGCTCGTTGAACTGGATATCACTCGCTTTTTTCAGGTCTGGTTTTCCGTTCACGACCGGTGCCACAAATACATGGTCGAATTTGCCATCTTCCCAGGTATCCCAATGACGGTAATTGAGCGAGTTATAAATAAATACATTCGATTTCTTGAGATCAGGATGTATGGCTGCACCCGTTACTTTCATCACTTCCACATTTCTTGTTTCTGCAAAGAACTTTTTATTCGAGGAGAGCTTGCTGTTTACCAGGAAACTATCCGTATTAGGAATTTCAAAAGCTTCCCCGCCACTGGCAGCCACTGCGTACAATTTGCGCGAGCTTTTATTTTCGGCTGCATTGGGGGTACTTACCTGATAGATCACATACTGGTCATTTTTAGAGATCCCCAAACCCGTTACCCGGCCTAATTTCCAGAGTTGTTCCGGAGAGAGTGGGGAGGATTGGGCGAGGGCTGCGGATACGATGGTACTTAGGAGCAGAATGGGTACTATGCGTTTCATATGAGTAAAATGAGTGAATGATAGTATGTTAGAATGGGTTATTTGGTTTTTGCGTAGTCGAAAACGAGTTGGCAGAAAGCTTTTACGCCTACGTCCAGTTTACTGTCGTCGATGAGGAAATCGGGGGTGTGGTGACCGGGTGCGTTTTCTGCGGTGTACCTGGCATCGCGGGCTCCGAGGTAGAAAAAGAAAGAAGGCGCTTTGAGACCATAGAAAGAAAAATCTTCCGCACCGGTTTCCCAACGGTGTAATACCACATTGCTTTCGCCGGCCGCTTTTTGTAAAGAGGGCAGGGTTTGCGCCACCAGTTTGGGATCGTTATAGGTTACCAGTGTTTTGGTATCAATATTCACTTCTGCCGTAGCGCCATACGCTTCTGCAATGCTCTTGGCCATTTTGCGGATACGGTCGTGAACATCTTTCTGCATTTTACTGTCCAGTGTGCGGATGGTTCCTTCCATCACCGCTTCTTCCGGAATGATATTGGGCCGCACACCGGCGTGGATCTTACCCACCGTCAGGATCACAGGTGCTTTGGGCAGTTCAGACTGCCGGCTAACGATGGTCTGTAAATTCTGCACGATCGCTGCACTTACCACGATCGGATCAATGCCCAGCCAGGGGTTGGCGCCATGTGTCTGTCTTCCTTTTACCTTAATCGTGAACCAGTCGGAAGATGCCATAAAAGCTTCCGGTTTATAATAGATCTTACCCAGATCCAGGCTGGCTCCAATATGCATACCGAATACCGCATCTACTTTCGGATTATCGAGTGCGCCTTCCTTAACCATTAAGGGTGCACCACCTTCTTCGGTGCCGGGAGGGCCTTCTTCAGCAGGCTGAAACAGGAAAACAACGGTACCCGGAATATCTTTTTTCATTTTCGACAGGATCTCAGCAGCACCTAATAACATGGCAATATGGGAATCATGTCCGCAGGCATGCATTACACCCACTTGCTGCCCGTTGTATTCTGCTGTTGCATTGGATTTATAAGGAAGCGGATTTCTTTCTGTTACGGGCAGTCCATCTGTATCGGCACGCAAAGCCACTACCGGACCGGGTTTGCCGCCTTTTAATACACCCACCACACCTGTACGGGCCATGGTTCGGGTTTCGATACCCAGTTGTTTCAGGGTAGCTTCAATTTTTTTGGCGGTATTGAATTCCCGGTTGGAGAGTTCGGGGAACTGGTGAAAATACCGGCGCCATTCAACTACTTTGGGTGATTGTTCTTTTACCAGCTGTTCATAATTGGCCGGCAGGTTCTGCGCCGATGCGGCCAGGGAGAAGAGTAAACAAAACGGGATCAATTTTCTCATGTTTCTTTGATTAATATAAGTAAAATGGGGTTATTTTTTAGTGAAAACATACGAATCAAACTCCACAAAATCGCTGGCTTTGATATCTACAGAAACCACTTTGTTGTTTTCGATCCGGAATTTTGTCGGGAATACCCCAAAGGCAGGGTTGCTGTACACCAGCATCCATTCCCCCTTGTCCATATAACGCATAAAGGCAGTTAAATGAGGGTGACTGTTGAATTTGACCAGTAATTCATCTCCCATGGATGTAATGTTGATACTTCCATATACATCATTCACATAACTACCAGTATACGCAGCAATCGCCTGTTCCGGTGCCGTACCTTTCACCCGCGCCTGCAGGGCCGCCAGATGTTTTACGGCTTCTTCTGTTTCTTTCACATGACCGGGTAACTGCTGTAAACTCCTGTTTACATAAGGCACTCCCAGGTAAGCATCCAGGAGCTGGTAGCGTAATGCTTCAAAAAAGTTCTGGTTATCGTTATTGGTCAGAATGGTGATGCCGAGGTTTTCTTCCGGTACAAAACAGGTATTGGTCACAAACCCGAAAGCGCCTCCTGTATGCCAGAATACCTGTTTGCCATTGTAATCTGTCATGAATACGCCGAGTCCATAACCGGTATAATGAGTAGGGAAGGATCCGCTTTTTCTACTGGAGATAACTGTTGCCATATCCCGGGTAGCCCTGATCACGGGCCAGGGCAGAATGCGTTTACCTTCATACCGACCGCTATCCAGCTGCAGTTGTAACCAACGTGCCATGTCTTTTACATTACTGACCATACTGCCGGCCGGCCCCAGGTTATCCACCTGGTCGTAAGGCAGCTCATGCAGTTCTCCGGTAAAGGAAGTGGAATAAGGTCTGGATACATTGGGTCGTTGCGACATGCCGGCTGTCAGCATATGAGTATTCTTCATGCCCAGTGGCAGTACAATACTGTCGTACACATATACTTCCCAGGGTTTGCCGCTTACTTTGGGAATGATTTCACCCGCGGTGAGAAAACAACTGTTACAGTACCCGAAATCCTGGCGGAACAAACCGGTGGGTTTGAGTAACCGCATCCGGTCAATGATCTGGTTACGGCTCAGGTTCCCATCCCAGAAAGTAAAATCTCCCTGGAAGGTCTTGGTGCCGATATGGTGACTCAACATGTCTTTGATGGTTACCTGTGCCGTTGCATTATTATCATACAACTGGAAGTCGGGGAAATACCGGGTGATCTTATCGTTGAGCGACAGTTTTTTGTTGTAGGCTAATTGAGAGAGGGCCGTGCCTGTAAACAGCTTGCTGTTACTGGCGATCATGAACAAGGTATTTTCGTCTACTTTTTCATGGGTTTGTATATTTCGTTCGCCAAACCCTTTCATAAAAACCACTTGTCCGTCTTTTACGATAGCAATGGCCAAACCAGGGATCTGCCAGTCTTTCATCCCTTTTTCAATATAGGTAGTGAGACTATCACTCACAAACCGGCTATTTTGAGCCAGGCAGGTGTTTGTTAACAGGATCACCAGGCAGCAAACAGGGATGAACGGTTTCATACACAGTAGTTTGAATAGGGAAGGTACTAATTTGATGATATTGATTTACAGCCGATAGGGTATATATTTATAAGGTATTTTTCACCGGTTACACTTTGATATGTAATTTATGTAAGGAAAAAGCAGCGTACTGTAAGGGTATCCGCTCTTTTCCCATGATCTTTATGTAGCCGGTACATTAAATTACCCGGTTTTAACCCATCCTAAAAAAAACTTTATGAGAAAGATTACTTTATTGCTCCTGTCACTGGGATTATTCAGCACCCTGTCGCTGAAAGCTTCTATTACAGAACCTGTTGTTAAAAGCAAAACCGACTCTTCCGTTGTCAAAGAAATGATACTGGACGATGTGGTAGCCACCGATGCTTTGCGCGAATTCAGGAGTTTGTCAAGGGTAGAGAAGAAAATACGGATGGCCGAAGTGAAAAAAGTGGTCAAAGAATACAAAGCCGCCAAAAAAGCCGGAACCGCTTCTGAACCCAGTACCAGTACCCTGTTGCTGGTGATCCTGGCTATTCTCCTGCCGCCACTGGCTGTTTACCTGCACCAGGGAACCATCAATGGTAAATTCTGGCTCAGTCTCTTGTTAACCTTGTTATTCTGGTTGCCGGGCGTGATCTATGCGTTGTTTGTCATATTGGGCTAGGTAATTAGCAATTAAAAATTAGCAATTGGAATGTTACCAGGGGAATGTATCCTCAACGTAATTTTTAATTGCTAATTTTTACTTGTTAATTAACCCTTGTATTCTCCAAATACCTTCCGCAATGTATTTGCGATCTCGCCCAGGGTGCAGTAATTTTCAACGGCTGTTATCACCGGGGGCATCAGGTTGGTTCCTTCCCGGGCGGTGAGGGCGATCTTTTCAAGGCAGTTTTTTACCTGTTCTGCTGATCGTTTGGCACGCAACTGCTGTAATTTTTCAGATTGAAGGGTTCTGATACTGTCGTCTATCTTAAAGCCGGGTATCGGGCTTTCTTTCTCAATCGTGAATTTGTTTACGCCTACAATGATCTTTTCACCGCTTTCAATGGCCCGTTGGTATTCATAGGCGCTACGGGCGATCTCATCCTGCATAAAACCGGATTCAATGGCACTGACACTGCCGCCCAGTGCATCTATTTTATGTACCAGTTCCCAGGCTTTCTGTTCCACTTCATTCGTCAGTGATTCCATAAAATAGCTTCCTGCGAGCGGATCAACCGTATCGGAGGCACCGCTTTCAAAAGCCACTACCTGTTGGGTTCGTAAGGCAATCCGGGCTGCTTCTTCGGTTGGCAGGCTCAGCGCTTCATCGTATCCATTGGTATGAAGGCTCTGTGTTCCTCCCAATACAGCCGCCAGGGTTTGTATGGTAACACGGGAAATATTGTTCAGCGGTTGTTGTGCGGTTAACGTAGCGCCACCTGTTTGTGTGTGAAAACGCAGCATCATGGCTTTTTCATCGGTAGCACCCAGTTCTTTCATCATGGTGGCCCACATACGCCTGGCAGCACGGAACTTGGCTACTTCTTCAAAGAGGTTATTATGCGCATTAAAGAAGAAGGAGAGGCGTTTGCCAAAAACATTACTATCTAATCCTTTCGCCAAAGCGGCCTGCACATAAGCTTTGCCATTACTCAACGTAAAAGCGATTTCCTGTACCGCCGTACTGCCCGCTTCGCGGATATGGTAACCGGAGATGGAAATGGTATTCCATTTGGGCAATTCTTTGCTGCACCACTCAAAAATATCAGTAATGATACGCATCGATGGTTTGGGTGGGTAGATATAAGTACCCCTGGCTGCATATTCTTTCAGGATATCGTTCTGGATCGTTCCATTGATCCTGGAAAGATCGGCACCCTGTTTTTTGGCAAGGGCCACATAAAAAGCAAGCAGGATGAACCCGGTGGCATTGATGGTCATAGAAGTACTTACATCTTCCAGTTTGATATCTTTAAACAGCCTTTCCATGTCTTCCAGGCTATCAATCGCCACACCTACTTTTCCTACTTCACCCTCAGCCAGTTCATGGTCACTGTCGTACCCGATCTGTGTGGGCAGGTCAAAAGCCACACTCAAACCCATCACACCCTGTGATAACAGGTAGTGATACCGTTTATTGCTTTCTTCTGCGGTAGAAAATCCGGCATACTGGCGCATTGTCCAGAGTTTGCCCCGGTACATATCAGGCTGAACACCCCTTGTATACGGAAACTGCCCCGGCTGTTCCGGTGCGGGAGGCGCTGTTTGCGGCTGGGGATAATACACTTTCCTGATCTCTATCCCGCTATCGGTAAATACTTTTTTTTCACTCATCCGGCAATCGTTAAAATAATCAACCAAAAAAATACGGTGACCCAGTAAACCAATAAACAAGTAAACGAATAAACCAATTCCCTACAGCAATTTCTTCGCTTCATAACTCAAAGCTTCACTCACCAGTTCATGCATATTCGCTTTGTCATCGTGCATCAGGTATTCCAGTAATGCCCGGTTCAGCTCCAATCCTGAAGCGGTAGGGGGCAATAATGCCGATACCTGGTTAATGATGAGCAGGTTCTTTTCTTTCAGGTTTCTTACCGCATTCCAGGTTTCAGGGGTTACGTAGATCTGCTGGGTGATATTGTAATCAAACTCATCCCTGATAGAGCGGGTAAGTACCAGCTGCATATCACGGGCCGATAAACCCTCGTAACTGATCCGGCTCACCAGTTGAGAGATCGCGATCCTGTCTACCAGCAGCGTAAGCCTTTCATAGGCCTGTAATTGAAGTGCTACGGAACCGGTATCTTTTTTGGGGAGTTTTTCCGCAGTAAGTGTATCAGCCGGTTTGGGCCTGAGAAAATAGAAATAAGCGAGACAGCCCACTGCTACAACGCCAGCCAATACCAGGTACTTAGAATCCATGCTACCGATTTTTCACAAAAATAAGGTAAACAGCGGCAGAGCCACTTTGTTTTAAGCACTATCCGGCCGGGGTGAATTTTCCGCTATCGAAAACGGGCTTGGTGGGCACACCTACATTTATCAGTAACTTTGCACTACAATTTGAATCCCATGGAAATAATGACCCAATTAACCCCGGTAAGTTTAACGGCCAGCGCCATTGCCGAACTGAAGCGTTTGATGAATGAGGATGGATTTGATAGCACCCAACGGCTACGCGTAGGCGTAAAAGGCGGTGGTTGCAGCGGCATGACCTATGTACTGGGTTTCGACAAACCCGAACCCGATGACCAGGTATTCGAGATCGAGGGGATTTCCTGCGTGATGAATAAAAGCCATGGATTGTACCTCTATGGCATGGAAATAGACTGGCAGGGTGGATTAAACAGCCGTGGTTTTACCTTCAGTAACCCCAATGCCAGCAAAACCTGTGGGTGTGGTACCAGTTTCGCTGTATAATTGCTGGTAATTTACCTATAAGAACTTTTTGAAAGCCTCGCTTAGCGGGGCTTTTGTTATGGAGGATCGTGCAACCATACAAACACTTGATAGCGTTGCGTAAAAGCACCCCAAACAAAAAGCCCGCAATTGTGATTGCGGGCTTTTCTATCAGAGAGAAAAATTACTTCTTGTTTTCTACCGAAGACTTTCTTCCCAACGGACGGTGTTTGGCAAAATCTACCAGTACAGGCGCCGCTACAAAAATAGAAGAGTAGGTACCTGTTACCACACCGATCAGCATCGCGAAAGCGAAACCGCGGGTTACTTCTCCACCAAAGATGAAGAGAATCAGGATGGTCAGGAATACGGTTAAGGAAGTCATGATCGTACGGCTCAGTGTTTCATTGATCGCACGGTTGATCACGGCTGCATTATCCGAACTTTTCATCAGGCTGCTGTCTTCCCGAATCCTGTCATATACGATTACCGTATCGTTCATCGAGAAACCGATCACCGTCAGTATCGCCGCAATAAAATGCTGGTCAATCTCTAATGGGAAAGGAACGATGGTACGTGCATAACTGAATACGATCAGGGTTACGAATACGTCGTGTAACAGGGAGAAGATGGTTCCCAGTGAATAACGCCAGTCGCGGAAACGGATAAAGATATACAGGCAGATCACGATAATACCGAAGATCACCGCTTTGGTAGCACCTTTCTTCAGATCGTCAGAGATCGTAGGTAATACGGTCTGTGAACTCTGTTTGTATGTTTTTTCAAAATCAATGAAGCTCAGACCTGCAGGCAGGTGATTCTTCAATCCGGTATACAGTTTCTTCTCCACCAGTGAGTCAATATTGGTACCGGTTTCCTTGATCTTATAGGAAGTAGTGATGTTGATCTGGTTCTTTACATCCACGGTTTTAATGATCACTGCTTCGCCAAATTCCACTTTCAGTTCATCCCGGATCTGGTCTTCATTCACCGGTTTATCAAACTTGATGGTATAACTGCGTCCGCCGGAGAATTCCACACCCTCATCAAACGCATCTTTCCGAATCAGGGTACTCAGACCCAGTAAGAAGATCACAATGGATATCGCATACGCATATTTACGGTATTCAATGAATTTGAAAGCTGCGTGTTTGAAGATCTTTCTGGACAGACCGGTAAAATATTCAAAGTGACGGTTTTTGTTCATATACCAGTCAGTGATCAGTCTTGATACCAGGATACCGCAGAACAGCGACAGCAGGATACCGATGATCTGCGTGGTCGCAAATCCGAGTACAGGTCCTAATCCGAAATAAGCCAGGATGATCGCTGTTAAAAGGGTAGTAACGTGTGCATCCAATACTGGAGAAAGCGAACGTCTGTAACCGTCATTCACTGCGTTCTGGTAGCTTTTCCCTTTGGTAAGCTCTTCCTTGATACGCTCAAAGATGATTACGTTGGTATCTACCGCCAGACCGATGGTGAGTACCAGACCCGCGATACCGGGCGCTGTCAGCGTAAAGCCCAAGGCACTCAGGATACCGATGGTAAACAGCAGGTTCAGGATCAGGGCGATATTTGCTACCCATCCACCTGTGTTAAAGTACAACAGCATCAGCGCAAAGATTACGATAAAGGATACCAGGAACGACATGGCACCGCCTTTGATCGATTCTTTACCCAGGGTTGGGCCTACCTGTTGTTCCTGGATGATTTTGGCAGGAGCAGGCAGTTTACCGCTTTCGAGGATCTCGGCCAGGTCCTGTGCTTCTTTAATGGTATAACTTCCGGAGATCTGTGAGTTACCGGTAGTGATCGGTTCGTTTACATTCGGAGCAGAGTACACAAAATTATCGAGTACTA
>Ga0255338_1003660_pt1 | contig 17853 bp, 18 predicted proteins | sample MeOH1_35cm_T4_19_FD_203715 | JGI IMG/M metagenome (GOLD analysis project Ga0255338, IMG submission 203715) | Sandy soil microbial communities from University of British Columbia, Vancouver, Canada - MeOH1_35cm_T4_195 | ecosystem: Engineered > Artificial ecosystem > Sand microcosm > Unclassified ...
CCTCCTGCCGCTCACTCAGAGGCTGTTCCTGCTGGACCCGGGCAACGGCCGGAACATGCTCGTCGCCGCGCTCTGCGCGCTGGCCGGCATCGTCCTGGTGGAGATCGCTTGGTTCCTGAGCCGCCGCAACACGGAACAACCTCCCTGAACATCACAGTTGGGCCTGTAGGCAGGCTCTCGGGTGGCACCTGACTCGGTTGCGGAAGGCGAGAGTTCGCTTCCGGCTCCCGGTAGCCCGATTGGGTGACCTTCTTTCGCATCCGAGTTTCGCACCGCGGTTCGAAGTCCGACGTGCTGTCGAGGGCCGCTAGGTTCGCCATCCGTGAGTGACAAGCCGTTTCGCGCCAAGGCCGTATTTCCGGGGACCCTGATGCTCGGGCCCGTCCTTCTCTTCTTCTCGCTCACCTCACTTATCGGCGGAAACCCGTTGCTTGGCCTGTTCCTGTTGGTCGTCGGGGCTGCAATGACTTGGTACGGCGCTAACACGCGCCAACAGCGCATCCGCGATGCGCGGGAGTGGAACGCCGCCTTCGACCGAGGGGACTTCGACGAGTAGGACGTAGCGCGCGTCACCGACAGCGAGAACTGCTCCGCGCCTGTGTAGGAACATGGAACGGCTCTCGACTCGCTGATCGGCGGCGATGCTCGCCGGCCGGTGCGACCGATCGGCCAACCCCTCCAACCCCGCCACCTCGTACCGGGCCAGCCAGCCATGCAACGTCTGACGCGAGAGCCTGGGGAAGGGCGACCGAGATCGCGACACTCGTCGGCGTACGGAGCACGGTCTCGCGCATGTCCTCGGATCTCGGCCAGGACCGTAGGTCCGCGAGCGCCCACGACCACCCCGGCGACCTCAGCGACCCGCCGCGCGAGGAAGCGCGCGAAACGGTCGCAGCCGGCCTGTCGGCGACGCTTGAAGACTGATCGGGGATCGTCGGCTGAAATCTGACCAGGCTGCCGTGATCCTGCGGAGGGTGATCGGTGTGGAGGACTGGGCAGAGGTCCGTCGGCTGCGTCGGGTCGAGGGGATGGCGATCTCGGCGATCGCTCGTGAGCTGGGGATCGCGCGGAATACGGTCAAGAAGGCGTTGGGCAGTGATCGGCCGCCGAAGTACGAGCGCCCCGCGAAGGGGTCGCTGGTCGATCCGGTCGAGCCGTCGATCCGTGGGCTGCTGGCCTCGTGTCCGACGATGCCGGCGACGGTGATCGCGCAGCGCATCGGCTGGGCGCATTCGTTGACGGTTCTGAAGGACCGGGTCCGGGTGCTGCGCCCGTACTACCTGCCGCCGGACCCGGCGACGCGCACCAGCTACGAGGCCGGGGATCGGGTGCAGTGCGACTTGTGGTTCCCGCCGGTCGACGTGCCGTTGGGCGCCGGGCAGGTCGGCTCCCCACCGGTGCTCGTGATGGTCGCGGGCTACTCGCGGATGATGTTCGCCACGATGCTGCCCTCCCGGCAGGCGCCGGACCTGATCGCCGGTCACTGGCTGTTGCTGTCCGGCATGGGGGTGGTCCCGCGCGAACTGGTCTGGGACAACGAGGCCGCGGTCGGGTCCTGGCGGGCCGGCACGCCGAAGCTGACCGAGGAGTTCGAGGCGTTCCGCGGGGTCCTGGGGATCGGGGTGCACCAGTGCCGGCCGCGGGACCCGGAGGCCAAGGGTCTGGTCGAGCGGGCGAACGGGTTCCTGGAGACCTCGTTCCTGCCGGGGCGCACGTTCACCGGGCCGGGCGACTTCAACACCCAGCTGGCCGACTGGCTCGCCCTGGCCAACCGGCGCACGCACCGCGCACTGGGCTGCCGGCCCGTGGACCGGTGGGCGGCCGACCGGGACGCGATGCTCGCCCTGCCGCCGGTGGCTCCGCAGCTCGGATGGCGGGCGCGGGTCCGCCTGCCGCGGGACCACTACGTGCGCGTCGGGTCGAACGACTACTCGGTCGACCCGCTCGCCGTCGGCCGGTTCGTCGAGGTCCTCGCCGACCTCGAGCGTGTCACGGTGCGTCTCGGGACGAGGGTCGTCGCCGTGCACGAGCGGTGCTGGGCGCGCTGGCAGACCATCACCGACCCGAACCACAAGGCCGCGGCGCTGGCGATGTCCACCGCCGCCGCCCACCGGCCCGCACCCGAGCCGGTCGACGACGTCGAGCAGCGTGACCTGGCCGCCTACGACAGCGCGTTCGGCCTGACCGAGGTCGCCTGATGGGCGCCACCAAGACCCGGGACGTGTCGGCCGAGCTCGCGTTCCTGACCCGCGCCCTGAAGGCCCCGACGCTGCGGGAGGCGGTCGACCGGCTCGCCGAGCGGGCCCGCGCCGAGTCCTGGAGCCACGAGGAGTTCCTGGCCGCCTGCCTGCAACGCGAGGTCGCCGCGCGCGAGGCCCACGGCGAGGAGGGCCGCATCCGCGCCGCCCGGTTCCCGGCCCGCAAGTCCCTGGAGGACTTCGACTTCGAGCACGCCCGCGGCCTGGCCCGCGACCAGATCGCCCACCTGGGCACCTTGGACTTCGTCACCGCCCGCGACAACGTCGTGTTCCTCGGCCCACCCGGCACCGGCAAGACCCACCTGGCCACCGGACTGGCGATCCGCGCCTGCCAGGCCGGCCACCGCGTCGCGTTCGCCACCGCCGCCGAATGGGTCGACCGGCTCGCGGGCGCCCACCACGACGGACGCCTGCAAGACGAGCTACGCCGGCTGGGCCGCTACCCCCTGCTGGTCATCGACGAGGTCGGCTACATCCCGTTCGAGCCCGAGGCCGCCAACCTGTTCTTCCAGCTCGTCTCGGCCCGCTACGAACGCGCCAGCCTGATCGTCACGTCCAACAAGCCGTTCGGCCGCTGGGGCGAGGTCTTCGGCGACGACACCGTCGCCGCCGCGATGATCGACCGCCTCGTCCACCACGCCGACGTCATCGCCCTCAAAGGCGACTCCTACCGGCTGAAGAACCGCGACCTCGGCCGGGCGCCCAGCCCGACTGACGACTGAACGACAACCAGGCAGGGTGGTCAAGATTCAGCCGACGACCCCTGATCAGGATTCAGCCGTCGTTGACACTGGGTTCGCCAACGATGCGACTGAGCATCCGATCCCTTATCCGGAGGGCCTGCGCAAGCCTTCTGCGGCGTCATGCCACACCCCGGTCGAAGCCGGGCAATGCAGTGGGCGGTCGGCGCCAAGTTCGAGCGCCGACCGCCCCAGACTGCCTACTGCTTTTGCCTCCCGCCTCGGCCGAAGTAGAAGGCGACGACGACTGAAACTAGCCAGATTGCCGGTCCGGCGATCTGCTTGAGGTACTCCAAGACCGACTCGCTAGGGGCGTCCTGTGTTGCAAGATACACAAGCGCTGCCAGACCCGCGAGGAGAAGGGTAAGGACGAACGTGAACGTCATCCAGATCATCCTAGACCGATTGAATTCTTCCGGCCCGTAGAGCTTTACCGGGGTGGTTCGAATCGACCATTCACTATCTACTTCTTCAACCTGGTCCACTCTATTGGCCAGATACTCGATTGTTACGGCTGTCTCACTGTCGACTCCCTTTTCATTGGCTGTGGGTCCTTCTTCTCTACTATTGTCTCCCCGAGTCGTGGCTACCAACTGACTAGGCTGGAAGTCACTAGTCGATTCGGGGCGGCCGTGGCCGCTGGTACTCATCAGTGCCTCCTAACGGAAAATCAATCGGTCAGTTTCCATTGTTGCGGGGTCGCGAATCAGGATCGCCTTTCCTTCTCTTTGGGCTTCCTGGAGGAACTTCATCGTCGAGATCGAGCGACGGAGTGCTTCGGTTTGGGTAACGCTGTCATTTGCAGCGATCTCCCGAAGCGCCCGAAGGACTTCGTCGGGCAGGTTCACTGAGATCTTCTGGTGTGGCATCGCGTCTCCAGTCCTCCTTTTGGAGGTGGGTCCTCCTTCGGTCTGATCCTCGGCGGGGCTTCTCCGTGCGAACCCGCCTTGACCCACCTAGCGTATGGCTTTTTGCCACCCACAACAACGCCGACCGTCGTCGGCCGCGTGGGCCTGCCTCGTGCATGCCGCGCCGCGGCCGTCACCTCCAGCCCGCAACTGGCGAGAGCAAGGTCGGCCGCGAACACCCTTGACGCGAAGCGTGAACGACGTTCACACTCGGTCCTGGCGTCAACCAGTGTGGATGACGTTCACACAGGCCCTGGGGATCTCGTGGACATCGAACTAGTCGGCCTCGCAGAGGTCGCTGAGCTGGCGAACGTGCGCAGCACCGCCGTGTCGAACTGGCGCACCCGCGACCCACGCTTCCCCGCACCTGTCGCGGAACTGCGGTCCGGACCCGTCTTCGACCGTAACGCCGTCGTTAGGTACCTACGAAAGCGAGGACGACCCATGGCTCACGTGATCGCCACTATCAACCTCAAAGGCGGCGTCGGAAAGACGACGACCACCGTCGGACTAGCCGAGATGCTGTCCGTCGAGCACGACAAGAAGGTCCTGGTCATCGATCTAGACCCACAGACCAACGCGACGACGGTGCTCATCGGTGACAACGCCTGGCAGAACTTGAACGCTGCCGGCTACACGATCGCGACTCTGTTCACTGACGCCCTCGCCGGCGACGACGCGACTCCAAAGTTCGACCTGGACAAGACGCTGCAGCGGGGGGTCTCCCCGATCCGGGAAGTCCGGAACGTTGACCTGCTGCCGTCGTCGCTGGACCTGATCGACGTGCAAGACCGGCTCGCGTCGCTGCCGCCTGGTCGGTTCTTCTCGAACGTGCCGACCGACCTGCTGCGCCGCGCTGTCAGGCCGATCCTGGACCAGTACGACTACGTCCTCATCGACTGCCCTCCGAACCTTGGCATCGTCACCTTGAACGGGCTGCGCATCTCGAACGGCTACATCATTCCGACGATCCCGGACGTGCTTTCCACCTACGGCATCCCGCAGATCCAGTCGCGCGTGAAGGCGTTCGCAGACAACCTAGGCGAGCCCATCGAAGAGCTAGGCATCGTCGTCACTAAGTACCGGGCGGCCTCGACGGTGCACCGCAACACCGTCGACCGGCTCACGGAGGATGTGCGGCTGCCTGAGGTGTTCGAGACCCTAATCCCGGAGGCGAATGCGATCGCGGCAGGCGTGGAGCACGCCGTCACATCGACGCTGAAGCAGAAGTACGCCTACCAGGGTGGCTACGAGGCATTCAGCAGCCTGGCCCGCGAGTTTGTCGAGACGGTGGAGGCGCGGGCGTGAACCTCGAGGCCCAACCCCCCGCGGCGCAGCGCGCGGCGGACGCAATCGCCGAGCTCGCTCAGACGCGGCCTGAGCTCGCGGAGGCGTTGACGGGCGTGCTTGTCGCCGTTGCGATCGAGGCGGGCCGCACTGGACGATTCGCGACCGCTCTGCAGGCCGCCCTAAGCGGCTCCCCGGCGCCGCGGTCCGTGAAGCGGACCGGGCGGCGCGCACCGGGCCCGTTCGACCCGTTCGCCGTGTACATCGAGGATGGCGAGCCCGGCCTGCGTGACAAGCTCGGCGAGCTCGATCTGGAAGCGTTGCGCGACATTGTGGCCGAGCACGGCATGGACCACGACCGGCTCGCAATGAAGTGGAAGGACACCAGTCGGGTCATCGACAGGATCGTCGAGAAGGTCGCGGCGCGCACCGCGAAGGGGTCAGTCTTCCGCCAGGACACCTGACGTGCCGTGCACGCCTACTGCGTCTAAGGGGGTAGGCGTTGAGGCGCCGCCCCGAGATCACCCGCTCCGTCGGAGCGAGGTGTGAAGTCGGGTTCCTGAGACGCAGACCTATGTAAAGTTCCTGATACACATTGCGCGACGAGTAGAAACAGGTGGGCATGGCCGAGTGGGGAGAAGCGTCCAGGAAGACGACGGCGCGGGTCGTCTGGGACACGGCCGACAAGTATCTGCGCAACATCGTTGACGAGGAGGATTACGGCGACTACATCCTCCCGTTCACCGTGCTCCGGCGCCTGGAGTGCATGCTGGCTGACAGCAAAGACGAGGTGATTGAGTACGTCGACACACTCGCCGGCATGCCGCAGCACCTCATCGACATCGCGGTCAAGGACCGGTTCGGCCTGGGCTTCTACAACGTCTCGCCGCTCAACCTGGCGACGATCGCTTCGGTCGACGACAACGTGGACAAGTCTTTGAAGAGCTACATCGACGGCTTCTCGAACAACATCGCCGATATCTGGGTCTCGTTTGACTTCAACCGTCGAGCGCAGGTCCTCGCCGACGCCAACCGACTCCACGCTGTCGTCAAGCACTTCTCCAAGCTCGACCTCGGTCCCAGCAGCCTCAGCGACACGAGCATGGGCGACGTCTTTGAGGACGTCATGTACCGGTCCTTCAACAAGAAGGGCAAGGCGGCGGGCAACTTCTACACCCCGCGCGATGCGATCCGGCTCATGGTCGACCTGCTCATCGGCAACGACGACGACACGATCGCGTCCGACCACGCCGCGCGCTCGGTCTACGACCCGACGGCTGGCTCCGGCGGCATGCTGCTAATCGCGCGGGAGGCGCTTAAGCGCACCAACGAGAAGGTCGACGTCACCCTCTACGGCCAGGAACTCATGCCGTCCGCCTTCGCTCTCGGCAAGGCCGATCTGCTGATCCAGGGCGGCCGCCCCGACGCGATCAAGAAGGGCAACACACTCCTCGAAGACCTCTACGAGGGGCAGACCTTCGATTATGTGCTCTCGAATCCTCCGTTCGGGCTTGACTGGGAAGTTGAGGAGGAGTTGGTACGGGAGCAGGCGAAGACGCCCGGGTCGAGATTCAGCCACGGTCTCCCCGGCACGTCCGACGGTCAGATGCTCTTCTTGTCGCATTGCGCCTCGAAGCTCAGCCCGGCGGGCAAGAATGGCCAGGGAGGCCGAGCCGCGGTCGTCTCGAATCAGGCGCCACTGTTCAACAGCGACAACGGGCCGAATGCGATCCGTCGGTGGCTCCTCGAAGAGGACCTCATCGACGCGATCGTCGCCCTCCCGGCAAGCATGTTCTACGGCACCGGCATCGCGACCTACGTCTGGGTCCTTGACGCAAATAAGAATCCGGAGCGTCAAGGCAAGATCCAACTCATCGACGGCTCAGGTCAGTGGAACTCGCTGCGAAAACCCATGGGTGAGAAGCGCCGGGAGATGGGTAAAGACCATCGGGCCAGGCTTCTAGAGGCGTACAAGGCGTTCGAGCACGCCGATCCAGCGATCTCCCGGGTGATGACCCCCCGAGATTTCATGTTTCGCGACGTGCCCGTATACAAGCAGGCGCGCTTCTCGACGCACTTCACCGATGAGGCGGTCGAGGCGCTCGGCAGCCGCCGAGATTTCATGGACGGCCACGCCGCTGTCCTGCGCTCTCTTGACGGAACTGCATGGAACGACCTTCCGAGGACGTTCCCGCGCGCTGCGAAGGCGGTCGGGGTCAAGGCCCCGGTCGGGCTAGTGGACGCTGTCATGAAGGTACTGGGTGTGCCAGACGACTCGGCCCCTCCTGCATTTGACAGGAAGGGCAGGCCCGTCATCGTCCCGGGGTGGAAGCTCACGGAGCGCGTGCCGCTCAGCGAAGACCTGGAGGAGCACATGGCACGCGAGGTGCTTCCGTACGCGCCTACCGCTCAGTGGGACGAGAGCAAGGCCAGGCACGGCAGCGACATCCCGTTCACTCGGATCTTCTACGTACCCGTAGAGCCGCGGCCGCTCAGCGAGATCGACGCCGACGTGGAGAAGCTCATGGGAGAGCTGGCTGCAGAGTTCACGGCGGTGAGCGAGGAGTGATCATCGAAACGCGACCGCTGTGGTCGCTCGCATCGCTGAACGATGAGTCGCTACCTGACTCGACACCCGATGCGTTCACTTTCGACTACGTCGACATCTCGAACGTCACAGAGGGGCACATCTCAAGCGATCTGGAGACCTACACCTTCGGCGATGCGCCGTCTAGGGCTCGGCGAATCGCCCGAGCGGACGATGTCATCGTCTCAACGGTGCGGACCTACTTGAAGGCAATCGCACGCGTTGAAGATACTCGCGACGCGACTGTCTATTCCACAGGGTTTGCTGTTCTTCGCCCCAATCGCGACCTTGTCGATCCGCGCTACATCTCGTACGTCTTGTCCTCGAGCCAGGTCATGGACGAGATTGTGGCGACGTCTGTGGGCGTCAGCTACCCGGCGATCCAGGGCACCGCGCTTCATCGAATCCGCGTGCCCTACCGCGCTCGCGACGTGCAAGCAGCCATTGCTAGTTACCTCGACCGCGAGACGGCCGAGATAGACGCGGTGCTGGCGAAGATGGACCTTCTGCGTGGGGCACTGCGCGGGCGCGCGAGCAGTGTTCAAACCCGGGCTGTCTTCGGCCTTTCAGCAGGGCAGCGCCACAGCGCGGCCGATGCCCATTCGCCCCTGTCCGGGATGCCCGACCATTGGGATCGAACGAAGTTTGGTTACGACTTCACCGAGAGCACCGAGCGAAACGGCGACGATCCACCCGGGCCGCTGCTCTCGATCTCCGAGTACCGAGGCGTGGAACTGAACACCCGCACCGAGGGTCAGCAGGCGTCGCTCGACGTCTCGAAGTACCGGGTGGTCCGCCCAGACCAGCTCGCGGCCAACATGATGTGGCTCAACCATGGCGGGCTCGGCGTCTCATCTTTGACCGGGTACATCAGTCCGGATTACAAGGCGTTTTGGATCTCGGACCGCTTCGAGCCGCGCTACGTCCACCACCTCTTCCGAAGCTCGCGGTACATCGACTACTTCGCCGCGATCGCTTCCGGCGTTCGCCCGAACGCCCAGCGCGTGACTAAGACGGTGTTGGACGCGACTCCGGTCCCACTGCCGCCTCTAGACGAACAGATCAGGATTGCAGACGATCTGGACGTGGCGACCGCCCGCGTCGACGCGATGTTGGCGAAGGTCGCCGCACTCAAGTCCCTGCTCCTCGAGCGCCGCGCCGCGCTCATCACCGACGTTGTGACCGGACGGAAGGAAGTCGCATGAGCCACGCGCAGCTGATGGAGCGCGAGTTCGAGGAGAACCTCTGCTCCGAGCTCGCAGAGCGCGGCTGGCTCTACGAGAACGACGGGAAGCCAACCGGATGGGACGTCGCGCTCGCGATGCTTCCGGCCGACGCGCTGCACTGGCTGGCCGCCCAGTACCCGGACGAGTACGAAAAGGCCGTCTCGAGCGATCTGATCGGCGAGCAGAGGGCGGACGCCGAGCGGAAGCTCCTCGAGCACATCACCAAGGAACTCGCCAAGACGACGCGGATGGACCCGACGACCGGCCATCCGGTCGGCGGCCTGCTCGGCGTGCTGCGCAAGGGCTTCTCCTACGCTCAGATCGGCCGCCCGGCCGCGAAGTTCGGGCCGATGATGGCCTTTCCTCCGGCGAACTCGAACCTGACGGAGGTCGTCGAGGCGGCCGACGCTGTCCGGCTGCGCGTCCTGCGTCAGGTGCGCTTCGACACGAAGTCGAACGAGAGCATCGACGTCCTGCTCCTCGCCAACGGCTTGCCAGTCGTCACGCTGGAGCTCAAGACCGACAACACGCAGACCGTCAACCACGCGATCCGCCAGTACAAAGAGGACCGTAAGCCGGGGAAGAGTCGCCCGCTGCTCGCTCCTGGCCGCGCACTGGTGCATTTCGCGGTGTCCAACGACCTTGTCTACATGACGACCAAGCTGCAGGGCGGGGACACCGTCTTCCTGCCGTTCAACCAGGGCGACGACGGCCACGAGGGCAACCCCCCGTCGGCAACTGGCTCGTCGACCAACTACTTGTGGCGCGAGATCCTCGCCCGCCCAGCTTTCATGCGCATCCTCAAGGACTTCGCGCTGTTCGAGCCGGATAAGGCAGGCAAGAAGGAGGACGGCCGGCTCGTCTTCCCGCGGTTCCACCAGTTGCGGGCGGTCGAACGTGTGGTCGCTGACGTCGAGGCGAACGGCACCGGGAAGCGCTACCTAATCTGGCACTCGGCCGGCTCGGGCAAGACCAAGACGATCGCCTGGCTCAGCCACCGCCTGATCCGGCACATGGGCGTCGACTCGAAGTCGACCTTCGACTCCGTCATCGTCGTCACCGACCGCACCGTCCTCGACGAGAACATCCGCGATGACATGAATCTGGTGCAGTCGAGCAAGGGACTCGTCGTGGCCGTCGGCGAGAAGTCCGGCGCGAAGTCGCCGCAGCTGAAGGAGGCGCTCCTCGAGGGCGACCACATCATCACGTGCACCCTGCAGACCTTCCCCGAGGTCATGAAGCTCATCGAGGACACCCAGGAGCTGGGCGGCCGGCGCTGGGCCGTGGTCGCCGACGAGGCGCACTCCTCGCAGTCGGGCTCGGCATCGCGCCAGCTGAGGGAGCTGCTCGCTGACGTCGAGCTGGACGCCGACGAGGACGACATCGGCGCGGACGACCTCCTCATGGCCAAGGACTCGGCGATCGCGAAGTCCAGCAACATCACCTTCATCGCCCTGACCGCGACCCCGAAGGCGAAGACGCTGCGCCTCTTCGGCACCCAGCGCGGCGATCGCTGGGAGGCCTTCGACACGTACACGATGGCCCAGGCGATCGAGGAGGGCTTCATCCTCGACGTCCTTACCAACTACTCGACCTACGACATGTTCCTCCGGGTGAAGAGCACGCTTGAAGGCGAGGAGTCCGAGAGCGAGATCCAGGTCAACACAGGTGAGGCTGTCTCGACAATTGTCCGCTACGCGAGACTTCACCCGACGGCGATCGCTCAGAAGGTGCGGGTCGTAGTTGAGCACTTCCGACGGAACGTGCAGCCGCTCCTCGGAGGCCAGGCCCGGGCGATGGTCGTGACGAGCTCGCGCATGGAGGCGCTGAGCTGGTCGCGGAAGATGGACGCCTACATCGCTGAAAAGGGCTACAAGCTGTGCACCCTCGCCGCGTTTTCAGGATCACTCACCGACGAGGACGGCGAGAGCGTCACCGAGGTGTCAGTTAACGGCTTGAGCGACGTCGGGAGGGCCTTCCGTGAGGAGGGCGTCTACCGGGTCCTCATCGTCGCGAACAAGTTCCAGACCGGCTTCGACGAACCGCGACTGATGGGGATGTACGTCGACAAGAAACTCTCCGGCGTCGCCACCGTGCAGACCCTCTCCCGGCTCAATCGGATCTACCCGGGGAAGACCGCACCAATGGTGGTGGACTTTCGCAACACCCCGGCCAGCGTCCAAGAGGACTTCAAGCTGTACTACTCCGACGCGCACGTCGACGGCGACGTCGACCCGAACGCGCTGATCACTCTCGGCGAGCGGCTCGACACGGCCGGCCTCTACACGCACGAGGAGATGAACGCTGTCGCCGACGCCTTCCTCCAGGACGCCGGCGGCGAGGCGATCGCCAAGGCGCTGTCGCCCATCAAGAACCTCTGGACCGGGCAATGGCGGCACGCCGTGCTGGCGAAGGACAAGAAGCAGAAGGAGAAGCTCGAGTCGTTCCGCGCCGATGTGCTTGGGTATCGAAACGCCTGGCAGTTCCTCAGTCAGATCGTCGACTACCAGGACCCGGAGTTGCACCGCCGCGCCATCATCGCGACCCTGCTGAGCCGCAACCTCCACCCCGACGGCAACGACCACGACGACAGTTTCCTCGAGGGCGTGCAACTCTCGGGCGTCAAGCTCGTCCCGTCCGGAATCGAAGAGAACCACTCGCTGACCGAAGGCAGCAGTGAGGGCATCAAGCTCCCGACCTTCGACGGTGAGCACGCAGGCAGCACGGCGCCGAAGCGCGGCCCGCTTGACGAGGCCATTGACAAGGTCAACGAGTTGTTCAAGGCCAAGGGCGTCGACGTGAGTCCAGAGAGCATCTCAGGGTTCATCACGACCTTCTGGGGCTTCCTCGATGCCAACGAGGAGGCCGTGGCGATGGCGAAGAACAACACCGTCGCCCAGCTGAAGGCTTCCGAGGGCTTTAGCGGTGCAGTGGGGCTCGCTGTTTTGAAGACCGTGAACGAGTCGAAGGAGATCCAGTCGCACATAACAGACCCTGCGTTCATCGGGCAGATCGCTGAAATCGCCGCGGACGCGCTCCACGCCCAGCACCGACACGACGCCGACGCGGCTCCCGGAACCGAAGGCGCGTGAGCATGGGCGAGGCGAAGCAGCACCGCTTGGGCGACGTCATTCGCGAGGCGCGGAAGAAGCAGGGATGGTCGCAGGCGGAACTCGGGGAGAAGTCCGAGGTATCGCGCCCGACGATTGCGCGCGTTGAGGCGAACAACGATGTGACGACCGCAACAATCGCCAAGATCGCGCAGGCACTCGGCTTGAAGCTCGAGCTCCGGAACGGCGCCTGACCAGCCTTCGGCGGCCTCTCGTCTATCCCGGAGGCTCGAGGCCCCGTGACGGCTCCGACGTCTCTGATCCCTCGTTTGACGGGCGGGGATAAACACGCAAGTGGATCCCGGACAAACTGGACCCGGCGCCGCTAGCGTTGTGGGGGGCATCGCGCGGCCGCGCGACCGGTGCATCATTTCGGGAGGCGTTGTGTGCAAGCCAGAGATGGGAGAAGGGTGGGAAGTCGCGCAGAAGGCGACGCTCGAGGCGCTTACGAACGTCGCTGCGAGGCGGCGCTAGGAGCCCGGCGCCTGGCGGGCCACCGCCGGGAGCACTCGGCTCGCGAGAAGGCTGCTCGACTGGGACTGCTCGCGCCTGCACGGACACCGTCTCGCTACAAAGCCCTCAGCGCCTGGACCGCTTCGGCGAGGTAGGCGTCCCGGTCCGTCCGACGCCACACGTCGTCACCGTTGTACGCCTGACGAAGCCGAGGTAGAACCGAGAAGGCGAGGTCTGGCACGATCCTCGGGCCGATGTAGTCCCGCAGCTTCGGCCCGTCCTCGTACCAGCTGTCACCGGTTATGACCGTGAAGCCACCGTCCCGGTACAGCTCAAATTCCGACACAAGGCCAAGCAAATCGTCTCGAACGGTGAACTTGGCTGGCCCGAGGCGCGCTCCGACCGTGATCAATGCGCGCAGTTCCGCGCGATCGACGTCGACTCCACGAGACAACGATGCCGCGCGCTGGAGTCGGTCTTCGCTGCTCACGGACCGGACACCGACAATGTGGAGGTCATGGCCGACGTCAGGCGCGTGGTGAGATCGTGCGAGGATCCAAAGGAAGATGTCGTCGTCGCCGAGCGCCATCGAAGTGTCGTCAGCGTATACAACAGCCGCGGGATCAACAAAGTCGTACATGCCCTTGAGGGCCGGAACTACAATGCGGTCAATGGACCGAGGCGTGCGGGTCGTTACTAGGACGTCGTGAGACTGTCCATCTGCCCCAGGAGTAATCAATACATCTGCAGCTTGCAGGCGATGGTAGTCCAATGGTTCCGGGTTATGAAGAATTTCGAATGCGGGCTTATCAAATACATACCAGTACAGTCGGAGCGCTAGGATCGGGAGCTCGACATCGGGTGCAGTGTACGTATCCGGCCGGATCTCCGCTAAGCGCACCGGCGGAGTGACGCCACGGCTACCAACAAGGTCGTCAGCCTCGTCGACCGTCGACCCCCAGCGCTCCGCGATGCCGTCAGCTCCCTGCGTCAACGCGTGGGCGCGATCGATCAACGGCCCGAAAGCATTGTCTGCGGAGAGTCGCGTCGTAACACGCAGCGGATAGACAGACAGGTGACCCTTCGTCAGGGTTGACATCTCAGCTCCTCACGAGGCGGATGCGCTCGACTGCGGCACGTCGTGAAAAATACCAGAGAGCCACCCTGCTCCTCTTGGACGAGCCGACCAGATCAAGGTTCACATGGACTTCGACAACGGCCGGGGCAGCCCCTTGTTCCACGGAGAGCTCGGCCCATCCCCAGGTGCCCGGCCGCTTCAATCCGAGGTCGAAGACTAGATTGTCCAGGCTCACGGTGCACGACTGGGCAGGATTTTCGGGGGTCAGACGAATGGCCGCCGCCGGCGATAGCTCGACCTTACAAGTTGATGCCGAGCGCCCCACAAGGCGAAGAAGTCTGCGCGCCAACCACGAGGGCGCTTCAGTCTTGAGATTCACCTGGTAATAGCCGATCACCGGTTCGCTGGGGACGACCTTAAGATCGAGTACGGGGCCCGGTATGACTTGCCCCGTACCAGAGTCAAGCCACTCGATCAAAATCGTTGGCCGTGACAACAGCAACTCGGAAACTGCAACAACTGCGACCGCAGAGAATATCGTTGACACTACGAAAGAAAGCACTGAGTTCAGATTCGCAGTCTCGCTGAGCCAAGGATCGATGAGGAGAATCATCAGAGCCGCGATCGCAACGCGGACCGTCTCCTTGATAAGGCGCATCAGCGTGCCGCGTGCCCCTCAACCTCGGCCCATATCTGCGGGAGCGCTTCAGTCACCGCGGAGTGAGGTCGCGCCATAAGTAAACCGTTGCGCCTGAGTGTCGCGCTGGTTCCGTCGGGCGCGTAGAACTCCACGCCAGTCAGGTACGTCCGCCCGTTAACCGCGATCACCCGAGACGCTGAGGCCACGCCCTCTTCAGCCAGGCGGGCGACCACCTCATGCGAAAGGTCTGAGGCTGACTCGTCGTCGAGCGGCCCGAGTGATGGGTGCTGAAACTCCATGCGAGTCACGCGGAAGCCGCGCTCCATCAGCAAGCGAGCGACGGTCAGCAGCGCGGAGCTTCCCACCTGCGGGACATGGGCGCCTGCCTCACGCGCCTCGACAACAGCGGCTCGCTGCATCAGGCGGTTCTCGACGAAGTCGAGATGCTCCTCGCCGGATACACCTGGGCGGACTAGGAGCTGAAGAGGCGTCACCGGTTCAGTCATCGGTTCACACTCCTCCGTCCTCGGCGCGTCAGGTTATGCCATGCTCGCGGCGACCACCCACATGCGTGTCGAACAGCTCCGGCTCACATCGACGCCCTGAGCTTGAACCTGCTCCGCGTCGCATCTAGGCGAGGTGTCCGCTGGCGGTCCTCGCCAGCGCGCTCAACATGTCACAACCGGCTCGCCCCGGCTATAGGCCACGCTCATGCGGGTGTGGATGCGTCGAGCGGGCCACCGGCCGCGGATCGCTCTGTCGCGGGTTAGCGCGCCCGACATGGCGCCGCGACTCGAAGCGGCGCGTCTGTCTAGGTACTGGACTCTGGCGGGTGAAGCGCGATCTTCGATCCCGTCCGACGAACGACTGCCCCAGGGTGGAGGCGACTCAGCTCGGTCAGCAGCGTCGCAGTCTCCTCAACTGAGAGGCCCTCAGGGATGGTGGCGAGGGGCACTGGTCGCCTGGCTGTTCGTCGCGGCTCGCCCTTAGCGGACTCCTTGTCGCGTGCAAACCTGCGAATCATTTCTCGAGCCCGGGCATTGCGTTCCGCGACGCCGGGCCATGAATTGCAGGGCCCCGTCAGCGTCGACCAGCCATGGTCGGAGTACGGCGTCGGGCACTCGGAGCACATGTCATCCGCCATGAGCTCTGGGACTGCTTCGAGCGTCGCCACCTCTCGCTTCAGCCCATCCAACGTCTCACGCGCCGCGCGGTCCTTCGGCGAGCCGGCGCCTTCGGCCACCGCGCGCCTGAGCTCCTTCACCCGGACGTGACGGCGTGCCGAGTAGAGCGAGAGCATGAGCTCGCGCCGCTCCCGCGGGAGGTAGCCGAGCTTGTCGACTACCTCTTCGGGATCGCCCAGCTCCGTCGACAGTTCGTCGACCCTCGCTCGCAGACGCGCGACGTTGCTCTCGGCCTCGCCGATAAGCTCTGACCGGCGGGTCTGTTGCATCGCCGGGTAGGCCAGGTGCGTCCGAAGGTCTTCTAGCGACTGCATCTCGAAGGCGAGCCGAGACGCAGATTCGATGAGCGACAGGCGAGCGCGCTCTAGCACAGGGCTGTAGCGCTCAGCCCGGGCCTCGCGGGCAGAACGCTCTGCGGCCAGCTGCGCTTCGCGCTTCTCGTCTAGAGCCGCCCAGCTAGCTTCCAGCTCGTCGGGCGTGATGTACCGGTGATCCGGCTCTGCCCGCTTCCAGGCCTCCATCGCCCCGTGCACGACTGCCAACTCCTCGGCCCGGTCGTCGAGGACCCACGGGTTCCATTGCGCTTGGCGGTGAAGTTCAGCGAACAGGCCCCTCTCGGCCTCGACCTCTTGCCAGGACATCGATCCGCCGGGCGCTGGCTTCCACAGCCTGCCCTCGCTGTCTCGCATCACGTTGCCTGCTGCATGCGTCGCACCATTGGCCATCGCGTCAGTAGGTGGTTTCCAGTCGTCGTCGCAACACGTTTTTGAGAATCGGGGTTCGTGTTGTCGTCGTCGCGTCGGGTTGCGAAGGGTCCGGGTCGTCGTCCGCAGTCGGCGAAGCGGGCGTTGTTCATGCAATTGCTGGCCCGGGGGTGGACGTCCGCGGCGGCCCGTCGCGAGGTCGGGATCAGCCGGTCGGGTGCCGCGAACTGGCGACGCGGGTACAAGGTCTACCGCGACGGTGTCGTGGTCGGCTTCGTGCCGCCGCTGGACCCGTTGACGGTCTCGCCGATCAGCCCGCGGTTCTTGTCCCAGCAGGAGCGACTGGAGATCGCCGACCTGCGGCGGGCAGGCCTGGGCGTGCGGGCCATCGCGGCCAAGCTCGGACGCTCGCCCTCGACGGTCAGCCGCGAGCGCACGCGCAACGGCCGTTCGGACGGGCAGTACCGGCCGTTCGAGGCACACCACCGCGCCGCGATGCGGCGGCGTCGTCCCCGCCCGGCGCGCTGGTCGACCACACCAGCGTTGAAGGAGTTCTTGATCGAGCACCTGCGCCAACGGTGGAGCCCGCAACAGATCGCCCGTGAGGCGCGGGTGCGGTTCCCGCACAACCCGACGATGTGGTTGTGCCCGGAGTCGATTTACCAGGCCATCTACGCCCCGGGCAGTCCGCTGACCAGGAGAGCCGTCCGCCCACCGGAGCGCTCCCCGCTGCGCACCGGGCGTGATCACCGCCGGGCGCATCGCCGCCTCGAGCAGCGCCGGCACCGCTTCACCGCACCCGGCCTGAGCATCCACGAACGCCCCTTCCCGCCTGAGGACCGCTCGCATGTCGGCGACTGGGAAGGCGACCTCATCGTCGGCCCCGGGCACCGCTCGGCGATCGGCACCCTGGTCGAACGCCACACCCGGTTCGTCAAGCTCATCCACCTACCCGGGCAGGACTCCCGGGCGCTGCGCGACGCGATCATCGACGAGCTCGCCAGCCTGCCGGCGCAGCTGCGCACCTCGATCACCTAGGACCAGGGCACCGAGATGTCCCGCCACCAGGACATCACCGCCGCCCTGGGCACGACGGTCTACTTCGCCGACGCGCACTCGCCCTGGCAGCGCGGCAGCAACGAGAACACCAACGGCCTGCTGCGCCAGTACTTCCCGAAGGGAACCGACCTGTCGCGGCACACCCCGGCCGACCTGAGGGCCGTCGCCGACGAGCGCAACGCACGCCCCCGAGCAGTCCTCGGACACCAACCACCGCGCGCCCTCTTCGCCACCCTGCTAGCGTCGGCGAACCATCCATCGTTGCGATGACCACTGGAACCACCCCGACGATCCCCGATCAGTCTTCAAGCGTCGCCGACACGACCGTCCGCGATGACAGCCAGCACCGCCTTGTACCGCTGCTCCGCCACGCTCATCTCCCACATCGAGAGAGCGTCAAGGATCACCCGGAACCCGTGTCAACCATCACCCGGAACCGCGACCAACCTCAGCCGAACACCAAACGCCCACCATCAGGCGAAACCACACACAGCATCCGGTGCGCCTGAACGGATTCGAACCGTCGACACCCGCTTTAGGAGAGCGGTGCTCTATCCCCTGAGCTACAGGCGCGTGGAACCTGGCAGGAACGTGGGCAGAAACCCGTCGGGTACCCGGC
>Ga0255338_1003661_pt1 | contig 17853 bp, 18 predicted proteins | sample MeOH1_35cm_T4_19_FD_203715 | JGI IMG/M metagenome (GOLD analysis project Ga0255338, IMG submission 203715) | Sandy soil microbial communities from University of British Columbia, Vancouver, Canada - MeOH1_35cm_T4_195 | ecosystem: Engineered > Artificial ecosystem > Sand microcosm > Unclassified ...
TAAGCCGGCAACCTCCCGAAGTATCCTGTGCGCCTCCACCAAGTCCATGTGAAAGATCGGCTCATGATGGGCAACGCGGTTCCTGAGTTGCCGCAACTTTTCGAGTAAATTGTTAAATGCAGCACGCCGTGGTGGCGTGCGAGGCAGAAACGCTTTGTGCAAAAAAGGAACCCAAAGGGTGTGTTCAACTCTGCGGTCAGTCAGATTGAGCCAAAAGCCGAACATCAATTCAGCGATGACCTTACCCGTGGGCACTGGCTGCCCTCTTGGCCTCCCCTTTGCCGCATCTCTTTGCGCCTTATATTAAATGTCCGCTATTGCTGCAATCCGATTGCGGCCAAACCGGCCTTTGCGCACTGTTCATCTTGCTGCTCGGAGCCGCCTGATATATGACACGCCAATACCGCCGATCAGCTCGCTGCCACATCGGATCGGCAACCCGCCGCCGAACATTACAAAGCGCGGACGCAGCGGCAAGCCTTGCCTGACCGCTTCCGAATGCGTCTTGAGCGCGTCGGTCCATTGGCTGGTCGCCAGACCAAAACTGACCGCGGTATAGGCCTTGTCTTCACTGATTTCAATCGAGTGCAGCGGCGCGCCATGCATGCGAAGAAAGGCCAATGGAACACCCCCGGCGTCGACCACCGATACGTTGATTCTGACGCCCAGCTCCAGCGCCCGGCGCACCGCGGCCTGGACTGCGAGATGCGCCGCCTCCCAAGTCAGCCGGGGTACGCCAGGTTCATGATTCATTTTTTCTCCAGCCCATTCATGACGATCCATATTGTTGACGTCCATAGTTCGCAACCGACACAAAGATGCCGCGTCTCGACGGTGTACAGCGGCACCGAACGGCGCCGGCTGCGGCCGGAAGGTCACAGCATTTCGATCGCCTGCGATCAGGTGTATACGGTCGTAAAGCTTTCATTCAGGACGCCGGTGTGATAGAAGATGCCGCGCGCGGCCTGGTCCTCGGTCCACGTAATGATTGGCTTGTCTCGCTGTGCCTGGTAACCCAACCCGGCGAAGGTTTCATTGCGATTGCCCGACGGGTCAAAGAAATAGATGGTCTCGCCGCGTGTAACACCGTGCCGGGTTGGCGGCACGTCGATGCGAGTGCGGTTTTTTGCCATCACGTCGCCTGCCTTTAGAATGTCGTGCCACGAATCGAGGAAGAATGATAAGTGATGCATGCCCGGCCGGTCGCCGCCGACAAACGCGATGTCATGCGGCTTGCTGGAACACGACAAAAACGACGCCAGTTGGATTGCACCGCCCGGACCGACGACGATTTGTTCAGTCTGAAAAAATCCGAGCACTTCGATGAAGAAGCGGGTATTGTCAGCCACCTTGTTGATGCCTTTTTCAGGATTCATTTCACACATCAGCAAGGCATGATCTAGCCAATGGGCGCCGGCGCCGCGCAGATCGTCTGGCCATGGGTCCGGATTGGTGGAACCGACATCGGTGCCGACGCATTCCTTAGAGGCGTATAGGCGCATATCATGGCCGCTGGGCAGATTAAACCGGAGCATGCGTCCAACGAAAGGCAACGTATCCTCTGGCAGCATTTCTGTTTGGATACCATGCGCTTCAATCTTCTTTTGAAGTGCATCCAAATCCTGCTCATTATTGACCTTGTAGGCGATATGGTTCATGCCAGCCTGGTCCGACAGCGTCAGAATCACAGAGTATTTGTTCCATTCGTCCCAGCACTTCAGATAGACATTGCCTTGTTCATCCTGGTGCGTGATTTTCATACCTACAACATTCTGGTAATGCTTGAGTGCCGCTTCCATGTCCATTACGCGAATGTTGACGTGGCCTATTCTCATTACAGTCATTTCAGTCTCCTTGTTACTTCATTTTTCACTACCAAGAAAATCTCGGCGTGCCCGGGTAGCGGTGAACAAACCGGCGTAACTTCTTTCAGGTCACGATCGCGCCCCAAGGGGTGCGGGTGACCGCCTTCTTCAACTTACCAACCACTTCAACTTCGACCGCTTCGAGTGGTGAAACCCGGCACGCCAGCACGACGCCCTGGGCCTCCTCCTGCTCGCTGACGTGTGCGCGGCTCATGGCACCAGTTTTATTTATGGCGCCACTCCGAATGGCAATCTTGCAGACGCCACAGCCACCGTTTAGGCACCCAACCGGGATGCCTTTCTTGCCAAGCCGGGCCATGCCCTGCAACAACGTTTCATGCTCACCGCATAGGTAGACTGCACCGCAGTCGACAATGCGCACCGAATGCGTCACTGCCGCTGTTTGGCCCGACTGCGAAGCAGATGCCGTCTTGTCTTGCAGGCCACTTTTGATCATGCTGGCACCCACTTTTTCAGCGCGGCGTCGGTATCGGCCAGGAGCTCCATATCAACCACATGACGGCTCATGACCAAGCGCTCAATGGGACGCCGGTCGCGGCCGGCGTTAATCAAGACGGCCCCAATCACGCGCTTATCTAATACTTCGATCAGGCTCCAGCCAGGTCCACCAATCTCGCCACGCAAGACTTTCTCCGCACGCGGATCCGACCAGCCGAGAAATTGAATATTGAGGTGATATTGATCGCTCCATACCCAAGGCACGCCGGCATTGACAGCTAGCTCCCCGCAGATGGTTGCGGCGGCGATTTCTCCGGTCTGCCGTGCACTCTCCCAATGTTCGAGCCTGACATGGCGGGCAATCAAGGGATTGAAGCTTTTGGCTACGTCCCCGATGGCGAATATTCGTGGATCGGAGCTGCAGCAATGCTGGTCGACGACGATGCCGTTATCGCAGGCCAGGCCTGCTTCGCGTGCCAATACATCGTTGGGAATGACACCAATGCCAACCAAAACGGCATCGGCAGCCAGCGCCTCACCAGATGCCAGATGCACTGCAATTGATCCCGGCTGTTCGATCACGTCGAGAACTTGCGTACCGAACCGGAATTCAACGCCATTTTCCTGGTGTACCTGTTGCACAAATGCCGATACTACCGGCGGCGCGGCACGCTCGATCACGCGCGGCCCCGCTTCCAGTACCGTCACCCTGCAGCCCAGGCGGCGCGCTGAGGCGGCAACTTCCAGGCCGATAAAACCGGCACCGACCACCAGCACATGGCGGTCATGCGCAAGATGCTCGCGCAAGGCCATGGCATCTCCCAGTTCGCGCAAATAGAACAGACGGGTCAAAGGAGCGCTCCCAGGGGGCACCGGCAAATGGCGCGGCCGTGCGCCAGTGGCCAAAATCAAATGGCTGTAACTGAGCGGCTGTCCGTCTTCAAGACGCAAGGTGCGGGCTTCACGATCAATGCCGCAGACTCTTGATCCCGATTTGATGGCAATCCGCTGTTCTTCATAATATTCTGCGTTGTGCAGGGTGATATCCGCTACTGAACGGTCGCCGCATAGCAGCTCTTTGGACAGGGGCGGGCGGTCATATGGCAGCGGCAGCTCTTCATTGATCAATGTGATGGGCCGGTCAAAACCGCGTCGACGCAGCCCGGTTGCCGCACTGACGCCAGCCAGGCCGGCGCCGACTATCACCACTCCGGCATTCATATCGTCGATCATGACTGTTTCTTTCCCTGATCAATCAGACGTTGTAGTTTCATGCTGCGCCCATGTTTCTCGTTACGGGCTCACATACCCAGGTAGGCTTGACGCACCTGTTCGTTGTGCATCAATTCGTCGCCCTTCCCACTCAACACGATCCGGCCGGTTTCCATGACATACGCCCAATCCGCCAGCGGCAATGCCTCATAGGCGTTTTGCTCCACCAGCAAGATGGTCACGCCTTGTTGGCGCAGCTTGGCAATAATCGCAAACACTTCCTCCACCATCAAAGGCGCCAAGCCCATGGATGGTTCGTCGAGCAGCAGCAAACGTGGATGGCTCATAAGAGCGCGTGCAATCGCCAGCATCTGCTGCTGCCCACCTGATAACAATCCAGCCATTTGATGCCGCTTGGTTTTGAGGATCGGAAAAAGCGCGTACATCTTTTCCAGGTCTTCCGCGACGGTCGCTTTCGGTTGCAGGTAACCGCCGGTACAAATGTTTTCCTCGACACTGAAACCGCCAAAGATCTGCCGCCCTTCGGGACAGTGCGCGATGCCCATGCCAACCCGCTTGTAAGCAGGCACACGTCTCAAGTCCTGGCCATTAAACGCCAGCGTGCCGGCGCGGCTGGACTGCAGGCCGGAGATCGTCTTAAGCAAGGTAGACTTGCCGGCACCATTGCTGCCGACTAAGGCGACCAGGCTACCGGCCATGATTTCAATCGTGACTTGATGCAGACACTGAATGCTGCCGTAATAGGTATCTACTTCGTGCAGGCTCAGTAACGGTTGCGCTACTGCATGGCCGCGTTCTGAGCGATTCATCTCGATTACCTTTGTCATGGCGTTACCTCCGCCTTTTCTTGTTTGCCATGAGCGCCGAGATAGGCGGCGATCACGTCCGGGTTTTGCGCCACCGTTTCAGGCGAACCCTCAGCAATTTTTTGCCCATAGTTCATGACCACAATGTTGTCTGACACACCCATGACCAGCTTCATATCGTGCTCGACCAGCACTACTGTCACGGATTGCTCGGCCAGGCGTTCAATCAGTTTTTTGATTTCCATGGTTTCTTGCGGGTTGAGCCCGGCCGCTGGCTCATCGAGCAATAGCAGTTGCGGATCACAGGCAAGCGCACGCGCAATTTCTAAGCGCTTTAATGCACCATAAGACAAGGCATCGGGGCGCAGCGCCGCATCGACACGCAAACCAACGAATTCCAGTAGCTCGCGTGCCAGCGTGTGCGCCTCCTCTTCGTTTTTTTGCATTGACGGCAGGCGTAAAATGCCTGCGAGAAAACCCGTTTGTAAATGGAGGTGCCGTCCAAGCAATACGTTTTCTTGCACCGACATGTTGAAACACACTTTCAGGTTTTGAAAGGTCCGGCTGACGCCACAGGCGGCAAGTTGGTGCGGTTCCAGCGCGCTCATGTCGTTACCGTGTAACAGAACGCGTCCGGTGGTAGGCTTGTATATGCCGGTCAATATATTTAACAGTGTGGTCTTGCCTGCGCCATTGGGCCCAATGATCGAATGCACCTGGCCGCGCTGCAACTTGAACGATATGTCGCTGAGCACCGGTGGGCCACCAAATTTTTTTCCCAAACCGTCGACCTGCACGATCGAGGCAGTGTGATGCTGCTGCGCAGCCTTCTTGCCAGAGACGAGGATCATTTCTGCCCCCTGTTCTTGATGCGGTTGAGAAGATGGTGCAAGGTTGGCACCAAGCCCTTGGGCATGAATAAAATGGTGAACAGCAAGATGCAGCCGATTATCAATATTTCGTAATGCTCCATGCTTGCCAGCGCATGCGGCAGCAGCGTGACGATTCCTGCACCGACTACCGCGCCGGGCACCGATCCAATACCGCCGACCACCACCATCATCACGTATTCGACCGAACGCACAAACGAGGCGGCCGCCGGCGTGATGAAGCCGGAATAGTGGCCATACAACGCTCCCATCAGGCCGACCAATCCGCAGGAGAATACGAATACCTTGACCTTATAGGCTTGGGTATCGATGCCGGAAGTCTTGGCAGCGATCTCGGCGTCGTGCAGCGACCGCAGGGCACGGCCGGCCGGCGAGCGCAGCAGGTTTTTGGCAGCAATGATGACCGCAACCAGCACCACCAGGAAAATCCAGTACCAGCCGGACTCTCCCGGCGAAATGCCGAACACCTGTAGCGCCTCGACCGGCATGCCATCCGGTCCGCCGCTCAGCTGCTGTTCATTGCGCAACACGATGCTGAGCAGCAGTCCCACACCAAGCGTAGCTACTGCCAGGTAATAACCGCTCAGACGCAAGAACAGTCGGGCGATGGCCCAGCCGAACACGCTGACTCCAACGACAGCCAGTGGTACCGTCAGGTACACCGGCAACCCGAGCGAGGTGGCAAGGTTAGCCGAGACATACGCACCCAGTGCGTAGAAAGCGGCATGACCGAGGCTTAGCTGTCCGGTGGTACCAAGCAGCAAGGTGAGCGAAACTGCCACGACGGCATTGATTAATACCGAGTTGGCAATCGCGATGTAAAACGGATTCGGCACCACGAATGGCAGCAACGCCGCAAGTGCAACGAAGACTGCCAGCACGATCATCCAGCGGCGGCTGTTGTGGCGGATGCCGCCGGCTGCCACCACCTGTGCCGGCGCAGCCTTGGGGGTATCGTTGGCTTTGAATTTGAGGTTGTTCATCGCTTACACGCGCTCCAGATGAGGGCGGCCGAAGAAGCCGTTTGGCCGAACCAGAAATACCAGCACCACGATCAGGAAGGGTACGGCGTCCTTGTATTGCGAAGAGATGTAACCGGCTGTCAGTGCTTCCGCCAGACCGAGCAGCAGTCCGCCGACGACCGCCCCTGGCACGCTGCCCATGCCGCCAACGATGGCAGCAATAATTGCCTTGAGCCCTACCATCATGCCGGCGTCGTACGAGGTATAGGTGATTGGGCCGGTGACAACGCCGGCCACCGAACCAAGAAAGCCTGCAATGACGAACGCCAGCAATAAAATAAAGCGAACGTTAATGCCCATTAATTGGGCCGTTTCGGCATTGGATGCCGCCGCAAGAAAAGCGCGGCCGACGCGGCTATAGCGAAAAAACCAGCCCAATGCCAGCAAGACTATCGTCGTCACGGCTATGACCCATAGCGTTTGCGGCAAAATCGTCCCGCCCAGAAAACGAAGTGGATCGGCGCTGGTGAACGGTGGCAGAGAACGGGTCGCCGTGCCCCAGAATGCCTGCACGAAGCCACGCAGGATCATGCCAAATGCCACCGTCAATATGATCACAGTCAGCACGCCAGACTTATTCAAGGTATGCACCGCCAATTTTTGCAGAACGACGCTGGTTACTAGTGCGACCAGCACCGCACACATTATCGCGGCGGAATATGGCATGCCGATTCCGAGCAGTACCGCAGTCATCATGCCGCCCAACATAATCGACTCGCCCTGCGCAAAATTGATGGCGCCACTGGCGTTGTAAATCAGCGTAAAGCCAAGCGCTACCAGCGCATAACGCGCCCCTTCAGTGATGCCGGATGAAAGAAATTGAACTAATGCTGCGTCCATATGGATATTCCTTGGCTGTTATCGCTTGACGAGAGCTTGTATCGAAATTCGGTCATTGTCACGTTCGGGCCGTTAGACTTAACGCAGTGCTCCGCTCCAGTTCTGTCGCCGAGCACTGCGTATTACGCGCATCAATTACTGTAGCAACACCCACTTGCCATTCTTGACACGTACAACCTTCAAGGTATCCGCCGTCAGCCCGACGTGGTCGGTAGGCGACATACGGAAGGCGCCCGTTATACCGGTATATGGATCATTTTTTTCAATACCGTCACGGATTTTTTGCGGATCGACAGAGCCGCTTTTTTCCACGGCGCTCTTGATCAACATCAGTGCGTCATAGGCATTGCCCCCAAAATAAGAAGGGGTTTCGCCGAATTTTTCCTTGTATGCCTTAACATAGCCCTGGACCACCGGGCGCTGCGGATCGTTGGCTGCCAACTGGTCCGACACCAGAATTGCTCCATTGGGCATGACCATGTCTTCGGCTGCCGGCCCGGCCAACTTAATGAAACTGTCAGACGCCAACGCATGCGTGCCGTAATGTGGAAGATCTATGCCAAGCTGTTTATAGCCACGCGCGACCATCACTGCTGGTTCACCGACGCTGAAGTTCAGGACGGCCTGGATACCGTTCTCTTGGCGCAGCTTGATCAGTTGCGCCGTCATGTCGGTATCTTTAGGATTAAATGATTCTTCGCGCAGAATCTTGATACCTTTTTCAGGGGCTAGCTTTTGTGCTGCATCCAGCGTCGCACGCCCATATGCGTCGGTGCCGGCAATGATGCCGATGCTCTTGATTCCCCGCGCCAGCATGTGGTCATATACCTTCCTGACGCCCTCCATTTCGGTATGGTTTGTCTTGAACACGAACTTTTTGACCGGGTCGATAATCACCGAGCCACCTGCCAAAGACAGCAGCGGGATGCCGGCGCGCTCGACCAGTGGCACAACCGACATGGTGGAGCCCGTAGTCGAGCCGCCGATAATGGCATGCACCTGGTCATTGTTGATCAACCGCTTTGCAAAGGTATTGGCGCGCGCAGCATCAGTCTCGTCATCATAGGCATACAACTCCACCTTGCGGCCGTCAACGCCGCCTGATTTGTTAAGCATCTCGACATATAGCTGCAGTGTTTTCATCTCGGCCGAACCCAAATAGGATGCGCCACCAGTTGCAGATAAAATCGCTCCGATCTTGAGCGGGGGCTTACCCTGCGCTGCGGCCGGCGCACTGGCCATCAGTGGAACGGCAAACATTACCGGTAGTACGGCCGTCAACAGTTTTTTGGTGATTTTCGTAATTTGTTTCACTTCAGTCTCCTTTAGTTTGCTGCATCGAACAACAATTTTGTTCCCCGTATTAAGCGTATTAAGCGGTAATACGTTTATTCTTGCCGGATCACTGCGCGTCCGACTTTTGACGAGGGCAGACCGACTGCCCAGCGTTATCACCTTGGTCCAGCCGTACAAAAATACGGTTGTTTTCAATTACGATCGGTAAACTGCGATCGGCGGGCGACCCGCGACATCGACGCGGGTACCACACTCGGGCTTGACGTCGTCGGTATGCAGCAGAAATGTCAACTCAGCTTGGTTCGCCACGCCCGCCTCCGCCAGTTTCAATTTCGTTAAGGAGCGCCTGGCCAAGGTTGTAGTAGCGTCCATGCAGTTCGGCGATCTGGCGCCCGTCCTGATCGATCACGCGCACCAGCGTCACACCGGTGGTCTTGCCGGCATACGTTACTTCCGAATGCGCGTACAGTCGGTCGCCCTGTTTGGCCGGCCGGACGTAATCGATATGGCAATTCAGCGCCACCGCCACGTTGTTGCGTGTGCTGGCTGCATACGCAAAGGCGGTGTCAGCCAGCGTAAAAATATAGCCGCCGTGGCATATGTCATAAGCATTGAGCATGGCTTCGGCAACTATCATCGACAGTACGATGCGACCAGGCCCGCTCGATTCGATTGCGATTCCCAGCCCATCCGACACCCGGTCATTCGATCGCATCTTGGCGATACAGCGCTCGGCAATTTTCACTGCGCCCTTGGATTGATCGCCTGCATATGCAGCTTGGCCTGCCTTATCCGTTGTGTTCGACTTCACTCGATCTCCGTATTCCATGGCACTAAGCCTTTTTCTTTACTTAACCACTTTCTAATTTCCGCTTTCTTGACCTTGGCATTAGCGGTCTTGGGCAACTCATCGACGAACACTACATGCTTGGGTGTCTCTTGCTTGCTTAATTTGCCATGGCAAAAACTGGTGATATCTTCCACGCTGGTGTTCTCGTGCGTCGGCCTTTTGTTGATAACCGCGACCACGGCCTCGCCCCATTCCGGATGCGGAACGCCAACCACAGCCACTTCCAAAACCGCCGGGTGCTCGACGATTACCGCCTCGACAGTGGTGGGAAAAACATTCACGGCGCCGGTGATAATCATAAATTTTTGCCGATCCAGCAGATACACGTAGCCACGTTCATCCATGCGGCCGATATCGTTGGTACGTAGCCAGCCATCCTTTAACGCTTCGGCCGTCTCCTCCGGCAGATTCATGTACCCCTTCATGAGGGTTGTGCCGCGCAACCAGATTTCGCCCTTGGTGTTTGGCGGCAGCGGCCGGCCTTCGTCGTCGCGAATCGAGCAGTCGAAATGAATGCCGACACGACCGACCGATCTCAGCAATTCGGGCTCGGATTCGAGTGCCAGCTTGTGATCGGCTTCCGTCAAATATGCGACCCAGCCACCGGTCGATTCTGTCAATGCATAGGTCTGAACCATTTCGACCTTGAATGCTTCCCGAGCGTCTCGGATCAGCTTTGGGGTCGCAGGCGAGGAGCCGTATGTCAGCAACCGTAGAGAGGACAGATCGTATTTGGCGTTTTGTTGTTCGGCAATAGCCCGTTGCATCATGGTCGGCACAAGCATCCCGACGGTTACGCGGAAGCGCTCGACATCTCTCAAAAAGGCATCAATTTTGAACGAGCCGTCGGGGATGATCGTAGTCATGGCGTTGCCAAGTCCATAACAATTCATGATGACCACTACCCAAGCGGATGCAGCTGGCATATACCAGACGTCATCGGGAGCGAAGCCAAATGAAATCAAGGAATGGATCACGCAGTCGGCGCCACCTTGCTGCGTCAGCATTACGCCTTTCGGCACACCCGTGGTGCCGGAGGTATAGCTGCAAAACAGCAAGTCGTCAGGTGCAAGTGCTGGCCACTCCGGTGCACCGCTTGCTTCGCTTAACAGCGTCTCATAATCAAGCGCAAAGTCATGCTCTCCGTTATAGCCAACTAAGGTAATGCCAATTTCCTGGAGTTCACTGCGATGGTCGGCGGCCATGGTTTTCAGGCGAGCGTCGACCAATAGCACGCGTGTTTTGCTGTCTTTCAAAACGTGCAGTACTTCCGGCCAGGCGTATTGCGTATTGATACCGACCCGCATCGCGCCGATTTTCATGCATGCGTAGAAATGCTCGTAGACTTCGATTGATTCAAGCGACATGATCGACACGGTTGTGCCCTTGCCATGGCCCATTTTTTGTAAGGCGCGGGCAAATCGATCTGAGCGCTCATCCATCTGTTTCCAGGTGGCGGTACGGTTGCCGCAGTAGTACGCAACTTTCGTGGGATAATTGTTGGCGCAGCGTTTGATCATCTCGCGTAGATACAGCATGATTTTCTCATCTCCTAATATTTGTGATTTTCTGCGGCTTACTAAGTCATCGGGTGGAAGATCAGTCCTTTCGAGTCAAATCGCGCACTGACTGCCATCCCTACTTCTGGCTCATCATCGCCTGCATGCGCGAAGCGCGCAAGTAGTTGCGGACCTTCTGCCAATTCCACCAGGGCGACCGTATAGGGGATCGGAAAGTCTTCGGCATATTGGCGATGGAATTCGACATACGATATCACCGTACCAGTCCCTTTTGCGGGCTGCCATTGCACCGTGGAGCCTGCAGTCTTGCGCCAGCTGCGTGCATGCAAGCCGAGCGCCTTGCCGGTTTTCGTATCCACGGGAATGCGCAATTCGTTATTGCCGACAAAGGCCAGGAACTCTTTATCGTATTCGTCGTATAGGGTTTGCATGGGACAGGTTCCTTCAATTTAGCGCTGCGTGCGGGCTAAGCAGAACACAGGCGTGATAGTCGAGGCAGCCACCCGAACCCGTCACCAATAGCAGATCATTGTTTACCACTTGGCGTTCTCCACCGGTTCCCCGGACCTGAATCACGCCTTCGGAAAGAGGGGTTACGCCCTGCAAATAAAATCCGGATAAGTGTCCGCCACCTGTGTTGACGGGCAATTTCCCTCCGGGCGCCGTGTGGCCATCCGCCACGTACGCCGCCGCCTCGCCCGGCTTGCATAGACCGTACTCTTCCAGCGCTAGAATGCCGACGTAAGAAAACGCATCGTAAAACTCGCAGGCGGTCACGTCTGCTGCGGTAACGCCGGCGTTTTTGTACGCCATCTTGGCTGCCTGTGGAGCTCCGGTGCCGATTTCGTCGCCGTCACCGCGCAGACCACTGCGGCCGCGGTGACCCTGCCCCATTCCGTGGATGTAAACCGGTGCGTGCGGCCCGTTTTCGGCGCGCTTCGCACTCGTTACAACGAGCGCAATTGCGCCATTCACCGGGTAGCAGCAATCGAGCATGCGAAGTGGCGCGACTACCATTGGTGAAGCGAGGTAGTCTTCGATACTAAGAGGCGTCCTTAAAAAGGCTTGAGGGTTTAAAGCGGCCCATTTGCGGCAGCTCACCGCATACGCGCCCAACTGGCGTTCGGTCGTGCCGTTGCGTGCCATGTGTTGGCGTGCTGCCAGCGCATAGGCCGCCGACGCTCCTAAAAAGCCCTGCTGGCGCTCCCAGCCTTCCACACCGGTTAACGGCATCGCAATGGCGAAAGTATTGCCGCCGCCGCTTGCCTTAACAGGTGTGTCGGAGAAAACACAGACCACCGTTTTGGCCATGCCATGACGGATCGCCATTGCTGCGTACTGGACCATTTGTACGGCCGAAGAGCCTTCGGAGTCGATTGCCGCTAGCAAGCCAAGATTGCGTAATTGCAGGTCGTTCTGCAAGCGGAGCGGCACTTCGTCCGGGTCTGCCACTGGGCTGCGATTGATCAGCAGACCGTCAATTTCGCTCCTTTTTAAGCCTGCGTCTGTGATCGCGGCGTCTACTGCGGCAGCTGCTAGCTCCCGTGAAGTGCCGATTGGCTTACGCGAAAGCTCGCTGAAACCGAGACCGGCAATAGCAGCAATAGGTTTTTGTTTCATGCGCTTGGCGGAATAGGTTAAATAATGAAAGCCAGACTAGGGATGGCTTCATCGCCATGCACAAGCGTCACTTTTTTAAAGTACATCTTGAGTTCATTGTTTTTCCAGCGCAGGTGGTGTTCAGTCCGCCCGGGCCAGACTTCGACAGTGCGCGTGGACGACATGCGCAATTCATAGAGGACGAAGTTAGAGAACACTTGGTATTCGCCGTCGCCTTTGCGCTCGACCTCGATGTTCGATACGACGCGCCGCATTCTGGACACGGGCAATTGGGAATGGCGTTCGCCGGTATTGAGCTGGGCGATCCGAGTACGCAGGCGTGAGCGGTTATCGGCGGTAATCGAAAGATGTTTGTTCATGTCAAAATCGCCCTCGCCGCGCGGGACCCAATAAATCATATCGTCGTCGACTAACGCCTCCCACTCTGCGTAACGCGACTCATCCGCAAGCCGTGCGTCGCGATAGATGAATGCACTAATGGCGAGATATTCCTCGGGACTGATGGCGGTGACGTTCTGGGCCACCGGTTGTGGATTTTTTAACGGTGCTGCGGTGCTCATCATTTATCTCCGAAATACTCTTGTGGTTGTCTTTTGCACTGCGTTAATGCGATTGGCCTGCGAGTTCAATGCGAACAAGAGGGTTCTTCTGTTTCCTTTTGCTGTACCGGCAGTTCTTTTTGCATCACCTTCTTGTAATGGCGCCAAAATCCGCGGTTGGTACATTCGTCAGTGACGTGGCCGGTGATGATGCCTTCGGCATCAACCACGTCGCGATTCATGCCGCGTGAAACGTCGAGCCAGCCTGCCTGGTCACGCATTGCCAGCTGTTGCCGCTCCGAGATCACGCTGTCATCCGCCAGCAGAAAGGCTGAAGGCCCAAGGGCTGCTTCTGACTGGCGCAAGATTCGCTGGTTGACTTCTTCAGGTACGCCTTCCAAAAGCATTGGCGTGTGCCACTGGATGCACTGGTGCGCATTGACCGGTTCGAAAATGACGATATTCATTTCGCCAAGGAATAGATTCGGGAAAATTGCAGCATGGGGCGGGCCGTCTCTCAAAATCCGATCGCCTTTTTCCTCTCCATAGCTGTTCTTGAGCTGTTGCGCATATTCTGGATAGCGGTCTCCCTTGACGCCGAGCCATTCGAAATATTCCTTGTACGATGGCGATAAAAACAGCTCGGTATGGCCATTGCCCCAATCCTTGGTTTCCGAAACCAGGCTTTCCTCGGTGGCGATTGCAGCAGCGTTATAGTGGGAATCGATGACGCGGGCAAAAGACGAATGCACGTAGTTCACGTGATAGCCGTCGGTATCATTTTCGGGAAGCATTTTCCAGTTAGCGTCGAACCGCTGCTTAACCCATCCGGCAGTGAGTTTGATCCTGCCGACCGGTGACATATCACAAGCACGGTCAATCAATACTTTGGCCTTGCCGAGGTGGTCGGCGAGCGGACCGACCGCTTCGTTAAACGTGGCAAATACGAATCCGCGATACTCTTCAGTGCGCAACGCGTTCAGGCCGATGCCTTCCTTTGATTTAGGAAAGCCACCCGGATACGGCACGTCCAGCAGTTTTCCGTCTAAGCCATATACCCAGCCGTGGTAGGCACAGGTTAGGTATTTGGTTTTTCCGCTCTTGTTTATGCACATCAGATTGCCGCGATGAGCACAACGGTTAGAAAGCACGGCGATCGAATTATCCTTCTGGCGCACCATAATGACTTCTTCGCGACCGATAGTACGACGCTGATATTCGCCCGGCGCGGGAATTTCCGAGTCATGCCCGACAAATACCCATCCGCCATAGAAAATCTGTCGCATTTCCTGTTCGAACAGGTCTGTATTCGTGTAGAGGCTACCGTGAATACGCTCCTCCTGAATCAGGTAATCGAGATCGATCGTTGATTTGGCAGGAAAGATTTTCACTGTTTTTTGATGCGCCATGCGATGCACTCCTGTTGATGGGGAAAACTTGGCATGTATCGCTCTCATAACATACCAAGTGATTGGTATGTGGAGTATATACACGCGTTTGGTTAAGTCAAGCAAATTTTTTTATTTTTTGTTCATGGACAGATTAATGAAAATCAACGATTTAAATTTGCGTTTAGGGCATACAAAAAATAGCGCTGCTTTCGCTTTTACAATGGAAGGCAAGCAACTTTGATGTTTCTTAAATTCTCATTTAAGAAACATTTGGCGAAGTACTTCAGTCAATCTAGCAGGGATAAGCTTGGGTAGACCCATTCATCATTTACTGGTGGCACAAAACGAATTGACGCGAGGTAATCAGGGGATGGCTGGGCCGACTCCCAGACATCTTGGATGGATGCCCTCTCTGGTAGGGTGACAAAATAAGGAGCGCACAATGAATGCAAACAATGACGTGGCATTGACTTACGACTCAGTGTCTATCGAGGCCGACAGCGTCGTATTAAGTCGGCTGCTCTGACCGAGCGGTATAGTTGCCGAGGTTATTTGCCGCAACCGGTGCCGACCGCCACAATCAACCGCATCTTGGAGATGGCGCAACGCACGCCCTCCTGGTGCAATTCGCAACCATGGCAACTCGTTATAACAACCGGGGAGGGCACCGAGCGTTTTCGTGATGCTTTATATCGGTATGCGGGCAACCCTAAGGGCACCTCGAATTACACGTGATTTCGGCGTCATCAGCGAGCCAGGCGTTTGAATGTGCTTAGCAACGTGCGAGCGTGGTCGTTTCCCGACCTCTTTTTCAGGTTGTTCTGCTCGTTTTCGGCGGTCCGGACGGACCTCGGGCGTCAGAATGCCTCGACCCCGGCCTCCTTCAAATAGACAAGACGCTGCAAGTTGTAAGCAGCGACCTTCCAGTTCAAGTGCAGCCTTGCGCGTGCCAGGCCAATGGAGCGCAGCGTCTTGCCGCCCATTTGGGCCAAGCCGGCAAACACGTGCTCGATGCGTGCACGCGTCTTGGCGATGCGATGGTTGCGCCGCTGCTGGGCCTCAGAGATCGGCTTGCCCTTGCTGCCCTTGCGCTGGATGTGCATGCGCCAGCCCTGTTTGCTCAGTCGCGCTTCGCGCTCGCCATCGACATAGCCCTTGTCGGCCAGGATGTCCCGGTTCGTGTTGGCGGGATCGAGCACCTCCTCGAAATGCAGGGTGTCGTGTTCGCTTGCTGTGCTCACCTTGATCTTGCGCACCAGCTTGTAGCGGTTGTCGGCATTGGCCGAGACCTTGTAGCCGAAGTAGGACTTGCCGTGTTTCTTGGTCCAGCGCGCATCCATATCCTTCTGGCGCCGTTTCGCTGGCGTCCAGTCAGCCGGCATCGCGCCTTCGCTGACGATGGCTTTCTCTTCCTTGCTCAGCGACTGCCTGGGCGCCTGCACGATGCTCGCGTCGATCATCTGGCCGCCGCGCGCAATGTAGCCGTGTTTGCACAGCTGGCGATTAACGGCATCGAACACGCTCTCGCTGGCACCGGCCTGGATCAAACGCTCCTTGAAGGTCCAGATCGTCGTCCGGTCCGGGATCTGGCTGCTGGCGCGTAACCCAACGAAGCGCTGGAAACTCAAGCGGTCGAGCAGCTGGAATTCCATCTGCTCGTCACTCAAGTTAAATAGCTGCTGGATCAACAGCACACGCACCATCAGTTCGGTGGGGAACGGCGGACGGCCGCCGCGCTCACGGCTCGGGCGCGGTGCCGCAAGGTCGACCTCCGCAGCAAGGGCGGCGAAGTCGACATGCTGGTCCATCACCTGCAGCGCATCACCTAGCCGGTTCAGCTTGGCTTCGCGCTCCTGGTCGGCAAACAGACTGGTCTTGATCATGAAAATTTACGTCAAGTTCGAAGTGCCCACATCATGCCAGACACACCGAGGTAATGAAATGGTCACCCTCCACCCTACGAGCGGTTACGCTGTAGGGTGTTTTTCGTTCTGAGTGAGGAGACCATCATGCAAGACGTCATACTGATCGGTATTGACCTTGGGAAGCACTCTTTCCACCTCCACGGCCAAGACGCCCATGGCAAAGCGGTGTTCCGCAAGAAGTGCTCCCGCAAGCAACTCATTACCTTCCTCGCCACATTTCACTCCTGTATCGTTGTCATGGAAGCCTGTGCCGGCTCTCATCACATGGCGCGGCACCTGATGACGTTCGGCCATCAAGTCAAGCTCATCAATCCGCAGTTCGTTCGCCCTTTCGTCAAGGGAAACAAGAATGACTTCATTGACGCCGAAGCGATCTGTGAAGCGGCCTCCCGTCCCAACATGCGCTTCGTCACACCACGAACTGAAGTACAACAGATTCTCAGTGCCCTGCATCGCGTAAGGGAATCGCTTGTGCGTGACCGGGTCAAGGCCTCCAATCAGATTCACGGCTTTCTGCTGGAATTTGGTATCAGTCTTCCCATCGGTTCAGCGGCCATCAAACGCCTTCCTTCCGTACTGGCAGAACATCCTCTGCCAGCACGGCTGATTGCCGTTCTCAATCGCCTGCACGCTCACTACAAGTACCTGGACGAACAGATTGCTGAAGTGGAGAAGGAATTGCAGTTGCAGCTGCAGGAGGACGATCTGGGGCAGCGACTGATGGCGGTGCCGGGTGTCGGGCCAATTACGGCCAGCCTGTTGTCGGCCGAGCTTGGCGATGGTAAGCAGTACGGCTGCGGTCGAGACTTCGCGGCCTCCGTTGGCCTTGTGCCGCGCCAGTACAGTACAGGAGGACGAGCCATTCTCTTCGGGATTAGTAAGCGAGGAGATAAGAATTTGCGCCGTCTGCTGGTGCAGTGTACCAGGTCGTACATGCAGCGTCTGGACAAGCAGAAAGGAATGCTGGCGGACTGGGTACGCGCAATGCTGTCACGCCGACATTCCAATGTCGTAGCTTGTGCATTGGCTAATAAACTGGCTCGCACCGTTTGGGCGCTTGCTGCCCGCCACACCGAATACCGCTCCGCTCAGGCTTCAATGGCAGCCTGAGCGGCGTACAAAATTGAGTAGTACGAAGTACCCACCTGGTTTTGCGACTGTAGAAATTGGATGACGTGAACGGCATAACGGCCTGGCAGATAACCTGTTCGAAAAACCGGCTCTCGAAGCCGACGAGGTTTTTAGGACTGCCGGGCGCGACTTTCATCGTGGCGCGGAGCAACGCTCTCCAATCAGACGCCGTATAGATTTAGGCAAGCCAATCACAAAACCCAAAATCTACCCTTGCAAAAAGGAGGGTGACCATAGATTTTTCGAGGTGCCCCTTAGTTGCTGTCTTTGAGGTCTGCGCATGGGCGTTTATTCCGCCGATAAGAATCGTCAGAGTTAAAATTGCAGTTCGTAGGTACATGAATAAAATCCTAATGATTTTCACTAATCTTACTGTGTCATAAAATCAGTTTCCCGCGTATACTGAATTTGTCCATGGCGACAGGAGACGAGGAATGGGGAATTTGGCTGTTCTGGATGACTATCT
>Ga0255338_1003662_pt1 | contig 17851 bp, 14 predicted proteins | sample MeOH1_35cm_T4_19_FD_203715 | JGI IMG/M metagenome (GOLD analysis project Ga0255338, IMG submission 203715) | Sandy soil microbial communities from University of British Columbia, Vancouver, Canada - MeOH1_35cm_T4_195 | ecosystem: Engineered > Artificial ecosystem > Sand microcosm > Unclassified ...
TGGTGCTCGCACCGCTATTGTCCGTGGCGGTGGCGGTGATGGAATAGGTCCCGACCGCCACGTTCCCCCAGGAGAGCGCGTAGGGCGCGGTGGTGTCCTCACCCAGCTTCGCGGCGCCAGCGAAGAACTCCACTTTCGCCACGGTCCCATCGCTATCGGCGGCGTTGGCCGAAATTTCCACGGAGGCGGGCGCGGTATAAGCGTTCTCGGAGTTCGGGCTGTTGAGGCTCACGGTCGGAGGCACATTAACGGGCACCGGCTTCGTGGCCGTGAAGGTTGCGGCTCGATCGTTCCAGTAGTAAACCGTGTTCCAGGCGCCATTGAATACGCCTACCTTAACGGTGTAGGTGTCTTCCGTGCTTGGTGCAGTCCACGCAAAGTTGTAGGAGCGCTGCTCACCTACTGCCCAGGTCTGCGCTTGCCAGATCTGCTGCGCGACGCGAGCTCCCGAGGAGTTATAAACTTCCAGGTCCACGACGCCATTCGTCAGACCGCCCGAGTCGCAGGTGACCTTCGTGGAGATATTGGTGGACTCACCCGTGGTCACCGCACTCGGAGATGCCGCGGTGAGGTCTCCGAAGGTGGGCCTAACTACGTCCACCGTAACCGGAGCGGAAGTGGTACTGGCCCCGCGATTGTCCGTAGCCCGCGCGGTGAGAGTGTAAGTGCCCGGAGCCACGTCCGGCCAGGAAAATGAAAAGGGAGCGGCTGTCGCTTCACCCAGCTTGGAGGCGCCGGAGAAGAACTCCACTTTGCTCACGCTGCCATCCGCATCACTGGCGGCGGCGACCAGGCTAACCGAGGTGGGCACCGTAAACCGAGCGCCACTACCAGGGCTCGTCAAGGCCACGCTGGGAGCCTGGTTGGGCGGGTAAAGCCGCGACGCAGGGATTGTTTCCTGCGACATTCCCGGGTACGACCACTGCAGCGCGGCGATAGCCGTCTTCGAGCGCTCGACGTACTCCACCTGAAGCGGGTACCGCTGTCCACCAATGAGGTCCACCTGCACGCTGGCGGTGGCAGTCTGGTTCTTCGCCGCCGTGATGTCGGCAATCAGGCGCCCGTCCAGATAGATGCGCATGCTGTCATCCGCAATCGGCTTCAGCGTATAGCGCCCGGTAACCGGAGCTTCCAGCTGGCCGGTCCAGCGGACGGAGAAGTCATCCACGGGTAAGCCTGTCGCGGGGTTGCGGCTACCCCAGAGAAAGCTCACCTGACTGTCGATTCGGGTCAGTGCCGGGGCACCCGAAAACGACGGATTGGCGAAGTATTCGCCCTTCAATCCACTTCCGCTACCGGGCGAAAGCTGTGCCTGACTTGCCAGTCCTCCGAAGAGAGGTCCACCAAGTGAGATAGAAATTACGACCAGTCGTGCTAGGGGGTTGATCTTGCTTCGTTTCATGTCGACCATCTCTGGAGTTACAGCCTCTCGGATACTCCTAGCCGGTTGTGTGGTGTCATCCACCTGTCAGTCATCTCACCTCGAGTAGGACTTGTTTGGAGAACCGGTTAGTAACCAGGAAGTGCCCTCAGCACAAAGAATTGGCAGATATGCACGACGTCTCCAGCCCAAATTGAGGTTGTTTATGTCACCAGTAATCCATACATAATTGAGAGACTGGTCGGATGCTAGGTGGACTGACTAGTAGTACCAAGAAATGTCAAACCACTACATTCACGCAGGGTTTCCGACCTATGTCCACCGAATGGCGGCAAGTCCCAGCACGCAACTCGACCTTTTATGTCGAAGCGAAATAGAGCTGCCTGGTTGATTCAACCACTCGCTATTGGCCATAATAGATCCGATCAACGAACCGATTACAGCTAGCGAGAGTGGGGCCTATGGGGGCAAATCCTGCGGGGTTATTTCGGAGGTGGAGGTGAGCATTCAAGACGCGAATGCCACTAAACGGATTATCGGCAGAAAATAAATTAATGACTCGCACAGCCTGTAGCGAGTCATCTCATATTTCCAATTACTGATCAGTGGTCACCACTGTCAATAAATAACTTGCCGATTTGAATCTCAGCGAATGTGGGGGGTCAAGTCAGGAAATAACTCACTCCATGTATTAGACGGAGATCTGGGCTAATGCGATAGTTCAGGTCCGAGAATATTTTTTCGTCGGAAATTCTCGCTGCCGGCTGATCCGCAATAGTCTGTTGAGGATGACACAGACTTACGACTCGGCTCTCCTCCACGGGCGGTGGATCGGGGTGGCGGGCGGGAGGCCCAATCAGACTGACAATGATCTCGTAGCTGGTGAGCGGCCGATCCGGCCAGTTCAGGGTGATCCGACTGACCAGACGGTGGACCACTCCATTCCAGCGGATCGTTCCGGCAGGGGCGTGGACCAGATCAATCCGCAGGCCCGCCTCGTTTGCGAGCTCCTGGAGCTGACGTTCCAGCGTTCGGCGACCACTCCCCAACCTGGGAACGACAATGAGCAGGTGGCTTGCGGACGGGTGGATCTGCCGTCCCATGATCTCCCACCAGGTCCGGATCGCCCGGGGTATCAGCGCCGGTCCCTCATAGTCCGTTCCCACGCTTCCCCAATCAGAGCCGGCCCGGCCCTCGGAGGCTGCGTGGCCGGAAGAGGTCGCCTCGCGTGCCTCCTGCTCACCGGCATCCTCGGTCTCGCCGGTTCGGGAATCGCTCACCACCCGTTTGCTAATCTGGACCACGATCACCGGCTGTCCCGCAGACTGGAAATGACGAACCGCGGAGTCCAGTTGTTGGAACTGGTGGTCGCGCTCCGGGTTTCTGCGGCCGCCGGCGCCGCGCCAGGGACCCTGGAAACTGAACCCCAGGTCGCGGAGCAACTCGGCCACCTTTTGCTGGCTGACCCGGTGCCCTTTGTCGCCCAGAAGCCCGGCGAGCTCTCGGGTACTCTTGCTTGTCCACCGCAAGGGCGCGAGGTCCGCACCGGTGTCCGGATCGATGAACGCCTCCAGATCCGACAGGAGCGTAGGGTCCGTGGTAGTCACGGGCTTCCGGCCGCCGCCCGGCGCCCGCACTCGGAGCGGACTGCTGCGGTACTCCCCCTTCTTCCGGGATTCGCCCCAGTTTTCCGGGGACGAAGCGGAAAGAGGTGGAGCAGGCGCCGTGTTCAGCTCCGCCAGGCCCACTCGAATAGTGGCCGGATTAAGACCAGTGGCCTGCGCCACTTTGGTGATGCCACCACGGCCTAACTCCCGGGCCTCGGTGGCCGCCCAACGGCGACGGGTATTCTCGTTGAGTAGCCCTTGAAGTGCCAGGTACTTCCGGCGAATGGCCTCGATGGCCTCACTCATGATAGAAGCGCGTCACCTCACGCCCCTCCATTTCCCTTGGTGCCGAGGCGCATCAGGCCCCAGCACCTGACCCGGACGAATCTCGGGTTAGATACCGGGGCGAAGCGAGCGGCTCTCTTGCGTTGTTGGAGACCCCTGGAACTCGACCCAGGACAAGAGGCCTGTGACTTGAGCCCACTCCGGAGTGCGTGAAGGAGCTCGCTGGCCGCGTCGTGATCGGCCTGAAAACGACCGTGAAGTGCCCCTTCTTCCGGGGATAGGGACAGCGACAGGTTTACTCCCTGGTTTCCTGAGCGCTCCTGGCGCGTCTGGCCCGCCAGTCCGACAACATCTCTGCCTGCGTGCTGCCGATCAGGCCGCATTGGCGAGCCCGCTGCATCGCTACGCAAAAGGCGGAGTACCGGTGGTCGTCCAGATAGAAGTGGCTGTTCTCCAGCGAGAAGCCGGGGTCTTCCGGAAACCCAAAGAGTGCGGAGAGGTCTACGACCTCGAAAGCTGTAGCTTGATACTGCATCAACATGAACTCCCACAACTGCGCTGGCTGAGTCACCCGCTTATCTTCTTTGGGGTCACCCGGCGTGCAAGAAGCGTGACTTGAAAATGAGAGGCCCGCCGCGCGATCCCGTTCACACGCGGGAGGCGCTACGTCCCGCCGGAACTACCGCACCGCGTCACCCGGCCTCGGTCACGAATGCTTTTGCCGCTCGTTGCACAAGTGGGCAACCAGCTGAAACTTATCTAGTGCAGCGATTCGCGAACCGGTCCCGATCCTCTACGCCCTCGGTCAAAATAGCCGTTACCCGCCCGGCTGCGCGTCACGCCGGTGCGGTTCATTCGGAACGACGCTGGCCCATCTGCCTACGGCGCGCGGTTCTGCGCCTTTGTCACACGACCGCAAATCGCGCTGCTCTACTCCGCTCCGCCCATCATCATGTCAGCCGACGACCAACCATCCAGCTTGCTTGAAGAGGAAGATCCGCTTGCAGAGTCTGAATGCGCGACTGGCGAGCATCTTTCCGGAGCTGCGCCCTATCGCGAGCTGATTGCTGCCTTACCCCATGGCGTGCTCATCCTAAGTCGCGAGCACACGCTCCTTTATGCTAACCCTGCTGCCTGCCTTCTCTTCAAGAAGCCGTTGAGTCAGCTGGAATCTGCAAGTCTTACCGACCTATTGCATCCGGATGACTACCCGGTAATCATCGAAAAGCTCCAGGGGCTGGACGTCGATCCGAGCGAGACCGTGCAACTGACGCTCCGCTTCGAGCAAGGGGCAACCGCCTGGTGCTGGTTGGAGTGCACGGCACGCTCGTTACCGCTGGAGCAACCCGGCTCAACGGTCTTGGTGCTTCGTGATTTCTCCAATCACCAGGAAGAACTGGAGCGGCTGACCCACCTCGCCTTCACCGATCCGGTAACCAATCTGGCCAATCGCGCCTTTCTCTCGCAGCGCTTAGAGCACCGGTTGAAACTGCGGGATCTTCACAGCCGGCCCATTGGGATCATCTCCATTGATCTGGATGGGTTCAAGCGAGTCAATGACACCTTCGGTCATGCCGTGGGTGACGAGCTTTTGCGACAATTCGGGGCGCGGTTACGAAAGACTGTCCGGGACGCGGATACGGTCGCTCGGATGGGGGGCGACGAGTTCGTTCTACTTCTGGAGGAGGTGTCCCAGCTTAAGGAGGTCAGCGCGTGCGCTCAGCGATTACTCGGTGAGCTCTGGTCTCCGTTCCTGGTGAACGGCCGCGAAATAGCCATCACGGGAAGCATGGGGCTAACCCTGGGTAGCTCCACCCAGTTCAGCGCCGAGGAGTTACTGCGCCAGGCGGACACCGCGTTGTACCGGGCCAAGGCGTTAGGCAAGGCCCGGTACGTGGTGTTCGACGAGCCGGCACGGGCCCAGGACCAGGAGCGCCTGGACCGCGAGACAGAGCTACGCCAGGCCGTCAAGAGCCGGGAATTCAAACTGCGGTATCAGCCCGAAGTCGAGTTACAAACCGGAAAGATTAGCAGCATCGAACCGTTGCTGCACTGGGATCATCCGCGGCGCGGCGCCATGAATTCGGCCGATCTATCGACTAGCATCCAGGAAGCATCGCTGGGTCGCGAGATTAGCCGCTGGCTACACGATGAAGTGTGCCGGCAGGCGAAGCAATGGTCCCGTATCGGAGCGGTGAATTCCCGGGTTCAGGTGGTGCTCAGCCTATCCGCGGAAGACCTCCGGTGCGAGGAGCTGCCAGCCGAGCTGGCGTCGAGTTTAACGCAGGCTGACCTTCCCCCGCATTGCCTCTTGATCGCCTGTCCCGAATCTGTGCTGATGGAGGACGTCGAGCTGGCGAAGCGACGCGCGCGCGCATTCAGGAATCTAGGAGTAGGCCTGGCCATCGACAACTTCGGCGCGCGCTTCGGATCGTTGCGCTTTCTAGAGTCATTACCGATCCAGGTGCTTAGAGTAGACCCGACCCTCGTAGAGGATGCGGAGAATGGCGGCGCGCTCCTGCGGGCCATCTGCTCCATCGCCCGCGACCTGCAAATCAGGGTCTGCGCCAGGTGCGTGGGTACCCCGGAGCAACGGGATGCCCTATTGAGAGCTAACTGCGACTTTGGACAAGGCTCTTTACTCGCACCGCCGCTCACGGAGAGCGAGATGAGCCGGCAGCTCCGCGAGCCCGGCCGGGTCATCGCGACGAGTGACGCCACGTTCCCTTCCGGGTCGCAGAGCGGTGGGGAGACGGGTCACGTACTTCGAGGGCACTCCCGTGGATGAGGCATTCCTCGGCAGCCGCCAAGACTATCGGAATTGCTCCGCCACCACCCTGAACGCCGAGTGGGGCTGGGTGTTCCCCGCAGCCTGCACCCAACGCTTCGGAACGCAGGTGCGCCGGCAGAAAGCGCCCTTAACCGCCATTCGATTTCGTGGCTTCATTACTGGTACGGATCAGGTTCCGGCCCAGTGCAATGGTCACCGCGCTCGTTCGATCCACCGCTTCCAGCTTGCGGAAGGTTCGCAAGAGGTGGGTCTTCACCGTGCTGCGCCCGATGAACAGCGCGGCGGCGATCTGCTCGTTGTTGTATCCCTGAGCGACCAGCTCCAGGATCTCCGATTCCCTGCGGGTGAGGCTACCGTGGTCATTCATCTCACCCAGGCTGATGCAGCCCGAGTTGCCCAGCCGCTCACGGATGATCTGGGTCATGACCCGCCGCGGCGCCCAGTACTCGCCCGCAGCCACCGCCTCGACCGCCCGCAGCACTTCTCGGGCGGAGACGGTTTGCTGGAGACAACCCCAGAACCCAACCTCGATCAACTCCGTAAGCCGTTCCGCGTCGCCGCAGACCATCAGCGCCCGCGTCTCCGGGGGCAGTCGATTAATGATCGCCGCCGCGCCGGCCAGGTCATGCTCGGAGAGGATTTCCCCTAACAAGAGTACCGATTCAGGATGCGAGCAACAAGCAGATATCGCGTCATCAATACTCGATACACTGGCAGCAATGATCAAGTTTTCCTGACGTCGGATGATTGCTTCTAGCCCATCACGAAAGATCTCTCGAGGATCCGCAAGTACAACGGCAGTCGGATAAGGAAGAGTGGTCATTTGGAGCAGACACGTTACCGGATTAAAGAAATAGCTGGACGCAGTCCGGCTGCACACTCGACATCTTGTATCCGCGAAAGATATCTCAAAGGCCGGATGAAAAGAGTTCAAATACCAACTTGCTGACATCCTCTCCGCGTGCAGCCGAATTTCCAATCTCGGGCCAGCATCCGCGGTTGTTGCAAATCGATGCACCGGAGCTCATTCGAATGCGAACACCTCCCACTACCAACCCACGCCGTGTGCTCGCGTTACCAGACGCAATAACCGTAACACACCGCTTGTTTACTCAATTGAGCGGCAGGCGAAAGATATAGGGCCCTATGACCTAGGGCGAAAGCATACACCGGCATCAATCGCTGCTTGGAAGGCCTCCGTGGTTTCACCATCTAGCCGACTAGCCTAATAATTCAGCCGGACCACTAGCCAACCGTACCTTCCGCTCGTTTTCAACGGCTCGCCACGCGAAAGGAGGAAGCCCTACACTCGGGCAATAAATTAATCATGTGGTGACAACCTGCTCGATTGCACGCCTCGGCTACTACTTTTCGAGGATCCATCAACCAAAGGTCGCAGCCCTGTACCGCGATTTCCGTATATGAAAAATCTGGGAAGTCACCCGATTGGCTGATGTATTTCTCCTGCGTTCACTATATACCTGACTGGTCAGTGAGACGGTGTTCTGCCAGGGGACAAGCTGCATCGTCTCACCACACGTGGCTGAAAGGTTAGGTTGACTGGCAAGTCGGCCACATGGCTGACTCGCAGATTTAATCGCAAACAATATTGAGATTACTCGCAACTCGCGCCAAAATCATCGATGGACACTTGATCAATCCCCCGGCTACTGCAATAGATTGAGTGGCGCGTATCCACCTTTGGGAGAGGCAGATACGTGGATAGCAGTTCGAAGCAACAAATAATCAATGATGCCCAACCTGGCAATCATCAAAGGTCTCCCACCTGACCTCCAGGACATTAACGTGAGCTCGGAATACGGGCTCTGACGCAGAGAGGGCTCGACCTGTGGAACGCGCAACGAAATGTATGACCGCCCCTGACCTTCTGGATGATGAGCTCGCGCCTACGAGCTCCGGCGATCACGACTCGCGGGACGGAGGACGTCCCTATGGCCTGGAGTCGGAGCGGCAGGAGCTGTATGAGCAGTTCCGCCCGTTAGTCGGCACCCTGATGCGGCGCTACGGCAGCACGCCGGAGCTTCGGAAAGACCTGCAAGGCGAGATCTATTACCAGTTCCGGCAGCTGGTTGACAGCTACGATCTGGAGCGAGGAATCCCAATCGCTGCCTATCTCACTCGCATGCTCTCCCAGCGGATCTTCAACTACGTTCGGGACTATTGGCGTGGGGAGAGCCGGTATGTGCACCTGGAGCCGGAAGTGCTGGAAGGCATCCTGGTGTCGCCGCCGAGGGAGCACGACGGCTGGGACGATGCTCTGCAGGCTGAGGATGTCTTGAACGCGCTCCCCAGCGTCATCGCGGGCCTGCCGCATCGCCAGCGGCTCGTACTGGTATGGCGCTATTACGAGGAGCGATCGTTCGAGGAGATTGCCGCCGACCTGGCCATCCAGCCGGCGACTGCACGCTCGCTCCTCCGCCACGCAATCAATTCTCTCCGCACCCGGCTAGCACAACAAGGCATCTCTGCCTAGAACCGGTCTCAAAAGGGGGTAGCCGACCCCCTTTTGGCTTACCTGCGCTCCCGCGTAATGTCCAATCTCTCCTGGGGACTCCCGTCCCCAGGGTCTTTGGCGATTCGGTAAGAGCTAAACGCAAGCAAAAGGCAGCCCTCTTCCTCGGCATACCCCCGGAACCGGGTCCCGCTTCGTCTCCCGCGCAGTTCACCCGGCATTCGCAGCCAACTCGCAAAGACTGCCTTCGTCAACCTCCATTCGGCAGCCAGGGGCATCGCCTTGCCCGCCTCACTTTGCAGCGTGGCGGGAGTTTTGTCGCCCGGCGTGACGGCTCATCCGGGACGTCATACCGTTCATTGGCCGTGACGCAGTCAGAAACGCTTGCTGGAGCTCCTCACCTTAAAGGTATGGATCTGCTCTGGACAAGGAACAGCGCGGGAGGGGCGCCCTACGTTTGTCGCAAGCTCACGACTCCGAGGGCTGGGCGCAGGACGCGCCACAAGGTTGATTAGCCGGGACGGAAGGGATTCGCACCTGCGGCACGCGAGGAGTGCAGTAGCCTCCTGCGTTCCCTCCACTGGAGCCAACCGCGGCCACCTCCCCGGTGGCCGATGAAGGCGGCAAGGTAGAAGGTGCCGAGATCGCCTGCCGCATCCGCAGGCTACCGCCAGCGACGAACAGAAATCACCCCTCCGGACGGGGCGGTTCAGGTCGTCCTACCTGGAGAGGGGCTTACTTACTTACTTGCTCATCCAGACGCCGGCGGCCTCAAAGTCGAAATCCTTGGGCCAGACAGTGGCTGCGTCGGCAACGGCACCCTGTAACAGCGTCTCCGAGAGGTTCGCACCGGACAAGTCCGCGCCCGAAAGCTGGCTCCACTTGAGATCCGCTCCTTGAAGATTGGCATCCCGGAGCGACGCGAGCCGCAGATTGGCACCTTTGAGCGTCGCCTGCACCAGAATCGCCTCTCCCAGGTCTGCGCCGGTCAACTCGGCCGCCCGCAGGTTGGCGTGCTGCAGGTCTGCGGCGTGGAAGTCAACGCGCAGGAGGTTGGCGTTCGTCAAGACTACTTCGGCGCAGTTCCAACCACGGAAACTCGCGCCTTCCAGGTTTGCGTTGGAGAGATCTGCTTTTTCCAGTGTCTGTTCTCCATCCCGCCTGTCGAGCGAACTCTCAGAATTCGAAAGCGCATCTGCTGCCATTACTCGCTTCGCCCTCCTGTGCCATATCGGTTTGCGCGAAGGCAACCGGCGTATGGTACTCACCTCATCGCCCGAAGGTAAACCCCACGAGGCCGAATCATTCGCACCGGATGATGCGATGGGTCGCAGTTCCTGAGACCTAGCATCTGGCACTGCGGCACCTTGCGGAGCGCGGGACGATTGCGGAAGCTCAGGCATACCGTTGCTACTGTTCATATTATTGCCAGCTTGGTGGCTAATCAGTAGAGCCAGTAGCACTACTTTTCGCAAATCGGATGAACATCCAAACGCGGAGAGTGAGGCTAGCAGCGTTCTAGCCAGAAAAACCTTGCGCCAAACCTCTCCCAGGTGTCAAAAAACTCCAAACCACAAGTTTTTGTTGATTGCAGCTTACCCGCAAGGGTTTGAAGCCATCCATTCGGTGCGGATATTACTTGCCGTCCTAGCGGGTCGGTCTGTTTGTTAGGACTCTCCGGGCGAGAACCGCATCCGACCCCGGATAAGGAGAGCCTAAGGAAGACCGTCGCATTCATATTGGGTTTAGTGCAACAGTTACTTGAATATCATCAGGAACAGCAAGCTAGCAAATTCAATGCCAATCGCAATCGAGTTAGTTGGACGTTGCGGCAGCGATCAATTACGAAGTCGATTTCGGAAACCGCGGCCACACCAATTGCCGGATCGACCCGTCTTAGCGACCTTAACCAGCTAGAGCTTTAAGCCCTCGTTGGCGTGCGCCCTTACCCACAGCGGTCTTTGCGTCGCGGTTGGCCGTTCCGTGCTTCCGGCTGCCTACCATCGCTTTCCGAGCAGATCGTGAGGTAATGACGGCCTGAACCATCATATTCACTCCGCACTCCAATTCTGCAGTCCCAATGTTCGTCTGGCATGAAAAGTGGCCCTTTATCTGCCTCCACCGGGCTGTTTCGAGTTCGAGCTCGTAGCATGGCACATCCTGCACAGGCCCGCAGGAAGCAGAAGTTAGTCCGCGTCTAGTTAGCGCCTAAACGTCAGGCGGCTTGGACTCAGACCCTAACCTGCTCCACAGCTTCCGGTTTCGCCCCGGTTCCACCAGGTCATCACTACGGCCGCGGCTGATCCCCTCACGTCCGGGCTCGCTGGGGCTTGTCTGGGTTCACCGTCGCCGGCGCCTTCGGGCGCAAGCCGTTTCCTTGGAAGTGCGCTCTCTGTACCGGGAGGATTGCGATGCACGTACTCATTCTGGCCGGCGGGCAGGGAGTTCGACTCCGACCACTAACCACGGGTTGTCCGAAGCCGCTGTTGTTGCTCGGAGACCGGCCAATCCTCACCCGGATCGTCGAGCATATCCCGGCCGAGCTACCGGTGACCATCATTGTGGCGCCCCAATTGGCGGCACCGTTCCAGCGGTGGCAGGAGAGCCTGTCTCCGCCTCACAATGTCCGTCTCTACCTGGAGCCTTACCGTGAGTCCGGTCCCCTGGGCCCCGTGCGAGCGCTTTCGGCATGCGTGGACGAGTTGGAGTTAGAAGACGACGTCCTCCTCCTGATGGGAGACAGCCTCTTACCGTTTCAGCTGGAGCAGTTCTTCGCCGGCGCAGACTCGCAGGCGCTCCGGCTCGCCGCGTACCGGCTGCCCGATATCAGTCAGGCAAACCGGTACGGCGTTCTGGAGATCGGAGCGGCCGAAACGGTCGAGCACTTCGTAGAGAAGCCCGCTCAACCTCGGTCTTCCTGGATCTTCACCGGCTGTCTGTCGCTGCCGCAGCGCCTGTTGCCCACCCTACCCAGGGCAGGCGCGGAGGGACCGAGTAACGCCGGAGATCTGGTGGCGGAGTACCTGCGACGTGGAGAGCGGATCGAGGTGTACCGCGCGGAAGGCGAGTGGCACGACATCGGAACGCTCGCCTCCTATCTGCAAGCGCACCACTCCCTCCTCTCTGACTCCCGGCGGCGGTCGCTGGTCGACCAGGGTAACCAGTTGCGCGGATCCGTGTATGTCCACCCCTCGGCGCAAGTGACCCACTCCGTTCTACAGGATTGCGTGGTGCAGGCCGGCGCTCGAGTGGCAAATGCAGATCTTTCTTTTTGCGTGGTTCAACCGCACGCCTCCATCGCGGGGCGGCAGCTCCGGGCCAAGCTGATTTCCAACGGTAGCGAACTACCCTTTGCAGGAGAGTAGAAGATGGTGGAAAAGGTGCTGATCACGGGAGGTGCGGGCTTTATTGGGTCCAACACCGCCCGATACCTCCAGGACCGGGACTTCGAAGTCCTGGCGCTTGACGACCTGTCGCTGGGCCGAGCGAATAATCTGCCTGCCGGGGTCGCGTTGATCCAGGGAGACGTGGCTGACGAGCGGACGTGGCAACAACTACCCGCGGTGGATTATGTGGTGCACCTGGCCGGCGCCTCCTCCGCCCCCATGTTCCCGGACCACCTTCCCGCTTGCTTCGAAAACAACGTCATCGGGTGCATCCGGGTACTGGATTACGCCCGGGCGTGCGGAGCGCGGCGCGTGGTCTACGCCTCCACTTCGTCTGTTTACGGAAACGTAGAACCTCCACTCCGCGAAGATGGACCGCTGGATCTGCCAAATTTCTACGCCGTCTCGAAGTACTGCATGGAGCAGATCGCGCGGATGTACCAGCGGCAGTACGACCTGGATGTGGTCGGCCTCCGCTTCATGAGTGTCTATGGTCCGCGCGAAGACCACAAAGGAAGCTTTGCCAACCTGGTGTCCCAGTTCATCTGGGCCGTAGAAGACGGAAAGGCCCCGGTGGTCTATGGAGATGGCGAGCAGACCCGGGATTTCACCAACGTGCGGGACATTGCCCAGGCCATCCGTAGGGTAATCGAGCACCCCGAGCCACTAGGCAGCAACGTCTTCAATGTGGGAACGGGCGACTCGATCTCGGTGAATTGCCTGATCGAGCTCCTCTCGGAGCTCATGGGGCGTCCGATCCGCCCCGAGCACATTCCTAACCCGGTCCGCACCGGTTACGTGCGGCAGCAGATCTGCAACATCGATCGGATCCGTCGGACCCTGGGCTTCGAGCCACTGGTGTCGCTGCGGGAAGGGGTCCGCGAGATACTGGCCGTCCGCGAAGCGACCGCGCCACGCGCGGAAGCACTCACCACCGGCCGTTAGGAAGGATCGGATGCAGGCCTTACTTCTCATTCCCAGCGTACTCAAGAAGGACATCGCGGCGGAGGTCCGGGAAGAGCGCCATCCGCGGATGGACTACGATGCCCTCGCGGATGGACTGCGCAGCGCGGGGGCTCAAGTGCGCATTCTGGACTACGAAGCGGTCGATCGAGCACCGGACCAGGCGACCCGCCTGGCCCGGCGCTGGCTCGGACGAGACGTGGCTCTCGCGCTCCTCGGCTTCCGGCACCGGCAACAGTGCGACGTGGTGTTCACGAATGGAGAAAACGTGGCCGTCCCGCTCGCGCTGCTTTTCAAGACGCTGCGTAAGCGCCCAGGCCACGTCACCATCGGGCACCGGCTCTCCACCCGGAAGAAGCAGCTCTTCTTCCGCCTGCTGCGAGTCCAGAACCAGATCGACACCATCTTCGTCTATGCTCGGACGCAATTGGAGCACGCGGTCCGGCGCCTGGCCATTCCGCCGAATCGGGTAACGCTCATTCCGTTCCACGCGGATGCCCGCTTCTATCGCCCGCTCCCGGAGCAGCAGGTCTGCGCGGAGCAGGTCTGCTCCGCCGGACTGGAGTGGCGAGACTACCCCACGCTCATCGAGGCCGTGCGGGAGATGCCGGACCTCCAGGTGCGTTTGGCGGCCGCGTCCCCCTGGTCCAAGCACCGGAATGAGACCGAAGACCGCGTACTACCTGCACACGTCTCCGCGCGCCGCTACTCCTACGGCGAGCTGCGAGAGCTTTACGCAACCTCCAGCTTCGTGGTGGTGCCGCTCTATGAGACCGACTTTCAGGCAGGCGTCACCACGCTGCTGGAAGCGATGGCCGTGGGAAAGGCCGTGATCGTCACGCGGACCACCGGCCATCCCGACGTCATTGTCGAGGGTCAGACCGGTCTTACGGTAGCCCCGGGCGATGTGGAAGGGCTGCGATCGGCCATCAACCGCCTGCGGAACGATCCCGAGCTCCGGGACCGCCTCGGCCGGAATGCGCGCTGCTGGATACTCCGGCACGCCACCCTGGATCGGTGGGTCGAGCACCTGATCGCCGCGCTGCGGGCATCGGCCCCCGCTACAGCGGTGAAACCCGGCAGTTGGGCAGCTGCCCCGGAACCCCATGCGTAACCGGCTGCGCTGCGGCACAGACCATTCGAGCCTCTGGAGCCCAAGATGAAAGTTCGAGTTGCCAATGTAGAATTTGATAACGTGACCATGGAGGAGACGGTCGCGCGGATCCTGGAGTGGGTCCGGCAGCCCGCCCGGCCGGCGCTCGTCTGTACGGGGAACCTGGACCACCTTGTCTCGCTTCAGCATGATCCCTCGTTCCGAGCTGCCTACCAGGAAGCAGACCTCGTACTGGCGGACGGGATGCCGGTTGTCTGGCTCTCCCACCTCCAGCGAGGGACGCCGCTCAAAGAGCGCGTGGCGGGCAGCGACCTATTCTGGGAGCTGGCGCGGGTCTCCCACGAAACCGGGACCCGCCTCTTCTTTCTGGGAGGCTCCCCCGGGTCCGCTCAACGCGCCACTGACGCGGTCTACCGGCGCTATCCGCAGGCGCAGATCTGCGGTGTCTACTGCCCGCCCTTTGAGACTTTCGGTACGGACGAGGAGCAGAGTCACATCCGAAGCCTCATTCTGAGCGCCCGGCCGGACGTACTATTGGTGGGACTGGGCGCGCCGAAACAGGAAAAGTGGATCATCGCCAACCGTGAGGCCGTGCAAGTACCCGTGAGCGTGGGGGTAGGCGGCAGCTTCGAGATGGCGGGAGGGGTGATCCGCCGTGCCCCGCGGTGGATGCAGCAGACGGGCCTGGAGTGGCTCTATCGCCTCTTCCAGGAGCCCAGCCGCATGTGGAAGCGCTACGTCTGCCGCGATCTCCCCTTTTTTCTCCGCCTGGTGCTCAGCACGATGAGTGCCCGCCGAAATCCCCTCGGCCGGTAAGCCGCCGGACCGCGGCGCTCAGTCGCGGTCCGGCTCTTTCGCGGACTTTGCCGCTCCGGCTTCACCACCCTCCGTCGAACTCTTCGGACTGTTCGCCGTATTGACCGGCTCGAGACGCGGCGTATCGTAGCCCCGGCGGGGAACAGGACCCGAAAGTCGGATAAGTCGCCCATTCTCGATCCGCACGCTGCTTCCGGAGGCCAACAGGTACCGGGCACCGCTCGCCTCCAGGCTCACGGACGCCCAACCGCCTCTCCGTACCTCCACGGCGTCTCCGGAATGCAGCAGCACCCCGCGCCAATCCTTCCCGGGAGTGTGGCTGCAGCGCACCTGGACCGATCCTCCTTTGGAGCGCAGGATCGCCGCCGGTCGGACCCGAACCCCCTCCCGGCCGGCAGCCATGGCCGGGAAATACGCCACGGAAGGGAGGACGTAAAGAATCGCAACGATTGAGAGTCTCATCGAGTAACCCCGATTCACCAGAAGCGAAGCCGATTACCAAAACCTTCATTGCTGTTGCTATTTGTGCAATCTATTTCACCAAAGTTATTTCCTGACATAAGTTAAAGAAGACCAGCAGCAGACGATATTTAAGCGCTCGCTTGCAGCTGCCGTCTCACTCGCTAGATAAGCGATCCTTCAAACGACAATGAGTTCTTATTCCGGAAGATCGGCGCGGCTACAGCGAGAAATAAAACCATCCAGGATATGGACGGCGGCGAATATTCGGCCTCATCGGATAAAGATCGCTTCCGCTTTTGCCCATAATCATCGCGAAGGTCCATTGGTTTATCGGAAGTCTCTTCGGCCGGGCGCATGGTTGCACCTGGGGTGCCGAGCAGAGGAAGCCGCCGGCCTTCGGAGGAGATCGCGGAATGTTGCGGATGATCAGCAAGCACCTGTTATTGGCGCTATCGACCGGCTTACTGTTGGGCTCACTCCATTCCGCCGCCCAGGCCGAGGCTGACAAGGGCTTGCTCATTGACGGACATGTGACCCAGCTGCCGGTGACCCAACTCGAGGGTTCTCAGCTCGATATTGCTTCTGTAAAAGGCTGGAAGGTGCTCTATTTCTGGAGCGATTCCTGTCCCTGCGTGAAGCGGTGCGAACAGCTAAACTTCATTCCGATTTCCAAGCAATACCGCAACCAGGTCTCCGTGTTCGGGATCGCCGCGAACAGTGCGAACATTCGCTACCGGCCAACTCAGGAGCAAGGCAAGGCTGGCGAGCTCCCTTTACTGCGCGTGGGCGGCGGTATCGGCGGCGGCTCGGGCTTCTGGCCGCCTTACCCCGTGGTAGTCGACTCCCGCCACAAGGTGGCCAACCTACTGGGCGCCTCATACACGCCGGAGACTTTTCTCTTTAACCCGGATAACCAGCTGGTCTTTCGCGGTGTGCCGGACGACAGCAAGGACTACGAAGAGCGGACCGGCAAACCCGGCTTGACCCAGAACTACCTTCGAGACGCACTGAATGAGGCGCTGGCAGGAAAGAAGGTCACGCGCCCGACCGTCTCATCGAAGGGTTTCTGCGCGATCGATCGCTCCTGATCCAACCCCACCGGGCTACAACCGGACCGTCCGACCGTTCGGCTGTAGCCAAGTGAGTCCACTCCTTCGGTCAGCTCCGGCCGAAGCCTCGGTCTTCCGCTCACCGGCCCACCTTCGGACCGGGAGCGCCGGACCCCATCCTTCTTCGCAGCGCACGTCGAAGGCGGAGTAAGGGGCTGGGCGGCCGCCATTCCTGGACCACCCCCACCAGTTGCCCCGGAGCAAGCGGCGGGTCTTCCCGGGGATTTGCATCGCCCTGGCAGACATATCGCGGTCCCAGCTCGCCGCGGATCTCAATCCGGATCAACCGGTGGATCACCAGCCGGCTGCCGTGCAGCGCACCCACGACTTGACCGATGGTAAACTCGCGCCGGCTGCAATCCAGGCGGATCCGGGAACCAGGAGGCAGCTCCGGCAGCATGCTGCCCCCTTCCAGGGTCAGCCAGACGGCGCTCCCATTACGGCGCCAGAGCTCATACAATGCAGCTGCCCGGTCCGCGTTTCCGGTGATCTCCGCTGCGGATGTCATCTGCCTCGCTCCAGGAACTGCAGCAAACCGCGCGCCGTCTCCTCGGGCGTTCCGACTCGGAGCCCGTAGGCGGGATAACGGTGCGCGAGGCCCACCGCCACCTTCAATCGCTCACCGACCAGGGCCGAGCCGTATCCCAGGTGACGGTAAAGCAAGCGCGTTGCTGCGCCACCCGGCAACGGGCGCAATTGCGGACGTCTGGCAAAACCCTCCAGGAAGATCAGGCGAACCCGTTCCTGTGGGCAAGCGCTGCTCGGGGCGGCGAGCTCCATGACCTGTTTGGGGTCTCCCGGCTTCGCCTCATACCACCTGCCCTGCCCGCGCGGCAATCCGAGGGCCGCAACCCCTCCGGGGCGCAGGCACAGCTCCTTCTGCAGCGGAAAGAGCCGGTAGTCGGGTAGGGTGAAGCACGCCTCTTCGTCCGTGTAGTAGTCCGCTCCGAGGGCGTGCAGCGCGTGCGCCAGTGTGCTCTTTCCGGTACCGCTGGCGCTGATCAGGACCAGCGCTTCATCCGCAAAGGCGCAGACGGCTGCGTGGACGCAGCAGAACGAGCGTTCCTGGAGCATCAGCCAGTGCCAGGCCAGCTGTGCATAAAGCGGCCAGGACTCCGGTTGGAGCACGAGCGTCTCCGGAGGGCTGATTTCTAGAGCGGGGGCCTCACCCAGCAGCTGATCTGCCAGCAGGTACCGGGCTGCCCGCGGCACACGCGCGAACCGTCGCCACTCCGGCCCCGTCGCGACGTCCGCAAACGTGTAACTGCGCCCGCCACAGAGGAGCTCCAGGCGCGGAATGTCTCCCTCGCCCAAGATCAAACGGAGCTCTTGCGCCTGGGTTGGCAGGACCGGGGTACGGTATCTGCCGAAACGGCGGGCTAACCCTTCCTGGCCAGCAGCGGTATCGGACGTCAGCCGGCAACTGACCGGACCTATTCCTGCGCAGAATGAGAGATCCGGAAA
>Ga0255338_1003663_pt1 | contig 17850 bp, 18 predicted proteins | sample MeOH1_35cm_T4_19_FD_203715 | JGI IMG/M metagenome (GOLD analysis project Ga0255338, IMG submission 203715) | Sandy soil microbial communities from University of British Columbia, Vancouver, Canada - MeOH1_35cm_T4_195 | ecosystem: Engineered > Artificial ecosystem > Sand microcosm > Unclassified ...
CGACATGGGCTTCGCCGACCTGGCCTCGGTGATGGAGTTCTACGGCAACAACCCGGACGCGCGCAACAAGCCGGTGGCCGTGATGATGGTCTACAACAACACGCCGGCGGCCGTGCTGGCGCTGAAGAAGTCCGGCATCAAGGCGCCGCGCGACCTGGCCGGCAAGAAGCTCGGCGCGCCGGTGTTCGACGCCGGGCGCCGCGCCTTCCCGATCTTCGCCAGGGCCAACGGGCTGCAGGCGGCGAGCTTCAACTGGCAGGCGATGGACCCGGCCCTGCGCGAGACCATGCTCGCGCGCGGCGACCTCGACGCCATCACCGGCTTCTCGTTCACCTCCATCCTCAACCTCAATGCGCGCGGCGTGAAGGACGAGGACATCGTGGTGCTGCCGTATCCGCAGTACGGCGTGAAGCTGTACGGCAACGCGGTGATCGCCTCGGAGGAATTCATCAAGAAGAACCCGGAAGCTGTGAAGGCCTTCCTGCGCGCGTTCGCCAGGTCCGCGCGCGACGTGATCGCCCGGCCCGAGGACGGCGTCAAGGCGGTCAAGGCGCGCGACGGCATCATCGACGAGAAGCTCGAGGTCCGGCGCCTGAAGCTGGCGCTGGACAGCGTGGTCAAGTCGCCCGACGCGCGCGCCGAGGGCTTCGGCCGCGTCAGCAAGCCGCGCCTGTCGCTGATGGCGTCGCAGGTGGCCGACGCGTTCGGCACCAAGGGCCGCATCGATCCCGACGCGCTGTGGACCGATGCCTACCTGCCCTCGGCCGCCGAACTGGACGTGCTGCGATGACGGCCGGACACGCATCGCCGCGCGCGCTGGCGCCGGCCGAACCCGCGGAACCGGCGGAACCGGCGGACAAGCCCTTCGTCGAGTTCAACCGCGTGTGGCTGGCCTATAACGACGAACTGGCCCGCAAGGGCGAGTTCGCCGTCGAGGACATCTCGCTGCAGGTCGAGCCCGGCGAGTTCATCGCCATCGTCGGGCCTTCGGGCTGCGGCAAGTCCACCTTCATGAAGCTGGCCACCGGCCTGCGGCCGGCCACGCGCGGCGTGGTCAGGATCGCCGGCCGGAAGGTGAACGGGCCGCTCAACATGGTCGGCATGGCGTTCCAGGCGCCGACGCTGCTGCCGTGGCGCACCACGCTGCAGAACGTGATGCTGCCGCTGGAGATCGTCGAGCCCTACCGCGCCACGCTGCGCGAAAAGCGCGAGGAATACACGGCGCGCGCACGCGACCTGCTGCGCACGGTGGGGCTGGCCGGCTACGAGGACAAGTATCCGTGGCAGCTTTCCGGCGGCATGCAGCAGCGCGCCTCGATCTGCCGCGCGCTGATCCACGAGCCGCGCATGCTGCTGCTCGACGAGCCGTTCGGCGCGCTCGACGCCTTCACGCGCGAGGAGCTGTGGTGCGTGCTGCGCGACCTGTGGCAGGCGCAGCGCTTCAACGTGATCCTGGTCACGCACGACCTGCGCGAGGCGGTGTTCCTGGCCGACACCGTGTACGTGATGAGCCAGCGCCCCGGGCGCATCCTCACGCGCAAGGAGATCGGCCTGCCGCGCCCGCGCGACCTCGACCTGACCTATACCGAACCCTTCGCCGATCTGGTCCACGCGCTGCGCGAGAAGATCGGCCACGTGAGGCAGCACTGACCATGAGCACCTTCTCTTCCCCGATGAGCGCCGCGCGGCAGCGCCGCGTGCAGCGCGTGGCGCCGTGGCTGCTGCTGGCCGCGGTCCTGGCGCTGTGGCAGGGCGCGTGCCTGGCGTTCGACCTGTCGGACTTCATCCTGCCCAGCCCGCGCGCGATCGTCGCCGCGCTGTTCGAATACTGGGACGTGATCGCGGGGCATGCCTGGCGCACCTTCTGGACCACGATGATCGGCTTCGCCCTGGCCATCGTGGTGGGCGTGGCGCTGGGGCTGGTGATGGGCTCGTCGAAGCTGGCCTACGCCGCCGGCTATCCGCTGATGACGGCGTTCAACGCGCTGCCCAAGGCCGCCTTCGTGCCGATCCTGGTGGTGTGGTTCGGCCTCGGCGCCGGCCCGGCCATCCTGACCGCGTTCCTGATCTCGTTCTTCCCGATCATGGTCAACATCGCCACCGGCCTGGCCACGCTCGAGCCCGAACTGGAGGACGTGCTGCGCGTGCTTGGCGCAAAGCGCACCGACGTGCTGCTCAAGATCGGCCTGCCGCGCTCGATGCCGTTCTTCTTCGCCTCGCTCAAGGTGGCCATCACGCTGGCCTTCGTCGGCACCACCGTGTCGGAGATGAACGCCGCCAACGAAGGCATCGGCTACCTGCTGGTGTCGGCCGGCTCGGCCATGAAGATGCCGCTGGCCTTCGCCGGGCTGGTGGTGATCGCCGTGATGGCGATGGTGATGTACGAGTTCTTCGCGGTGGTGGAGCGGCGGATGACGGGGTGGGCCAATCGCGGGTGAGGCGATGGGGCGACGCAGTGCCCGACGTGGCCGAGGCAGCGTCCGGGGTTTGCTCCCTCTCCCGCTCGCGGGAGACGGAGGACGCCCTACCTGGGCCAGCTCGCGCGGCGCTGGCGCATCCTTTCGGCTTCGCTGGATGGCGCGGAGATCTAGTCGGCGTAATCCAGCGGCAGCGCGGTGGTGTACTTGATCTGCTCCATCGCGAAGCTGGAGCTGACGTCGGCCAGCTCCGCGCCCTGGATCAGCTTCTTGTAGACGCGGTCGTAGGCGGCGATGTCCGGCACCACCACGCGCAGCAGGTAGTCGGTGTCTCCCGCCATGCGGTAGAACTCGGTGACTTCGGGGATCGAGGCGACCAGCTCGTGGAAGGTCTTGAGCCACCTGGCGCTGTGCTGGTTGGTGCGGACCGAGACGAACACGGTCACGCCCACGTTGAGCAGGGCCGGGTCGAGCAGCGCCACGCGCTTGCGGATCACGCCGCTTTCCTCCAGCTTCTGCACGCGCCGCCAGCACGGCGTGGAGGTCAGGCCGACGCGCTCGCCGAGTTCGGCCACCGGCACGGTGGCGTCTTCCTGCAGGGCGGCGAGTATCTGGCGGTCGTAGCGGTCCATGTTCGGGCGGTGTTTCCTGGCATGCAGCGTGACAGGTGCCCGGCCGCGCGCCGGCCCGGAATCAGGCCGCGTCGACCAGCAGGTTCACACCGCTGCCGATGTGTTCCTGGTCCACCCCGTAGATGTGCAGCGACACGGCTACTTCGGTGCCGTCGTTGCCGAGCGCGTGGATGTGGCGCAGGCCGGCCGGCACGCTGAAGGTGTCGCCCGCCGCGCGCGGCATTTCGCCGCACAGCCGCGCGCGCCGCGCCTGCGCGTCCCAGCGGTAGTGGCGCTCGTGCAGCGTGCCTTGCAGCACGCGGTAGGCGCACCAGGTCTGGTGGCCGTGCACCGGGCTGTGCTGGCCGGGCCGCCACACCAGCAGCATGGCCGCGTAGCGCGCCAGCGGGTCGGCGTGGACCAGGTGGCGCACATAGCCGTGCGGCGAGCCGGCGCGCAGCGGTTCGGGCAGCAGCGCCAGCAGCGCGGCGGCATCCGGCAGGCTGTCCTCGATGCCCTGCGCCACCAGGCGCGCGCTGGCCGCGAACGCCGAGGACATGCCCGCGGCCAGCGGGGCGAACAGGCCGGGATGCGGGGTCTGGCGGTGGGCGGCATCGGCCGCGCCGGCTTGCTGGGTGGCCATGTCGGGCTCCTTGTTGGTCTGCGACCATCATAGCGCCGGGCCTTTAGCAAACACGTGCGTCTTGTCGTGCAAATCTGCCTGAAAGTGTAATCTGATTCTACTAAAACGCAAGAAGGTGGAATTTCATTCCCGCGGCTGCGCCGGACGCGGGCAGCCGGTGGATAATGCCGCCTCATGGAAATCAAATGGCTTGAAGACTTCGTCAGCCTGGCCGAGACGCACAGCTTCTCGCGCTCGGCCGAGCAGCGCCACGTGACGCAGCCCGCGTTCTCGCGCCGGATCCAGTCGCTGGAGTCCTGGGTGGGCACGGAGCTGATCGACCGCTCCAGCTATCCGACCAGCCTGACGCCGGCCGGCAAGGTGTTCTACGAGCAGGCGCTGGCGATGCTGGCGCAGGTCAGCGAGACGCGCGCGCTGATGCGCGGCCAGCGCTCGGCCAACGGCCACGTGCTGGAATTCGCGGTGCCGCACACGCTGTCGCTGACCTTCTTCCCGGAATGGCTCAAGGCGGTGGAGCGCGAGATCGGCACGCTGCCGTGCCGGCTGCGCGCGCTCAACGTGCACGACGCGGTGCTGGCGCTGGTCGACGGCGGCTGCGACCTGGTGATGGTCTACCACCACGCGCGCCAGGCCATCCAGCTCGACCCGGCGCACTACGACATGCTGGTGCTGGGCATCGAGCGGCTGTCGCCGTACAGCGTGCCCGACGCCGCCGGCAAGCCGCTGTACCGGCTGCCCGGCACCGACAAGAAGCCGGTGCCGTTCCTCAGCTACACGCCGAACGCGTTCCTCGGGCGCATGGTGGACATGTTGCTGGGCGAGACCGCGGACAAGCTCAAGCTCGACAAATGCTACGAGACGGACATGGCCGAGGCGCTCAAGGTGATGGCGCTGGCCGGGCACGGCATGGCCTTCCTGCCCGAGAGCGCGGTGCGCGACGAGATCGCCCACCACCGGCTGGTGCGGGCGGAGCCGGCGCGCGGGCTGCCGCTGTCGATCGACATGGAGATCCGCCTGTACCGCGAGAAGCCGGGCGAGCAGGCCGGCGAGCGCCGCAGCGCGCAGCTGCGCAACAAGCGCCGGCTGGTGGACCGCGTCTGGAACGCGGTGGCCGCGCGCAGCCTGCCCGCGCCGGGCGCGTGGCAGGCCGGCGCGCCCGCCGGCGCCACGGGAGGCGCCCCCGCGTAGGCGCGCGGCGCCGCGGGCAACGTTATGCGCGGCTTGCATAACGTGCGCGGCGGGATGACCAAACGGCATTGGCTTCGGCGGGGCCGCCTCCTCTAAGCTGGCGGCACCTTCACACCGAGACCCAACGATGTCTTCCGCCGTACCTTCATCCGTCCTCTCCAACGCCGCCGCTTCATCCCACACGCTGCCTTCCTACCTCAACCCCGAGGCCCTCGGCCCCTGGGGCACCTACCTGCAGCAGGTCGACCGCGTCACGCCCTACCTGGGCTCGCTGGCCCGCTGGGTCGAGACGCTCAAGCGCCCCAAGCGCGCGCTGATCGTGGACGTGCCCATCGAGATGGACAACGGCACCATCGCCCACTTCGAGGGCTACCGCGTGCAGCACAACCTGTCGCGCGGCCCGGGCAAGGGCGGCGTGCGCTTCCACCAGGACGTGACGCTGTCCGAGGTGATGGCGCTGTCGGCCTGGATGTCGGTCAAGAACGCGGCGGTCAACGTGCCCTACGGCGGCGCCAAGGGCGGCATCCGCGTCGATCCGCGCACCCTCTCGCACGGCGAGCTGGAGCGCATCACGCGCCGCTACACCAGCGAGATCAACATCATCATCGGGCCCAACAAGGACATCCCGGCGCCCGACGTCAACACCAACGCGCAGGTGATGGCGTGGATGATGGACACCTATTCGATGAACTCGGGCAGCACCGCCACCGGCGTGGTGACGGGCAAGCCGATCTCGCTGGGCGGCTCGCTGGGCCGCCACGAGGCCACCGGCCGCGGCGTGTTCGTGGTCGGCTCCGAGGCGGCGCGCAACCTGGGGCTGGAGATCCGCGGCGCCCGCGTGGCGGTGCAGGGCTTCGGCAACGTCGGCGCGGTCGCGGCCAAGCTGTTCCACGAGGCCGGCGCCCGCGTGGTGGCGGTGCAGGACCACCGCACCTCGCTGTACAATCCGGCCGGCCTGGACGTGCCCGCCATGATGGAATATGCGTCGCACAGCGGCACCATCGACGGCTTCCAGGGCGAGACCATCTCCAGCGGGCAGTTCTGGCAGGTCGACTGCGACATCCTGATCCCGGCCGCGCTGGAAGGCCAGATCACCGCGCAGAACGCGCCCCAAATCAAGGCACGGATGGTCATTGAAGGTGCGAACGGCCCGACCACGCCCGAAGCCGACGACATCCTGCGCGAGCGCAACATCCTGGTGGCACCGGATGTGATCGCCAACGCCGGCGGCGTCACGGTTTCGTACTTCGAATGGGTGCAGGATTTCTCCAGCTTCTTCTGGACCGAGGAGGAGATCAACCAGCGCCTGGTACGAATCATGCAAGAGGCTTTCCGTGCGATCTGGCAGGTCGCTCAGGAAAACAAGGTTACCTTGCGCACGGCCGCGTTCATCGTGGCCTGCACGCGGATCCTGCAGGCGCGCGAAATGCGCGGCCTCTACCCGTGATGGTCGGGGCGGCTTGCTGCCGCGGCGTCGCCGGAGGGTGATGCTGCATTGCAGCAATCCAGTCGGGTGTCGGTAACGCGGCTGCCGGATGTTCCGGCAGCCGCGTTGTCGTATGGTGTCGCCAGCCGCGCTGACGGGAGCGGGGGCGGCCATGCGGCATGTGACCGTCCGATGACGGCCGCGCGGAAGCCGGTCCGCGGCGCTTTCCGGCGTTCCCCGGTGTTGCCGGGAGGAAACGGCCGGCCGGCAACGGGTCCGTATCCGGGCCGCAACAGGGTGCGATCTCCCCGCAAACCATGCCCATATTGGCTTTGCTAGGGGAAAAACCCGTTGTCTTGAGTGCATGCCTGCGCAATACTATTTCGTCGGCGGGTGGTTTTTTGTTAGAGTCCCGCCTTTCTTCTCTTCATGGTCAAGGAGATGTTATGAATGTTGCCAAGTTGGCTTCCCTGATGATTGCAGCCGGCGTGCTGTGCGGTACCGCGCAAGCCGCCGAGCAACTGACGGGCACGCTGCAGAAGATCAAAGACACCGGTGTGATTACGCTTGGCGTGCGCGAATCGTCGATTCCGTTCAACTACAACCTGGGCGGCGTGCGCCAGGTCGGCTATTCCTACGACATCAACGTCAAGATCGTGGAAGCCATCAAGGACCAACTGAAGCTGCCGAACCTGCAGGTCAAGGAAATCCCGATCACCTCGCAGAACCGCATCACGCTGCTGCAGAACGGCACCATCGACATCGAGTGCGGCTCGACCACCAACAACCTCGAACGCCAGAAGCAGGCATCGTTTACCACCAGCATCTTCATCATCGGCACCCGCATCATGGTGAAGAAGGACGGCGGCATCAAGGACTGGGCCGACCTCAAGGGCAAGAACGTCGTGACCACTGCCGGCACCACGTCCGAGCGCCTGCTGCGCAAGATGAACGATGACCAGAAGCTGGGCATGAACATCATCAGCACCAAGGACCACGGCCAGTCGTTCCTGACGCTGGAATCGGGCCGCGCGGTCGCGTTCATGATGGACGACGCGCTGCTGTACGGCGAGCGCGCCAAGGCCAAGAACCCGGCCGACTGGATCGTGGTGGCCAAGCCGCAATCGCGCGAGTCCTACGGCTGCATGATCCGCAAGGATGACGCACCGTTCAAGAAGCTGTCGGACACCGTCATCACCGGCATGATGAAGGACGGCTCGATCAACACGCTGTACACCAAGTGGTTCCAGCAGCCGGTGCCGCCCAAGGGCCTGAACCTGGACTTCCCGCTGTCCGAAGACATGAAGGCGTTGTTCAAGACGCCGAATGACAAGGCGCTCGACTGATCCTGGGATTCCGGTTGTGCGAAACGGAAGGCATGTCCTTCCGTTTCTTTTTGAGGACTCATCATGAATTACAGCTGGCATTGGGGTGTATTCCTCGAGCAGGCCGCCCAGAACGAGACCTACCTTGACTGGATGATTTCCGGGCTCAAGGTCACGCTGGCGCTCGGGCTCTCGTCATGGATCATCGCCCTGGTCATCGGCTCGGTGCTCGGCGTGCTGCGCACGGTGCCCAACAAGTGGCTGTCCGGCCTTGCCGCGACCTACGTCGAGATCTTCCGCAATATTCCGCTGCTGGTGCAGCTGTTCATCTGGTACTTCGTCATGCCCGAGCTGCTGCCCGGCGGCGAGATGTTCAAGCAGATGAACCCGTTCGCGCAGCAGTTCCTGGCAGCCATGTTCTGCCTGGGCACGTTCACCGCGGCCCGGGTCTGCGAGCAGGTGCGCTCGGGCATCAACTCGCTGCCGCGCGGCCAGCGCAACGCCGGCCTGGCGATGGGCTTCACGCTGGCGCAGACCTACCGCTTCGTGCTGCTGCCGATGTCGTTCCGCGTCATCGTGCCGCCGCTGACCTCCGAGTTCCTGAACATCTTCAAGAACTCCGCGGTGGCGTCCACGATCGGCCTGCTGGAACTGGCGGCGCAGGGCCGGCAGCTGGTGGACTACACGGCGCGCCCGTACGAGTCCTTCATCGCCGTGACCATCATGTACGCGCTGATCAATCTCGTCGTGATGCTGCTCATGCGCTGGGTGGAACAGCGCACCCGCGTGCCCGGCTTCATCGGTGGCAAGTAAGAGGACCCGTCATGGCATATTCATTCGATTTCAGCTCGATCAACGCGACCACGCTGGAAGTGCTGGGCGAGGGCATGATGGTCTCGCTCAAGATCACCGTCACCGCGGTGGTGGTGGGCATCGTCTGGGGCACCATCCTGGCGATGATGCGCCTGTCCTCGGTCAAGCCGCTGAACTGGTTCGCGCAGGGCTACGTGACCATCTTCCGCTCCATCCCGCTGGTGATGGTGCTGCTGTGGTTCTTCCTGATCATCCCGCAGGTGCTGCAGAAGACGTTCAACCTGTCGCAGGCGTCGGACCTGCGCATGACCTCGGCGCTGATCGCGTTCGCGCTGTTCGAGGCGGCGTACTACTCCGAGATCATCCGCGCCGGCATCCAGAGCGTGTCGCGCGGGCAGATGTTCGCCGCGCAGGCGATGGGCATGACCTACGGCCAGTCCATGCGGCTGGTGATCCTGCCGCAGGCGTTCCGCAACATGGTGCCGCTGCTGCTGACCCAGGGCATCATCCTGTTCCAGGATACGTCGCTGGTCTACGTCAGCGCGCTGGCCGACTTCTTCGGCCAGGCCTACGGCATCGGCGAGCGTGACGGCCGCATCGTGGAGATGCTGCTGTTCGCCGGGCTGGTGTACTTCATAATCTGTTTTTCCGCATCTCTGCTGGTCAAGCGTTACCAGAAAAAGGTGGCCGTATGATTGAAATCAACAACGTCTCCAAGTGGTATGGCGCCTTCCAGGTGCTGACCGATTGCACCACCAAGGTCGCCAAGGGCGAGGTGGTGGTGGTGTGCGGTCCGTCGGGCTCCGGCAAGTCGACCCTGATCAAGACCGTCAACGCGCTGGAACCGTTCCAGAAGGGCGACATCCTGGTCGACGGCACCTCGGTCGGCTCGCCCAAGACCAACCTGCCCAAGCTGCGCTCGCGCGTGGGCATGGTGTTCCAGAACTTCGAGCTGTTCCCGCACCTGTCGATCACCGAGAACCTGACCATCGCCCAGGTGAAGGTGCTCGGCCGCTCGAAGGAGGAAGCCACCGCCAAGGGCCTGAAGTACCTCGAGCGGGTCGGCCTGAAGAGCCAGGCGGCCAAGTTCCCGGGCCAGTTGTCGGGCGGCCAGCAGCAGCGCGTGGCGATCGCCCGCGCGCTGTCGATGGACCCGATCTGCATGCTGTTCGACGAGCCCACTTCGGCGCTGGACCCGGAAATGGTCAACGAAGTGCTGGACGTGATGGTGCAGCTCGCGCAGGAAGGCATGACCATGATGTGCGTGACCCACGAAATGGGCTTCGCGCGCAAGGTCGCCAACCGCGTGATCTTCATGGACGCGGGCAAGATCGTCGAGGACTGCCCCAAGGAAGAGTTCTTCGGCAACATCGACGCGCGCTCGGAGCGCGCCAAGCAGTTCCTGTCGAAGATCCTGCATCATTGAGATTGGATGGCCGCCCGAGGCGGCAAGCCATGAAAAGGGACGCCGAGGCGTCCCTTTTCTTATCCGCCGGCAAAGACGGTCGGTTGCCGCATGTTGTCTCCCCCCGGACGATTGACGAAGCCCGCGAACGGGCCCACACCGCCAGAGCTGGCCCAAGCAAGGTGTCCTCCCTCTCCCCTCACGGGGAGAGGGCTGGGGAGAGGGGCGGTTTGACCAGGAGCCAGATCAAGCGGGGCCAACGGTGTTGTCCGGCATGATGGCCGCGGACGAAGCCGCCGGTTTTTTTTCCAGCACGCCAGCCCCCGCCCTCTCCCCCAACCCCTCTCCCACTGCGCGGGAGAGGGGAGCAAACCGGCACCTCAGGTGCAGGCGCTGTTCGCCGCGTTCCTGGCCTGCACCTCGGGCGGGATCGGTACCGACAGCGTCATCACCGAGCGGCCTTCCTCGAACATCATCAGCTCGCCCGGCGCGAACGCGGTCCAGGTCTCGTTGTCGGTCAGCGGCGCGGTGGCGATCACCGCCACGCGGTCGTCGGGCGTGGTGACCTGGGCGAAGTCGATCGACAGGTCGGCGTCGATCAGGTGCGCCGTGGAAAACGGCCACTGGCGCACGATGTAGTACAGGCGCGTGGAGCAGTGCGCGAACAGCGCCTGCCCGTTGGACAGCAGGTAGTTGAACACGCCGTGCAGCGTGATCTCGCGCGTGATGTCGGCCAGCGCGTGGCACAGCTCGTTGAGCGGCGGCTGCGAGCCGGGGAAGCGCTTGCGCAGGCCCTGCATCAGCGTGCAGAAGGCCAGTTCGCTGTCGGTGTCGCCCACCGGCTGGTAGACGCCGGACAGGAACGGCGAGAAGTTCTTCAGGTCGCCGTTGTGGGCGAAGATCCAGTGCCGGCCCCACAGCTCGCGCATGAACGGGTGGCAGTTCTCCAGCAGCACGGTGCCCTGGGTCGCCTTGCGGATATGCGAGATGACGTTCTTGGACTTGATCGGGTAGCGCTTGATCAGGTCGGCCACCGGCGAGGTGCCGGCGGACTGGTTGTCGATGAACAGGCGGCAGGCCTTGTCCTCGAAGAACGCCACGCCGAAGCCGTCGGCATGGTGGTCCGTGACGCCGCCGCGGGCGGCGAAGCCGGTAAAGGAGAACGTCACGTCGGTCGGCGTGGCGCAGTTCATGCCGAGCAGCTGGCACATGGCGGGGCACCGGACCGGCAGCAGGCTGCCGGATTGCAATAGAATGTTCCATTATCCGGCCAGCCCGGGTTTTCTGCCAAGCGCGTCGCGCCTCGCGGTTTTCCCGCGCGCCGCCGGCATGCCGCCCGGCCGCCGCCGGATCTTCCCGACAACCATTCGTCCTGTACACCTTCAGCGGGCTTTTCGAGACATGAGCAAATACAAGATCGCAGTCATCCCTGGCGACGGCATCGGCACCGAAGTGATGCCCGAGGGGCTGCGCGTGATGGACGCCGCCGCGCGGCGTTTCGGCATCGACCTGCAGTTCGACCAGTTCGACTTTTCCAGCTGCGACTACTACGCCCGCCACGGCAAGATGCTGCCGGACGACTGGTTCGACACCCTGGTCAAGTACGACGCGATCTATTTTGGCGCGGTGGGCTGGCCCGATTCCGTGCCCGACCACGTCTCGCTGTGGGGCTCGCTGCTGCAGTTCCGCCGCTCGTTCGACCAGTACGTCAACCTGCGCCCGGTGCGGCTCATGCCCGGCATCCGCAGCCCGCTGGTGGACCGCGACGGCAACCCGCGCAAGCCCGGCGACATCGATTTCTACGTGGTGCGCGAGAACACCGAGGGCGAGTATTCCAGCATCGGCGGACGCATGTTCCCCGGCACCGACCGCGAAGTAGTGATCCAGGAAACGGTGATGACGCGCACCGGCGTGGACCGCATCCTCAAGTTCGCCTTCGAGCTGGCGAACAAGCGCCCGGGCAAGCATCTGACCTCGGCCACCAAGTCCAACGGCATCTCCATCACCATGCCGTACTGGGACGAGCGCGTGGAGGCGATGGCGGCCGGCTATCCCGGCGTCAAGGTCGACAAGTACCACATCGACATCCTGACCGCGCACTTCGTCCAGCATCCCGACTGGTTCGACGTGGTGGTGGCCAGCAACCTGTTCGGCGACATCCTTTCCGACCTGGGTCCGGCCTGCACCGGCACCATCGGCATCGCGCCGTCGGGCAACATCAACCCGGACCGCACCTTCCCCAGCCTGTTCGAGCCGGTGCACGGCTCGGCGCCCGACATCGCCGGGCGCGGCGTGGCCAATCCGATCGGCCAGATCTGGTGCGGCGCGATGATGCTGGAGCACCTGGGCCACGCGGAAGCCGGCGCGGCCGTGCTCGGCGCCATCGAGCAGGTGCTGGCGGCAGGCCCGGAACACGCGCCGCTGACCCGCGACATCGGCGGCAAGGCCGGCACCGCGGACCTGGGCCAGGCCATCGCGGAGGCGCTGTGAGCGCGGCCGACGCGCGGGCCCTGCTGCTCGACACCTTCCAGGCAGCGGTAGCGGCGGCCGATCCGTTGCGCATCGTGGCTGACCACCTGCCGCCGCCGCAGCCGGGCGGCCGCACGCTGGTGGTGGGCGCGGGCAAGGCCGCCGCCTCGATGGCGCTGGCGGTGGAGCAGGCCTATGCGCGCCTGGACCCGGGCCACGTCATCGAAGGGCTGGTGGTCACGCGCTATGCCCACGGCTTGCCGACCGCGCACGTGCGCGTGATCGAGGCCGGCCATCCGGTGCCCGACGAAGCCGGCGAGCGCGCCGCGGCCGAGATCCTGGCCCGCGTGGCCGCGCTCGGCCCGGACGACCGGCTGATCGTGCTGGTCTCGGGCGGCGGCTCGAGCCTGCTGTCGCTGCCGGCCGAAGGCATCGCGATGGCCGACCTGAAGGCCACCACGCAGGAACTGCTGCGCTGCGGCGCGCCGATCACCGAGATGAACATCGTGCGCAAGCACCTGTCGCGCATCCAGGGCGGGCGGCTCGCCCAGGCCAGCCGCGCGCCGGTGACGACGCTGATTGTCTCCGACGTGGCCGGCGACGACCCGAGCGCGATCGCCTCCGGCCCCACGGTGCCGGATCCGAGCACCTACGGCGACGCGCTGGACATCCTGCGCCGCCACGGCGCCACGGTGCCGCCGGCGGTGCGCGCCTACCTCGAGCGCGGCGCGCGCGGCGAAGTGGCGGAAACGCCCAAGCCGGGCGACGCGCTGTTCGCCCGCGTCGACAACCGCGTGATCGCCACGGCGCACGGCAGTCTGACGGCGGCGGCCGAGGTCTTCCGCGCGCGCGGCATCCAGCCGGTGGTGCTGGGCGACACCGTGACCGGCGAGGCGCAGGAAGTGGCGCGCGTGTACGCCGCGCTGGTGCGCGAGATACGCGCGTACAATGCGCCGTTCGCCGCGCCGGTGGCGCTGATCTCGGGCGGCGAATGCACCGTGACGCTGCCCGCGGGCGGCGGCGCGGCCGGCACGAAGCCGCGCGGCGGGCGCTGCGCCGAGTTCCTGCTGTCGCTGGCGCTGGAGCTCGACGGCGCCGCCGGCGTGTACGCCATCGCGGCCGACACCGACGGCATCGACGGCTCCGAGGACAACGCCGGCGCCCTGCTGGACCCGTCCACGGCGGCGCGCGCGCAGGCCGCCGGCGCCCCGGCGCGCGCGCGGCTGGACGCGCACGACGCCTGGGGCTTCTTCGACGCCGCCGGCGACCTCGTGATCACCGGCCCCACGCGCACCAACGTGAACGACTACCGCGCCATCCTGATCCTGTAATCCCCCGCGAAAGCGCTGGCCGCCACCGGCGGCCGGCCACCCGAGCCACACCAAGCCATGACCCAGACCCTCACCATCACCCGCCCGGACGACTGGCACCTGCACCTGCGCGACGGCGCGGCGCTGGCCGCCGTGCTGCCCGACACCGCCCGCCAGTTCGCCCGCGCCATCATCATGCCGAACCTGAAGCCGCCCGTGACCACGGTGGCGCAGGCGGCGGCCTACCGCGAGCGCATCCTGGCCGCGCTGCCGGCCGGCATGGCGTTCGAGCCGCTGATGACGCTGTACCTGACCGACAACACCCCGGCCGCGGAAATCGTCGCGGCCAAGGCCAGCGGCTTCGTGCACGGGGTCAAGCTGTACCCGGCCGGCGCCACCACCAACAGCGACGCCGGCGTGAGCGACCTGCGCCGCTGCGCGAGCGCGCTGGAGGCGATGGAGCGCGCCGGCCTGCCGCTGCTGGTGCACGGCGAAGTGACCGATGCCGACATCGACATCTTCGACCGCGAAGCCGTCTTCATCGACCGCGTGATGACGCCGCTGCGCCGCGACTTCCCCGGCCTCAAGGTGGTCTTCGAGCACATCACCACCAAGGACGCCGCCGAATACGTGCGCGACGCCGAAGGCCCGGTCGGCGCCACCATCACCGCGCATCACCTGCTGTACAACCGCAACGCGCTCTTCACCGGCGGCATCCGCCCGCACTACTACTGCCTGCCGGTGCTCAAGCGCGAGATCCACCGCGCCGCGCTGGTGGCCGCCGCCGTGTCCGGCAGCCCGCGCTTCTTCCTCGGCACCGACAGCGCGCCGCACGCGCGCGGCCTCAAGGAACATGCCTGCGGCTGCGCCGGCTGCTACACTGCCCTGCACGCGATGGAGCTCTACGCCGAGGCCTTCGAGGCCGCCGGCGCGCTGGACAAGCTCGAAGCGTTCGCCAGCTTCAACGGCCCGGCCTTCTACGGCCTGCCGCGCAACGGCGGCACGTTGACGCTGACGCGCGAGGCGTGGCAACTGCCGGCCGAACTGCCATACGGCGACACCACGCTGGTGCCGCTGCGCGGCGGCGAGACGCTGCGCTGGAAGGCCAGCTGAGCCTCGCGGCCGTGACGCAGCAGCAGGGCGGCATGCCGCCCGTGGCCGGCGCCGTGGCGGAGATCGACTGGACGCGGCCCTGGTACAAACCGTTCGCACGGGTCGGCGCGGCGCTGGCCGGCGCGCTGCAAGCCGGCGCCGACCTGCGCGCCGCGCTCTGCGAACTCAGCGCGCGGCAAGGCCTGCGCAACGCGCGCGGCTTGCCGCTGCGCTTCGTGTCGCAGGCCGAACTGCCCGCCGGCACCGCCTACGAGGCCCATATCTTCGCCACCGGCGCGGTGCCCACGCGCGACAACCTGCACGACGTCTTCAACGCGCTGGTCTGGTTGCATTTCCCCCAGGCCAAGCGCGCGCTGAACCGGCTCCAGGCCGAGGCGATCGCCGCCGCCGGCGTGCAGCCGCGCCGCGGCGCCCTGCGCGACGCCGCCACCTTGTTCGACGAGAACGCCATCCTGTTCCTGAGCACGGACGGCAGGCTGGAAAGCGCGTTGCGCGGTTTCGGCTGGCACACGCTGTTCGTGGCGCGGCGCGCGGACTGGGAGGCAGCCGGCTGCGCCGTGGTGCCGTTCGGCCACGCGCTGCTGGAAAAGCTGGCGCGGCCCTACAAGGCCCTGACCGCGCACGCGTGGCCGCTGGCCTTGCCGCCCGCGGCGGGCGGCGAGTTGCCCGGCACGCTCGATGCGGCCGTGGCCGCCTCGCTCGAACGCCGCGCGCTGTCGAGCCGCGATTTCGCGCCGCTGCCCGTGCTGGGCATCCCGGGCTGGTGCGATGCCAACCGCGATCCGGACTTCTACGCGGATGCGGCCGTGTTCCGTCCGGGCCGGCGCGCCGCGGCGGCCTAGCGCCCGGGCCGCGCGCGCCAGGCCGGGCCGGGGCCAAACGGTGTTAGACTGCGGGCCGCAAAGCAGGACAGACAATCGCTGCTTGCATCGCAAGGTGCAAGGGGAGGAAAGTCCGGACTCCACAGGGCAGGGTGTTGGCTAACAGCCATCCACGGCAACGTGCGGAATAGGGCCACAGAGACGAGTCTTGCCGCCGGGTTCGCCCGGCGGCAAGGGTGAAACGCGGTAACCTCCACCTGGAGCAATCCCAAATAGGCAGGCATCGAGGCGGCCCGCTGAGCCTGCGGGTAGGGAGCTGGAGCCGGCCGGTAACGGCCGGCCTAGAGGAATGGTTGTCACGCGCCGCCGGCCGCAAGGCGGGTGGCGCGCACAGAATCCGGCTTATCGGCCTGCTTTGCTTCCCGATTCTTCCGTCCCGGCCGGCGCGCATTACGCGTCGCATGCCGCCCGGGACAACGGAAGGTGCGGCCGCCATGCCGGTCCGCGCCCATCCTCGCGCTTACCGCTTACCGCTTACCCTTCCACGATCTCCACCGTGTGCGTGATCTCGGCCGTCTTGGCCAGCATGATCGACGCCGAGCAGTACTTGTCGTGCGACAGCTGGATGGCGCGCTCGACCGTGCTGGCATTGAGGTTGCGGCCCGTCACGGTGAAATGGAAATTGATGCGCGTGAACACCTTCGGGTCTTCGCCGGCGCGCTCGGCTTCCAGCTTCACGCTGCAGCCGCGCACGTCCTGCCGGCCGCGCTTCAGGATCAGCACGACGTCATAGGCGGTGCAGCCGCCGGTGCCCAGCAACACCATTTCCATCGGCCGCGGCGCCAGGTCGTGGCCGCCGCCCTCGCGCGCACCGTCCATCGCGACCACGTGGCCGCTGCCGGTCTCGGCCACGAAGGTCATGCCGTCGCCGCCCATCCAAGTTACTTTGCATTCCATTTTGTTCGATCCTGCGCTTTGGTGAGTGCGTATCCGATCACGAACACGCGATTTCGAAACTTGATTTTTTAGTATATGCCACTTGCCAATGTGTGGTCAGGACGCATCAGATCCGGCTCAAGACTGAGGGTTTCCTCTAAGATGACGGTTTGATGACAGGCGAAATCAGTCGTAAGTATTTGATTTTGTTGATTAATGCACTATGTTTTTGCTATGTCGCAATTTTTTACAATGCAAAACGCCATTCCGCACTGCAAATTTTCTTGCGCCGGAAGGGCGCTCATGTATAATTTCAATCATTGAACGACGGTATGCAGGACTCGCCAGAGTGCGAAAGCGAACTTCCCGGTTCGCCGGCCGCACCGCCAGCCAGGCCCCGTCGCTCTCCAGGTGTCTCCTCCACCCTCCTCCTTTGGTGGATTCAAACCCAAGCTCATGGCTTGGGTTTTTTTTCGCCTTCCCGCACCCGTCCACCTCCCGCCGGCATCCGGCCGCGCCCATCGAAGTGCCGCCGCCGTCGCCCGGCACATGCCGTCTTGACGCGGAGCCCAGGCTTTGCTTGTGTCTGCGCCAAAAACGACAGTATAATCGAGGGCTTTTCCGTCATGCCCGCGGAAAAGGAATTCAGGGAGAGCCTGCACATACAAGCAGGAGAAGGCCAGGTCCCGAGGACCGGCCGACGGCGCCAGCACCGATCAGCGATCACAAGCAAGGCGGTGCGCGTCACGTTACGGGCAGTTCTACAAGTCTCAGGAAAAATCATGAAGACCTTTTCCGCCAAGCCTGCAGAGGTAAAGCGCGACTGGTACGTGATTGACGCGACGGACAAAGTCCTCGGCCGTGTTGCCAGCGAAGTGGCACGCCGACTGCGCGGCAAGCACAAGCCGGAATTTACTCCGCACGTCGACACGGGTGATTACATCATCATCGTCAACGCAGCCAAGCTGCGTGTCACGGGTACCAAGGAAACGGACAAGAAGTACTACCGCCATTCGGGCTACCCGGGCGGTATCTACGAAACGACGTTCGGCAAGATGCAGCAGCGTTTCCCGGGCCGTGCCCTGGAAAAGGCTGTGAAGGGCATGCTGCCCAAGGGCCCGCTGGGCTATGCGATGATCAAGAAGCTGAAGGTGTACGCCGAAGCCGAGCATCCGCATGAAGCGCAGCAGCCTAAGGCGCTGGAAATCTAAGGGGGCCATCCATGATCGGAAACTGGAATTACGGTACCGGCCGCCGCAAAAGCGCTGTGGCTCGTGTCTTCATCAAGTCGGGCAAGGGCGACATCATCGTCAACGGCAAGCCCATCAATGAGTATTTCGCTCGCGAAACCTCGCTGATGATCGTGCGCCAGC